>Ga0137297_10156_pt1 | contig 55889 bp, 57 predicted proteins | sample RamsorincwithD2O_FD_97191 | JGI IMG/M metagenome (GOLD analysis project Ga0137297, IMG submission 97191) | Mouse cecal microbial communities from Vienna, Austria - Mucin amended with D2O | ecosystem: Host-associated > Mammals > Digestive system > Large intestine > Cecum | place: Austria: Vienna...
TAACTCCGCACAGATCAGTATATATATAATTTTATAAATGCGAGTTCGACCTTGAGAAGTTTAATTTTTAGATTTATAAAGTGCGAATCTTTTTTGATTTTTTCTTTCAAATTAAACGCCTCGAAGAACGGAGCATAAAAAATCATATATACTGATCGTTTGCAGTACATCTCTTATCATCTACCTCTAAATAGTTACATTTATAATCATTTTAGAATCTCATTGTATGATATTATATAATGATTTTATTATATTTCTGTCGCCCCTATTATTCCTGCATCGTTTTTTAATAATGCAGGTACAAGCTTAATCTCATTATCATCTGTTGCTAATTCTTTCTTTATCATTTTTTGCAATATTGGTAAAAATATATCTGCATAATATGAAAAACTTCCTCCAAAACATATTGCTTCTGGTTTAAATGTTAACATTATATTACATAGTCCAATATTTACATTTGCTAAATATTCATTTACAAATTTTTTCACTTTTGGTTTATTTAGATTCTCTCTAATATATTTTTGTATTTCTTCTGATTCTATATCTTCTGGCATTTTGAATTCATTGATAGCAGATATTTTAAACCTTTTCATTGATGCAAATGTTTCAAAGCAACCTTTTCTTCCACAATTACATTTTGTACCATCTTTTTGTATAACTGCATGTCCTAATTCAAAACCACCTGGAAGTTTTGTTTCTAGTAAATCACTATCTAAAAATACAGCACTTCCTACTCCTGTTCCTATACATAAGAATACACAATCATCATATTTTTTAAGTGCTCCATATTTCTTTTCTGCAATTCCTGCACATTTTCCATCATTTTTAGCTTTTGCATTTATTTTATATTTATTCTCTAAAATAGTTATTATATCAAAATTTTCAATATGTAAATTTACTAATTTTTGTATTACGTTATTTTTTAAACTTCCTGGAATCGCTAGTCCAATTTTAGTTATATCTTCGATAGTATAATCATTATCACTTAATAATTGTTGTATTTCATCATCTATTATATCTATTACTATTTTTTCTACTTTTTTTCCACTTTTTATGTTGCTTACATCTATATCTCTTGTTTCTTTTGCTATTATTTTTCCATTTTTGTTTACAATTCCTGATGATATATGGCTTCCTCCTATATCTATTCCTATTTTCATTACTTCCTCCTCTTTGGTAGATGCATTATGGGCAATTAATAGTCGCCCCTACAATTTAATTATTTATATTTGTGCCAAATTGCTACGTCCCTCTTGGCAATTTATAGAACAAAAGTGGGGTTCTTGAATTTATTTATTATTATATTTCTTTTGAACCCCACGTATTTGTTCGCGTGCCAAATTTTATATAATAAAATTTGTGTACATTGATTTATATTTAGGAAAGTTTGGAGAACTTTCCTATAATATAAAAATAGAAAAGAGATTATTCTCTTTTCCATTTTTCTTTCTTTTTTAAAGTCCTGCTGCTGAGAATAAGAAATTACCCATATATACTTGAATACATGGAACAAGTACTACTACTGTTATGAATATGATTAATACACCAATTACTGAGTACATTATTTGTGGCAATACTTTTACTATTCTTTCTATAATTTGGTCTATATCCATATCCATATATTCAACTAGCTTTTCCATCATATTTGGTAAATCTGTTTGCATACCTATTTTAAGCATTTCTGTTATCATTGGCTCAGCTAATCCTGATTTTTCAAATGGATCAACCCATGAATCACCTATAATTATATTATTTATTGACGTTTCTATTATTGAGAGCATAACCAGATTTTTTACCACATTTTTACTAACTTCAAGTGCCTCTTGTATTCTCATACCATTTTTTAAGTTCAATACCATAGCTTTTGATAGTCTTGAAAAATCTATTGCGAATATCAATTTTCCGAATATTGGCATTCTATATTTAAAATAATCCCATCTATATTTTCCTTTAGGAGTCCTTACATATAATACAATTCCTGCTATAATTGCTAATAAAATAGCTGTTGGTATAAACCAGTTTTTTTGTACCACTGTTAAGAAATTTGAAAATGCTATTGTCATTGCTGGAAGCTGATCTGCACTTCCTACTTGTGCAAATATATCTTGTATTATTGGTACTACATACATACTACCAAAGAATAGTAATACTGATAATACTACAAATTGTGCAATATTAGGAATTAATATTTTCTTTAATTTTTTTGTTAAAGCTTCTGAAGAATCTAAATATTCTACTGCTTGTCTTAGAGATTCATCTAGAGATCCTGATAATTCCCCAACTCTAACTAGGTTTATATATATATATGGAAATATATCTGAATAATATTCCATTGTTGTATACATGTAATCTCCTGCTTCAACTCCTGCTAATATATCCTCTAATATACCTTTTAGAGTATTATTTTCTGTTGACTGTATAATTGTAGATAATGCGTGAACATTATTAAATCCAGCTTTTTTTAGAAGATATAAATTTTGTGTAAATATTACTATTTCTCTACTTGTTACTCTTTCAGTTTTTGAAAGTTTCATATTTATTTTTTCTATTGTAGAGAATTTTCTTACATTTTTTGATTTTGCCACATCTGCTGAATTTGCTAATTGCATAATTTCATCTATGTTTGTCTCATTCCTTTTCATTGTATTTTTTTTATTTTTTCCAAAACTAACTTGTGTAACATCTATTGGCATAAATCCATTTACTTTTAGCTTTTTTATAAGATTTTGTTTACTTTTATCTTGAACTCTATTTCTTACAACAATACCATTTTCATCTACTGCTCTATATATATATTCTGGCATATTCTACCTCCTTTTAATATTGTCCCATTCTCATATTATTATTTGACATTGGATCTTGTCTTTGTTGCATTTGGTCTTGTCCTTCTTTTTTTATTCTTAGTTGCATTATTGTTCTGTTTAATACTTCTAAATTCTTTTCTTCTAGTTGTGCTTTTGCTTGGTCTAAAGTTATTTCATCATCTGTAAATAGTTTCGCTAATGAATTTATTAAACCTATACTTCCATTTGCTGATGAGCTTTGTATTGCATCTTCTATTTCTGCAACACTTAGCTTTTCTTTTCTAATTAATCCTGCTATAACATTATCTACTACCATTACTTCTGGAACTAATGATAAAGTTCCTTTTTTGTTCTTTATTAATCTTTGTGATACAACTAATTTTAGTAATGACGCTATCAAGTATTTTTGTTGTGTTTGATCTCCTACATCATAAAAGTTGATCATTCTGTCTATTGTTTCTGCACATGATTTTGTATGAAGAGTACCTATTACTAAATGTCCTGATTCTGCTGTTTCAATAGCAGCATCCATTGTTTCTCTATCTCTTATCTCTCCTATGATTAAGATATCGCAGTCCTCTCTAAGTGAGTTTTTAGTACCTATGCTATATGCTGGTACATCTCCACCAACTCCTACTTCTTTTTGTATAATAATAGATTTTTTGCTTTCATGTTTATATTCTACTGGGCTTTCTAATGTTAGTATTTTTTTGTTTTCATTTTCATTAATATAGTTTATAAGAGCATTTAATGTTGTTGATTTACCTGAGTTTGTTTTTCCTGTTACTAATAACAATCCTTGTGTTTGATGTGTCATTCTTCTAACTATATCTGGAACGCCCAAATCTTCATATGTTGGTAACTCTTTCTTTATTAATCTTGATGTAATTACTGGCAGACCATCTGAATATGATATATTTACTCTTAAACGAATATCTTCAAATACTGCTGATGTATCTAATACTTTATTTTCTCTGAAGAATTTGTCCCTATCTACATTTCCCTTTAGAAAATAATCATATACTTCTAATATATCTTCCTTTGTAATTATATCTTGATCTTCAACATCTACTAAGTCTCTATTGATTCTTAGTGTTGGTTTTAATCCTGGTATAAAGTGTACATCAGATGCACCTTCCTTTTTAGCCTTTAATAAAATCGCATTTACGTCTATCATTCTCTCTTCCCCCTAATAAAATAATAACTTGCTGTTTAACTCTTCTAATGTTGTAATACCATCTATAACTTTTCTAATTCCCTCAACTACTAATGGCTTATATCCTTCTTTATAAGCTAGGTCTCTTATTTCTAATGTAGACGCATCTTTTACAATAAGGTCTTTTATGCTATCTGTTATAGTTAGTGTTTCAAATACTCCTATTCTGTCAAAGTAACCACTATTGTTACATTTTTCACATCCTACTGCATCATATGTTATACTACTATCTAAATTAAATTGAACATTATATCTTTCACCTATTTTTTGTATTATTTGTTTTTCTTCGTCTGTAAAAAATCTTTGTCTTCTACAGTCTGGGCACAATTTTCTTACTAATCTTTGTGATATACAAGTTGCAAGTGTACTTGATATATCATAATTAGAAATATTCATTTTTCTAAGTCTTGATATAACTTCTATAGCATTTAGTGTGTGTATTGTAGATAATACATAGTGTCCAGTTTGTCCTGCTTGCATTGCTATTTCTGCTGTTTCTGAGTCTCTAATTTCTCCAACTAATATAATATCTGGATCTTGTCTTAATACTGTCCTTAATGAACCTGCAAAAGTTGTCTTTGCATCTATCTCAATTTGATTTAATCCAGGTATACGGATTTCAACTGGGTCTTCAATTGTTGTTATATTTATTTCTGGTCTATCTAGATATTCTATTACACTATATAATGTTGTTGTTTTTCCTTCTCCAGTTGGTGCTGCTATAACTGTTATACTATTTCTTTTGTCAAATGCATCTTTTAATAATTTTTCATCATTTGGATATCCCAATTCAAATAAGTTCTTTATATTAGTATCCTTTTTTAAAAGTCTTAAAACAAATTTTTCTCCATGTATATTTTTTTGTGAAGAAACACGTATATTATATTCTGGATACATTATAATTCTACCATCTTGTGGCTCTTGTTTTTCTTGATGCATATTTGATATTGCTTTTAATCTACCTATTATCTGTGATTGTTTATCTTTATCTATTTTGGCAACTGTAAATAATTTTCCATCAATTCTATATCTCACTCTTACTTCTGATTCAAGTGGCTCAATGTGTATATCACTTGCCCTTTTGTTCATTCCTGTTCTTATTATATTGTCTACTATGCTGGTTCCATTTGCATCTGTGTCAATAGATTCTGTTGAGACTTTAGAAAATGATTCTAATACCTCACTTATATTTTTAGAAAATGTAACATATCTTTCCATTACATATCCCTTATTTAGCATCAATAATCTAATTGTTTCAACTTTTTGAGAATTTGTTATATCTGCAAAGCATACCCTTGCCACACCATCTTGTACATCAAAAGGAATCGCTTTTGAGTCTGCTGCAATATCTAATGATATATATTTAGTTATATCTACTCTTACATCTGCATCTGTTAAAAATATTGTCTTTTCCCCAAATATTTCTCCCATAGCATTTAAAAGCTTTCTTGGTTCAGCTAGCTTTAATTCATATAAAATATCTCCCAATTTTTCCCTTGGATGATTTCTTTGATAATCTAAAGCTATGCTTATGTCGTCTTGTCTAACAACACCTCTTCTAACTAATTCAATTCCTAAAGGTTCTTTTTGATTTGTTGCCATTTTCATTTTCCTTTCTTTTTATTACCAATATTTCAAAACATATTTTATTGTTTTTGTATAACTTGTGTTATCACTTGCACCAACATCAATTGAAATATCTAAATAATATTTATTATTAATTGATTGTACTAATCTTTGAGCAGTAAATGATTTAATATTTTTCGCTATTTTTTGTTTGTTTTTATATATACTTTTTTCATTTGTTATATATTCGTATATATCTCCATCTTCAAAAATAATTTGTATTCCATTAGTAGTATTATTTACTTTTGCATCTTTATTAGATTTTACATTTTTTATAAAATATGTGTTAAATTTATTAAATTCGCTAACATCTATACTGTTATCATTTACATACTTTAAATTTCCATAAATATAACTACTTAAATTAGCTAATATTCCCATTACTATGCTGAATATAAGAACATATATAACTAAAACAAGTAATGTAACCCCTTTTTCAGACTTCATATTTTTACCTACTCTTTAACTTTTATTTTATTAATCTGTATTTCTCTTTCTTTATTGTCAAAATTGTATTTTACATTTATTTTTATTCTTTTTACTAAATCTGTTGCACTTGTATCTGTGTCTATATATTTTTCTTGTGTAAGCACTAAATCATATTTATCTACAGGAAAATTTATTTGCGAAATTACTAGCTGTTTATAGGTTTCTAAATTTTCTGTTGTTTGATAAGTTTGCATATCTATGTCTTCACATATTTCAATTATATATCCCATTGCTTCTTCATGAATTTTTACTAATGATGATTGTTTAAATATTTGCAAATACAAAGTAAAAATTGTAGAAGTAAAGAGCATAAATATAATTGCCCCTGTTGCAACATCTATTCCCGTAGCACCTTTTTGACTATTTATTTTCTTATTCATTTTATCACCTAATAAAGTAAATATAGAGTATATGCAAATAATACAGTTAAACAATTAGCTATACATAAGTAAAAAGCTATTGGTTGGTTTTCTATATTTATTTTATATTTTTTCCCTTTATTTAAGATTTTATTAACTATTATTTTTATTCCTATAATTAATATTGTTATAATTATTGAAAATATTGTTGCAACTTCATATGTGAAAAAACACATTATTATACATACTATAAGTATACTAAGTTCATATTCGTCTTTTCCCTTTTTCTGCATTTGATATATGCTTAAGAGTAAAATAATAGCAACAATAACTAAGTATATAATAAATCTATTTGTGTTAAATTCTGCTGAAGCAAATTGATACAACATATATGATATTGAAATTGCAATTCCATATATAAGAACTCCCTTATTTATTTTGTGGCGTTCTTTATCTATTCCAGCAATAAGAAATAGAAATACTATATATAAAACTCCAAATCCGAATTCTGCAATTTGTTCAATTCGTATATTGTAAATATTAATATTTAATAGTACTGCTAATATGACAAAAGCAATTCCAGATAATATTTCTATAATAAAATATCTAGAACCTATTTTTGATTTGCAGTATCTACATTTTCCTTTAAGGAATATGTAACTAATTATTGGAAACATATCTAAGAAAGATAATTTGTGATTGCATTTTGGGCAATATGACCTTTTATGTGTAATATTTTGCTTTAGTGGTATTCTATATGTTGCAAGTGTTAGAAAGCTACCAAATAAACTTCCCATTATAAAAATTATAATATATAATAAAATATTCATTTTTTTTCCTTTTTAATTAATAAAGGTTACCTAAATACGATAATTTAGGTAACCCTCATATTTAGTACTATTATATTTAAATAATAGAGTTTTATACATTAGGCTCTGTTGGTGATACAGCAGATGGATTAGATGGTGTTCCAAAATATTGATTATATAATTCATCATATTCTGTAACTGCACTATTCATTTCGCTTGCTTCGTTTGCTTCTGCTTCTCTCCATGTATTTGCTGCATTTTTTGCTCTACTGAATAGTCCATTGTTTCCAACTGTTAAGCTTATAGCTACACCAGCTAATATTAATAGAACTATTATTGTTACTACTAATGCCACTAAAGTGATACCTCTTTCTTTCTTAAACATAATAAATTCCCTCCTTAGTAAAATTTGTATATATTTATATAAATTAATAAATATTACCAAAATTAAATTATTTTGTGCCTTTTCCAACATTTTGTGATGTATAGTAATTGTCTGTTACGTTTTTATTTACATTTGTATTAGTGTTTGTATTAGGATTTGATCCAGTATTCTGAGTGTTATCTCCTTCTGATGGTGTCACTTCTTCACTATACTCTGAAAATGGGTCAGGCTTTCCTGGATTATAACTTTGTGATTGTCTATATCTATTTAAGTCTGAATCTTGTACTGTATAATCCTGTTCTTGCATTGTAAATGTGTTATCTGTTTCTACGCTAATTTCTGATTCTATATTTTCTGGCCTTTCATATGCTGTAACTTTTGTAGGTATAATTTTATTTGATGGAATAAAATTATAAAATATTACTGTCATAATCAAAACTATAGTTATACATACTAATAATATAATAAAAATTTCTTTTACAATTGATTTCATAATGTTCTCCTATCTTACTGTATTTGTAACAGTATTGCTGTTTGGTGAATTTGTTGTATTAGTATTTGTGTTACTTGAAGTTGATGAATTATTAGTTGGAACTTGTGTTGTAGTAACTTCTTGTTTAACCTTTACATCTTTTACAGTAAATGTAGCTTCACTTTTTGTCATTTCAAAGTTGTCAATTGTGAATTCTAATGTAGAATCATTTTCTAATGAAGTTATAAAATTTGTAATTGATAAATAATTTCCAGTAACCCTAAATTTTAATGTTTTATAACTTTCAACTGTTCCACTTACTACATCAAATTGTATTATTACGCCTTCCTTAGTAGCATGATTTCCAATTCGGCTCCACAAATATTCAATCGTATAATTCTTTGTTTGTGTTGCATTTTGTAACTGGCTTTCTGTACTAAGATTAATCTTATTTAAGCATTCCTCTTTTGTTCTAATAAGTGAAGATATATCCTGTTTTAATTTTGTAAGATTACTTGCATAACTATCATTTATTGAATTAGCTTGTTCTATTTTTTTTGTTAATTCATCATTTAAATTTCCTATTTTGCTTACACCATATACTTCTAATGGACCAATACTGATACCATTTTTTATAAATAATGCTGTCATTATTATTATTAATATTAACAATATTGATATTAATAGTTTTCTCAATTTGCAATTCTCCTTCTTAATTTTATTATGGTAGGTCCCCTTCAATAACTACTACTACATATTCACCTTGCTTTGTTCCTTCTGTTGAAGATACATTTTTTAGATATCCATTATTGTTTATTTTTGCTTTAAAATATGCAAGTTGTTCATATTGTTTTGATTGTGCAGTTATAATAATGTGTTGTTTGTCATCTGATGAATTAGTATTTGTTATTTTAGTCAATTGTACACTTTTAGGTATAATGTATACTATTTGATTTAGTAATGTTGGTATTTGATTTTTTCTTGCTCTTTTTGTTGCTAATTCTGAATTTACATCTTCTAAGTTTGCAATCAAATCTTTATAATCTTGTTCTTTACTTAATACTAATCTATCATCTTCTTGTACTAATGACATTTGACTATTTGTATCTTGTATAATTTCTTGTGCATCGTTTGTTTTAGATATTATCTGTCCACCTAAAAACGATGAACATACACTATATATAACCATAATTACTATTACAGTAGTTATACACCTTACTAGCCATTTTTCACTTACTGTAAGTTCCCCTTTGAGGTTCATATCAAAACTGAAGCTTGGTCTGGATCTTCCTTTACTTTTGCCTTTTCCTAATGATTTAATATCTGAATGTAATATGGTTTCTAAGTCATCTTTCCAATTGCTTGTCCTAAAATTCAAACTCTTTAGTCCTAATTCCAATCCATCTAATGCCAATGCTATTGCACTATTTACTTCTATATAGTCTTTTATATTTATTTTATTATTGTTTTCTGCAAAAAATGGTTTTAATATTTCACATTTAGCATCTTGAAAATATTCTTGGAAATACAATTCTATATTATTTATTGAGGTTCCCAATCCTGTTAAATATATTTTATCTATTCTATTGTAGCTTTCTTTAAGTTTCTTTACTTCTTGTACTATATTAAATAATGTTGGAACAATAAGAGGTAGATATGAGTTATTTGTATCTTCTAATTCTGTTGTTTCCATTGTATATATTGTTGAATTTTTACATACCTCATATGCTTTAGAATACGAATTTTCTCTTTCATTTATTTTTTCTATAACTTCTTGCATTCCACTTTCAATTTGATCTATATTATAAACTTTTTGATTTATAATTGTTGTTACTGTAGTTTTATCTTCTATATTAACAATCATTGCATTTTCATTTCTTTTAGTTTCTACTATATTTGCAATTGAAGTTGAAAGCGGAGTAATACTTTTTACTTTTCCATTTCTTACTGATAATATTCTCTCATCTAAATCACTTTTTCCATCAAAAAAGTATATAACTTTATTTCTATCTCTATTTAATATGTCATTAACAATAATATATCTACCTTCATATGCATTAGCATTTAAATGGTTATCTGCACACATGGTTTCAAATTCTGTATTAATAGTTTTTTTAGTATCATTTTTATTTAATAATCCAAATGTGCTAAAGTATGCTACCTTTTCATTTTTCGTATTAATACATATTGGTATATTAGTGCTATCAGTTTCGTTTATAATTTGCATAATATCTTCTTGCAAATTATCATAAAACTTTAATCCAAAAGATAAGACATTTATGTCATTATTATTTTTTGAAACTTTTGCATATTTTATTACTTGATTAGTTATACTAATTCCTAATCTTTCCTGCATTTTTATTACTCCTTCTTTTGATTATATATTTTATGATTTGCATACAAAAAATAAATATTCAGTTTTATTTTTCCATTTTTAACTTCTTAATACATTTTATATTTTTTTATCGAAAAGTCAACATTTTATTGGCTAATGTAAATTAAATGTAATATTTGTAATATTTGTAATATTTTATGTATTTTTGTCATTTTTTGTTTTTTTATTTTTATATATAATAGGAAAGTTAAATTTTCCTATTATATATTCATAATATCATTATAATTATTCTGCACTTTACAAATTGTTATATATATATTGTTTTATATATTCTGCAGCTGTATCAGGTGCTACTTTTCCTGGAAGTCCTAAAGCCAATATAGCTTTTATTCCTAATTTTTTTGCTGCATTATAATCTACTCCTCCTGGAAATGATGCTAAATCTACTATTAATGTTTCAGTGTTCATTAAAATTAATACATTTTTATTTAATATTTCTACTGGAACAGTATTGAATACTATATCCATTTTGCACATGTTTTCTTTGATATTTTCTAATTTTATTGGATTATATCCATATGCCTGTATCCATGCTAAATCTGATTCTTTTCTAGCAACACAATAAACCTCTGCACCAATATTTTTTAATTTATTAGATAATATTTTTCCAACTCTCCCAAATCCTAATACCATTACTTTTAAGTTAGATAATGTATAGGTAGTTTCTTCCATTGCTATTTGAATTGCACCTTCTGCAGTTGGAATAGTATTAAGTATAGTTAAAGCTTCATCTTGTAATATATCTTTCCCATTTAATTCTCCTATATTACCTGCAATGAGAATTTTATTTTTTGATATTTCTTTTATTTCATCTAAAGTAATTTTTTTATCGCTAAGTGGTGTATATACATTCACATTATCCCTACTTATTGGTATTCCACTAATTATTATTTCATATTTATTATTATATAATTCATTTTTTGATTCTATTTCTTCTATGTTTTCAACCTTATTTGCATATGTCTTTACATTGTTTCCATCTTTTTTCAATTTTTTTGCAAGTAATGATATTCTTTTATCTCCTCCAATTACTAAAAAATTATATCCCATAAATACCTCCTTTGAGATATACTATGTAATAAAAAAATTTAAAGTGAATCATTTATTCACTTTAAATTTCTTGTTCTTTATCTATAAAATTATTTTCTTTTTGGTTTGTTGTTAACTTTTCAACTACTCTATATGTTTTATTAAGATGATTTATTAATTCTTCTTCCTTTATATTTATTTTACTTTGAACTCTTTTGTTCTGTTTTGTTTGCACTTTCCCAATAATTACTGTAAAATATTCATCCTTTTCCATAATCTTAATTATAGATGGATTTATTTCTAATGCTAAATTTGCATATTGAATTGCTAAATCTCTTTGCCCATTTATTAATTTTATTTTTGCTAAATAGTAATATGCTTGAGATTGTAGCTTTTCATCTTCTGATTCACTGCATTGTATAAAGTATTTTTCTGCTTCATCATATTCATTAAAAATCAAAGAAATTTGTCCCATATTAAGATTTCCAGCGTTTACTACAGAATTAATTGTAGCTGCTTTTTTATAATATTCCATAGCATTTTGGAAGTCATTTAATCTAGTATATGTCATTCCTAAAGAATAATATAATTCATATTCTCCTGGATTATAATTTAATGCTTGCTTATATATATTAATAGCTTCTTTAAACATTTCATTTGAATATAGTATATCTCCTAAAAGTAAGCTCGCTTCTAAATTTTCTGGTTTATTTTTAAGTAAATTCTCTAATATTTTTACTGCATTATCCTTTTTATCTGTTTCTTTATATATATGTGCTAATTTTAAATAATTGTTTAAATTCTTTGGCTTTAATTCAATGATTTTTTGATATAAATATTCTGACTTTTCTAATTCATTATTTTTTTCATACCATTCAGCTAAGGATTTATTAGATAAATAGCTATTTTTATATTTTTGTACATTGTTTAATAAAATTTGCTTTGCTTCTTCTTTTCTATTATTATTTTCATAATAATTTGCTTTAGTTAAACTTATTAGTTCTATTAAATTTATGTTATTATTTCTTAGTATGACACTTATTATTGGAATAACTATACTTAATAAATACATTAATGTAATAACAAACCAATTTGGCTCTATAACTAAAAATATGCAGATAAAATCTATACAAATTCCTATAAATTCTGGTATTAATGCAAATAAATAGTTTGCATTATTTTCTTTTATTAATTTTAAAAATGTAGCTATGAATATAGATAAAGCTATAATACTAAAAATAATAATATGTATCATTTTTGACCTTTCTTAATTTTTTATATTTCTAAGTATATCACATTTTTTTAAAATAAACAATATCTTCCAAAATATAGTATAAAATTATTAAATATGTGGCATTATATAAACTAGCAGATTAAACAACTTTATATTATATGAAATTTGGGAAACGCTTAAATGTTAACGGTTTAACGTCATCTTTTTTTCGTTTTCTTTGCTATACTTTTTTCGAAATTTAGTAAATTTCAAAAGGTTATTGAAAGGAGTATAGTTATGTTACTTTGCACAGCAGTAAGACAAAGAATTATTAACCTTGCCGATGAAAGAAATATCACTCTTCATAAATTATCATTAAATTCTGGTATTCCTTATTCTACTTTAAGTAGTTTTATGAACGGAAAAAGTAATAGCATTACATTAACTACTTTATTACATCTATGTGAAGGTGCTAATGTAGAATTACAAGATTTTTTCAAGGATCCTCTATTTAAAGAAGTAGAGGCTGAAGATGTAAGAACTTCATCTGAATTAAAATAATTTAATATAGAAATTATTCATTTAACGAACATTTTTATGTTCGTTTTTATATAGAAAAAAAATTACGTAGATCTAGAAAGGAAATTAATTATATGAACTTAAATATTGTATTAGTTGAGCCAGAAATTCCACAAAATACTGGAAATATAGCAAGAACTTGTGCTGCTATTGGAGCAAAACTTCATTTAGTTTATCCTTTGGGTTTTAGCATATCTGATAGAGCTGTTAAAAGATCTGGGCTTGATTATTGGGATAAATTAGATATAGAAGAACATTTATCACTAAATGATTTTTTAAATAAATATTCTCCTGAAAAACATAATATGTTCTTTGCTACTACTAAAGGGAAACATGTTTATTCAGAACCAAATTATGAAAATATGGATGAAGTTTTTGTTCTTTTTGGGAAAGAAACAAAAGGGCTTCCAGAAGATTTACTTTTAAAATATTTAGATAATACCATTCGTATACCTATGAGAAATACTCTTCGCTCTTTAAACTTATCTAATTCAGTTTGTGTTGTTGCTTATGATATTTTAAGACATCACTCTTTTACTAATTTAGAACAAATTAGTGAATATTTTTAATAAACTTGCTCTGTTTACGGTATATCGTTAACGTTTTTACATTTATTTTGTTATACTCAAAAAATATAAGGGAGGAAAGTATGCAATTATCTACTGCAATCAGGCAAAGAATAATAGAACTTAATACTGAAAATAATATAAATTTAAATACTTTGTCTACAAATGCTGGACTTACTCCATCCACTTTAGGTAGTTTTATGAGTGGTGACAGTAATGATCCTCAAATTTCTACATTATTGCATATTTGCGAAGGATATAAAATATCTTTACGAGACTTTTTCGATTCTCCTTTTTTTGATAATGTTATTTCTGAAAAAGATAATGAATTAATAAAGTAATTGTTGACAATTTATTTTTGTTATTGTATAATAAGTATTGCTAAAAGTTATGGCGAAGTAGCTCAGCTGGCTAGAGCGTTCGGTTCATACCCGAAAGGTCGTGAGTTCGATCCTCTCCTTCGCTACCAAATAAAAAGTTGCTCTTGAAAACGGGCATTTTTTTAATTCCATTTGACAAAAATAAAAAAAATGTTATTATATATTTACATTAAAAAATGTGTCATTGGTCGTAACGAAACATATATTTAACTAGTATGTGTACTGTAAACAATGCACATACTATTTTTTATTCAATTTTTTCCAATTTGTGCAAATTGTATTATTAGTATAGTTTAACTTTTTCTTTTAGCTTATTATAAACATGTTCCATCATCCATTCTTCACTTACACTTTTTTCTAAATCGTCTATATTAATCCATTTTACTCCACTATTTTCATCTTCCTTTATTTTTAGCACTTCATTTTCATCTACTTCTAATAAATAAGTTATATTCAAATGCACATGTGAAGATACGTATTTTCCTCTTTTTACATGTCCATTAACACATATAACTTCTAATGAAAATATATTATCATTTAATACTTTTACGTTTTTGGCTCCTGTTTCTTCCTTTAATTCTCTAATAGCTGTTTCTAATAAATTTTCATCACCATCTGCATGACCTCCTGTCCATGCCCATGATTTATATATATTATGATATATCATTAATACTTTTGTTTTGTCTTTATTAACAGCCCATGATGATGCAGTTAAATGTCCAAATTCATTTTCTCTAGTAAATATATTGTCAAATGTATTCATGTATCTTAATATTATTTGTTTATCTCTTTCTTCTTGTTCATTATATGGTTTATATTTTTTTATTTGCTCAATTAGTTCCATATTTAACTCCTAAATTTTATCTTATATATTTATACTATAAATTTATTATTTTTCATAGTCTTTTTTTACATTCTGATTACTTTTTCTTACTTCTAATATATATCCTGTAATAGAGCATATTAATAATATACTTTCTAATATAATTCCAAATATAGACATTATATATATGTTATGGTAATTATTATTAATCGTTTATATTTTAGGGTTAAAAGCTAACAAAAAAAGATATTAGATTCTTAATCTAATATCTTTCTTTACTATTGATCTTTTTCTTTATTTTCACTTTTTAATGTTACCCAAATCACAGTAGCTATATACGCCATTATTGCTATTGGCATTGTTAAATTATTTATTGGTATTCTTATTAATGCATATATGCTATAAATTATTCCTTCTACTCCTACTAATTTAAGCAATAATTCTAATATTTCTTTTACTCCTCTAAATCTTATTGAGTAATATACAACTATTAACCCTGTTGTTATTATTATAGGTATAATATATGGAATTACAATATCTCGTAATTTCACATTTGAGTTATAGAATATAGTTAAATCATCTTTAGTTAATTCTAATTTATATTTTTCATTTATCTTGCTTAACAATTCTTCTAATTGTTCATCAGATGCACTTGATACTTTTATTGAAACTGATTCATCATATACTTCAACTTTTTGTATTAATATAGATTCATCTTTCCATATTTCTTTTACTATATTTTTTATATCTTTACTTTCATATTCTTTTTTTAAGTCTATAGTAATTGATGTTCCCCCTAAATATTCAGCGCCAACATTTAGTCCTATAATACCAGTTGTAATAATAGATGCTATAAATATAATTACTAATATTATACATATTATTTTATTTTTCTTATTCATGTGGTTCTCCTTATTTTTTCATATTTATTATAAATAGTTGTGTTATTATAGAATTATATATAATACTAACAATTAATCCCCAAAACATAACCATTCCTAAACTAAATATTGACATCCAACCTGCAAAACAACATACTACTGACAATATAAATACTGGTATTGTTGTTAATACAAATTTCTTTAAAGATACGACATATGATTTTTTCGCGTCATTCTTCTCATTTTCTAAGTACATTATATTAAATATATGATTAATAAAGTATACAACACCTATTCCAAATATACCTTCTAATGATAGAACTACATTTGTATATCTTAAAATCAAAAGATATAATGCTATGAAACCTATTTCACTTATAGATATTGCTAGACCTTTAGTTTTATACTTTATTATAGTTACTATAAAGATTATACATGCAATTGCTATTCCTATATATATAATTGTATTTATATTACTTTGTTCTATTGGTGTAGAAATGTACAAATTACCTGTTACTTTATATTTTAATGGTAGTGGTTCATTTTCTAATATTGCTGCTAAACTTTCAGCTTGATATTTTATTATTTTTAAGTCTGACTCTTCAGAACCATTTCCAAAAGATAGTGATAGGATTCCATTATCTATTATTTCAGAAAATGTTGTTGTCATCATACTTGTCCCATCAATATTTAAGCTTACTTCTTTTGCTTTTTCTTCTGTTGATGTTTCTTCTGTGTTATTTCCATCTTCTGTTTGAACTGTATTTTCTTCTGATGTTTCATTTTGAGTAGTTTCATTAGCTACTGTTTCATTTGATATAACATTTTGATAATTTTTCGTTATATCTTTAAATTTCTTTGTTCCTTTAGAATTAAAATTTATATTCATACTAATAGATTTTGATGACATATATGAAGATTCTACAGTTTGTGTTTTTACACTCTTAATATCATCATTATTCATAAGAATCTCACCTGTAGAATTATCTTTTATATCAAAATTACCTTGTTGAGTAATATCTGCTAATATATACTCTGTTTGGTTATTTTCAGGTATTGTTATTTCAATTTGACCTGTACTTTCATCACATCTAACAGTATAATCTGTTATTTTCATTGTTGCTAATCTTTTCTTTATAATACTAGCAGATTTTACAAAATTATCATATATTTTTTCTTCTTCTGTATTTTCATCATTATCTACTTCTAAAATAACTTTTCTGTATCCTAATAAATCTGTTCCTAAAGTATATTCTGGTATTTTATCTACCATTTCATTTCTGTTTTGATAAAATATACCTATAAAAGAAATAATGCTAATTAGTGTAATTATTAGTACTATTAATACAATATTTAATTTTTTTTGTGCTTTCATTTTTTTATCCTTTCATTATTGTAACTTTATTATTTATGGAAATTAACTCCTATAATTCCTCCTACCATGCCAGCTAATATTGATACTATTATCATAATTACTGATTGAAGATTCATTTGAAATCCTGAGACTAATATACTTGATAATAAATATATTGTAATCATATATATAGCTCCTACTAAAGCTCCATTTAATATTCCATTTTTATTAATATTTATAGCACTAATTATACTTCCTACAAGTATGCTTAATGCTGATATTATTATAACTGCTGTAGTTATGATACTTTCTGGTATGTTTGTATATGTTAATACAATTGATATAATAAGTAAAAATATTATACTAATTACAATAGATATAATGCTTCCAATTAATACTTTTATACCATTTCCTTTAAAACCAATTTTATTATTTTCTGTTTTTTCCATATGTACCCTTCCTTTCTACTGTAAATATATGTGAATGGTACATATTTTATTACTTTATGAAAATTTGTTTCTATTTATTTTTTATATCTCTATCATCTATTCCTGCAACTGCCCATTTTTCAATTGAGATTTTTACATTATCTGGATTTGTAGATAATATAATTCTATCTTCTAGTATTTCTTCTATTGTTCCAGAAAGTCCACTATATGTTATTATTTTATCACCTTTTTTTAGTTCATCTTGCATTTTTTTAATTTCTTTTTCTTGTTTCTTCTTAGGTAATATTGATAGATAGTATAACAATAATAATAGTACTACTGTTACTATTGTAAATATTATTTGATTATAATCCATTATAGCTCCTTTTTTATATTATTAGTTAAGTTATCCAAACTTTCCTAAATATTTTACCTATATGTTTGGTATATTATTTACTGTGTTATTATTAATTGTATTTACTGTATTTGTTGTTCCATTATTCGTAGTGTTTCTATTTGTACTGTTTTGTGTATTTCCAGATTGTTGTTGATATACAAAGTCTACTAAATCTATTATTTGATTTTGTACTGATGCATAGTATGTTGTTTCTCCTTGTGAAGTTATTGAGTATATATTATCTATTACTATATTTATAAATGCACTACCGTCTGATCTTATAAGTCCATATTTTTTAATTTTAGAATTTCCATTTACTTCGTCTTTTTCTACAACAATTCCATTTAGTTCTGGAATTACTGTTACATCTGCATATCTAGTGTCTTTTGAAGTATCTGCTTTACATCCAAATCCATCATATTCTAAAGGTGTTATTTGGTTACCATTAATATCTATAAGTCCCCATAGATTATTTCTTTTTACTGGTATACAATTATCAAATAATATATATTTATTTGTAACATTACTATCAACTATAGTATTAGGCATACCTATTTGATCATATTCTTGATATACAATAATCTTTCCATTTCTATTTACTACACCTTGTTTATTATTACTTGTTACCAAATATAATCCTAAGTTTTTATCAATCTCTTTTATATCATCATATTCTAGCCTTACTTTAGTAACTCCATCACTTCCTATTATTCCTACTTTTGCATTTGCCCCTGATGTTTTTACAATAAAATCATTACTTCCTTCAATGAACTCAATACCTGCATATCTTATTCCTATAATTGGATTTGTTGGATCATCCATCATTATTACACCATATAATTTGGTTTGAGCATCTCTTACTATCATCATATTATGTAATAATGCTTTTTGATTGTTAAAAAGTACTGATTCTGAAAAATCATTAGTATCAGATGTTACCGCTGAATTTTCTATATTTTTTGAATAATAATCTGCTAAATAGTTTATTGTATATATTGATATGCTATTATTATCAGCATCTTGACTAAACAAAACATTAAATGCTCTAGATAATCCCTCTGTTGATATATATAAATTTGTACCTGATGGTTTTATTGTTTCATCAATGTTAAATGTTTGACCTTCATTGTTGCTAGTATTTAGTGCATTATATTTATATATTTTTGAAGAGTTGCTTTCAAATGATACTATTTCTTTTGAATTATTTATATAACATTTTGTTGTATCTTCTGTATATTGTCCATATCCTCCATTATATACTCTATATCCTAATAATGGTGCAACTTCTTTTATTGATATATATACATTTTCTCCTTCATATAAAAATAAGTTGTCTGCATATTTAGATTGCTTTTCTCCATCAATATAAAATTTAAATTGATTTTTTGTTAAACTTTGAATATATATCCAAATTCCTATTGCTGATAATAATAGTAATATTATTAATACTATTACTATTATAAACCACAATTTGATTTTAGTAACTTTTTTGTTATTTTCTGGAATATTATTTACTAATTCCATATTATTCCTCCTCTTTTGTGTATCCATATTTATGGTAAAACTCATTTACAAAATTTAATAAATTATCATTTTCAATTTCAATTCTAACTCTTTCCATTAAATTAGTCAAGAATTTTATGTTATGAATCGATAATAATCTATCTCCTAATATCTCATTACATTTTACTAAATGTCTTAAGTATGCTCTTGTGTAATTTTTACAAGTATAACAATCACATTCAGGGTCTAATGGTGAAAAGTCTTCTGCATATGTTGCATTTCTTACTACTACTTTTCCATGTGATGTCATTGCAGTCCCATTCCTTGCAATTCTTGTTGGTAGTACACAATCACACATATCAATACCTGATAATGCTGCTTCTAGCAAATAATCTGGTGTTCCAACTCCCATTAAATATCTTGGTTTATCAGTTGGCATGAGTGGGGTTGTATATTTAAGCAGTTTTATAAATTCCTCTTTTGGTTCTCCAACACTTATACCACCTATTGCATATCCTGGAAAGTCTAATTCAATTAGATCTTCTGCTGATTTTTTTCTTAAATCCTCATAAAATCCACCTTGTATTATTCCAAATAAAGCCTGATCTGTTTTATGTGCAACTTTACACCTTTTAGCCCATCTTGTTGTTCTTTCCATAGAATTTTTTGTATATTCATATGTAGATGGATATGGGCAACATTCATCAAATGCCATAATTATGTCTGCGCCTAAATCTTCTTCTATTTCCATTACTTTTTCTGGTGAGAAAAAATGTTTACTTCCATCTAAATGTGATTTAAATTCTACACCATCTTCAGTTATAGTTCTTAAATCACTTAATGAAAATACTTGAAATCCACCACAATCAGTAAGTATAGGTCTATCCCATCTCATAAAATTATGAAGTCCTCCAGCTTTTCTTACTAACTTACTACCTGGCCTTAAGTATAAATGATATGTATTAGATAATATTATTTGTGCTCCATTTTCTTTTAGTTCTTCTACTGTCATTGATTTTACAGTAGCTTGTGTTCCTACTGGCATAAAAATTGGTGTTTGTATATCTCCATGGGGAGTATGTATTACTCCTCTTCTTGCTCCTGTTTGTTTATCTTTATGTAATAGTTCATAACTAATAGATTGTCCCATTTCTACCTCTTTCTTATTTATTGTTCTAGTCCATTATCTTCAATTTCTGTGCTTTTTTCTTCATTTTGGGTTACTTCTGATGATTTTTCTAGTTCATATTTTGTATTCACATCTACCTTTATGCTTTCTAAAAAATCATTTTCTTTATCTTTACTCGCCATAGCTGTTTCTGTATCCATAGCTCTTACTTCTGCTAAAGCTTTATTTTGAGCTTCTAATCCAAATAGCTTTTCAATTTCATCATCACTGATATTAGGTGTCCTATAAGTACTAAAATAATCTTTTACTGTATCTCCCATCTTAGCTCCATTAAATGTTGTATTAATGTACTCTTTAGCTTTATATTCTCTATCATTAGCTTTATCAGAATTTAGCATAGTAATTTTACCATCTTTATATATTCCAATTCCTGGGTTGGTTGGATCTAGTACTAAAGTTATATTATATTTTACTATATCAACCATAGTTATCATATGATTTCCCATTGCAATGCTTACTATCTCTGTTGAATCCTCATTTGCTTGTTGCTCTTGATCAGTTACTGTATTATTTGTTTCTATAACATTTCTTTTTATATCTGCTATTTGATACTCTCCACTTTCACTCATATATACAGCCATAGTTCTAGCATTATATTCTGGATTAATAGCATTTAATTTTTTTGCAACATCACTTGCCATATTACGGCAAACTCCATAGCCTTCCTCTGTTGTTAAATCTAATTCCAAAAAACCTTTTATGTCTTTTTCAGGATTAGCATATCCTTTTATGTTTTTCCACATATCGTCCATTGTTTTCATAAAAATTTGAGTATCACTTAAATTCATTGAATTAATCTTATCAGCATATTCAGAATTTTTTTCATTATATTCTTCAATTTCACTCTCATATTTAATAGCATTATTTCCTATTATTACATCATTTTTTATATTTCCTACTGCTGATAAAGCTAATGCTGAAAAAGCAAAATCAAATCCAATAACTTTGGCTGTATATAATAATTTTTGTTTCATTCTCCAAAGATTTGCTTTTATTGTTCCTTTTTCTTGTTTTATTTCATTATACATGCTCTTTATTAGTAATTTGTTGTATTCGCTTTCACCATACTTGTTATAAATATCCTCGTATCTACCTTCTTTTTTTAACTTTTTCAAATCTTCATCATAATATTTATCTGAAACATATTTTTTATATGCTTTTCTTCCAAACTCTCTGTAAATTTCATCATATTGTTCATTTTTTGCTAGTTCTTTTATTCTTTTCTTTGAAGTACTATCCATACTTTTTCTCCTATGAATTATTTTTATACCTTTAATGTATAAACATTGCATCTCCAAAGCTGAAAAATCTATATTTTTCTTTTACCGCTTCTTCATATGCCTTTAAAACATAATCTTTATCTGCAAAGGCTGATACAAGCATTAATAATGTTGATTCTGGTAAATGAAAATTAGTTATTAGTCCATCTATACATTTGAACTTATATCCAGGATATATGTATATTCCTGTCTCTCCTTCTTCAGATTTTACCATTCCTTTTTCATCTGCTATAGTTTCTAATGTTCTACATGATGTTGTTCCTACAGCTATAACTCTATTCTCATTTAACTTAGCGTTATTTATTTTTTTCGCATCATCTTCTTTTAAGCAGTAATGTTCTACATGCATATGATGATCTTCTATATTTTTTTCTTTGACTGGCCTGAATGTTCCTATTCCTACATGTAATGTAACATTAGCAATTGTAATACCCTTTTCTTCTATTTTCTTTAATAATTCATCAGTAAAATGCAAACCTGCTGTTGGAGCTGCTGCTGAACCTTTATATTTAGCATAAACTGTTTGATATCTTTCCTTTTCTTTTAACTCTTCATGTATATATGGTGGTAGTGGCATAAGTCCTATTTGGTCTAATATTTCATTGAATATACCATTATACTTAAATTCTACTTTTCTTGTTCCATCTTCTGATACGTCTAATATCTCTGCTTTTAATGTTCCATCTCCAAATATTACTTTACTACCAATATGTAATTTGTTGCCAGGCCTTACCATAGCTTCCCATATGTCACCTTCTATATTTTTTAGAAGTACAAATTCTACATTAGCACCTGTTTCTTTTTTTCCATATAGTCTTGCTGGTATTACTTTAGTATTATTTCTAACTAAACAATCTCCTGGTTTTAAGTAATCTATTATATCCTTAAAAATCTTATGTTCTATTGTTTTATTTTCTCTATTTAAAACCATAAGTCTTGATGTATCTCTATTCTTTATTGGTACTTGTGCTATTAATTCTTCTGGCAGATTATAATTAAATTCGCTTAATTCCATACTTACTATCATTCCCTTCTATAGGACAGCCTCAGTTGGAAAAGAATTAAATTTTGGCTAGGAAAACAAGTTTGAAATTTATGAGGCGTACTTAACTGTACGTTGATTAAATTTCAAATGTAGTTTGACAACGTCAAAATTGTAATTATTTTTCAACTTTATTAACTATTTTTAGTTTACAATATTCAATTTATATATAATAATAAAAGAAGATTAAGGAACCACAATTTGTGGCTATCCAGTTTAGAATTTATGACACATTTCTAAACCATCAAAGCAGGAAATGTGTCTTTATTTTATTTTTTCCTTAGCTTAATACAGATTTACAACGTGGGCATAGTCCATCTTCAGTATGTTCATCATACATCCAACATCTTTCGCATTTTTCTCCATCTGCATGCTCAACTTTAACTCCAAGTTTTATTTCTTGTTTTCTTTTATCTTCTTGTATATTCATTCCAGATACAATAAGAACTTCTTTTATTAGTTTTTCATTATTCTTTAAGAATGTATATTCTTCATTTTCTGCATAAATAGTAACTTTTGCATCTAATGAATTTCCTATTATTTTATTTGCTCTTGCTATTTCTAATTCTTTTGAAACTATATCTTTTATTTTTATAATTTCTTTCCATTTATCTTCTAATTCTTTATTATCCCATTTATCATTTAGTTTTGGATATGATGTAAGCATTGGGCTTTCTACATCTTCTTCTTTTGTATGCCTCATTGATTTCCATATTTCTTCTGCTGTAAAACATGTCATTGGAGTTAATATTTTAACTAAAGCATCTAAAATATAGTACATTGTTGTTTGTGCTGCTCTTCTTTCTATAGAATCAGCCTTTTCTGTATATAATCTATCTTTTATTATATCTAAGTAAAAACTACTCATATCTATAACACAAAATTGATTTATGTCATGGTAACAATTTCCGAAATTATATTCATCATAATCTTTTGTGCAGTCTTTAATTAATTTGTTAAGTCTTGTTAAAGCCCATTTATCTATTTCTTGTAATTTTTCATATTCTACAGGGTTTTCTGGATCATAGTCGTAAGTGTTACCTAAAATGTATCTTGCTGTATTTCTTATTTTTCTATATACATCAGATATTCCCTTTAATATGTCGTCAGATAAGCTTACATCCATAGAGTAATCTGAAGATAATACCCATAGTCTTAATATATCTGCTCCATATTTATTTGAAATGTCTATTGGAGATATTCCATTTCCTAAGCTTTTTGACATTTTCTTTCCTTGTCCATCTACAACAAATCCACAGCATAATACTTCTTTATATGGTGCTATTTTATTTACAGCTACTGAAGTTAAAAGTGATGATTGGAACCATCCTCTATATTGGTCATTTCCCTCTAAATAAAGATCTGCTGGATAATCAAGTCCTCTTTCTTTTAAAACACTTTGATGAGTAGATCCTGAGTCAAACCATACATCCATTATGTCTGTTTCTTTTTTAAATTCTGATGATCCACATTTTGGACATTTTGCGCCATTTGGTAATAGGTCTTTTTCATCCATGTCCCACCATGCATTTGTTCCTTTTTCTTTTACTATTTCTTTTATTTTGTTAATTGATTCTTCTGTTACATATGGTTCATTACAGTGTTTGCAGTAGAATATTGGAAGTGGTACACCCCAAGTACGTTGTCTTGATATACACCAATCATTTCTTCCTTTTATCATTTCAGACATTCTTTCTTCTCCCCAATCCGGATGCCATTTAACAGTTTTAATTGCCTCTAATACATCTTTTCTGAAACCGTCTATAGATGCAAACCATTGTGGTGTTGCTCTGAATATTATTGGTTTTTTACATCTCCAACAATGTGGATATGAGTGACTTATTTGAACAGTTTTTAAAAGATAACCATTCTCTTCTAACCATTTTGTTATTTCTTTATTTGATTTTGCATAGAACATTCCTGCAAAAGGTCCTGCTTCTTCAGTTTGTTTTCCTTTGTCATCTATTGCAACTTTCATTTCTAAATTGTCTTTTAATCCTTGTAAATAGTCCTCTTTACCATATGCAGGTGCTGTATGTACAGCTCCAGTTCCTTCTGTTAGTTCAACATTTACAGTAGTTTCACTTCCCATTACTACTTTAGAAGTTCTATCTAAAAATGGATGCTTACATAGTACTCCTTCTAGATTACTTCCTTTGAAAGTTTTTACTATCTTATATTCTTCTATTTCAGCAATTTTCATTACTTTTTCTACTAATTCTGTTGCTATAATTAAGTTTTCTTTTCCTATATTTACTATACTATATTCAAAATCTGCTCCTATTGTTATTCCCATATTTCCTGGTAGAGTCCATGGTGTTGTTGTCCAAATTACTATAAATGTATTTTCCACGTTAAATAAACCTTTAGAATCTTCTACTGGAAATTTAACATATATTGATTCACCAGTTATATCTTTATATTCTATCTCTGCTTCTGCTAAAGCTGTTTCACAATCTGTACACCAATATACTGGTTTTAATCCTTTATAAATATATCCTTTTTTGTACATATCGCCCAAAACGCCTATTTGTCTAGCTTCTAATTTAGGATCATATGTTATATATGGATTGTCCCATTCTCCAAGAACTCCTAATCTTTTAAAACCTTCTGTTTGAATGTCTTTGTACTTTTCTGTGAAATCTCTACAAGTATCTCTAAATTTTGTTACTGGTATTTTGTTTCTATCTAAACCTAATTTTTCTATTGCCTTTTTTTCTGTTGGCATACCATGTGTATCGTATCCTGGTACATATGGAGAATAATACCCTTGCATAGATTTATATCTTACAATAGTATCTTTTAAAACTTTATTTAAGGCATGACCCGCATGAATCTCACCATTTGCATAAGGTGGTCCATCATGTAATACAAAATGTTTATGACCTTCATTTTTCTTTAACACCTTTTTGTATAATCCATTTTCATATACGGATTCCAATATTCCAGGTTCTTTTTCAGGTAAATTTCCTCTCATAGGAAATTCTGTTTTTGGTAAATTTAAAGTTGTACTAAAATCTTTCTTATCTTCACTCATTTTAATCCCCCTTTATTTTGTGATAAGAACAAAGCGGACCCTTCTTATGTCAGGCTATTAAAATTATTTTTAGGTCCACATAATTTGTTCGCGTGCCAAATTTTATTATATAAAATTTGTGTACATTAATTATATATAGGAAAGTTTAGAGAACTTTCCTATTGTAATCAAAAAAGACTAACATCCATATAGGACGAAAGTCTTTCCGCGTTACCACCTAATTTAAAAGATTATTTTAAATCTTTTCTCTCATTTATCTTTTAACGCAAGATTTACGTCTTAAACTAATTGCTATGCTTTCATTTAAGCAACATATAAGTGATAATAAGTAAATAGTTTCATACTAGCATTGCACCACCACTAGCTCTCTTTAAAGTCTTTTTTACTTACCTTGTCTTATATATAGTCTTTAAATATGATGTAGTTATTTTATACTGTTTTTAGTTAAAAGTCAATAGTTTTAACTACATTTATTATCCTTATTTTACATATATAGGGTACTTCTCATCCCTATTCCAACACTAGAATAATTCTTAGTTCGGTTAATACGCATTGATGCTGGATAACCTAAAGCATCACCATTGTAAAAGCCCCCGACGATAAACACAAGGATTACTGCTATCACTTGCGATTTCCATTATCCATTCATATACATTCCCTCCCATATCATAAATATTTTTAATTTGATAATATCCTGTACTCTTTAAGTTTCCATTTCCTAAATAATTATCTCCAACGCTTTCTACTGCATATGTTCCTCCTATAAATTGAAGTGCTGTATCCCATGCATAACTACTACATAATTTACTCTTCCCATTATACATCTTTTCTGCTATTTCTTTTGCTTCGTTCCTTGTTATATAATTGTATGCATTTAATCCTGATTTGATTTTTCCTGGTTCTGTTATTGCTATATGGGATGTTCTTTTTGTATCACATCCCACTTCATATCTACCTATATAATATCCTCCATATTTTTCTATACTTTGTCTTTCTTCTTCTGACATTGCTTCATGAAAATAATATGATGTTTTATCTACTCTTTGTATTTTATAACTTCCATCTATATCTTTACTATTCAACTTTGTTTGTCTATATTGCCATCCGCTTCTTGTGAAAGCATATCTATCATATTTTAATTTTCCATTATCTTTGTTCTCTTCTGTTTCAATTTCACAAGGTATCCATACAAATTGGTTTCCAACTGTATCATTATTATTTGCTTTTGCATCTTCTATTACTATTCCTTCTTCTACTGTTGCATCTGGGTTTACTACTTTAAATCCTGCTGGTATTACAATTTTATTTCCATTTTTATCTACAGTTTCTGTATTAGTTTTTTCATCTCCTGTTATTTCATCTATTTTAATTTCTTCTTTTTCTACATCTTTATCTAATCCAATATTATTTAACATTTCTCCATAAGTATTTGTAAAGTTTTTAATTTTACTCTGTTCATCTAATTCTGCGTTTTTCCATATACCTACTGCATTTTTTGCTCTACTAAATAATCCATTATTAGCTATGCTTAAATTTATTGCTATTCCTGCTAAGATTAATAATACTATTATTGTTATAACTAACACTATTAATGTTATTCCAGATTGAAATTTATAATCTTTCATGCAGATTAATTGATAATTACCTACTATTTTACCCTCTTTTATTTTTTTATTATTACTTCTAAATTTTTTAATTGTTCTATTAATAATTTTTAGCATTAATTTTATTCTCCTTATTTATGCAATTATTATTGGTTACATATATTTTATATCATACGACTTTTTATTTTGCAATTGTTATTAGATTCTATCTTATAAATTTATTTTTATTATTTCTATTATTAAATTTATTATTCTTTTGATTAATATGTCTATTTTTCATTTGCGTTTAATAATAACTCACACAATTGTTTTATGCATTCTAATTTTTTTATCATATTATTTATTGTCAACCTCTCAGATGAGGTCTACTAATAGTTGTCCCTACATTTTAACTAATATTCTTATTATGTTTTCACACGAAAAAAACTACATCTTTTAGATTACTCTAATAAGACATAGTTTACTATGTTTACGTAATTGTATTTCATTATACCTTACGATATATATATATATATATATACAGTATCAAGCGTTTTCACATTTTTTATTTGTTTTTTCCTTTTCTTGTTTTTGTTTATTTTTTCTATGTTATTTCTTTTTATAATTGAGATAAATTCTCTGCCCCCATTGTCTTACTTTTATTAATATCACAATAGAATTCTACACCATTATCATAATTTTTTACTCCATATTCATTATTGTAATTATTCATAATTGCTTTTACTAAAGCAAGACCTATTCCTGTACCGCCTTCGCTTCTATTCCTTGAAGAGTCTAATTTATAAAACCTTCCCCATATTTTATTTATGTATTCTTCTGGTATTTTATCTCCTGTGTTATATATATATAATCTTATTTTGTCTCCTATTTCTTCTGTTCTAATAATAATTTTCTTCTTATTATCCTTAACTTTTACATGCTTTATTGCATTTGATAAATAGTTGTTAATTACTTGTTCTATATATTCTTGATCTGCACAGACTAATTGTCTTTTATCATTATCAAATTCTACTAATATATTATTTTCTTCTAATACTACTGTATTTCTTTTTAATTCTTCTTTAATTAATTCTATTAAATCAAATTCCGTATCATTAAATTGCCTTTCTTTATATTCTAATTTCATAAGTTCTAGTAATTTTTTTACCATTTGATCCATTTTATTTGATTCATCTAAAATTACTTCAGCATAAAATTTTCTTGATTCTTCACTTGAATTTACGTTTTCAATTAATCCTTCTGCATATCCTTGTATAAGGGCAATTGGTGTTTTTAATTCATGAGACACATCTGAGATAAATTGTTTCCTCATTTCGTCTATTTTTGATCTTTCTTCTATATTTTGCTCAAGTTTAGTATTATTAAGTCTTAACCTTTTTATAGTTGTTTCAAGTTTATCTGACATTTCATTTATATTTCTGCCTAACATATTAATTTCATCTTCTGCATCAGATATTCTATATTTTTGGCTAAAATCCAAATTTGCCATTCCTTTAGTAATTTTATTAAGCTCTAATATTGGTTTGGCAAATTTATTTGCTATTACTGATGATACCATTCCTGATATTAAAATCATTAATGTCCCAATGATTATTAAAAGCTTATTTGAGACATTTACAGTTTCTTTAATTGGACCTGTCTGTATTTTTATATATACACTATAGTTATTATCCAATCTTGCAGATAAAAGTAAATATTTGTTATCTCTATTTTCTTGAACTGCTGTTATTACTATATTATCTTTTGTGTATATTATTTTTGTTCTTGCATTATAACTAAATACATTTACAGCATTTATAATTTCTTCATTACTACAATATATTACATCTAAATCATCATCTAATATTAATATATCTAAATTATTATTTTTTTCCTGATTTTCTAGTTCCCTTTTTATGTCATAACTTACTATACCATTATAAAAATTATTAATTTTATTACAAATTTCTACAGCTTTTGTAGTTTTTGAATATGTATAAAAGCTCTCTAAAACTACATTATTTACTATTATTAAAGAAAATATAATTAAAAAAACAGAAATACATAATGTGACAAACAATTTAAATTTTACAGATCTGAACTGTTCTGATACCTTCATTTATTTTACCTCGAATTTATATCCTATACCTCTAATTGTTTTTATATACTTGCCTTTTTTTCCTAATTTATGTCTAATCTTTTTTATATGGCTATCTATAGTTCTTGAATCTCCATAATAATCATAGTTCCATACATTATTTAATATTTTATCACGAGATAATGCTACATTTTCATTATCTAATAAATATTTTAATAATTCATATTCTCTTAGACTTAACTCTATATTTTTATTATCTACTGATACAGTTCTACCATCAGTATCTATTTGAATTCCTCCATAGCTTTTATTATTTTCTTGCTTATCATTGGTTCTATTTAATATTGCCTTTATTCTAGCTATTAGTATTTTAGGGCTAAAAGGTTTTGAAATGTATTCATCAACACCTAATTCAAATCCAAATAGTTCATCTTGTTCTTCTCCTCTTGCTGTTAGCATTATAACAGGAACTTTAGATTGTTGTCTTATTTGTCTTAGCACTGACCAACCATCTAGCTTTGGCATCATAATATCTAGTAATATCAATTTTATTTTTTCTTTATTACTATCAAATATTTCAAGTGATTGTTCCCCATCTTCTGCTTCTAATACATTACAGTTTTCTTTTATAAGAAAATCTTTTACTAATTTTCTCATTCTAAATTCATCATCTACTACTAATATTGTAATATCTTCCATATATATTCCTTTCACTTTTGCTATTTTACTATATAATTATGTCTATTATGTGAAATTTTTAAGCTTTTTTATTGCTCTTTTTGGCATGTATTACTCTTCTATTTGTTTCTGGTAATGTATTTTTTATATAAATATTTTGTCCTGGATATGCTAATTTTATTTGTTGTGTTTCTAATATATTTAGAATTGTTAAATTAAGTTTATTACAAAAATCTTGATATTCTTTATACACAGTAATTGGAGTTTCTAAATGTATATATATATTTATACCATCTTCTTTAATTGTATTAAATTGCACATTTATAGATTCTTTAATTATATCTTTATTATATCTTAAAATAAATCTTATTCTATTTAATACTTTTTCTACTGTTATCTCTTCTGTTTCAAGTGGAAGTGTTAGATTAGTTTTATATATTCTCTTTTTTATAACACCCCAATTTATAACATTTTCTTCAGCAATTGTTGTATTTTGTACAGTTACAATTGTGTCTTCTACTGTTCTTATTTTTGTACTTCTAAATGTAATATCTTCTACTGTCCCTGATACCTCTCCTATTTCTACCCAATCACCTATTATAAAAGGCTTATCCCAAAATATCATTAATCCTGCAAATATTTCTTTTACTGTATCTTGTGCAGCTAAAGCTATAATTGCACTGGTTAAGCCCAATCCTGTAAGCATTCCGCCCACATCATAATCAAATTCTTTTAATGTTAAATATGTGGCTATCATATATAGTAAAAATTTAATTATTTTGTTTATTAGACTAATCATTGGATCATTTTCTTTTAACTTAGGTGCAAATATTTTTTTATTTTTGAATATGTCTGATACTGTTTTTGATACAATCCATATTATACCTATTCTATAAAGTTTTTGTGCTAAATCACTTAATTCATTATTTAATCCAATAAATTTACTAGCTATAAAAATCCCTGATACTATTAAAAACGATTTAATTGTATTATATATTGTTCCTTCTTTTACTTCTTTATTTTTTTTCTTTATATTAAATATTTTTGATATTCCTAAACTTATAATTGGACTAAAAATTACTGTGAATATAACTATTACTATTGAAATTATAATGTTTATAATTTGTGTAAGTTCAATGTTTTGTATCCACTGTAATACTTCATCAATTTTATCCATTTTAACCTCCATTCGAGCTAATTTAGTTATAACAAATATTCTATGTAATAACCTTTTTCATTAATTAGCGAGAATGAAAGAGGTTAAAATTAGCCATCTCAAAATTCAAAGAATTTTGAGGGCGATTAAATTATGTTAGTGTGAAAAACTTGTTTTTTCACGTTACTCCTTTGTTTTTATAATTTATTAAGTTTAAAATTATATGCTTTATATTATACAATATTTTTTTCAATTTTACACTATTTTTTTAAAATTAATGTTATAATATTTTTGGAGGTCATTATGAAGGAAACAAATGATACAATGATGCAATATTTTGAATGGTATTTACCTAATGATTGCAACCTTTGGAATGAAGCATCTAAAATTGGGCCTACATTAAAGAAATTAGGAATTAATTCTATATGGTTACCACCATGTTTTAAATCTGCAGGTGGAATTAATGATACTGGATATGGTATTTATGACCTATATGATATGGGTGAATTTGACCAAAAAGGAACTATAAGAACTAAATATGGTACAAAAGATGAATATCTTAATACTATAAAAAGTCTGCAAAAATATAATATTAAGGTTTTAGCAGATGTTGTTCTTAATCATAGATTAGGTGCAGATGAAAAACAAGATATTTTTGCTTGTAGAGTAAATCCAAATAATAGAATTGAAGCCACAGAAGATTATAAAACTATTAGTGCTTGGACTAAATTTGATTTTGCTGGAAGAAATAACACGTATTCTGATTTTAAATTAAATTGGTCACACTTTAGTGGTATAGATTACGATGCTAAAACTGATGAAAATGCTATTTATAGATTTTATGGAAAACATTGGAGTGACGATGTTGATAAAGAGCTTGGAAACTTTGATTATTTAATGGGATGTGATGTTGATTTTAACAATTTAGATGTAGTTGATAACTTATTTTCATGGGGACAATGGTTTATTGATCAAACTAATGTTGATGGTTTTAGATTAGATGCAATTAAACATATACGTTCTTCTTTTTATAAACGATGGTTACATGATCTGAAAAATTATATTAAAAGACCAATATATACTGTTGGTGAATATTTTAGTGTTCATACTGATGCTTTAACAAATTATCTAGATAAAAATGATGAAATTGATGCTCTTTTTGATGTGCCATTACATGATAATTTCAAAATTGCTTCTGAAAGTTCTGGAAATTATGATATGAGTAAAATATTTGACAATACTTTGGTTAATTCAAGACCTTCTAATGCTGTAACTTTTGTAGATAACCATGATACAGAACCAGGCCAAAGTTTAGAGTCATGGGTTAAAGACTGGTTTAAACCTCTTGCTTATGCAATGATTCTATTAAGAGAAAGTGGTACTCCTTGTGTGTTTTTTGGTGATTATTATGGTATTCCTTTTTTGAATATCTCTCCTCTTAAGGATTTTTTAAATATTCTACTTTTAGCTAGAAAATTTCTAGCATATGGAGAACAAATAGATTACTTAGACGATCCTAATATTATTGGTTGGGTTCGCATGGGGGATTACTATCATCAAGATTCCGGTATGGCAGTTATTCTAAGTGATGCTGAAGGTGGAAGTAAGCAAATGAATGTTGGTAAAAACTTAGCAAATTCTATATTATATGATTGTACTGGAAACATAAAAGAAACTGTATATGTTGATAACGATGGTAATGGAATTTTCTATGTTAATGGCGGAAGTGTTTCTGTTTGGATAAAAAAAGATAATATGTATAATTTATAATATGTCAAATTTCTTAATTGAAATTTGACGTATATTCTCCTTAATTATATTTTTTAGCAATTAATGCTTTTATATTTAATCCTTCACTTGAGAACATTTTTTCATGCTCTGTTTCTATATTTTCTTCTCCATTCCAAAAATTCTTTTCTTTCTCTAAATTATATGTTTCTTTTTCTATTTCATATCCTGTACTTACAAAATATTTTTTAGAATCTTCAAATAAATAATTGTCATCTGTTTTGAAAAATATTTCTCCATTTTCGCTCAAAAATTTACTATATTTATCTAATTGTTTTATATGTGTCAACCTTTTTTTATGATGTTTTGCTTTAGGCCATGGATTGCAAAAATTAATATAAATTCTACTTATATTATCTTTTTTATCTATCATTTCTGGTATTCTTTCTATGTCAAATCTAACAAGAATTATATTATTTACTTGTTTATTTTCTTCTTTATATTTTTCTTCAATTTTTCTTTTTGCTAATCCTAACATTGTGTCTATTAAATCTACTGCTATGTAATTTATGTTTTGATTTTTTAGAGCTATATTTGATATAAACTCCCCCTTTCCACAACCTAATTCAAGATGTATTGTATTTTCACTTTGAAATTTTTCTTTCCATCTACTTTTATAGTGTTCTGGTTCATCTATATAAAAACCGCATTCTTTAAGTTCTTTTTTTGCCCATGGTCTATTTCTTATTCGCATAATATACTCCTTATAATAAATTTAATTTTATCATAAAAACAGTATTATTTCAATATTATAGCAAAGCTTGGACTTTTTACTAGACTTTTTGGTCTTTATGTGATATAATTTTCAAAAATATAAGAGGTGAATTCAAGTGAAAATTACATCTGATAGCGAAACTTTAGCAGAAAATAAAGTTTTAATATTATATATTTTAGATATTATAAAAAAACCTATTACTAATGATGCACTATATAGTATAGTAACTTCTGCAATAGATTTAAATTATTTTTATTTTCAACAATTTTTATTAGATTTAATAGATGCAAAATACATTTTACACTATGCAAAAGAAACTCACGATGTATATGAACTTACTGATACTGGAAAAAATACACTTGACTTAACTTTAGATATTCTGCCTGGCATTATAAAACTAAAGGTAGATACAAATTTAAAGAGTAATATAGAAAAATTTGAAAATGCACAATCTGTTATAGCTGAGTATACTCCTAAGAGTGAAAATGAATATGATGTACAATGTAAAATTGTTGAAAATAATGAAACTACATTTGAAGTCAAAACATATGCTTATTCACGTGAGCAAGCACAAAATATAGTAGATAATTGGAAAAAAAATGCTGATAAATTATATCCTAAAATAATAGGATTATTAACAAGTGAAGAATCTTAATTCTTCACTTGTTTTATACTATAGGAGCCCACGAATTTATGATACTCTCTTCCATACATACACTGTCAAATATGGTGGCATATTATTATGTGGCTGACTTCCACCTGAAAATAGGTTATAAAATGGTACATCTTTAAATCCTTCATTGGGTTTCATTGTATAAGGTCCTCCAATTCCATCAATATTATATGTTAATCCATAATGAGTACCTGAATATCCATAATTTCCTGAAAATGTCCATAAGTGCAAATCATGTGAATGTGATGGCATTTCTGCTACAGTTAATGTATGTGTTTCTTCTCCTCCTGTGCTTCCTGCATTATATTTGTCTCCTGCGCTTAGTAAAAACCTATCTTTTACTTGTTCCCACTCTCCTCCAATAAATTCTTTTGGATTTGTACTATTTTCTGATATATATATACTTCCTATAGGATATTGTTTTAGCATTTTCTCATTTAATTTATAATCCAACATTTTTTCTACTATGTTACTTACTTCTTCTATAGTTACATTTGTATTTCCATTACTACTTGAGATAGATAAATTTGAATATAAACTATTTAATTGTATTTGCTCATCTATTTCTGCTTGTTTATATTTTTCTGCTGCATTCTTTGCTTTTGCTATTATACCATTTTTACCCAATGAAAAACTAATTGTTATTCCTGCTAATATTAGCAATACAATTATTGTAACTACAAGTACTGATAATGTTATTCCATTATCTCTTTTACAATTATCCTTACAATTTTTTAATATGTTAATTATTCTTACATTCCATTGATAAAATTTACTTTTTTCTAATTCATTCATAATATTAGTTCTCCTTTGTTATGCAATTTATTTTAGTTGCTTCTTGTATTATTTATATCATAATAGTTTTAATTTTGCAATTGTTATTAATTGCTATTTTTTGAATTTACTTTTACTATTATTTCTATTATTAAGTTTATTATTCTTTTGTTTACTAATTCTTTGAGCGACTGATAGTAACCCTCTACAGTCATCTGTTTTTAAATTATGATGTTCTATTTGTCAATTTATAATGTATTCTTACATGTTTTTTTGCCAAAATGTTCAATACATTTTGGCATTCTTAGACTTGCAAAAAACTATGCTTTTTAGATTTCTCTAAAAAACATAGTCTGCTATGTTTACGTAATTTTATTTCATTAAACCCTACGATATATATATATATATATATACAGTATCAAGCACTTCAGCATTTTTCATTTGTTATTTTTTCCTTTAATTTTTTTATTTATTTTATCATATATTTTCTTATTTTTCTATGTACTATTTTAGTAATCTTTTATATATTTGATTTTCTTATATTATCTAATTCTTCGATTGTCATCCCTGTGCACTTTTTTATTAATTCAATGTCTATATTGCTTTCTAAAAATTTTTTAATTATACGATTTTCTCCTATTTCTTCACCCATTTTTTGTCCTTCCTTTTTTGCCTCTCTTCTATCCCTTCTCATTTCTCTTTTTAATGTTTCTGCTAACATAGTTTTTCCTCCCTTTTCAAAATATTCTTTGCTTATTTCTTCTATTTTATTTTCTCCTAATGTTTCTACTAATATATTTATGGCATATTCTTCTATTTTCTCTTTTTCTTCTTTTGTTAGTTTGCTTTTCAGTACTTTTTTATATGCTTCTTCTGTTTTTTCTTTGTTATTTGCTCTATCTAAAAATATTATCTTATATAATGCTCCTTCTTTTTCTAACATTTCTTTTTCTTCATATTTATTTACATCTACTGCTTTATATTTACTAAAGCTTTCTTCTTTTATTCCTTCTAACTTTTCCTCAGTTTCTTCTATGGTTTCTTTTACTTTCCATTTATCTTTTCCTGTATATAACACTATTGCTTTTATTAATGGGGTTTTATATTTTTTGTTACTACTTTTACTATTTTCTATATACTGGTTTATTATTTCTATCTTATATTCTACTATTCTTTTTGGCATGTTATAGTCTATTGTTGATTGATGCTCTATTAAGAAAAATATATCTTTTTCTTTCATTTTATATATTATATCTGTTTCTCTATCTTTGAATTTTTTTGTTATATATCTATTACTATATATTTCTATATCTTCTGGTTTTAATCCATTACTACTTTTATTTAGTTTTAATGCATCATTAATAAAATAACATGCCTCTTTTTTATCTGATAATATTTTTCTTATACTTATATCATGTTTATTATGAATTATGTATTTTCTAGATATAGCTCCTTTATTTCTAACGTTATCTATCTTTAAATAACATACTTTTTGCTTTAAATACTTCGTGTTTTACCTCCTTTATTATACAATATTAATTATATTTCGTCAATGAGATATTTTAAGAATTTAATTTTTTTGAAATAACATTATTTGGGTGATGCCATCATTGCCCCTACAATCTATTATTGATTTGTTATAAATAAAATTGATGATTGTCTAAATTTTTATTTGTTAATTTGTTTTATCTGGCGACCACTGGTCGCCTCTACGATCTTTTTGGTAGTCCACTACAATTTTATTTAAAAATTTAAGATTTAATATATATGATTATATTACAAAAACATGCTAAAATCAACAAAAATCGTTCGTCAAATTGTTTCATATTTCGACAAAACGTACCTAATTTAACTTAGTATTAAGTTTGTATAATTTATTAGTTTCATATAAACTACATATCAATTGTAATTTTATATAGTAAGTTAAACGAACTTTCCTTATATAAAAAAAGACCTTCTATTATTAGAAAGTCTTTTTTGAATTTTATTAAATTAATAAACTAATTAAGCAAGTTCTACTGTTGCACCTACTTCAGCAAATTTAGCTTTCATTTCTTCTGCTTCTGCTGCTGGTACATTTTCTTTAACTAGTTTTGGAGCTCCATCAACTAAATCTTTAGCTTCTTTTAATCCTAATCCTGTTATGTCTTTAACAACTTTGATTACTTGTACCTTGTTTGCTCCTACATCTTTAAGAGTTACATTAAATTCACTCTTTTCTTCTCCACCTGCTGCTGCGGCTCCGCCTGCTGCTGGTGCTGCTGCAACTGCTGCTGCAGATACTCCAAATTCTTCTTCTATAGCTTTAACTAAATCAGCTAATTCAACAACTGTCATTTTTTTGATTTCTTCAATCATTTCTTCTTTACTCATTTTTATTTCCTCCTAATTTTTTATTTTGTAGCTTTAATCTACTATTTATTTATTAGCAACTTAATGCCTCATTTGTTTTAAGCATTAGCTTCTTTTTGAACACGTACTTGATCAATTGCAACTGCAAGTTTTGAAATAGTTTGTAATAATGATCCTGCAAGTTTTGATAATAGTTCTTCTCTTGATGGTAATTTTGCAAGTGTTACTATTTCTTCAACAGTCATTACTTTTCCGTCAACTATTCCACCTTTAATTTTATAGTTATCATGTTCATTTGTAAATTTGTAAACTGTCTTTAAAGGTCCTAAATAATCTTCTTTAGCTGATACCATCGCTGTTGGTCCTTCTAATAAACTATCTAATCCACTTTCACTGTTTGCTTCTAATGCTCTTTTAATTATGTTATTTTTAATAACTTTTAGTTCTCCATTTGATTCTCTTAAGTCTTTTCTTAGTTTTGTATCATCTGAAACTGTTATTCCTCTATAGTCTACTAAAAGAACTAATTTAGCATCCTTAATGTGTTCTGATAATTCATTAACCTTAGATTGTTTTAGTGCAATAACATCTTTATTTGCCATTTCTTCACCTCCTATTTTTTATTAATATTTAAATTAATATTAAATTTTTTCATTTAAAATTCGACCTATAGCCATAAAGACTAATAGGTCGAACTTAATCTCCTTATTAGCCTCGGTAGGACTTACATTTTGCCTACTGTCTATGGCTATTATTAAATTATTTTTGGTCTATATACAAACCTGGTCCCATTGTTGTAGATATTGATGTGCTTCTAATGTATTGTCCTTTTGCTGCTGTTGGTTTAGCTTTTATTATAGCTTCCATAATTACATTATAATTTTCTACTAACTTTTCAGCACCAAATGAAACTTTTCCAAATCCTAAGTGAATAATGTTATTTTTGTCTAATCTATATTCTACTTTACCTGATTTGATTTCACTAATTGCTTTTGTAACATCCATTGTTACAGTTCCTGATTTAGGGTTTGGCATTAATCCTTTTGGTCCTAATACCTTTCCTAATCTTCCTACAACCCCCATCATATCTGGTGTTGCAACTACAACGTCATATTCAAACCAATTTTCTTTTTGGATTTTTGGTATTAGCTCTTCTCCTCCAACAAAATCTGCTCCTGCTGCTTTTGCTTCGTCAGCTTTTGGTCCTTTTGCAAATACTAATACTCTTTGTGTTTTTCCTGTTCCATTTGGAAGAACTACTGTTCCTCTTACTTGTTGGTCAGCATGTTTTGAATCTACACCTAATTTTACATGTAATTCAACTGTTTGATCAAATTTTGTTTTAGGCATTTTTTCAATTATTTCAATAGCTTCTTTTGCTGAATATAATTTTTTTGAATCAACAAGTTTTGCACTTTCTTGATATCTTTTTCCTCTTCTCATTTTTACCTCCTTTGGTTTTATCGAGATTTACTCTCTCCCAATTTGTTTTTATTCTTCTACAGTTACGCCCATTGAACGAGCTGTTCCTTTAACCATACTCATTGCAGCTTCTAATGATCCTGCATTCAAGTCTGGCATTTTGCTTTTAGCAATTTCTTCAACTTGTGCTTTTGAAAGTTTTGCTACTTTTTCTTGATTTGGTTTTCCAGAACCTTTTTCAATTTTAGCTGATTTTTTAATTAATACAGCCATTGGTGGTTCTTTTGTTATAAAGTCAAAAGATTTATCTTTATGAACTGTAATAACAACTGGTATGATTAACCCTGCTTGTTTTGCTGTTCTATCATTAAATTGTTTTACAAAGTCCATAATATTTACCCCACTACCACCTAATGCTGGTCCAACTGGTGGAGCTGGTGTTGCTTTTCCTGCTGGTATTTGTAATTTAATGATAATATCTTTTACTTCTTCTTTTTTAGAATCTTTCCCTGCCATTTTTTAGCACCTCCTTTAGTTTGTATATAAAAAATAATTTATGAAAAGAATTAGTTATACTAATTCATTTTACCTAATTTACTTTTTCAACTTCTGCGAAGTCTAACTCTACTGGTGTTTCCCTTCCGAACATTGAAACTAATACTTTTACTTTATGTTTTTCTTTATTTATTTCTGTAACTGAACCTATAAAATCTGCAAATGGTCCATTTATAACTCTGACTTGATCATTTATTTCATAATCTACATTAATAGACTGAATATCAAATCCCATTTTTCTAATTTCGCTTTCTGTTAATGGAATTGGATCAGTTCCTGAACCAACAAATCCTGTAACACCTCTTGTATTTCTAACAATATACCATGTTTGCTCTGTTACAATCATTTTTACTAAAACATAACCTGGAAATACTTTTTTTAGATTTGTTCTTCTTTGTCCTTCTTTGATTTCTATTTGTTCTTCCATTGGAACTACAATATCAAAAAAGTATTCTTGCAATTCTCTATTTTTTATAGTTTTTTCTAAGTCAGTTTTTACTTTATTTTCATAGCCTGAATATGTATGAACTACATACCATCTTGGTTCTAAGTCATAATCTTTTTGAGACATATTGTAAGCCTCCTATTCTTCTACATTATTTTCTGTATTCTGTGTTGAGTTATTTCCTTCTTCTGAATTGTTAGTTTGTGTATTATTTACTGTATTATCTACTGTTTCATTTACAGATATACTATTTTGTATTTTCTTTACTTGATCTACTTCTACTTTATTTAAAAAGTCAAAAGCTAAGTCTAGTATAAATATAAATGCTGAAACAATAATTACCATAACAATAACTATTAAAGTATTTGTAAATAATTCTTTTCCTTTTGGCCAAGACATTTTTTTTAGTTCAGCCTTAAAATCTTTGAACCAACTTTTTTTATTTGCTTTTTCCTTTTTATCAGTTTTTACTTTTTGTGTTCCTACTTTATCTTTTTTAGTTTCTTCTTTTATTGGTTCAACTACTTCATTTTCTACTATTTCATTTTCATTTACTTCAGAAGTTTGAATATTTTTTTTGTTTATTTGACCTTTATTATTTTTTTTCTTATTATTTTTAGGCATTTTTATTCCCCCTTAAAAAGGCTTATTTTGTTTCTTTATGCATTGTGTGCTTTTTGCAGAACTTGCAGTATTTTTTTATTTCTAATCTTTCTGCATTATTTTTTTTATTTTTATCTGTAACATATGTTCTGTTGTGGCACTCTGTGCACTCTAGTGTTATATGCTCTCTTGCTCCTTTTGTAGCCATTTTATACACCTCCAGCTAAGTTCAACTTTTACTAGCGTATGCTTAAATTTGCATACGCTAAATTATTCTATCACAATTTTTGATTAGTGTCAACTTTTTTTTGGGAATCCGTAAGCTTTTTTGTAAATATTTAAAGGTAAATAATATTAAAAGTCCGTAAAAGGTAATATATTTCTTTATTACTTACACTTTAGGCGACTGATAGTCGCCCCCTACAAATATTCTATTATTCCCACTCTATTGTTGCTGGTGGTTTACTTGTTATATCATAAACTACTCTATTAACATGTTCTACTTCATTTACAATCCTATTTGAAACTTTTTCTAATACATTATATGGTATCTTTGACCATGTTGCAGTCATAAAGTCAGTTGTTTTTACACTTCTTAGTGCTATAGTATAATCATAAGTTCTTCCATCCCCCATTACACCAACACTTCTTATATTTGTTAATACTGCAAAATATTGATTTAGTTCTTTTTCTAAATTTGCATTTCTTATTTCTTCTCTAAAAATGTAATCAGCTTCTCTTAATATATCTAGTTTTTGTTTAGTAATATCTCCTATTACTCTTATTCCTAATCCTGGACCTGGAAATGGTTGTCTATATACTAATTTTTCTGGTATTCCAAGTTCTAATCCTGTTTTTCTTACCTCATCTTTAAATAGATCTCTCAATGGTTCTATAATTTCTTTAAAATCTACATAGTCTGGTAATCCTCCAACATTATGATGACTCTTAATAGTTGCTGATTCTCCTAAACCACTTTCTATAACATCTGGATATATTGTACCTTGTACTAAATAGTCTACTTTTCCTATTTTTTTAGCCTCTTTTTCAAATACTCTTATAAATTCTTCACCTATAATTTTTCTTTTTTGTTCTGGATCAGTTACATTTTTTAATTTTTCTAAAAACTGTTCTTCTGCGTTTACTCTTATTAAATTAATATCATATTGTTCCCTAAATACTTTTTCTACTTCATCACCTTCATTTTTTCTAAGTAATCCATGATCTACAAATATACATGTTAAATTTTTACCTATTGCTTTGTGTAATAGTACTGCTGCTACAGATGAATCTACTCCTCCTGATAAAGCACATAGAGCTTTTCCATCTTTTATTTTGTTTTTTAAATATTCTACTTGTTCTTCAACAAAAGAATCCATTTTCCAACTTCCATTGCATTTGCAAACATTAAATAAAAAGTTTTTAATTATTTTTGTACCGTTTACTGTATTATTTACTTCTGGATGAAATTGTATTCCATAAAAACCTTTTTCTTCATTTTCAATCGCTGCAATTGGGCAGCTATCTGTATAGGCAATTTTAGAAAATCCCTCTGGAACTTCTGATACAAAGTCTGTATGACTCATTAAACATACGTTTTTATCTTCTATACCTTCAAATAATTTTGATTTATTGTTTATATTAACAGTAGTTTCTCCATATTCTCTTTTTTCTGCTCTAGATACTTCTCCATTCAGTGAATATGTCATAAATTGCATTCCATAACAAATACCTAAAATTGGAATACCTAAATTAAATATTTCTTTATCACATTTTGGCGCATCTTTTTCATAAACACTTGCTGGACCTCCTGTAAATATAATTCCTTTAGGATTTTTTTCTTTTATCTTTTCTATAGATATTTTATATGGTACTATTTCTGAATATACATTACATTCTCTTACTCTTCTTGCTATTAATTGATTATATTGTCCATAAAAATCAATAATTAAGATAAGTTCTTTTTCTTTCAAAATTATTCCTCCTATTATTTTTAATTTTAATAAGTATAGCACGTTTTATGTATTTATGTCAAAAGTTGATTTATTTGTGATTTTTTTGTATAATTAAGTTATATAAGATTTTGGAGGTGCTATATGCTCAATACAACAAATGAAGATTTACAACAAATGCGGGAGTTCGTGAATCATCCAAATTGGCCATTCAAAGAAAATTGGCCTACAGAATATAAAACAAACTGCATATCCTTTTCTCTTGGTATTCCTCTTGATAATGCTACTTTATTTCGTAACATTTTTAGTTATTTAAATCATGAACAGGATACCATAAAAGATTCATCAGATCTCTTAAATTCAATTGGTTTTAAATGCCGGAGGATCTCATCCATATCTGAAAAAGCATCAGATGAATATGCAATCATAGTATTTGCATATGATTATATGGAATATGATACATTTCAGGTGTGTGAAGTGACTAAACATGAAATTCATTTTGTTCGAGTAGAACCTGATGGAACATGGGTACACAAATTTGGATGGCATGATAAACCTTCTATTACTAACTTTAAGGAGATACATGATGTGATTTTAGAAGAAGATGGAGTTGATCTCAGAGCCCCGTCAGCACTCTTTGCAATTAGCAGACCTTAAAAAGTTTCTAAAAGCAAAGGAGGAAATTCTTAAGTAAGATCCTAAAACAGACCATTGGTAAAACAATGGTCTGTTTCGTTCTATTATATAAATATAACTTATTTTATTTATTAAATATTCTTATAGAATTTATTACTGTTATGAGTGTTATTCCTGTATCTGCTGCTACTGCTAACCATATTGGTGCAATTCCTAATATTCCTAATAATAATACTATCAATTTTGCAAGTAGTGATATTATTATATTTTCATTAACTATTTTTATTGTTTTTCTTGCTGATTTTATAATTTCTGGTAATGTATTTATATTATTCGATATTAATATACTGTCTGCTGATTCACTTGCCATTTCTGTTCCTTCTCCCATTGCTATTCCAAAATCTGATGTAGCTAGAACAGGACTATCATTTATTCCGTCTCCAATAAATATTACTTTTCCTTCCTCTTTTAATTTATTTATTTCATTTACTTTATCCTCTGGTAATAGTTTTGCTCTATACTCTAACCCATCACAACTTTTTGCCATTTTTTCTGCATTATCTTTGCTATCTCCTGTAAGCATAACTATTCTCTTAATTCCAATATCTTTTAGTTTGCTTATTGTTTCTCTTATTCCGTTTCTTACTTTTTCTTCTAAAATAATATATCCTATTATTTTTCCATTTTTAGAAATTAATAATCCATTTTCTTTAATTCCTTCGCATTGTATATTATTTTCTCTCATGATTTTTTCATTTCCAATAAGTATATAATCATTATTAATTTCTCCACTTATGCCCATACCTGCATATTCTTTTTGATTTTGAACCTGTAATTCTTTTATTCCTTCTTCTTCAGCATATCTTGTAATAGCTGTAGAAATTGGATGTATAGAATTTTTTTCTAAACTATACGCATATTGCATTATTTCTTTTTTACTTATATCTTGATCAATTACTTCCACTTTACTTACTGTCATTTTTCCTGTTGTAATTGTACCTGTTTTATCCAACGCTACTATTTTTGCTTTTGCAAGTGATTCTATATGTTTAGTTCCTTTTACTAACATTCCTTTTTTAGATATTGATCCTATACAAGAAAAATATGCTAATGGAATTGATACTATAATACTACATGGACATGATGCAACTAAAAATACTAATGCTCTATTAAACCATGTGATAAAATCTAATTTTAGTATTATTGGAATTATTACAAGCAATATTGCTATAATTATAACTATTGGTGTATATATTTTTGAAAATTTTGTTATATATTCTTCTCTTTTTCCTTTATTGTTTGTTGCTTCATACACTAAATCTACGATTTTAGATATTGCTGAATCTTCATAGCTTCTTATTACTATAGCAGTTAATGTTCCACTTAAATTTATACTGCCTGAAAATATTTCATTTCCGTGTTTCCACTTCTAATGGCATACTTTCTCCTGTTAAACTAGATGTATCTATTGCAGAATTTCCTGATACTATTTTACAATCTGCTGGAACAATTTCCCCTGGTTTTATTAATATCTTCATATCTGGTTTGAGTATTTTTGCTTCTACTAATTCAATTTTATCATTTAGTATTAGGTTAGCTGTTTTTACATGCATTGAGGATATTGCATTAATATTTTTATTTGTTCTTTCTACTGCTTTTTCTTCTATAAATTCTCCTAATTTAAATAAAAGAACAATTGCTACACTTTCTGGATATTCACCTATTATAAATGCTGCTATTATAGCTATTGACATTAAAGTATCTTCTTCAAAATCAAGATGAATTATATTTTTTATTCCTTCGATTATTAAATCATATCCTGATAAAATTATAGCTAAAAGATATATAACTAATTTACAGCTTTGAAATATTGGAATAAAACCTATTATAAATAGTATTATGCTAATTATATATAATATCTTTTTTATACCATCCTTTTTCATTTTTATTTTCCTTTCTCTATATTTTACTTTTTTCTTCATTAATATGTGCTAATGCCATACGCAAAATTGCGTCAACATGCTCATCTTCTAAAGTATAATAAACTTGTTTTCCATCTTTCCTATATTTTACAAGTTTTGATGCTTTAAGTGTTTGCAATTGATGTGATACTGCTGATTGATTTAAGTTTAATAATTCACACAAATCACATACACATAATTCTTCATTTAATAAACTATATATTATTCTTAATCTATTTTCATCAGCAAATACTTTAAACATTTCCGCTAAACTTCTATTAGTTTCTAAAGAAATCTCTTTCTTTTTCACATGTTTTACTTCTTCTTCATGTATTCTTTTCTCTTTGCATACACATTCTTCTTCCATATACTCCTCCTTTATATTAATATATGATCATTTGTTCATATATTATACCTACTTTTTGATTTTGTCAATATTTTTTTAATTTTATTTTATGTCAGATCATTTAATTTAGCTTTAAACTCGCATAGTTTGTTCATTCGTTAAAGTTACTAACTATTTTTGTAACTTGTAATTTTCTATTATATGAACTATAATAAAAAAGTAAACTTATGGGAGGAATTATATGTTACTTGCACTTGCTGGTGTTACTGGAGTTGGAAAGTCGTATTATAAAGATAAATTAGTAGAAAATTTAGGCTTTGAAAAAATAAAAATCATAACTACACGTAAGCCTCGAATTGGTGAGAAAAATAATGATGATAAAATATTTGTAACGGTTAATGAATTACAAGATCTAAGAGATAAAAATCAAATTGCATATGAATTCGATTTATTAGGAAACACTTATGCATATACTTACGAAGCACTTAACTCAAATAAAAATACAGTATTTGAATTGCATTATGATACAATATTTGATTTTAAAAAAGTTTGCCCTCACTTATGTGCTATTTATATTTTTCCAAATGACATTTATATTGCCAAAGCAAAAACACATGAAAGACACTTGGATTTTAAAGTAGAACACGATAGGCTTTTGGAAATTGATGAACATTATAGAAGAATTAAGTCTGATGAAAATTTGAGAAATATGTTTGATTATACAATTTATAACAATTACGACAAAGATTCTGAAGATGAACTTATAAATTTAGTAAACAGGTTAATAAATAAAAATTGAGGTTTATTTAATATGAAAAAAGATTACTTCACTTTAGATGAAAATTTTGAAAGAATTATAAAAAAGTCGTTACCTGATAAAGCAATTAACTCTATTACTTCTATTACAACATGATGGACTAATATTGTTTTTGAAGTATGTACAAATTGTGGTAATTTCTTTTTTAGATTTCCAAGAGATGACTTTTGGATCAGAACAATAGTAAAAGATTATGAATTCGCAAAATTTATTTATGGCAAAACTGATTTTAATACAGTTAAGCTTGAATTACTGTATGATAACAACCGTCCTTTTAGTGTACATAAAAAGATTGAAGGGACAGTTCTTGCAAGTAAAATGAATACTATGACTTTGGATGAAATTAAGATTATTTCAGCTGATATTGCAAAATTTATGTTTCAATTACATAGTTTAGAATATGATTTTAATAGTATTTTTAATACTCAAAATGTTGGATTAAAGCTAGTAGACTTTTTAGATGAATTACTAAATATTCATGTTGCAAAAGAAGATATGGAATTTTGGACTTATAATGAATTTATTAATAAAGATCATTCAATTTTAGTACATGGGGATTTAAATTCTAGTAATATTATATTAGATGATAATAATCATATTTCTGCTGTAATTGATTTTGGTTTTGGTGGATTTGGAAATAAATATTTTGACATTTCACGTATTATTGGAAGATGTCATGAAAATTTCAAAGAAGAAATTATTAAAAATTATGAGATGCTTTCCAATGAGAAGTTAAATCTTACTGTATTAAATAATGAAATTGATATTTGGAATAATATTGATAATGCATATATTAATTACATGAGAAGTATTGGGATATACAAATAAAAAGAATTTAGATTCTCTAAATTCTTTTTTTATTATTTTATTTTAATTGCTTTGCAACTTCTTCTGCAAAGTTTTCTTCTTTTTTCTCTATTCCTTCGCCTTTTTCAAATCTTACAAATCTGTTAATTTTAGCATTTTTTGATGATACTAAGTTGCTTATTTTTTGATTTGGATCTTTAACAAATTCTTGATTTAATAAACATATTTCACTATAGAATTTTCCTAATCTTCCAGCTACTATTTTATCTGCAACTGCTTCTGGTCTACCTTCATTTATAACTTGCGCTTTTAAAATTTCTTTTTCTTTACTTACTCTTTCTGCTGGAACATCAGCTTCTGATAAAAATTCTGGTTTTGCAGCTGCTATATGCATGCAAACATCTTTTGCTAATTCTTCATTTGCATTTTCCATATCTACTAGAACACCTATTTTTCCATCACCATGAATATAGCTTGATACTGTTCCTTGTGTTTCAAATCTTTCAAATCTTCTTATTGTCATGTTTTCACCTATTGTAGCAACTTTATCTGTTAATTCTTCTTGAACTGTATGTGCTTCATTAGCTATACATTTTTGAGATAATAAGTCTTCTACACTTGATGGATTATTTAATGCTATTTGTTTTACAACATCTTTAACAAAAGATTGGAAGTCTGCATTTTTAGCAACAAAATCTGTTTCAGCGTTTACTTCAACAATTGCACCTACTTTATTATCTTCTGATATATATGTTTCTACTATTCCTTCTGCTGCTATTCTATCAGACTTTTTAGCTGCTTTCATTATTCCTCTTTCACGTAATAATTCTATTGCCTTTTCTTCGTTTCCATCAGTTTCTGTTAAAACTTTTTTGCAGTCCATCATACCTGCACCTGTTTTTTCTCTTAACTCTTTTACTTGAGCTGCAGTAATCATAATAATTTCCTCCCTTTTATTAAAATTATTTATTTTCCTCTGAATCTTCTGAGCTTGCAACTATTTCTTCCATACTCATTTCTTCTTCAGATGATTGCTCTTCTTGATCTTCAAGTTCTAATATTTCTCCTTGTTTTCCTTCAATAACTGCATTTGCTAATACATCTGTTACTAACTTAACAGCACGAATAGCATCATCATTACCTGGAATTACATAGTCTACATCATTTGGGTCACAGTTAGTATCTACTAATCCTACTATTGGTAAACCTAATTTTCTAGCTTCTTGTATAGCTATATGTTCCTTTTTTGGATCTACTACAAATAATACATCTGGAATTTCTGTCATTTCTTTTATTCCACCTAAGTTTCTTTGTAATTTTTCCATTTCCTTTTTTAGTAATATTACTTCCTTTTTAGGTAAAACTTCAAAAGTTCCATCTTCTTGCATTTTTTCAAGTTCTTTTAGTCTCTCAATTCTCTTTCTTATAGTTTTGAAATTAGTTAAAGTTCCTCCTAACCATCTTTCATCTACATAGAACATTCCACTTTTTTCTGCTGCTTCTTTAACACATTCTTGAGCTTGTTTCTTTGTTCCTACAAATAGAATTGTTTTTCCTTCCTCTGCTTGTTCTTTCATAAATGCATACGCCTCATCTAATTTTTTAGATGTCTTTTGTAAATCGATGATATGGATACCATTTCTAGCTTGAAATATATATTCAGCCATTCTAGGATCCCATCTTCTTGTTTGATGTCCAAAATGAACACCTGCTTCTAGTAATTGTTTCATTGCAACTACTGCCATTTTTAGTTCCTCCTTTTAGTTTTATTCCTCCACAAACTTCTACATTTTAAATTACCCTTAAGGCACTATTTAAAACTCCATTTATGTGTGTATTTTTCAACGGATTATATTATATCAGAAAAAAAGCCTCTTTGCAAGGCTTTTTTCAATTTTATTTTTCCCTTTATATGGAGACTATCTTTCTAAATTTAATATCTCTTTTGCAAAATCTAAAAAATCATTTAAATGATTTTTTAATACATCTTCTAATATCTCCTCATCTATTTGTTTATAGTCATGTATTGCAATATTTCTAAATCCTATCATCTTTTGCATATTTTCACTGATTTGTTTTGATATTAATTTATTTTCCTCTAACTTGATAAATGCTTCTTTTTTAGTTTGTGGAATTCCTAATTTTCTGGTAGATACTATATACATTGCTATATCTATTGATGCTTCACACGCTCTTTGTAAATTTAAAACTATTGGATCTAGCTTTCTATAATTATATAAATTCTCAATATTGTCTTCGTATTCTTCTTCTATTCTTTTAATACATTTTTCTATACTTGCATATTTATTTATAATAACAGCTTCATTTTCCATAATCTAATCCCTCCTTTTTAATTCATTGATTATATATTTTCTGCTTTCATTCAATTCAAGATATTCTCTAAATGCATCTAATTTATACATATCAAAATTGTATCTATCTTCACAATATATTAGTTCTCCGCTTATTAATATTTCATATTTAAAGCCATCATTTTCTATTAAATCTAAATCTACTAAATCTACATCTATTTTTAATTGTTCTTCTAATTCATTACTAATATCAATTATTTTCTTTTTATTAAAATTCTCTTTAGATTTTATTGCTATATCTATATCGCTATCTTCTCTTTGACTTCCTCTTATATAACTTCCAAAAATAAGTATTGCTTCACACTCTATATTTTTGTTTATAATTTGTATAATTTTATTTTTAATATCTTCTAACAACATTTCTATTTCCTCATCTTTACTCAGATTTATTCTATAACAAAAGATAATACTTTTCAAGTATTATCCCTTATTTTGTGTATTATAAACTTCTATTATTAATCCTTTCTATCTTTTAATTCTTTCTTCTCTTTTGCAATAACTTGTTTTCCTTTTTCTACAGCTTTTCTTCCTTTTTCAACTGTAACATTTGCTACTTTTTTTACTTTTTTTGCTATAGTTTGAAATTTAGGGAATGCATCCAAAAGTCTTTTTCCACTCCATGTATCTCTCAATATTGTTTTTACCTTTTCTGTTATTTCATTTGTATTATCTTTTCTTTCTTCTTTATTAATATTTTTAACTGCTTTTGTAACTTTTGATACTACATTTAATGATATTACTGTATCTAATATTAATAGTACTAATAATATTATTGCTATTATTATAACTACATTTTGTGGTATCATAGTTAAAACATTTTTAAAAAATGGATTTAGTATATATATTATTATTAACCCTAATATTCCAAATGGTATCATTGTTTCTAAGCATATTCTTCCATTTATATTAAATTTATTTTTACTATAGTCCCACCATCTTGCATGGAATATTTTTTCCATTGCAAAGCTTGTAAAATATTCTAATATACCTGCTAATATTGTTGCTAAACAAAATACTACAACATAATCGTTTTTGTAATTTGTAAGGAATAATGATATAATAATTGCCCCCCAACCATATATAGGGCAAGTTGGTCCTATTAAAAATCCTCTATTTACTAATTTTTTTTCCTGGAAGGAACATAGTATAGTCTCCATTACCCATCCTAAGAATGAATAAATTATAAAAATTATAAAATACATTGATAGTTTTTCCATAATTATTCTCCTTTGATTTTTAAATTATACAATTTTTATATATTTTTTTCAATATCCCCTTTCATTTTTGTTTTATTTATGATAATATATTGTCGAAGTTTGTTTAACATAGGAGGAAAATTATGAAATTCAATAAATGCTTTCGTTGTGGATGCTTTTTTTCATCAGATGATGATGTTTGTCCAAATTGTGTTTCTAAAGATGAAATAGATAAAAACACTTTAAAAAATTATTTAGATAATAATGATGTACCTATGTCTCTTGATTCTTTAGCTTTTAATTCTGGTGTTGATTTAAAAAATATTAACAGATATATGAAAAGTAAGGAATTTGCAGATTATAAAAAAGCATTTGTAAATGACGATTTCGATAATGTAAAAATAAAATTATAAAATATTAATGCAAAACATCGGGCTTATAACCCGATGTTTTACTTTCTCTACATATAGAGATTTGTACTACTTATTTTTCATTCTTTTTTATTCGCTTTTCTCTGCGCTCCCTCTGCTTATCCAGATTAGCCTCTGCCTGCTGATAACCTTTTTTGGGAGTCTCATACAGATTTTTCTGCCCTTTTGACTTTGCCGCTGATCTACTTAATATTTCGGCTTTTCCAACTGCTTTGGATTTTTCTGCTTTCATCGCCTTTCTCTTTTTTAAAAGGCTTTCTCTTTCTTCATCGTCCCGAAGCATGTAAGGACATGTTTCCTCACATCCTACCTCATACCGATCGCAATCAGAACATGACATTTTTTTGGTTTCGTATAACATTAGTAGTACCTCCTGTATATTTAATAAAATAATTATATCATATTTTACATAATGCAGTCAATATATTTTTTGTTACTCTAATTAATAAATTTTAATTCATAAAATTTCTATCTTGTAGTGTTCGATAATTAATTGTACATCTGTTTTCTCTACTATTACCTCATTATATTGCCAAAATGCTCGTCCCCATTGGCACCCCTTGGCAAATCGTTCTACCCTTGGCACCTAAGCAGAAAAAGAAATCTTAAATATATTAAGATTTCTTTTTCTGCTTAGCCACACTTTTCTTTGTTTTTCTTTTAGCAGTAGTCTTTTTTATCTGTTTCTCATTATCTTCTGGAGACCATTTTTCTCCTTCTTTTGGTTTATTCCATGATATATAGTTACATGATTTTGGATTGTTTTCACAAATATAATAGTTTTTTCCTCTTTTAGTTTTTCTAATGTGAACTTCTCCTTTACATACTGGACAAGGTACATCTATTTTTTCTACAAATGGTTTTACATTTTTACATTCTGGATATCCAGGACAAGCTAAAAACTTCCCATATCTTCCATATTTTACAACCATGTTTCTTCCACATTTGTCACATATTATATCTGTTACTTCTTCTTCTAATTTTACATGTTCTAATTCTTTGTCTACTTTTTCCACTATTTTTGCAAAAGGTGTGTAAAACTCTTTTACAACTTCTTTCCATGGCTCTTTTCCTTCTGCAATTTCATCAAATTGATTTTCTATGCCTGCTGTAAATTCTACATTTATTATATCTTTAAAATTTTCAACTAATAGATTATTTACTACTTTTCCTAATTCCGTAGGTACAAGTTGTTTTTGTTCTTTTTGTATATATCTTCTGTCTAATATTGTAGATATTATTGTTGCATATGTACTTGGCCTACCTATACCTTTTTCTTCTAATGCTTTTACTAAACTTGCTTCTGTATATCTTGGTGGTGGTTCTGTAAAACTTTGTTTTGGATCTATTTTTTCTTTTTTGACTTCTTCGCCTGCTACTAATTCTGGCATTTTGCTTTCTTCATCTTCGTTTGTTTTTTCATCTTTATCTTCTACATATAAAGTCATAAATCCTTTAAATTTTAAAGTCTGTCCATTAGCTTTAAATATATAATTATTTACATCAATATTAGCTGCAATTGTATCATATATTGCTGCTGACATTTGGCTTGCTATAAATCTATTATATATAAGTCTATATAATTTAAATTGATCTGGTGTTAATGAGTCCTTAATTTTTTCTGGTTCTAAATCAATATATGTTGGTCTTATACCTTCGTGTGCATCTTGTGCTCCTGATTTTGTTTTATAATATCTATTCTCGTAATATTCAGTTCCATATTTTTGTGTAATATGATTTTTAGCAGATGCTCTTGCCTCTTCAGATATTCTAGTTGAATCTGTTCTCATATATGTTATAAGTCCAACTGTTCCTTTTTCTTCTACTTTTACCCCTTCATAAAGTCCTTGTGCTACTTGCATAGTTTTTTTGATTGAAAAACCTAATTTTCTAGATGCCTCTTGTTGCATTGTACTGGTTGTAAACGGCGGCGCTGGTGTTCTTTTCTTTTCTCCTTTTTTTACATCTTTTACTATATATTTGCCATTCTTTATATTTTCTAATATTCCATCTACTTCTTCTTTTTTGTGTAGTTCTACTTTTTTTCCATCTAGTCCATAAAATTTGGCAATAAATTTTTCTTCATTCTTTGATAGGCCCACATATATATTCCAATATTCTTCTGGAATAAATGCAATTATTTCGTTTTCTCTATCTACTATAAGTTTTACTGCAACTGATTGTACACGTCCTGCTGATAATCCTCTTTTAACTTTTTTCCATAATACTGGACTTATTTTATATCCTACTATTCTATCTAACACTCTTCTTGCTTGTTGTGCATCTGTTAAGTTTTTATCTATTTTTCTTGGATTTTTTATTGATTCTTTTACAGTCTCTTTCGTTATTTCATTAAATGTAACTCTGCAAATACTATCTTCTGGTATATCTAAAAGATATGCTAAATGCCATGCAATTGCTTCTCCCTCACGGTCAGGGTCAGTTGCTAGATATACTGTTTTAGCATTTTTAGCTTCTTTTTTTAGGCTATTTATTAAACTTGCTTTTCCTCTTATATTTATATATTGTGGTTCAAAGTTATTATCTACATCTACTCCTAATTTAGATTTAGGTAAGTCCCTAACATGTCCCATTGATGCAACTACTTTTACATTCCCACCTAAGAATTTTTTTATTGTATTAGCCTTTGATGGAGATTCCACTATTATTAATTTGTCTGCCATTTAATTTCCTTTCTAAAAAATATACTAATGGTTTAGATTATTATATATAAAGCTTTTCGCGCAGGTGTAATGAAATGGAACGCTTGGAGATTTCCTACTCGCACAAAATGTCAAAGACATTTTAGTGCATATGGAAATCGACAGCAAGAAAAGCGAATTATATAATAATCTAAACTATTTATCTATACTTATTATCTCTTTATAAATTCTTTCCTCTACATTATCTATTGCCATGCTTCTTGCTTTTTTTCCCATTTGTAATAATTTAGATCTATCACTTATCAAGTTCATTATATTATCATGTAAAACTTCTGATGTCAAATCTTTATTTAAAATTACTTTTGCTACACCTTGTTTTTCTAATGTTCTTGCGTTATATTCTTGGTGATTTTCTGCTGCATATGGAAAAGGTATAAATATAGCTGGTTTTCCCACATTTTCAATTTCTGTTACTGTCATTGCTCCGCTTCTTGATACTATTAAATCTGCTATATTCATCACTTCTTGCATTTCATATATATATGGCAATACTTTAGTACCATTTATATTATCTATATTTATATTTTTATCTAATAATTCTTTTTTTACTTTTTGATATTGTTCTGGACCAGCAGCCCATATTATTTGATATTCTTTATTTTTACTGTTTTTTATTATTTCTGTAATACTTTTATTTATACTTTCTGCACCTTGGCTTCCACCAAAAACTAATACTAATGGTTTATCTTCTGTAAATCCTAATTTTCTCTTTTTTAGATTTAATTCATTTATATCCATATTTATATTTTTTACTTTTGTTGGTGTACCTGTTACTACTATCTTTTTTGCCTTTGGAAGTCTTTGTTTTGCTTCTTCAAATCCTACTAATATTTTTTCTGCACTTTCTGATAGCATTTTAGTTGCTACACCTGGAAGTACATTACTCTCATGTATTATGTATGGTATTTTTAGTTTTTTTGCTGCATTACATACAGAAATGCATATATACCCACCTGTTCCTATTACCAAATCTGGTTTAAAATTCTGTAGTATTTTCTTTGCTTCTCCAATAGATCTTATTGTTTTTATTAATCTTTTTATATTTTTAGGACTTAAACTTCTAGATATTCCATATGAATTTATTGTTTTTAACTTATATCCTGCTCGTGGTACTAAATCACTTTCTAACCCTATTTTTGCACCTATAAATAGAATCTGTGATTTAGGGTTTTTACTCATTATTTTATTAGCTATTGCTATTCCTGGATTTATGTGTCCTCCTGTTCCTGCTGCTGCTATTACTACTTTCATAAAACCTCCATTTAAACTTTCTTAGCTGTTTTTGATATATTCAGTAAAACCCCCATTGATGCTAATAGAATAACCATTGAACTTCCTCCATAACTAAAGAATGGAAGCGAAATTCCTGTATTTGGTATAGAGTTTGTTACAACTGCAATATTTAGTATTACTTGTATTGCTATTAATGATGTAATTCCTATTGCAATTAAACTTCCAAATGTATCTTTAGATCTTATTGCAATTACTACACCTCTCACTATTAATGCTCCAAATAATGCTAATACTATTGCACACCCTATAAATCCTAA
>Ga0137297_10157_pt1 | contig 55861 bp, 62 predicted proteins | sample RamsorincwithD2O_FD_97191 | JGI IMG/M metagenome (GOLD analysis project Ga0137297, IMG submission 97191) | Mouse cecal microbial communities from Vienna, Austria - Mucin amended with D2O | ecosystem: Host-associated > Mammals > Digestive system > Large intestine > Cecum | place: Austria: Vienna...
CTCCAGAGTAGATAGGTATAGTTTCATCTAATCCATACTCAGCAGAAAAATAAGCAATTAAGTCGTTTGTATTATTTGGATAGTTCTTTTTATACCACGTTTCTTTACTATCCATATAATCTTCAAAATCTTTAACTACTTTATCATATTCTTTTAAGAATTCGTTATTATTTGATGCTTTTTCTAATTTTTCTTGTGTAACTAATTTTAAAAACTTTACAGGATTTTTTCCTACTTCTTCCCACAAATCTATATCTACATCTTTGAATAATTTTAAAAATTTTGTATTCCATGACCACCAAAGATTATATGATATATCATAAAGTTTTGATATTCTTTTTGGTAACTGAGGTCTTACTGTTATTTTATTAAATACATAAGACATATTTTTTCCTCCTTAGTTTATTTAATTTTCTTAAGTTTATTCCATTATATTATCTAATAACTAATTTCATTTGTCAAATGATTTTACAAAAAAATTTGTGTATATTGATTTATAGATAAGAAGGTTTGAAAAACTTTCCTATAATATAATATTAGGGCGATTTATAATCGCCCCCTACTTTATTTTTTATTATCTTGAACAACACCCAAAGCTTGTAAATAATAATAAAAATACCACTAAGAAAAATAGTATTTCTGAGTTGTTTCCTCCTGAAAGTCCAAATAATCCATTATTGTTGCTTCCGCATCCACATCCGCAACTAGACATATTATCATTCATAAAATCCTCACTTTCTAAGCAAAGTATGTATTGCTTATAAAAAATAGCTTTTACTATTTTTTACTTTTCTTATACCATATAGTATGCATTTTATTATTTTTGTGTTACAATATTTATATAAATATTTTTTAGGGAGGATTTATGGTAGAGTTGTTATCTCCTGTAGGAGATTTTGAATGTTTAAAAGCTGCTGTTCAAAATGGTGCTGATAGTGTTTATTTCGGTGGTTCCCTATTTAATGCTAGAATGTCTGCATCTAATTTTGATAAATCTTCTTTAAAAGAATCTATTAGATATGCGAAATTAAGAAATGTTAAAATAAATTTTACTTTGAATACTTTAATAAAAGATTCTGAGTTTGAAGATGCAATATCTATTGTCAACGATGTCTATTCTTTAGGTGCTGATAGCATAATTGTACAAGATATAGGTCTTGCTAAATATATTATAAATAATTTTCCAGAGATTGATGTTCATGCTAGCACTCAAATGACAATACATAATCTTCAGGGTGTACTTGCTCTTGAAAAATTAGGTTTTAAAAGAGTGGTTCTAGCAAGAGAACTTAGCCTTTCAGAAATACAATATATTTGTGCAAATTCTAATATTGAAATAGAAAGTTTTGTTCATGGTGCTATTTGTATTTCATATTCTGGTCAATGTCTATTTTCTAGTACTATTGGTGGTAGATCTGGTAATAGAGGTAGATGTGCTCAACCTTGCAGACTTCCATATAAATTACTAGATGATAAATCTAATATTTTGGATGATGGATTTTTACTAAGTCCTAGAGATTTATGTTCTTTAGAATATATTCCTGATTTAGTTAATGCTGGTATTAAATGTTTTAAAATAGAAGGACGTTTAAAAAATCCTGAATATGTTGCAGTTGTAACTGGTATCTACAGAAAGTATATAGATTTAGCATTGAGTAAAAAAGATTATATAATTGATGAAAATGATATAAAGAGATTGATGCAAGTGTTTAACAGAGGCGGTTTTTCTAATGGTAATTTAGCTGATTCCGCAAACTTAAATTATGTTTATAAAGAAAAGCCTAATAATATGGGATTATATATTGGCAATGTATCATCTTATAATAATCAAAAAGGTCTAATTACTTTCAAAACTTCCGAATCTCTAACTATTGGAGATAATATTTCTTTGGAAAAAGAAGAACATAAATATACAATAAGTGAACTTATGAGTAAAAAAGAAAATATATCTTCTGCATCCCCTAATGATATTATAACTATAGGCAGAATGAAAGGTAATATTAATTTAGGAAATAAAATATATAAATTAAGTAGCAAGTCTTTAACTAAAAGCTTAAAAGAGTTTTATGATAAAGAAAATATTAAAATTCCTCTTTCTGCTACTATTACTATAAGGAAAGGAATACCTGTAACATTAGAAGTAACTTCATTAGATAATGATAATTACTTTTCTATATCAGTAAAAAAATCTTTAGATATTAGCCCTATAGATTCTATAAGTAGTCCTATTTCCAAAGAAAGAGTTATTGAGCAACTTTCTAAAACTACTAATACTCAATTTGAATTTAAATATATTTCTGTAAATTTAGATGACAATTGCTATATTCCTAAAATTTCTTCAATAAATGCTTTACGTAGGGATTGTTTATCTGAATTAGAAAATATTGCAATAAAAAGATTTGAGAGAAATCATAATACTAATTTAAAATGTAATTTTAAAACTCCTTCTAAGAATAAGTCTAAATTTAGTGGTATTAGTTTATTATTAAACGAACTTAACCCTAATTTTGATTATTCTAATTTACATAGAGTAGATAGAATATATATACCTCTTAAATATTTTCATAAAAAGGATATGCAAAATATATTAGAGCAATTATCTAATAAATTTAATTTATATATTTATATGCCAACTATTATTAAAGATAATTATAGAAACATAATTTATAATAATTTAGATAAATATATAGATGAATTTAATATTAAAGGTATAGTTGTTTCAAACGTTTCTAACATTTATTCTTTAATCAATTATAGAGATAAAATAGATATAATTGGAAATTATACTTTAAATATTTTTAATAGTCATAGTATTAGTGAATTATCTAAATATGGGCTAAAAATGGTTACCCTCTCTCCTGAATTAGATAAAGAAAGTTTAATAGATTTGAATAAAAATTCCAATATAGATACTGAACTAATAGTTTATGGAAGATTGCCTATTATGAATATGGGATACTGCCCTATTGGTAAATCTAATAAATGCTATCCTACTTGTAAAACAAAATGTAATTCTTGTGATAAATTTTATATAAAGGATAGGCTTGGATACAATTTTAGATTAGTACCAGATAATATGCAAAGTGTTAGTACAATTTATAATAGTAAAATTACTTCTATTACATATGATGATATACATTCTAACTGTGTTAGAATAAGTATACTTGATGAAAATATAGATGAAATAAATAATATTATAGATACTATAAGAGAAAATAAATGTTTTACTGGAAAAGATTTTACTTATGGAAATTTAAATAAAATAGTATAAAAAATATCCCTTTCGGGATATTTTTATTTTTTTACTGTTTCTTTTTTTGTTGTAGTAGCTTTTTTAGCTACTTTTGTTTCTTTTTTATTTTCTACTTGTGGATATACGCTAATTTTTTTCTTGTCTCTTCCTAATCTTTCAACTTTCATTATACCAGTAACTTTAGCATATAAAGTATCATCACTTCCTATACCAACATTTGTTCCTGGATGCATCTTTGTTCCTCTTTGCCTATATAAAATATTTCCAGCAGAAACTAATTGTCCATCAGCTCTTTTTATACCCAATCTTTTTGACTCACTGTCTCTTCCATTATCAGTACTACCTTGACCTTTATGATGTGCCATATTATTTCACCTTCCTTTTTCAAAAAATATATATTAATTATTCAGCTACTTTAATTGATTTTATTTCAACTTTAGTATATGGTTGTCTATGTCCTTGTGTTCTTCTGTAGTTTTTCTTTGCTTTGTATTTGTATACTATTATTTTTTTACCTTTTCCATGTGATACTACATTACCTTCAACACTGCAACCTTTTACATAAGGAGCTCCTACTTTTACATCTTTTCCATCAGATACTAATACTACATTATCAAATTTAACTTTTTTTCCTTCTTCAGCATCTAATTTTTCAAAGAATATTGTATCTCCTTCTGATACTTTGTATTGTCTTCCACAACTTTCTATTATTGCGTACACGATTTAGTGCACCTCCTCCGTTCACATACTCGCTAAGCATAAATTCAAGGTATTAGCTAAAAATGCTAAATTTAGTTACCCGACTCAGGCGGCTTACAGATATATATTATACCATTGTTTTTTCTCATTTGTCAATTGTTTTATCCAAAAATTCAATCTCAACCAAAATCAACCAAAGGGGACGTTCTTTTTTGGTTGAGATCGAACATTTCTTTAGAGCATAGGCATTTACATTAACCTAATATGTTTTCAAATTTTATTTAATTTTGCTCTATTTATTAGCTATTTTTATAACTTTTCTTTTATTATAATATAATCATATATCTCTTTTTTCCTTTAATTTACTATTATTTGAGCATTCTTTATGATTATAGCTTCTATTTTGCTTTTGTCTGAACGTTTTTCCCAATTTTCAACCAAAAAGGAACGTCCCCTTTGGTTGAGTTTAGTTGACATTCCTTATTTTTTATTAATATAGCTTTCTAATATATATACTGCTGATATTGTATCTACTATTGATTTCTTTTTTTTGCCATCTATATTTAGAAAGTTCATTGTTTTATGTGCTTCTACTGTTGTTAGTCTTTCATCTACTGATATGATTTGTATATTATTAAATCTTGATTTTAGTTTATGGATAAAGTTTTGTGTTTCTTCTGATCTTTTACTTTCTGTTCCATTCATATTTAATGGATTTCCTATTACAAATGTATCTACATTATACTCTTCTAAAAGTTCTGCTATCCTCTTTAAAATAACTTTGTCACTGCCATTTGATGTAATTGTTTCTAGTCCTTGTGCTGTAATACCTAATTCATCTGTTATTGCTATACCTGTTCTTACTACTCCATAATCAATACCTAATTTTCTACTCATTTATATCTATATATTCCTTAACCATTTTTTCAAGCAGCTCGTCTCTTTCTACTTGTCTAATTAAATTTCTTGCCCCCTTATGGCTCGTTATATAAGTAGGATCTCCTGATAGTATATATCCTACTATTTGATTTATTGGATTATATCCTTTTTCCTTTAAATCCTTATACACTTCTTTTAAAATTTCTTTTGCTCTTGCATTTTGCTCTTTTTCTACACTAAATCTAACGGTTTCGTCCATTTTAGATTCCTCCTATATTGTATTTATTGTATTTTCATTTGATGAATCTATGTATTCTTCTAGTTTTTTGAATGCTCCATCTAGTGATGTTCCTTTATAATATGTTGATATTACTATTTTAATTTTTGGACTTACTATCACATCTTCATTTTCGTTTTCTGGTACATAATCTGGTCCTGATAGTATATCTAATGCTTCTAATTTATTTTTCATGTCTGACATAAATGAATATACTCCATTTTTGTCTGCTCCTGAAAATACTATTGCAAATTTTGGTCCCATATATCTTACAAAAATATAGTTTTTGGCTAAATTATTTTTCATGAATTTAGCTACTTCTGTAATTACACTATCTCCTGTTTTTCTACTTATTTGTGTATTTATATCTGGTAAATTTGTAATTTTAAATAAACATATTGCAGATGTTGTATATTGATCTATTATATTTTTTCCTTCTCCATATAGATATTCTTCTGATTTTAGTCCTGAATATAAATCATCTCTTACTATATTTTCAATTGTTGCCTGATTTTCAACTGTTTTCAATATTGTTACTATATTGTTTCTTACTACTTCTAATATTGTTGTATCTACATGATCAAATTCATGTGGCATACTTCCTTCTATTATCCAGTATCCTATATACACATTATCTACATATAGTGGAAAAAACATTGCACATTTCGCTCTACCAAATTCCATTTTTTGATATGGCAATTTTTCGTTTTCATTGTCTACTGTTACATATTTAGGTGTTGCTGTTTTGATACTATCACCAAAAACAGGATCGCTTTGTAAATTTCTTAATGTAGCCCAATGTCTCTGATCTACATTAGATGCTTTTACAACATACTGTGCACCGTCAAAAACTACAATTGTTGAATATTTAATTGAATATTTACTAATTAGTATATCATTTATGTTTTCAAGTTTTTCTTTTATACTTGTATTTTCTCCTAAAGTCCTCATAAATTCTTGTAAAACATTTAAACTTGTTATTCTTTGATTTAAATTACTATATGTTTCTATTTTTTTATGTACAGAATAGTTGTAAATTACCAAAGCTAAAACAATAATAACTAATATTGTTATAACTGCTATTATCAAAAAGTATCACCTCTTTTATTTTAATAATTGTTTTTCATTCTATTTAATGTGTCATTTACTCCTGAACCAAATTGTGTTGTAGGTTGTTTTTTCTCTTTTCCACCAAACATTCCTCTTTTTTGTCCATAATTTGCTGGAACATATCTTCCTTTATCATTGTTATTAGCACCTGGTATTAATGGATAAACCATATTTGCTAATTGATTTAAGCTTCCTAAAAATCTTTGTGAATATCCACTTAAAGATATTTTACATGCTGCAATTGCTTCTAAATATCTTGCATATGTTTGATCCTCAAATGGAATTGAAATATATTTCATTGTGTTAGGATTAAATAAATCTCTTTGTAATGTCATTGATGGTTCATTATATTTTGACATACCACCTAATATCATTTTTTCATTTAATATTTTTAGTTTCATTTCTTTATTGATTACTACTCTTAGTTTGTTTTCATCTAATGCATTTTTAGCTTTTAGCTCACTTAAGAATAAAGTTAAAGGTTGTATTGTAAGTGCATCCATAGATTGTACTAAATATATTTCTGTTGCTTTTCTAAAGTACTCTGAATTAGTTTTGAAGTCGCAATCCATTAAAACTGCTGAATAATTTTTATCTAATGTTTGTAATATTGCTCCTACATTTTCTGCTTCTTGTCCTTCACCTGGTAATGAAGTGAATATTGTTAAAATATTATTAACTTTAACTCCATTTACATTTCCATTTGATAAATTTTTAATACTGTTTGTAGCTGTTTGCATTAGTTTTGGATTATTGTCTGTAAACATATAATATGAGTTTTTATTTTTTGTTAAGTCTAAAACGGCTGTATTAATTCCTCTTTGTGATAAAAGTTCTGCCAAATTATTTACTAAGAATGATGTTCCATTTTTACTTGTTCCAACAAAAGCTACTAATTTGCTATTTCTTGCTATAAAGCTATCTGAATTATTATTTTCATTATTTACTTTATATAATTGATCATTTTGCATTGGATTATATGGATTAACACTACTATTAGCAAAATTAGATTGCATATCATTATATGGATTTGTATTTATGTCAGTTTGTGTCTTATCATATGGTGTTGTAGTAGGAACTGAATCATATACACTTGCTGGTGTTTCTTGTTTTGGTAAAGTACTATTAATCTGATCATATGGATTTGCGTTATTTATATATGGATTATATGAATTGTTTATTAAACTTGACCCTTCATCTGACATATTAAATAAATTCAAAGGTTCATTTCCAACTCCAAATGATTTTACTTCTTTTTTATTTTCTATATTTTCTTCTGTTTTTCTAGGTCTACCTCTTCTTTTTGGTTGTTCTTGCACTTCTTCTGATACTACTTTTTTAGGTCTACCTCTTCTCTTAGCTTGTTCTTGATTGTTGTTATTTACTTGTTTAGCTTTAATATTTTCTAAATCAGAACCCACGTTATTTAAATTTTCCATTTCCTTTTCTTCCTCTTCCATTTCATTAATACTTACCATATTATATAAATCATATGGATTTAAATTATTTTGTGGATTAATATTTAAATTATGAGTTTGCATCTTATCTTCTGGCACTGGTTTTATATTATTATTGTTTATGTCTTGTGTATTTGTTATTTTGTTGTCTTGTTCTTGTTTTGGCATATCTGTCTTTGGAACATTTTGTATTGTATTATCTATATTTGGTATAGTATTTTGTATTGGTTTTGGTACATTTTGTATCACATTGTTTTGTATTGGAGTATTTTGTATTGGTTTTTGCACATTTTGTACCGCATTGTTTTGCACTGGAGTATTTCGTACTGGTTTTTGCATGTTTTGTGCTACATTGTTTTGTATTGGTTTTGCTACATTTTGTATTGGAGTATTTTGCATTGGTTTTGGTGTATTTTGTCCCCCATTATTTTGCATTGGTCTTTGTGTATTTTGTATTCCATTATTTATACCATTGTTTTGAGGTATATTCATTGTTGATGGAATAATTACTGGTTTTTCTAATTTATTTTTCTCAAGATCTTTTGATAAGAAATCCATATTTTTATTTGTATTATCATATTTTGTATATTTTCCATTAGATAGTACTGTTCCACCTGTCATTAATTGCTGATATCTTTGTGATCCTTTTTCTAATATGTTTTTTACATTTAGTGGTAAAAATTTGGTTATAATTCTTAGTTGTGTGTCATTATATTGTACAGCAATTTTATCAAAGCTTTCAATACATTTCTTCTCATTATTTCCTATTTTTTTATAGTGTGATAAAATATTTTGAATTTCATTTTCACTAACTTCTAATTCTTTTTCTGGTTTATAATTTACATCTTCTGATTCAATTTTGTAATATTCTTTTGCTTCTTTTTTATTTCTTGGTTTATTAATTAAATCGCAAACCATATCTACATTTCTATCATTACCTAATAAGGCATTATAAATGCCTATTCCAAATAGTTTTATTAATAGCCCATCTGATTTAGTTCTTCTATCTGAACATATTAATATTATAGGTATGTCTTCACCTGATGGCTTAGATGCTTCATCACTAATATTATCTAATTTTTCAAATATAAATTTATCTATGGTGTCATAATTATTATTAGAAATAGGCTCTAAGTCTTCTCCTATAATAACGACATCATATGTTTTATCTATTTGTAATTCTTTTATTATTGCATTAAAGTAATATACATTTTTATTTGTTATTATCTCCTTATACTTTTCTTGATACTTCTTTATTATAGAAGATGCAACATTATCATTACTTACTGCAAATAAAACTTTCATTTGTTTAACCCCTCCAACCTTTAACTACAATTGCAAATATAAGTGGTAATACTTGACATATTATAAGCATTGTTACTATACCAATCATTGCATTGAAACCTTTATCTCTTGTGTCTAATCTCTTAACACCAATTACATATTGGTATATAGCACTAATTGCTATTCCTAAAAATGAAATTGGTATACTGTATAATCTTACCTTATTTAATATATATGCGACTAATCCATATGTATCGCTACCATATGCTTCTTTATAGTCTTCCATTGATTTTAATTCTTTATCTTTTATTTCAATTAGTTGACTTTTGGTTTCTTGTGATATTATTTCATTGTTTGCATTAGTATTTGCAGCATATACTGAACTTATACAACAAATACTAATAATAATGAAAAAAACTGCAATTGCTTTTCTCATAATTAATCTCCCTTCTTTGTACTTATATAATAATACTATAACATTAGCAAAATATCAAGTAAATTTTATAATTTATTATATAAATATGTCATCCACCTAAATACTCCATTTGCCCAATTTTTGTCTGTTGCATATCTTTTATTTACTGCTGATACAGTTGATCCTTCGTAATATGTTCCTACTGCAGTTTCTCCTCCATATATTGGTGTTCCTGGTGGATTCAAATAATACTTAACAAATACACGAGATACTAAGTCTATTCCTTCTCCATAAGTTTGGAAAGTATAACTACTACCTGCTGGATCACTATCATATGCTCCATATCCAAATAAGTTCTTTTTATTCTTAGAAATACTAGATGTAGCCCATGCACTTTCATGAATCCCCACTGCTGCAACAAATATTCCATTTATGTTGTATTGATGTTCAATGTAATAAAAATACTCTGCATTGTCTTTGAATACATTGTTTGTATCATTTGAATCATTTTCAAAAATCTCTTTAAATTGTTCAATTGTTAAATTACTTGGCTTATTTAACAGCATACTAAATCCTAAATTTTGTGATAACTGTTCTTTAGAGTACTGGATATTGTTTTCGTCTCCATCGCCTGTTCCATTTGGATTTGCATATTCTAAACAATCCGCTTTAGCAAATCCTAAATAATTTTCATATGCTACATAATACCAATCGCCTTGTTTTGCTCTTAGAGTTACTTTTTGTCCTCTATTTATTGTTACTATTTTTTCTGAATTTTCATTTGCTTCAACTCTTATTGGTAATGTTACTGACGTTGCTTTTAGCTCATCTCCTACAACTGGAACATATGTATTTGAATAAGCTCCTGTTCCTATCTGAACTATTTTATCTACTGATGCTTTTGTTATTTGTGAACTAATTTGTGTTGATGAAATTAGCTTGTCCCCTTCATAAATATTTTTAAGTATTGAATTTTGCTTTCCATCAACACCTTCTTGTAAAACTTGTATTTTTCCTTTTGTAAGTGAACTGTTTTCTATATATTGTGTTGTAAATTCTACATCTGTTTCCTGATTTTCCAATATCTCCTTTTTTTGAACTTTACTATTATCTTCTACAATTTTATCTATATTTATTTCTTTATTTTTATCTTTTTCTTTTATTGGTATTGTTATTGCTATTTTTTTACCTGTTTTGCTGTTTTCTGCATATGATATGTTTTTTGTTGCATAAATACCAAAAATAACAGCTATAACAAGTAGTATTGCTATCGCAGATATTAAAATATATAGCCATATTTTCGATTTTCTTACCATTATAAACTCCATTTAAACAACATATATTTTTTCTTTATATATTTTAATATTAAAGTATTTTTTTGTCAATTAATGCCTATTTTAAATATTGAAGAAATATGTCGCTTCTAGATCTGCTTCATGTGTAAGTAATGCTAATGGATACTTTTTATATGCTTCTCCAATTGTACTATATAATTCTTTTGGTTCTGTATATCCCATATGCCATCTTATTGAATATTTTTCTTCATTAGTTAATTTTATATATTCAGAGATCATCATTACAGATTTTTCTCCATGCCCATATGGTATAGTATCTTCTACTGCATAATAAGGTACTTTTTCCCATACTCCTAATGAATTTTTTGCATTTCTATAATCTACTTTATAATAATTTGCTTTACATATATCATGTAAAATAGCTATTATTATAATTGAATCTTCTGGTATATTTATTGGTACAATCGATGTTTGTACTTTTTGTTTTAATATTTCATATACTTTCATACTATGTTCTGCTAATCCGCCTTCATAGCATCCATGAAATCTTGTGCTTGCTGGTGCTTTAAAGAAATCTGATTTTTGCATAAAACTAATTAAATTATCCATTCCTTCTCTATTTGTACTCTTTAGTAAATTTATTATTTCTTGTTCCATCTTCTATTTTGTTCCTTCCTATATTATATTTTTCTTAATTTTGCTATAAAAAATCCTTCTTGTGTTTCATTAGGTAATATTTGCATTGCTTTATTTAATATCTTTATACTATCTTTAATTTTTAAATCTATATCTAATAATTCTAGTTTTAAATTCTTTATTACCCAATCTACTATCTCTTCATTTTCTTTTTTGTTTAATGTACAAGTTGAATATACTATTTCTCCACCATTCTTTAATGAATCCACTCCACTTTTTATAAGTTTCTTTTGAAGTTTTGCAAGTTCATTAACTTGTTTTATAGACCATGTTTTATATGTATTTTCATCTTCTAATATAAATCTTCCTTCTCCACTACACGGTGTATCTAATAATACTTTGTCAAATTTTTCTTTATAATTTAACTCTGTTCCATCTTTATTTGTTATTTCTACTATTTCTGCTCCTTGCATGTTTACATTATATTTTAATTTTTCACATCTTATTTTATTTAATTCATTTGCTAAAATGTAACCTTTATTGTGCATCATACATGCCATTTGTGTTGTTTTACTACCTGGTGCTGCTGTTAGATCTAATATATTCTCTCCTTCTCTTGGATTTAAAACTAGAGGTGGTATCATGCTAGATAAACTTTGAATATATATGTACCCATTTTTATAAATATCTAACTGTTGCAATTCGCTTTCATTTGCATTTTTTATTATTAATGCATCATCATACCATAAAACTTTATCATACTCTATATTAACTTTATCAAAATATTTAGTTAAACTATTTATATCATATTTTAATGTATTTACCCTTAAAGTTGTTAACCTTTTACTATCTATACCCATTAGTATTTTATCTGATATTCTTTGGTTATATGTGCTATAGATTTCTTCTATAAAATCCATAGGTAATTTGTTTTTTATTTGTACAATAGATACCATCTTTTACCTTTCTAATTATTTATAATTGTAAATTAAAATATGAAAATCCTTTATCTACATTTAAAGTCCGTGCAGGGAGTTAAATGTGTAAAAATTGAGCGGAGCAGGAAGCTCCGTAGGGACGGAGCGAATTTTTTATACATTAACTCACGTTGCAGGACATATTTGTTTAAAATTACAAGCAACGTAATATACTTACATATGATTTTCTCGCATTCTAAACCGCCAAATTCTTATAATATGCATTATATAGCTTATTATAATATCCATCTTTATTTTGCATAAGTTCGTTGTGATTTCCTTGCTCTATAATATTTCCATCACTTAATACTATTATCTTATCTACATTTACTATTGTAGATAATCTATGTGCAATAAATATTGATGTTTTCTCTTTAGATATTTTATCTATTGATTGTTGTATTAGCTTTTCAGTTTCAGTATCAATGTTTGCTGTTGCTTCATCTAAAATAAATATTGAAGGATTATGTGCAAATATTCTTGCAAAAGCTAACAACTGTTTTTGACCTGATGAGAAAGAACTACCCTTTTCATGTGCAATTTCTTCTATTCCATTTGGTAGTGAATTAACAAAGTCCCCTGCTAATGCTAAGTTAATTGATTCCATAATTGCTTCATCTGATAAGTTTTCATTAAGTTCAATATTTTCTTTTATACTTTTAGCATATATAAATGTGTCTTGAAGAATAATTCCTACATTTTTTCTTAAAGATCTTAAATTTATGTCTTTTATATTAATTCCATCTATTAGTATTTCACCTTTTTGAATTTCATAAAAACGATTTATTAAATTTATTATTGTCGTTTTTCCTGATCCAGTTCTTCCTACAAATGCTATGCTTTGTCCTGGTTCAATTACAAAGTTAATGTCTTTTAAAACCCAATCCTCTCCTTCATATGCAAACCATACATGCTTAAATTCAATTTTTCCTTTTATATCTTCATCTTTTAATTCTATTCCATTTTCAAAATCTTCTAAATATTCTTTATGTTCTAATATATCATATATTTTGTTAATTGAAACTAAAGCTTCTTGTATTGTTTCAAAATTTTCAATTATTCTTTGTATTGGTTCAAATATCTGTTTTAAATATGTAATAAATATGTAAATAAATCCTACATCTAAACTGATTCCGAAAAAGTGGTTCATACATGACCATACTATTAATGTAACACTTAAGTTTTCAAATATTACCATAAGTGCTATTAATATACCTTCTGTAAATGCTGTTGGCACTCTTGATTTGTAAAAATCATTAGATAATTCTGCACACTCTTTTTCTTTTTCATATTGCCTATTAAATAATTTAATTATTTTTACTCCATATATTGACTCTGCTAAGAATATATTAAGTTTTGTTTTTGCTCTTTTAGAGTATTCTTGTAATTTTCTACTTATTTTTGTAATTATTACTGATGTAAGTATAACAAATGGTATTATTACTAAACATATAAGTGCTAGTTTTGCATCTATCGATACTAGCATAACTGCTAATGCAATAATCATAATAATATCTTTTGCTATTGTTGTTACAACATCATTAAAAAATGTTGTTATATCTTCAACATCACTAGTTATTCTAACAAATAATGTGCCTGATGGAGTTCTATCATGAAAAGGTATATTAGCTTTTACTATATATTTATATAGTTTATTTCTTAAACCATATATTACATCTTCTCCTACCATATCTGTTGCTGTACTACTTACGAAGTTTAAAAAACTTCCTATTAGCACAATTGTTATATATATTGTTCCTATTATTCCTATTGTAATTGCACCTTTTTGCCATATTTCCATACTTAAGTAGTCGTCTATAACGACTTTTATTAAATATGGTTTTATGATTTCTCCAATAGTAATAACAATCGCCAAAATAGATATAATCATTAATGATTTTGTTTTTGGTTTTAGCAATTTATATATTCTGCTAAAAGTTTTATTTTTCATTTATTTTTTCCTCTCTTGTTTATTAATCTTCAAAACAAGCTTCAGCTTTTTTGGACTGAGTATTGAAAAATTTTGTGTAAATTTTATTATTACTTAATAATTCATCATGTGTTCCCATTTCTTCTATTCTTCCATTATCTAATACAATAATTTTATCACTATATTTAACATCTGAAACTTTGTTAGAAATTATTATACATGTTTTTTCACTTGATAATTCTTTTATATTTTCTATTAGTTTTTCTGAGGTTCTGTTATCTAATGCTGAAAATGTATCATCAAAAATAAGTATGCTACTATTTTTTAAAAATGCTCTAGATATTGCTATTCTTTGCCTTTGTCCTCCTGAAAGGTCCCCTCCATTTTCACCTATTACTGTTTCTATATCTTCTGGCATTTTTCTTATATCTTCATAAACTATAGCTTTTTGTGTACTTTCTCTTATTTCACTATCATCATAATTATCCTTAAATAAACTTATATTATCTTTTATTGTTGATGAAAATAAAAAGTTATCTTGAGTTATATAACAAATATTGCTTCTTAGTACTTGGGTTGGTATATCATTTATATCTTTTCCGTCTATTAATATGTTTCCATCTGGTATATTATATAATTTTGTAATTAAATTCATTAATGTAGTTTTTCCGCTTCCGACTGTTCCTATTATACCTAATGTTTCACCTTTTTTTACTTCTATGTTTATATTATCTAATGCTTTTTCTAATATTCCTGGATAATTAAAACTTAAATTTTTTATTTCTATATTTCCATTTATTTTTTCTTTCTGTATATTAGATTTAGAATCTATCTTTTCTGTTTTTAAATTATATATTTCTTCTAACCTACCATAAGAAATTTGTGCTCTTTTATATCTTGCTATTAATGTTGGAAGCCATGTAATTGGTCCCACAAATAATGCTATATATCCATTAAATGTTATTAAATCACCAATTGTAATTGCTCCATCTATTACTAACTTTGATCCAAATAGTAGTGAAATTGCATAACACATCCCAAAGCATACATCAAGACTTAACTTTAATAAATTCGAAAAAATATTTACAGTATTATTGCTCTGATATACTCTCTTATTTTTTCTCATAAATTCTTTTGTTTGTTCCCATTCACACGAGTAAGCTTTCGATGTTCTTATTCCATCAGTACTTTCTTGTATATATTCTGACATATTTGTAAACATTTCTTGAGATTTTTTAAAACTTTTTTCAATATATTTTTTTATTTTTATAACTAAAAACACTGCTAAAAATATTGGTAACATTACTGCCATTGTCAAATATATATTTATTCCATTGGCCATTTGAATAAACACAATAATAAATGTGCATACAATTCTTGTTCCATGTGATAAAACTCTGTATACTGTACTTCTTATTTCATTTACATCTTTTATAAAATATGACATTATCTGTCCATTTTTAATATTTTGTAAATCTTTTATTTTGAGTTTTAAAAATCTTCTAAATAAATTTACTTTTAAATCTCTTTCAAATCCTCTGGAGATATTAGTTTCAAAGTATTTCCAAATTACTCTTACAATCAGCAAAATAATACATACTCCTATTAGGTAATATGTACTATTCATTATATTTTGTCTATTTTCTTCAATGTTGTATAACATATCTATAATTTTACCAATTATTTTAGGTGGATATGTTAATAAATATATATTTATACTTATAAATGCAATTTGTAAAAATATTCTTATTTTATATTTCTTTAGTATATCTATTATAACTTTTTTCATAACGTTTTTCCTATATATTATAATTGAGTTTTGTTATTATCTACTTCATTATATATTGTATCTAAATTGAAACCAAAAGTTTGATTGTTTTTTATTTGATTTTGCTCCATTTGCCTTTGAATATTCATAAGTTCAATTTCTTCTTTAAATTTAAATTCATCAAAATGCATTAAAAAATTCTCCTTTTCATTTTTCATAAATATTATATAGTATATTTTTATTATTTACAAGCATTATTCATTAAATTCGACAAGAAGTTCAATCTTGTATTTTTATTTTACAATTTTTCTTTAAATTTATTAGTAGTTTTGTCATTTCTAGCCTATCTATAGCAACACATCCTGCTGTTGGTTTATTATTTTCGCAATGAATAAATATAGCGCTTCCTTTTCCTTTAATATTATTTGGATTTGTTTTTATTTCTATACCATATTCATATTCTATTGGATAATTTATTAAATGCTCAGCACTTATCCACTTTTTATCTACTTTTGTTATATCTACTAATTTATTATAATATGTTGAATTTATATCATCTACCCAATATAAATTTTTGTTTATTTTTATATATGTAATTTCTTCATTTACTTTTATATCATGAGTGCCAAATGTAGTTCCTAACTCAAATTCACCAATAGGTGTTTTATTGTCTCCTTCTTTTTTCAATTTTGTCATGCCATTTTTTCCAATAAAAGCTGGTGTATCTATTATTTTTTTATTGTTATCATACATTGTTAAAATGGCATTTTCACTTTGCTTTTTTACATATATTATTTGGCTCAATATTTATATCCCCTTTACACTTTAAGATATCATATGTTTTTATCACTTATGTATCTTTCTGTTTTTCTTAAATATATTGTTGATATTATTAAGAAAAACATTAATATTGAAACTGAAATTGACAATATATTTACATCGTAGAAATATTTATATAATATATACACTAAAATATAGCTAATTATTTGCCCTATTACCATATAAATATTATAAGTTAATATATGTTCCTTTTTATACTCTTCTAATTTATCACTTTTAATTGCTGAATATACTACACTACAAGATTCTGATTCTATTATTGTTCCAAAAGAATTCATTAGAATATAATATATTAGCAAAGTTATAAAACTTGTATTATATACAACTAATAATGAAGATACAAATATTATAATTGCTAAATACGGATAAAAAGATTTTCTTATATTTTTTTTATTAATTATTTTTAATATTTGTAAGGCTGCTATTGAAATTACTGCAAATATAGAATTATATGTACCTAAATTAAGCTCTGTTCCTAATCTTAAAAATAATATTATTGGCAATAGTTCTGTTATAATTCCTTGTGTAGATATTCTTCTATAAAACATGCATTTATAAATATTTTGCAAATGTTTCTTCTCTTTGGCTAATCCCCAAAATTTTTTTAATTCTAATTTTTTGTCGTTAACAGTAAAGTCTTTTATTTTAAATGATATTGCTATAATAATTGCTGTTTCTATTATTAATATAATAAATAACATATAATAAGAAAACTTTTGTATTATAAATCCTGAAAAAACTGGTGTTAAAATAGTAGCTATACCTGAAAGTATATTTACGTTTGCTATAAAATTACTCATAGTTTTGTCATTATTTGAACCTATTATAATTAATTCAAATGGCATTGAGTACGACACTTCTACTAATCTTTCTAATGTCTTAAAAAGATATATGTATTTTATTATATTTTCTTTAAATATTAACAATGCCAATATGCTTAATATTAATAATGGAAAACTCATTTTATATATCTTTTTAGCATTTTTTGAGTTTATAAATTTTAATATTATATAACAAATTATAAATTCTACAACAACACCAAATAAATTGTATTTTATTATGAAATTTAAATCATTATTAACTATTTTCAATATATATATATTAAAAAATAAATTAAAGAAAACTCTTATGAATTTTCTAAAAAATGCAATTAATGCTATATATTTTCTATTTTCCTGCTCCATCTCTTTTCTCTTTCAATTATTCTTTTAATCTGTTTATGTATTTCAAATATTATATCATAACCAATAAAAAATAAAAGTATATAATTAAAATTTATATACTTTCATTTTTATAATGTTATTTATTTAAAATATAAATACCAATATTCAAATATGATGCAAATAGTACCCATATTAAATATGGAATTTGAAGTAATCCTGCTACTTTATTTTTATTATAAAATTTGAATATCATAATAATAACTAATACAGCTAGAGATACAATCCATATAAATGAAAATGATCTCCATTTTAGTACAAAGAAAAATATAGGCCATAAACTATTAACTGCTAATTGTATATAATATATTGAGTTGATACTTTTATCAGTTAAATTTCTACTTTTTAAAATCCCAGAGGATACTCCCATTAATATATACAAAATAGTCCAAGTTATAGGGAAAGCAATTGATGGTGGAGATAAAAATGGTTTTTGTAAAGAGTTATAGTCAATAAATGGAAAAATTATTATCCCTACTATCCCTCCTATAATTACTGGAATTGCAATTGATTTAATATACACATTTATCTTTTCCATATAACACCTCTATTAATATTATATGGAATAATATATATTTTATAACTTCTTATAAATTATACTAATAATATACCTCCATTAACATTAATATTTTCTCCGTTTATATAATCTGATTTTTTACTTAGCAAAAACAAAACCGCATTTACCGTATCTTCAACCTCTCCTAACCTACCACTTGGATTTTTCATTGCAGTTTGTCTTATTTCATCTTCTGTATAACTTTTCTTTGCCAAAGGCGTTAATGTCATTGAAGGGCTTACTGTATTTATTTTTATATTATACTTTGGAGTTAATTCTAACACACAGCATTGTGTAAGCATTATAGTAGCTGCTTCACTTGTACAATAAGCTACAGAATCTTTAATTGGTTTTGTGCCTAATCTTGATGCAATATTTATTATTCTTGGCATATCAGATTTTTTTAGTAATGGTATTGCATATTTTATGCACATCCATCTTGCAATAATATTTACATCTAATTCTTTTCTAAATTCCTCTACTGGTAAATCCTCTATCGAAAATATTTTATCATAAACAGCATTATTAACTAACCCATCTAGTTTATTAAATTTCTCTTCTATTTTTTTATACATATCTATTACAGATTTTTCATCTGATATATCTGCTTTTATAAATAAAGTTCTACCTTGATATTCTTTAAATATTTCTTTTGTTTCTTCTGCATTTTTTTCATTATGTGCATAATTTATAACAACTTTTGCACCTTCTTCTAATAATTCTTTAGCTATTCCTTGTCCTATTCCAGATGTTGAACCTGTTATTAAAAATACTTTATTTTGAAAATTCATAATCTTATACCTTCTTTTTTATTTAGTCTTAATATTTTTAATATATCATATTCTTTTTGAAATATAAATAGTTTCATAAAAAATTCCATACCTGTATAAGTTTACCATATAAAGGTATGAATTTATTATTTAAAATTTCTATTTCATTATTTAATTTTAATTGTTATTTTGTTTGCCTTTTGAGAGCATTTATTAATAACAGATGGTGTAACAATTTGTCCATTTCCATAAGTACAAATCAATTTATAACCTGTAGTCTTTTGGGCTCCGCAGACCTGAGTATTACCATAATTCCATGCATCAATAATTGCTTCTCTATTACACACTGTACATCTACACCAATGTCTTGAAAATCCTGTCATTGGTTCCCAATTATAACATTCTAAAATTCCATTACAAGCTGTTGTTATTGCCTGATAGCAAGAACCTGTTTGAGCTGTATGAGAATGCCTATTAATTGTACTACAACCACTATTATTTAATATTTGATGTGTATGTTCTGCATTCTCATTTTGATTTTCTGCCACATCGGTTACTTTACATCTAATATAATATGTGTTTGTGTTAGTAAGTCCTGTAAATGTATAATTCGTTACTTCTAAATCTGTATTTTTTGTTTCATAGCTCTCTTCTTCTCCTGATTTACTTATTTGAAATTCATACGTTTTTATTCCTGTTTCATTATCTTTTCCTACTGCTTGTACTGTAATACTGTTTTCTGTTACATTAGCTAATGTAATTGCAACTTCTGGTTTTCCTTCATCTTTGATTGTATATTCTATAAAATCTCCTCCTTTTGTTCCATCCCATATTCTCGCATATACTGTATCATTATGTGCTAGTTCTTTTACTTCTTCTCCTTCTTGCCACTTTTCTTCATCTTTTCCATTAATTTGGTATTGAATTTTTAAATTATCTTCCAACTCTGTAATTTTACTAATTACAACAGTAGCTTTTCCCTCATTCCATGTTTCTTTCCCTATTTCTATATTGCCTCCTGCTTCTGGAACAATATTTTTCTCTGATAATTCTGTTAATTGTTTTTCTAATTCATTTAGTCCATCTAATTCTGCTAGTTGTGAATCTTCATATTTTTCTTTTGCATTTTGAGCTCTGTTAAATAAAACATTATTTCCTACTGTCATACTTATTGCTACACCTGCCAATATTAATAGCACTATTATTGTAACAACTAATGCTATTAAAGTTATTCCTGTAGGCGACTGATAGTTGCCCCTACAATTCTTTGTTATGCTTGTTTTGTTTGGCGACTTGTAGTCAACTATATAAATCTTTTTCGTTTCTAATTCCTTTAATTTTCTCATTTTGTTATCCTCCTCTTTCGCTTTAATTATGTGGTATTTACGTTTTTTCAACTAAAAATGACTGTCCCCTTTGGTTGTAGGGTCGACTAATAGTCGCCCCTACAACCACAAAAAACTATGCCTTTTAGATTCTTCTAATAAGACATAGTTTTCTATGTTTACATAAATTTATTTCATTAAACCTTACGATATATATATATATACAGTATCAAGCATCTTAGCGTTTTTCATTTGTTTTTTATTTCCCTTTGTTTTTCTTTATTCTATCATATGTTTTTTATTTTTTATACACTTTTGCCAAAATATCTTTACTCGAAAATGCCAAATTGCTACGTCCCTAATGGCATAAATTTAAATATAACTTAATATATCTTCAAATATATCATACCCACTTTCACTATTTATGTGTCCTGCATTTGGTATTAATACTTTCTGTGTACAAATCTTATTTGCAAAATCTTCTTCTACTTCAAGTTTTACATATGGATCATTATTTGAATAAAAGCATATTATTTCATCTGCATATTGTTTTACATCTTCTAAATTTTCAAAATACATAGTTTTATTTACTGCATCAAAATCTTCATTTATTCCCAAATAATTATTAAATCCACTTACAAATATTAATTTTTTTACTTTTAGTTTATTTTCTACTAAAAATTTGCTTACAAATACTGGTGCAATACTATGTGCTATTATTGTTGTATTTTCATTTACTAAGCCTAAATCAAAATAATATTTAAAAAGTTTACTCCAATTTTCGTAGTTTTGATAACCTACTCCTATTGGAAATTGTGGTACATATACTTGTTTTCCTTCTGATGATATAACATCCTGTAACCAACTAAACCAATTTTCAAATGGACTTCCAAAACTTCCATGTATTATAAAATAATTTCCCATTTCAATTTCTCCTTTATATTTTATTTTAATATTCCTTTTTCATACAAATCATTAAATATAAGTTTATCTACAGGTGAAACTATATCTATATCTTTATAATTTAGCCATCTTATTTCTTGAATCTCCGAACTTTGTCTAATCTCTCCTGTAAAATCTGCCATATAGCATGTCATTTTAACTATTATTCCCTTTGTCTTTCCATGTGCCTGAGCTTTAAATGTTCCATAGTATTTTATTGTATCTTTTTTTATATCTATTGTTAGTTCTTCTTTACATTCTCTAATTAAAGTTTGCTCATCTGATTCGCTCTTTTCTCTTTTTCCACCTGGCAAGTAATATGTATCTTTACCTTTTGATAATGTACTTAATATTTGTCCATCTTTTAAATATAATAATGCAATTTTATCTATTTCCTCCATTAATTATCCTCCAATTCGCATTTCATATATTTTAACATTTCATTATAGTCTTTAAATTGATATTGAGATAGCTTATTAATCTTCTCTCTATTTGAATCTGAATATTTATCATATATTACTGCTACTTCTATATTAGCATTGTTTGCTGCTTCTACTCCTATAAGTGAATCTTCTATTATTAAGCATTCTTCTTTAGTTACATTTAGCTCTTTCAATATTTTATAATGTACTTCTGGATTAGGTTTAAGTTCTTTAACTGCTCCTTTTGAGTATATTAACGAAAATATATCTTCAAGATTTGCTTTATTTATTATATTTTGATTTTCATTTTTATATATGTCTATTGTAAAATCGTTTGTTGTACTTGCAATTGCTAGTGTAAATGATTTTTCCTTCAAATATTTTAGTACCTTCTCAACATTTGGTTTATAACCAATTTTTGTTCTTATATATTTATCGGCTATTTTATATCTTAATTCTTTTATTTCTTCTTTAGACATATTTGAATTGTATTTTTTCTTTAAAAATCCACAATATTCTAAATATATATCTTCACATTTACTATACTCTTTTAATTTTTCATCTCTTTGCTTTCCTATATCTATATTATCAATTTCTCCATTGCCTATAGTCCTGATAACTTCTTCATCTATAGTATTCCAAATTCCTATAGAGTCAATTAATGTTCCATCCATATCAAATATTATTACTTTTTTGCCTTTTAACATGTTCCACCTCTTAGCCTTTATAAATTTATATTGTTTTTTAATGTTTTATTAAATATCAATATATGCATATTTACTTATATCTATATTATTAAAATTGTCTATTTGTTTCTTTGCTTTAGTCGAAATGTCATATATTCTCCCTTTTTTAGTTATAGGGTTTATATATCTAATTTTTACTTTTCTGCTCACGCAAAATTTATCTTCTCTATATTCTTCACTATCTATAAAATTATTGCACTTCATAAAATTATTAAATGCTTCAGATATTTTTTTATTTTTACAGATTTTTATTAAATTTATTATTTGTTGTTCTGATAATTCATACAAATCACTTTTTGTAATATACTTTTCGTTATACATTTTTTCTATAATATTTGCAAAGAAATACATAGTTATTGTATCTTCTGAGCTAACCCAAATTGGCCATAGCTTACTTGCTCTATCTACAAATTTTTCTGCTATTTCTACTGAATTAAATCCTAACTCTTCTACATTATCTTCATTATTAATGACATGTATATCTTGATATATCTGACTTATTTCTTCTAAATCCCATACTTTTTTATAATATATTCCATTCATAAATGTATATTCTAATCTATCTGCTGATAACTTTGGTATTTCATTATCTGCTATTGGATAGATTTTATAATTACTAATTTCTTGTAATTCTATTTCATCTGTTTTTAGTAAATTCATTATTTCTTTTGAATTTTTAATTACTTCTAATGTTTGTTCTTCTGTAGATTCTTGCTTTTCAGCATCTCCATTTAAGAAATCTATACAATGTTTAAAAGCTGGACTTGATATATCATGAAGTAAACCTGCTATTGTTTGTTTTTTGTCTTGTGTAAAATTCCATATAATTAATGCTACTCCTACACTATGTTTTAAAACAGAATACATATCTTCATATATATTGTCTTTTCTCCAATAAGCTCCACATATTTGATTAATCCCATCTAGTTTCTGCATTTCTGGTGTATAAATATAATCATTTAAAAATTGTGGGAAATCTTTTGATAATATTTTATAATAACTTTTTATAATATCATTTTGTTCATCTATGTAATTTTTCATTATTAGTTTCCTTTATTACTCTTTCCTTTGATATATTTTTCCTTTATAATGTTCTCTATCTTCAAATATTTGATAATTTCCATTTATATAAAACCCAACTTTTAGACCTAACTTTTTACATAGTTCTTTTGGTATATCTATTGATTTAGGAATTATATATAATCCCTCTTTTCCTTTTAAATTATCCATTTTATATTTAATCATTAATGTGTTATCTTTTATCTCTAATGTATAATTTTCTATAAACTTAATAGGTGATAAATTTCCTAATGGTCTTTCTTTGCACATATCTGCTTTATCACAAATTGCTAAAATAAAGTTTATTGGTTCTAATGTATCTCCACCATTTCCATGATTTTTTATCGCATTTGTAATTACTTCTGCATCGTTTTTATTAACTAATTTCAACTCTTGTAAAAAAGTTTTTGCCATTTTTGCACCTTGCTCAGCATGCTCTTTTTTACCATTTATCATTCCTATATCATGGATTAAACCTGCAATATATCCTAACTTACAAATTGTATAATTACAATTATATTCATTAAGTAATTTGTATACATTATTTGCGACTCTTTCCATATGAGCCATTCCATGGTCAAGAGTAATTAGATTATTAAACTCAGAAGATTTTGCAAATTCGTTTTCTATACTTGATATTTCTTGCATCCAATTTTTATATTGATCGTTTGAAATTATTTTTTGTTTTATATCTAATACTTCATCATCCAAAATATATGCTCCTATATTTTATATATTATTTAACTTTCAAAATAAAATGCTAGCCTTGAATTATTCTTAATGAACTTTTCTTCAAAGTTATTCTTTGCAAATTCTTTTATAGTATTTCTCCAGAATTTTTGAGCTGATTCATTTTTTAGTAATGTTCTAACCTCCCATTTTCCTTTATATAGTTCGAACATCTTCCTTGCCATAAATGCTCCTGCACCCATTTTTCTATATTTATTAATAACAAAAAATTCTGCTATTTCATTCATATTTTCTTCATTATATCTCTGTAAAACAAATCCTGCTAACTTATTATCACATTTTAATATATATGGGCGTCTATTTTCTTCTTGCCAATACCTTTCAATATATTTAAGTTCATATAGTCCTGAATCTAACATTGTAAAATTGGTGGTTTCATCCTCAAAAAAGCTAAGTTCATATGAATATATCTGCATTAAGTTATATATTACATTTTTATCTTTTTCTTCTACTTTTGTTAACTCAAATTTCATTTTTTCTCCTTTTGCTATTTTTTATGTGTTAAGACATAATAATTGTAAGAATCAAATAATTCCTTTACTAAATTATAATCTACATAAAAATTTAGTATTTTATTAAATTACAGAATTTGTTCTAAATTTATTAATTCTTTTTCATTAAATGTAAGTTTTAATAAACATGGAGATGTAATATTTAATTCTTGGCTTTTATATTCTAACTTTACATTTTTATTTACTGTACACCAATTTAATAACAAAAATTTTATTGATCCTCCATGACTAACTATTGCAACTCTTTTTTCTTTATATTTATCTAATACCTCATTTAAAAAGTCGGTCATTCTTTTATTAGTTTCTTCTGCACTTTCTCCATCTGAGGTTTTAAATTTAGGATATAATAACTGTTCTTGTGATGGATCTCTTGTCTTTTTATCACTCATAAATTCAGCTATTTCTTTTAAATTTCCTAATTTTCTTTCACTTAATCTATAGTCAAAATTAATTTCTAAATTATTTTCACTTGCTATATATTTTGCTGTTTGTTTTGCTCTTGTATAGCTACTACACCATATTATATCAATATTTTTAAGTTCTTCATTTTGACTTAATTTTTTTGAATCTTTTTCACCTTTTATTGATAAAACTTCTTTTTCATTAATCATTTGGCTTGTTTCGTTCGTATTTCTTATTCCATTTTCATCAATGGTATCTGCATGTCTAATTAAATACACAATGCTATTCATATTATCTCCTCATATAATTATTTTTCACTGATCATATTTTTATAAATTCTACCATATGTTTACAAAAAAATAAAGCACATAATTAATTATTATATACTTTGTTTTGTACTATTAGTTATTTTTTAGTTGAAGTATCATCCATTTTATGACTTCATTTTTAATATTTATGTATTCTTCTCTATTGAATTGCATATTAGCTATACAATATCTACGGTTTGAAATATGGGAGCAAAACATACACTCATGTAGTGAATTAGCATCTTGAATAAAAAATGAATTGCTAATTTTTGAAGAACATATTACATTATAACTATTAGCACAATTACTTGAATCATCTACTCTCATTGAATAATTACAATTAGCACTTCTTTGACATGCGATAATATATTCAGAATTTGCACATCCATCAGAAAAAATTGTATTTTTACAATGTCTACAGTCTTGACTTCTATATATATTTTCACAATTATAAATAGTATCACTTTTTGAAACATTAATACTATCATATATTCTTTCTGTTGTTGTGTAGTTTATTTTATCCCATAGTTTTAAAATTTCATCTAGAGAATTTATTTCTTTTTTTGGTCTAATCCATCCTTTATATTCATCATATTTTTGCATATTAGTTTGAGTTATATATTTATTTGAATTAATTGAAGATGCCCATGTTTCATTTCCTGTTACTGCGTCAATAACTTTATTAGGTAGTCTTATATCAAAAGCACATTCTGCTAAAAGTTCATCTATTCCTAATGGACATTTTTGTTCAAATATTTCCATAAAAATTTCATCAATAATATTTTTGCATTGTTTATCGTTCAATTCTTTTCTCCATTTCTTTAAGTATTTCCTTCTAAATTTACTCTTTTTCTTGAAGCTGATTGTTTTTGCATTATATTTTTCAAAGTATTTTTTGTATCAATATTAAATGCTTTTTTCTTTTCTATTTTTTCATTATTTTTGAATGTGTTTTCTCTTTTCTTTGCATTTATTTTTCTAGGAACAGGCAGAAAGTCCATTGTTTTTCCTTTGAAAGCAGAATATAATATACCATTTTTACCAATTCTTGCAACACATTCCCTATCTTCTAATTCTGTGAGAATTTTTATTCTATTAATGTGAGAGTTCTTAACTGCTACTTCCATTTTTATATTATTTTCTAACAACATGGCATCCATTCTTGAAACTCTGAAAATAAAGTAATTTACCACATTTGTGAATATAGCTTTTTGCAAATCACTACTTATTTGTTCAAAATATTGCCCTGCTAGCATGAGTGAAAGATTGTATTTTCTTGCTTCTGATAAAAATCTATTTATTATTGGATTTTCAATTATTGATACTTCATCTATAACTAAAATTATATGTTCATTAAATGTATGAGATTGTACTAATTGCAAAATTGATTGCATTGTAAAACCTGCTATTGTTTTAGTTATATTTAGCCCTAATGTCATTTGGTCTAGAGATAATATTGTTATGAAGTTATTTTCAATCTTTTCTTTTATATTTGTTAATTCTGTATCATTATTGAAAGCTGGTAATAATTGCATTTCATCAATAAAAGCAACTATAGGGGCTATAGCTTCTTGATATGCTTTTGTTTTTAGTTCGTTAAAATCTACTCTAAAAAATTCTATAATATTAGGTTGTATTGTATCCATTGTTTCTTTTATAATTTTATTTCTATATTCAATTTCTGTAAGTAGTTTTCGTAAGTTAATTAGATTGAAGTTTCCCCATTCAAGTAATAGATGTATACTATATCTTAAAACTCTCTCTAATCTTGAATTATACCTATCTGCAATAATATTTTTGAATATAGAAATTATAGATTCTGTAGATGATAATATATCTTGTGTTCCATTTACAAATAAATTTATACTATCTTCTTTAGTTTTAAAATCAATTACGCTACAATTATCTAATCCTCCTATATCTTCTTCTAAACTACTATGTGGATCTATTACTACTATTTTATATTTAAGCTTATTATTACTATCATTAGATAAATTCTTTATCATAGAACTTATTAATTTAGATTTTCCTGTACCACTTGCTCCTATGACAACTGAATGTTTTGAAAATTCATAGTCAGTATGCTTTAAGTATAATTCTTCTTGTAAATATGGAAATACATTTGCTTTTAATAAAGCTTTTTCTTTATCACTATTTAACAAATTTATAACTTTTTTAGTTTCCAAATATCTTGCATTTTCTTTTTTATAAAAAAATCTTGTATGTATACTAAAATTGATGCTAATAAACTCATATATAGAAAAGTTAAAATGGACTTTTCTTCTAATAAGATTATTTTCTTCAGTTTTTAAATATATTTTTGTAGTTGAAAAATATGTATTGGGTTTATGAGGATAAATAGTTATTTTTACATATTTCAGTTTTTGATTTCTTTTACTTTCGCTCCTATCATATACATCTAGTATTGTTTTACAATTTGATGTTAGTATATATGGCATTTCTAAAACTGATTTTTCTTTTAAATTTATATCACTTTTTTTAAATAAAAAGCTACCTAATTCCCCTACAACTGGTGGAATTATTCTATTCATTTCTATGAAATATCTTATATAATTATTTTCTATGTATATCCATAAATTCCATGGTTTTAATATTCCATTAATTTTAGATACTTTTAAAATTAATTCTAGCCACTCTTTTCCTTCTACATGTTCTTGTGTTAAATATATTTCAAATATCCTTTTATTCATTTTAGTACCTCTTGCAATATTTTATCAAAAGTTTGCATAAAAATACTGACTTTTTCTATTCAAAAAAAGTCAGTTATTCTATTGGTATTAAAAAATCTGTTATATCATCATGGTAATATTCTATTTCTGGCAAATCTCTAAAATTGTATTTTGCATTTGGTAAAAAGTCTTTATAAAATAAGTTTGAAATATTTTGTATTTCTTCTGCACTTTGGGAATCTATTTTTATTTGTATCCATTTACTCTTTGGAATTATTTTCTTTGTTAATCCTTTTATTTGTTCATTATACAATACCCAATAAGCCTTGACTTTCATTCGTTCTTTGTCATAATATTCTACCATTCCATATGGAGCATCTCCATATATATCATAATTTTCTTTATAAAATTGTGGAGCATCATGTTTTATTTTTTCATTATCAGTAAGTATGTATCTACCATATAAAGTCATTTGTTCCATTTCTATTATTTTATAATTAATATCTTTATTAGATTCATATTGTTCATTAAAATGTAACTTTGTATATAATCGTAACTTATCTGGATTTTTTCTTACTTCACTTGGTTTTATTCCATGAAATTTTTCGAATGCTCTTGAAAAAGATGTTGCATTATTATATTGATATTTCATAGCAATATCAATTATTTTTGATTTACTTAAAAATATTTCTTGTCCTGCGTTCGATAATCTTCTATTTCTTATATATTCAGAAAATGATATATTACTAATTATTAAAAACATTTTTTGAAATGTATACTCATTCATTCCTACCATTTTTGCTATTTCTTTATATTCGATCTTTTCTTCTAAATGCTTTTCTGTATATTCTATTATTTCATTTAATTTTGTATATATGTTCATTATTTATATGCTCCTAAATTTAGTATTTTCATAGATTAGACTTTACATATTACAAGTCTTCCTCACTAATTAAAGGAATTATATCTATTGCTGGTTCTTCATAAGGATGAACCTCTCTTAATCTTTTTAATACTTTTTTTAGTATGTTAATATCACATCTTGCTTCTATTTTTTCTTCTTCAACAAATTCTAGTTTGTTCTTTTCTCCAATATATGGATTAGCATTATCTAAAGGTTTAAAAGTTCCAATACATTTTGTAGATATAGTGCAATATTCATAGTTTCCTATAATTCCTGCTCCTTCATCACAAATAGCATTTCTTACTTCTTTACTATTTTCAACTGGTACAGTTACAATAATTTTAACTTTTTTAATATCAAATTTCATATTTTTTAATCTCCTAATTATTAGTCTAAATACTCTTTTATGCAACTTGCTAATTCAACATCCATTCTTTTTATTGCTTCTTTCGTCTCTCCCGCTATATGTGGTGTTATAATTATATTGTTTCTTCTTTTATTTAGTATTTCTTTATAGTCTTCTGCATCTATGTCTAATCCTACATTAAAAGTATTGTTTTCATCTGCATATTTTATTAATTCATTCATATCTACTATTTCAGATCTTGATGTATTTATAAAAGTAGCTGTTTTTTTCATTAATTTAATTTTATCTTTTGATATTAAGTTTTTATTTGATTCATTTAATGGAATGTTTACGGTTATAATATCTGAAATAGTAAGTAAACTATCTAAATCTAGAAACTCTACGCCATATCTTAATAAATCTTGATGTTTTTCTGGATTTAGTGTATTGCAGTATATTTTCATATTAAATACTTTTGCTATTTTTATTACTTCTCGTGATATTTTTCCTGCACCTATTATACCTATTGCACTATTATTTATGTCATTACTTCTTGTAGATAAGTCTTTCTTTGTTCCACCTTTAACAGCAATATCATTAGCTTCTATAATTCTCTTTTTTAATCCTAATATTAAAGTAAAAATATGCTCAACTCATTCATTTTGTTAATGTTTATATTTTGTAATTTAAAAAGATAAGTTAACTTACTTTTATTGTATAATTCAGAATATTCTTTATTCTCTTTATCTCTCTTCTTTAAGATTTCATTATCTATATTTCCTAATATCTTAGTAAATTTATACACAATAATTGAAATAATAATTACAGTAATTGCTCCAATAATTGCTAAATTTATATTAGCTACAAACATCATTACTATCATAAATGCTATGTATAAAATATTACTCAAAATTTTATATAAAAATCCAAAAAACAAATCGAATAGATTATCTACATCTGAGGTTAATCGAGTATATAACTCAGAAGAATTGTATTTATTAAAAGTGATCATCTTAAAATTTAAAATCTTGTTAAATAATGTTTTTCTAATATCTTTTAAAATTTTACATATTGTTTTATTTATTACAACATCTCTTATGTACTTAAATATTAACCTACCTAAATGGATAAATGTATAAATACATATAAAAAATAGTATTGTTTGAATAATATCTTCTTTTGTAAAATCAATATCTACCACTTGCTTTACAATATATGGTGGCAGAGCCGATAAAAAGTCACAAATTAATAGCAATATTCCTACAATTATTATTGATTTAACGTACTTTTTTATAATCTTTTTTATATTAAATCACCTACTTTCTCATAGGTATTTAGTTCATTGTATAGCTCACTTTTTTCAAGCATTTCCTTATGTGTTCCACTATCATAAATTTTCCCATCAACCATTAAAAATACTTTATCCATTTTTTCCATCATACTTATTTTATTTGAGATAAGTATAAGTATATTATTTCCTACTTGCTTTTCTATTTCTGCAAGTACTTTGCTTTCTGTATCTACATCTAATGCAGATAATGTATCATCAAATATATTTACATTTCTAACATTTAATAAATTTCTTGCAATTTGTATTCTTTGTTTTTGACCTCCAGATATTTTGATTCCATTTTCTCCGATCTTAGTTTCAAAACCATCTTGCATTGTATTTATGTCTTCTAATATATTAGCTTTTTTGCTTATTTGTTCTATCTCATTATCTGTTGATTTGTTTATAATGTCTATATTATTTTTTATAGTATCATCTGTTATAATATTTTTTTGCATGCTATATCCAATATTTTTAAATATGCTCTCTCTTGAATATTCGTTAATATCAATACCATTAATATATACTTTATTTTTTGGCACTTCATAAAAACCTGCTATAATATTCATTAATGTTGTCTTTCCGCTTCCTACTTTACCAACAATACCTATTTTTTCTCCTTTATTTATTGTCATACTTATATTATCTATTGCTAACTCTCCACCATTTTCATAGCTATAGCATAGATTATTTATCTCTATTTTATCAACTTTTTCTAATCTTTTTCCCGCTTTTTTATAAGTATCCAATCCGAAAAAATAATTGAATCTTCTACTTGCTATTTTAAAATTAGATATTCCTGTAAGTAAAGGTTCTATTGAATTTACAATTTCTGATATAGCAATAGTTATACAAGAGATATATGCAGTAAGTTGTCCTATAGTTAGTAAACCTTTATTAATTAAAATTAATCCAACTGCAAATCCTATCACATAACATGATGCATACAGAATATTTGAAACCATATCCATTTTGTAAATTATTGCCCCAACATTAACATCTGATTTGTATGTTGCTTCATTTACTTTGTCAAACTTTTTTCTTTGGTTTTCTTGTTCATTATATAATTTTATTAAGCTGAAACCTGATGTATTTTGTTCTATATTTTTTGATAAATCTATATAAACTTTTCTTTCTATTTCAAGTAATTCACCTTGCTTTTTATATAGCTTATATAAGAAATATATTGCTATTGGAAAAAATGGTAGTATTGATAGCATTAAAATTATATTAAAATTCTTTCCTATAACAATTAAACCAATGATAGGCGCTACAATTAATCTTGCTAAGTTAAAGAAAGCATTTCCGAAGAATTTTCTTATTGCCAATAATTCTTTTTATAAATATGCAAGAAATACTCCTTTATCTTCTTTATCATAATACTCTGGTTTTACAGATTGTAAGTGTTCTATTACTTTGCTCCTTAGGTATGTATCTGATATTCTAGCTCTTGTAAAAAATAGTGTTCTGTATATGATTCTTGGTATAATCATTATAATAGAATAAAAAATTAAACTATATACCTCTTGCATAATAACATTTTTGCTAACATCCCCTTTAATTAGCAAGTCTAATATATTTCCTATAATATTAGGTATTTTATATAATATGTATATAACAATTGCATGAAATACCATGCCTAATATATAAATAGGAAAAGTTCTTTTTAGTTCGTCTACAAATATTTTATTACTTTTGCAATTCTTATTTTCTTTCATTTTTCCTCCTATTTTACTTGTATTAATTATATTTTTATTTATTCTATCATAGCAAATTAAAAAGCATGTAATAAATTATTGCCTACTTATGTTTAATTACAATATTTTATTCTTCTTTCTTTATTGCAAAATTTCATTTATATCTTCAATATTATTGAATAATATTCCCTTTAATCCTATATCATTAGCACTTGTTATATTTATTTTAGTATCATCTATTAAAATTGATTTTTCTATATCTAAATTATATTTTCCAATTAACTTTTGATAAATCTCAACATTAGGCTTACTTATATTTTCAAAACAAGAAAATACTCCTCCATCTGCTACTTGTATTATTTCCAAACTATCCTTAATATAGTTATAAGTATCTTTTGTTATATTTGAACACAAATATATTTTATATCCCCTTTGTTTTAAACTTTTATAATATTTTATCATTTCTTGTTTTGGTGGTAACATATATTTTAAATTTTCTTTGCTCAGTATCTGTTCTATTTCATTTTTATATTTTTGATTTTCCTTAACTAAGTATTCTATTAATTCACTATTAGTTATAAATCCATTTAGACAATCTATCCATTTTTGATTATGAAAAATTATATCATTTAATTCTTTTCTTTTACACTCTTCTATATTTAGTTTGTCTAAATATGTTTTTGGATTATAATAAAGTAACACTCCACCTATATCAAATATTATATTTCTTATCATATTTACTCTCTTTCTTAATTTTTTAATATATAGCCAGATGCTATTATTTTTAATTCTCTATTTTATTTTTAGGACACTATTCTTTAAATGTATTTATTAATATATTTCACTAATCACATAGTCTACAAATATTTCTGCTACATTTTTTCCACTCAATTCTTCTATATCACAAATAGCTGGGTCTGCATTCACTTCGCAAACTATTGGCTTATTTTCATTACTCATAAAGAAGTCAACTGAACAGTAATCTAGCTCTAACTCATTTGCTATCTTTTCTGCAATTTCCTTATATTCATTTGAGACTTCATAAGGCAATGCTTTTCCTCCTAATGATATATTTGAACGATAATCATTCTCATTTATTCTCATAAATGAACCTACTACTTTCTTTCCTACAACAACAACTCTAATATCTTTTCCTATATTTTCAGGAATAAATTGTTGAAATAAGTATTGTGAACCACTTAATTTATTACATATATCATCAAATTCATTTCTATTATTTATTTTGTATATATCTCTTCCACCTTTACTATTGCATTTTTTAGTTATAAACGGATAATTTAAAGTAGTTTCAACATATTTCTTAAGTTCTTCACTTTTATTGTCTTCTTTGATATTTTCTACCCCAAAGTTTATACTTCCTAATATTGTATTTGGCAATTTTATATTTTTATTTGATAATATAAGATAAGTCATCATTTTATCATCACAATTTTCTATTGCATTATAAGAATTAAATGACCTTATTCCATTTTTGCAAAGTTGTTCATTTATATATTTATCTTTAACAAGTTGTATGCAAAAGTCGTATTCCTTAACATCTATATTTACTTTTCCATCTATTACGCTTGTATATTGTTCATCAACTTTTAATTTATTTATACTAATACCTTTTTTGTTAAATTCCTCAATAAGTCTATTGTATTGATATTGTTTCGCTTCATTTTGGAAACCTGGATAAATTAGAATTAACCCTTTTTTATTTTTCATTGTTTTCCTCCATTTCTTTTAATAACTTTTCTAAAAATATTGCAACTCCATCTTCATCATTTGACAAAGTAATCTCATCTGCCTTTTCTTTAACAATATCAATAGCATTACCCATAGCCACTTTGTGCCCTACTTGTTCAAACATTGATAAATCATTATTATCATCACCTATTGCAATGGTCTCTTCTTTTTTTATATCTAATATTTCTAACATCTTTTTTACTGCAATTCCTTTATTAGAATCTATATTAGCAATATCACAGAATACTGTCTTATCATCTTTAAATTTAATATCTAATAAACTTTTGTGTCTATTTTTTATTTCTATATTTTCTACTTTTTCAATTTTAGGTATTAAATTTTTTATTTTGTCAAAGCTACTGTCTGCAATAGTACACTGAACAACATCATTTTTATAAACAAAATCCTTTATATTTTCCTCTAATTTTTTCTCTTGATCTGCATGTTTTACTTTATTTACTACTCTACCTTCTCCAATATTCATAATAAATCTAACATCTTCTGGATTAGCTATTTCATATAATTTTATTAATGCTTCTTTATCCATTTTATTTACATATAAAATTTTATTTTGCTCGTAGTCATATATATCTCCACCACTTGAAGTAATTATATATTTACTAGCAAAACATTCTCTGCTTATTTCTTCAGTATATTTTCTTGGTCTTCCAGAACATAGTATAACTAATATTCCTTTTTCACTTACCTTCTTTACTGTTTCTATTGTTTTTGTTGACAAATTCCTATTGCTATCTCTTAATGTTCCATCAATATCAATAAATATTGCTTTTATCATAAATTTTTATCTCCTCTTAATTTATTTCTTATATATTTAAATAATTTTTTGAATTCCTCATCATGTAATAAAAGTCCTTCTGCTTTATCTTCAACCATTTTCTCCAAATCTTCATAATAGACATACTTTACTTCTGATACCTCTTCATCTTCAAAAATATAGTCTGCAATTTTCTTATTACATCTTAATAAATATACATATCCGAATTCCATATTTTTAGAATTCTTTGTACTTTTTATTGTTGCAATATAATCTAAATCTTTCTCAGTTGCTTCGACTCCTAATTCTTCTTTCAATTCTCTAATAGCACCTTCAGTTACACTTTCTCCTGCTCTAATATGCCCTGCTCCTGATATATCCCAACAATTAGGATGTGTTTTTTTAGTTGCACTTCTCTTTTGCAATAATAATTCATTATTGTCATTTATAATCCAAACATGTGCAGTTCTATGAAAATTACCATCTTCATGTGCTTTTATTTTTTCTTTTATTTCTCCAATAGGATTATTATTTTCATCAAATATATCTATGTATTCCATTATTCCTCTCCCACATTAAAAAAATATATTATCTTCTAAATCATCTGGATGTTCTAATTCTGTTTGTAAATCTTCCCAAAGAAATAAAGGATAAAAGTATTCTACATTTAACTCTTTACATTTTTCTTTGCTAAATTCATTATTTCCATTATAATAAAATGCTACATCTTCATATTCTGCAATATCTTTAAAATCTCTACTGCCATATTCCTTTGTTAAGCAAACATATAATATTCTAGCATTTTTATATCTCTTTTTTATTTCATTTATACATATCTCTACACTTGTTCCCGTACTGTGCATTGCTTCAACTACTAAAAATACTGGTTCTTTTTTATCTATTTCTATTGAATTAAATGGATTAAAAATCATTTCAATTTTATTTTCTCCATTTTTATAAGCTATATGTTTAACTTGCATAGGCAAAAATTTTATTATATTTAATTTATTAGAGATATATGTTGCTGGTACTGCACCACTTCTTAAAACAGGACATATATAATCTATTTTTATTTTATTATCTTGAATATATTTTCTTAAATGGTCGCATAATTTGTCTATATGCTGTAAAAATTCATTATGCTCCATTCTTTTATAATTTTTCTGCATTTTACACTCTCCTTGTAAATCTATATAATCCTTTATGTCTAATTTATATCACAAATTTACAATTTTTCATAGTGTTTTGCCAATATTTACAAAATATATTTATCCTTACATTGTCTTAATTGTCACAAAATCTCCAATAGAAATATTGTCAAGAGCGAGTGATAACGAGTTTATTAACTCTTGATATTATTTTTATTGGAGATTAAAATTGCTTTGCAAATGTATGGGGCAAATTTTTCAATATTTTTGACCTACATAATTTTATAAGTCAAAAAATCCTAAAATTTTGACCTATAAAAAAATAAGTATCAGCACATATCTACTGACACCCATTTAATAAAGATTCTCTATAACTCATTTAAATAAATTTCTTCTAATACTTGAAATGTCTAACTTTACATCATATCTACAAACCAACACAACCTATATCTGTTATGCTTACCATAGATACAATCTCAAATTCTCCAGTATTTCAAACACTTTGCTCAATTCTCTAAATTTTCATTTATGTGTTTCCACTTACCACTTAAGCAACTACTTTAACTCTTACACCCAAATTTTGATGTTTTTCTTTTCCAAATCTGCCTTTTTCTTCAAAAGTTATAATCTCTGAAACCATATCAAAATTAACTATTACCTGTCTTGTTTTAGTTGTAGCACTGCTACACATTCCACATGCGTTGTATAACAAAAATTGTCTATTGGCACAATAAATTTTATATCATATACATCTTCAAGTTTTTGCAAATCTCTCATTAAAGTTGCTGGATTACAACTTATATATATTAACTTTTCTAATTTTAAACTGCATAAATTTTCTATTGTTTTATTATCTAATCCTTTTCGAGGAGGATCTACAAATACAGCATTCGGTCTTATTCCCTTTTGTAGTAAATTACTAAAAGCTGTTTCTACATCTCCTACCGAAAATTCAATATTATCTATATTATTAACTTTGGCATTTCCTTTTGCATCTATTATTGCTTGTTCTACAATTTCTATTCCATACACTTTCTTTACAAATTTTGATGCAAAAATCCCTATAGTTCCTATTCCGCAATATAAATCGCAAACTATATCTTCTTTTTTTAGTTTTGCTTTTTCTACTGACAAATTGTACATTTTTTCTGTTTGAATTGGATTTACCTGATAAAATGAGTTTGGTGAAATTTTAAAAGTATAATCTCCTAATTTATCTTCTATATATCCATCTCCATATATTACAATATTTTCATTTGATAAAACAACATTTGTATTTTTAGTATTTACATTTATTATTACTGTTTTTATGTTTGGAAATTTCTTTATTAGTTTTTCTGCATTATACATTTTTCTTCCATTTTGAACTATTACACACATTATTTCATTTGTTGCAAATCCTTCTCTTATCATAATATTACGAAGAAGCCCTTTTCCTGTTTTTTCATCATAAATACTATCATCCCAATTTTCTACTATATATTTAGCTATTTCCTGTGAAATTTTAGTTTGTATTTTACATTCTTCTACTTGTATTATATCATGACTTCTATTTGCAAATATTCCAACATATTTTTCTTTACTTACTGGATATATTGCTTTATTTCGATAATTAAATGGATTATCCATTCCTATTGTTTCTTGAACTTGTATTTTATTTTTTAGCATTTTATTGACTAAGTTTTGAACATTTTGTCTTTTTATTTCCAATGTTTCTTTGTATGTAATATGTCTTAATGTACAGCCTCCACATCTTTTAAATGTTCTGCAGTCTGAATCTACTCTTTTATTAGATTTATTTATTATTTCTACAATCTTTGCAAAAGCATGTGAAGTTAATTTTTTAATTATATGTATTTTGCATTTTTCGCCTTTTAAAGCTCCTATTACAAAAATGGTATAGCCATCTATTTTTGCTATACCTTCTCCATTTGCTCCATAGTCTATTATATCTACTACATATTCATCGTTTTTATTTATTTCCATCTTTATTTTCTTTCTTTGTTAGTTCTTCTATTTTTTTATCTTCTTCTTTTAATCTATTATCTGATATTTGATCCATATATCCTGTTAAATCAAATTGTTGCAAAAGTTCGTCTGTACTTTCATCTAAGCCTATTCCTAAGTCTTTTAAAAATTTTTGTTTCATATTTTCACCTCTTTACTTCTTATATTGTATCATATTCTTTGGCAAAAGTGTAGTGCTATTTACTTATTTTAAATTTATTCCTGAATTAGGTTCTACATTTACTGTTTTTTGATCTGTATATATAACATATCCTGCCACTGCTCCATTTGGCTTTTTTACATATTTTTTTAATGTATAGTCTACTGGTACATTTGAGGAAAATTTAGCTTTACTATAATATGCTGCTATTTCTGCACATTTTATTATTGTTTCCATTTTAGGCATATCTCCATTTGATTTTAGTATTACATGACTACCATGTATATCTTTTGCATGGAACCAATAATCATTATCTTTAGCTAGCTTCATAGTTATATAATCATTTTGTCTATTATTTTTTCCTACTAAAACAGTGTATTCGTCTATTTTTAATTTTAAATAGTTTTCTAAGCTAGAATTAGATGCCTTTGTTGTTTTCTTACTTTTCTTAATATTATCATTAAATAATATATTTTCTGATATTTCATTATATATTTCATTTACTGAATCTATATCTTGTGCATTATCTATTTCATATATTAAACTCTCTAAATAGTTTAGTTCTTGCTCTGTATCCTTTTTTTGAACATTAACTACTTCAAGGGTATTTTTTAATCTATTATATTTTTTAAAATATTTTTCAGCGTTTTCAGATGTTGTTAAATTATTTTCTATTTGTATTTTTATATGCTCATTATTATCATAATAATTTTCTAATTCTACAAAATTATCATTTATTTTTAAAGTGTCTACTCTATAAATATTGGCTATTAAAAGTTCGCCATATATTTTATATTTTTCCATATTTCCACATGATTTTATTTTACTATTTATATTATCCAATCTACGAATAATTTTATCTAAAGTATAATTTATAACTTTTAGTAAATCGTTTCTATAATTTTTATATAATTCTTCTTGTGATTTAGAAAAATAGTAATCATCTAAGAAAAAATTATTTTCTAGCTGTTCTTTTTCTTCTAATGTTATAGTATAATTGTTCTTATATTTTTTACATTTACCATTATTAAAATTTACAATACTTTTAATATAATTATATATTTCTCTTAAACTTTTTTCTGTTACTGTATTAGATAAGTTAAGTTTTTCTAAACTTGCTTGAATAAACATTTTACTTATCCCTGTAAAGTTATTAGGCATGAGTGTATCTAATGTATTCTCCTTTTGACTTTTAGCATACTCTATAATTTCATTTTCATTTAATTTTAATATATTTTGCTTTTTAGAATCTGGAAAAATATATTTTCTAGCTGGCATAATACTTCTTGCATCTTTATTTTCTGAATCATGTTTTTTAAGTGCATCAATAATATTATTATCTTGATTTAGTAATATTACATTGCTGTATTTTCCCATTAATTCTATTACTAATGTTCTTATGATTTTATCATTCATTTCATTTAAACATTCAAATTCAAGAAATGCAATTCTTTCTAAGTCGTTCATATATATGTTATTTATTTTTGCTCCTATTAGATATTTTCTAAGTAGCATACAAAAATTAGGTGCAGCATATGGATTTGGTTTTGATTTTGTCGTTAAATTTATTCTATAATTATTAGCATTAACATTTATATTTAATGCAAAATTATTACCATTTGCATATATACTAAATATTAATTCATCTTTTGATGGTTCATATATTTTATTAACTTTACCATTTTTTAAAACACTTAATTCTTGAACTATAGAATTTAGCACTATTCCATCAAATGCCATTTAATTTTCTCCTTATTATTAATTTCTTTCAAATAATAGCATAAATATGCATAAAATACAATAAATTTTCAAAAATGTGCCTTTAAAATATTGACATTATGCACTTTTATAAATATAATACAGTTGTAAATCATTGGAGGTATACAAAATACATGGCAAACGACAACGTTTTCTTTTCAAAAGAAATTTATGATAATATGACAGATGAAGATTTAATAAAAAAAATTAAGGCTGAAGATAAATCAGCTTTGAATTTTTTGATTAATAGATATAGCAATATAGTAAACATTAAAGTTAGTAAATATTATATAAATGGAGCAGAAAAAGAAGATATTATGCAAGAAGGTTTTATAGGTTTATATAAAGCAATAAAGAATTTTGATGCTGAAAAACAAAATTCTTTTAAAACATTTGCTAATTTATGTATTGAAAGACAAATTATAACAGCTATAAAAGGTTCAAATAGGCAAAAACATATGCCTCTTAACTCTTATCTTTCTCTTAACTCTTCTGGTTTTGAAAATGATAATAGTGATGATGATAGTGAATTAATTGAAGTATTAGATACTAATACTATTGAAGATCCATTAGATACAGTTACAAAAAATGAATATTATAAAACAGTAGAAAAAACTATAGATGAGTCTTTAAGTAATTTTGAAAAACAAGTTTTGTCAAGGTTTATTGATGGACAAACTTATATTCAAATTGCTGAAGGCTTAAATTCGCCTGTGAAATCTATTGATAATGCTATTCAAAGAATTAGAAAAAAAACTATGAGAAATTTAGATAATAATTAAAATTTGCCTATATAGCTCAGTTGGTAGAGTGCAGCCTTGGTAAGGCTGAGGTCACGGGTTCAATTCCCGTTGTAGGCTCCATAAGTGTGACTGTGAATATGTAAAACACATCAACTGTCAAGTTACAGATGTGTTTTTTTATTGTTTATTTGCTTAAAATTATAACCTGTATTGATATTACAGAGATTCTTAATTAATTCATATATACTGTATCATTTTCATGCTAACTTATCAAAATACTCTATCAATATTATCTTAATTAAATATGATTTTTATTTTTTTAATATTATATTCTGCCCTATAAACAAAAAGTCCATCCCTTTATTCTTACTTGTTTATACTATTTTTAGTAAACATAATTGATTTTTGTTTCATTTTATGTTAAACTATAGGTATGCATAAAAATTTATACCAAATAATAATTTAGGAGGATCTCAAATGAAAAAAATGCCTAGAATTACAGCAATATTACTTACAGTTATTGCATTACTTACTGGATGTGCTGGTACCCCTGCGATTGAAACTGAAAATACAGTTTATCGGGAAGTAACCGTAACACAGCAGGAGCAGGAAGAAAAGCAAGAAAGTTTTTCTATTCCTATTCAGGAGCCTGAGGAAGAACCTGAAGAAATAGTAATTCCTGAAGACTCTTTTGCCACAATTGTTTCTTTTGGTGATACACTATGTCATAAGCCCTTATTTAATGCAGCATATGATGACGAAACAGATACTTATGATTTTTCTTCAATGTTTAAATATGTAGAAAAATATTTTGAAAATTCTACAATAAACATTGGAAATTGTGAATCACCTATGGCAGGTGCTGAAAGAGGTTACAGTGGCTATCCCACATTTAATGCACCAGAGCATTTAGCAATTGACTTACAGGAACTTGGTGTAGATATAATGACAACTGCTAATAATCATTCGTTAGATAAAGGTTTTAGTGGATTGTCCTCTACATTGGATTTTCTTGACAATAGTGAAATTGCTCATGTAGGAACAGCACGTACTCAGGAAGAACAAAATACTATTCTTATAAGAGATTTGAATGGTATAAAAACAGCCTTTTTAGCTTATACCTATGGTACAAATGGAATAAAAGTTCCAGATGATAAGAAATTTTGCGTAAATCTAATAGATGAAGATTTTATATTAAGTCAATTAGACCAGGCAAAAAAAGAAGGTGCGGAACTAATTGTTGTTTCAATGCATTGGGGCGTTGAGTACCAAACTACAGAAAATGCTGAACAAGATAGGCTGGCAGAGTTTTTAATTGCAAATGATGTAAAAATCATTCTTGGTTGCCATCCACATGTTTTGCAGCCAATGAAAATGCTGGAAGTTGAAACAGATGGAGAAATAAAAGAAGGGTTAGTTATCTTTTCACAAGGAAATTTCTTCTCAAATCAGACAAAGGTAAATACAAACAATACAGCTATTTTCAATATTGATGTAAAAAAAGATGGCGAAACAGGCGAAGTAACTGTTGAAAGTGCTACATATGCTCCTATATATGTAAATAGAAAGGAGCCTGGTGCAAAAGATAGGTATGAATTATTAGATTTGAATGAAATCATTAGAAGTTATGAAGCTGGTGAAGATACATGGACAGAGTCTATGTATAAATTGGCTATAACAGAAAGAGAACGGTGCATAAGCATAATTGGACCTGAAATATGATTAATTTAAAACTAATAAAAACTCTTCTTGCTTTCAATTATAGGCAATTGCAAAGGACGTATGATGTTATTCATACGTCCTTTGCAATATAAACTATTAATTATTCACTAAATAACCATATTCTCCCTATTAGCTTTCTGGATGGAGAAAATTATTTATATCTTCATCTTTTCTTAATTCATCAGATATATACATTTCTGCTTGTTTATCTTGTTTTATCGCTGCTAATCCTATTTCCTTATTATTTCTTAGCCTTTTACTTGCATATTTTAGTATTATTCCTTTATTCTTTACCGCTTCTAGCACTATTTCTTTATCATCTCTTAATTCTTCACTTATATAATAAAGTAATTGTCCATTTTGCTTTACTGCTTCTAACATTAATTCTTTATCTTCAAATAGTTTATCTGAGCAATATGCTAATACCCAACTTGCTTTATCTTTTAATGCTTGTAACATAAATTCTTTATTATCTGCATTACTTTCTGCATCTTCTATCTTATATTCTTTTTCTTCTTCCATACTACCCTCTTTAGCTAAAATAATTTTATATAGTTTCTTGTCTATATTCTATTTCTTCCATGTATGGGAACATTTGCTTTACTGCTTTTTCTGTTATCATAGCTTTTTCTGATACAGGATTTCTACTCATTTGCTCAACTAATTCCTGCATATAGCAGTTTTCTCTTAATTTGTATACTACATAGCGATTTCGTACATAAGTAAATAATATTTTATATCCATCGTCTAAGTCTTTTGAAAACTGTTTATATGTATATTTTCCTTCCATCTTATCAACTTTCCTTTATTTTATCATATCTTCAAATTCTTGTTCTGAAATTACTGTTACCCCCAACTTTTGAGCTTTATCTAACTTACTTCCAGCCTCTTCACCTGCTAATACATAATCTGTTTTTTTAGATACACTTGAAGATGTTTTGCCTCCATATTTTTCTATAATTTCACTTGCCTGCCCTCTAGAATAATTTGTAAGACTACCTGTTAATACAAATGTTTTTCCATAAAATCTTTCGTCTAATTGTTCTTCTTCATGCTTAGTATTTATTCCAGATTTTTTTAGTCTTTCTATTAAATCTATTGTCTGTTTTTCTCTAAAAAAATTATATATACTTTCTGCTATTATTTCTCCAATATCATCTTTTGTTGTTAGATCAAACATTGTAGCTTCCATAAGTTTTTCTAATGTTCCATATTTTTTAGCAAGTAGCTTTGCAAGCTTTTTCCCTACATGCCTAATTCCAAATGCTGAAATTAAATTTTCCAAATCATTTGATTTACTTTCATTTATTGCATTTATTAAATTTTCTGCAAATTTAGTTCCGTTTTTTCTTAATGATGCAACGTCTTCTACTGTTAATGTATAAATATCTGCTATATCTTTTATTAGTTTTTTATCTAATAACTGTTCTACTATTTTATAACCTAATCCTTCAATATCCATACCATCATTTGATGCAAAATGAACTATATTTCTTAATGCTTTTGCACTACATTCAATTCCAGTGCATCTAACTGCTGCCTCTCCTTTTTCTCTTACTGCTGGTGCTCCACATACTGGACATTTTTCAGGCATTTGAAAATCTTTTTCTTCTCCTGTTCTTTTTTCTTTTATTACATCTACAACTTCTGGTATTACATCTCCTTGTTTTTGTATAACAACATGATCCCCTATTTTTAGTTCTTTTTCTAGTATAAAGTCTTCGTTATGAAGTGTCGTTTTAGATATTGTTGATCCTGCTACTTTTACTGGTTCTAATATTGCCATTGGAGTTATAACTCCTGTTCTTCCTACTTGACAAATTATATCTTTTAATATCGTTTCTTTTTTCTCTGGAGGATATTTATATGCAATAGCCCATTTAGGAACTTTAAATGTAGATCCCAATTCTTCTCTAAATTTTAAGTTGTCTACTTTTACTACTGCTCCATCTATTCCAAACGTTAATTTTTCTCTTCTATCCCCTATTTCTTTAATTGCATCTATTGCCTCATCAATATTGTGGCAAAGTTTTCTAAATGGTATAACATTAAATCCTAATTTATCTAAATATTCTAATTCCTCATAATGCGAATTAAATTCTTTTTTGTTATCTATTTTTTGAACATTAAATATATATATGTCTAATGGTCTTTTAGCTGTTATTTTAGAATCTAATTGTCTTAATGATCCTGCAGCAGCATTTCTAGCATTTGCAAAAAGAGGTTGTCCTAATACTTCTCGTTCTTCATTAAGTTTTTCAAATTCTTCTTTTCCAATAAAAACTTCTCCTCTTACTGTAATATCTACTTCTTGTGTAAGTTTATGTGGTATAGTCTTTATTGTTTTAACATTTGCTGTAACATCCTCCCCTACATTTCCATCTCCTCTTGTAGCTCCCTCTACTAAAATACCTTTTTCATATTTTATTGCACATGACAATCCATCAATTTTTGTTTCTACACAATAATTAAACTTTTGATCAAATTCTTCTGCTTTTTCTTTTATCCTTTTATCAAAGTCATAAAGTTCTTCAAAAGAGAATATATCTTGAAGACTTTGCAAAGGTACTTCATGAGTAACTTTTGTAAAGTCTTCTTTTACATGACCTCCAACATGTTGAGTTGGAGAGTCTGGTGTTACAAGGTCTGGATTTTCTTTTTCAATCTTTTTTAATTCATTCATAAGTGTATCATATTCATAATCAGATATTTCTGGCTTATCTTCATCATAATACTTTTTTGAATGATAGTTTATTACTTTTCGTAATTCTTCAATTCTTTCTTTTGCTTCCATAATTACCTCTTTTATATCATTTTACATCTTGTAATATGTCCTTACCACCTTTTAAATATTCATATCCTGAGAATAAAGTCGCTATTATACATATTATCATAAGTAATGTTACTAATAGATTTAGCACAAATGGTATAATATCCATTTGTTTTGTAAATATATCTCCAAATGAGTTAACATCTACTAATGCTAATATAATTGCTAACATTTGTGTTACTGTTTTTAATTTTCCCCAAATATTTGCTGATATAACTTTACCATTTTGTTCTACAACAATTAATCTATATCCTGAAATCACAAGTTCCCTTGTTATTACAATAATAGGTATCCATGCTGGAAGTCTGTTTGCTTCAACTAATATTAAAAATGCTGATATTACTATTATTTTATCTGCTATTGGATCTAAGAATTTACCAAAATTAGTAATTTGATCATTTTTTCTTGCTAAATATCCATCTAGTTTATCTGTTAAAGCTCCTATTATAAATATTGCATCTATAATTATAAATTTAAGTGGTATACCGAATAATTTCTATTGGAATGTCTATAAGTGAGAATATTACCATTATTGGTACTAATAATATTCTCATTATTGTAAGTTTGTTAGGTGTATTCATTACCTTCCTCCTTAATTTTCATTAATTGTATTTTCAGCAATATCATTTTCTGTATTATTATTAGTAGTAGTAATTTTTTGGTTTTCTAATACTATCTTTTCTAATTGATTAATTAAGTTTGTAAGTTTTTGCATATCTTCACCAAATAATTTCCAATCTGAATTACTACTTGAATTTTTTACATTGTTATTTGCTTTTACTATTTCAGATACTAAATCTTCTATATTTTCAGAATCTGTAATATCTATATTTCCTGCTGATTTTGAAAGTAATTTTAATATTGCTTCTTCTATATTATTACCTATAGCAATTTTGTTTCCAGAAGTAACTACTACTCTTTTTAGTGTTGGTTTTTGTTCTGTTGTTTCATTAAGTAATTGTTGATAAATTGGCTCTACATATAATATAGTATTATTTATTGGAACTGCTATTAATGTTTTTGTTATTTTGGTTCCACTTACATTTAAACTTGCTATTTCCGTAGATATTGTTTCATCTTGATTTATTTGTGTTTCTATTTGCATTGGTCCTAAAACATTACTGTCAGATGGAAATTCATATAGTGATAATTTTGGAACTCCATTTTCATATGTTCCTATCATATATGATATCATATTCTGTTTTCCATATGGTGTAAATGGTATTACTAATCCTAGTTCCTCTTTATTATCATTAGTTTTTATCATAGTATAATAGCTGTCCATTTGAGTTGCTGTTTTTCCATTACTATTAGATTTAGCAATTTGCCATATATCATTAGCTCTATATAGTACTTCTGGTTCTATATTATGATATTTTTGTACAATCTCTGATTGTATATTATATAAATATTTAGGATATACAAAGTGTTTACTTATATCTTCTGGTATTGTTTTATCTTTATTTTCAAATAGTTCTGGATACATATTGTTATATGCCATTGCAATTGGATCTGTTCTATCTGTAATATAGAATTTCATTTTTCCATCAAATGCATTAACTATTACTTTTACTGAATTACGTATATAATTAATTGTTTTACCATTTTCTATTGCTATTTGTTGTGAAAATGGATAACTGTTTGATGTTGTATATGCATCTATAACCCAATACTGATTGCCAGAATCATCAATTACTAAATATGGATCTTTATCATATGTCAAATATGGCATTATAATTTTAGCACGTTCCAAAATATTTCTATTTGTAATTATTCTACTTTCATTTGTTACACTTCCTGAAAGTGCTAATTTAACATCTCCTTCTTTTATTCCTAATATTAATCTATCCCAAAAGTTAAGAGTTAATCCTGCATTACCTGTATAAGTGTATGTTTCTTCTTTGCCTGTTTCAGTATTAATATAATCAAATTCATCATCTTTTTCATTATTAATTACTATTGCTGAATTTGTTTCTAGTCCAAAATAAATCCTTGGTTCTTTTATGTTTATTGCAGAATTTTTATTTTCAAATTCTGTTTGTATATTTTCTAAATCACCATCTGAATCTACTTTTCCTGCCATTGTTATTACAGATCCAAATCCGTGAGTATACTCATATGTTTTATTTGAATATGTTGTATTTTTATTGGATATTTCTCTTGGTGTCACATACACTAGAGTTTGTTTATTATTTATATTATATTTTTCTATTTGTGTTGTTCTGAATGTATAATATCCTTTTGATGTTTGTGAACTTTGTAAATCTTGAAGCACATTATTATTACTTACAATAGCTATATTATCTATAAGGTTTTTATTTTCATTAACCTCTTTATCTGTAATTGTTCCACTATATGCTATATTACTTTCATTTAAGTTTATTCCATAAGCAATTTTAGTTTGTTTAATATTTTCTTGTATATATTTTTGGTTTTTATCTAGCCCATTTGAGCCTACGAAAATTATTTGATATCCCGCAAGTACAATTGCAAGTATTACTAAGTATACTGGTACTATCATAATATTTCCTAATACTCTTCTTGTGCTCTTTTCTTTTAGCGCTCTATATGCTCTAAATATTGATATTACAGTTAATATTGCAAGTATTACATATCCCCATAATTTTATTACTACATCTGAAGATCCTGCTCCAAATAAAGAATAAGATGTTGCGTCATTAAGCTCTATATTTAAAAACTTTTCATTTCCTATATTTTGTACTGTAAAGAAAAATACTATTACTCCTAATAATACTGCTATAATTTTTATTCTTAGTCCTAATTTTCCAACTAAATCACATTTTTTTATAGATTCTCTTGCTACACCTTCAAAACTTATATTTAATACTATAAGTGCATATATAATAGCATATATAATAGTTGCTATTACAACTATTAATAAGTACATTAATATAAAATTAATTAATGGTCTTTGAAATAAGAAATATGAGATATCTAATCCAAATACAATATCACTTATTCCAAATTTAGAATTACTAAAACATAATAGCATATTATTTAATAATAATTTAGTTGTTGCTAAACTTCCAATTAATGATATTATAAATGATACTGATTTATTTGGAAATTTAGGCATTTCTTTTTTTTCATCATCGAAAAATACTTTCAATCCTTTTTTTAATGTTCTGTTTGTAAAATAAAATGTAAAATATAAAAAAGCAATATTTATTATAAAAGCTATAGCTGTATAAGTTAGATTTTTCCAAAATGATGGCAGAAAATTTTCTCCTATTTCTTTAACTTCTAAATAACTTCCTCTTAGATAAATATATGTTACTACTACTGCAATTAATAATACTATAAGAACTATCAATGTTCTTTTATTTTTTAGCATATTATGTTTTGTATTTACTTTCTCTGATGTTTTATTATCTAATATTTCTTCTGTATCATTTTCTATATTTTTCTTATCCAATTTAATAATTCCTTTCTTTATATTATTGCATCTATAAATTCTTTACTATTAAAAGTTTCCATATCATCAATTTGTTCTCCAACACCTATAAACTTTATAGGAATTTTATTTTCTTGAGCAATACCTATTACTACTCCTCCTTTTGAGGTTCCATCTAATTTAGTAAGTACTAATCCTGTTACTCCTGTTGTTTCTTTAAAAGCTTTAACTTGGGAAATAGCATTTTGTCCTGTTGATGCGTCTAGTACTAAAAGTGTTTCCTTTGAACTTTCTGGTAATTCTCTATCTATAATCTTTTTAATTTTCTCAAGTTCGTCCATCAAGTACTTTTTGTTCTGAAGTCTCCCCGCAGTATCACAAATAAGAACATCTACATTTTCTTGTTTTGCTATTTTTATAGAATCAAATATTACTGATGCTGGATCTGTACCTTCAGGTCCTTTAACTATTTTGCAACCAGCTCTATTTGCCCATACTTCAAGTTGTTCTACAGCAGCTGCTCTAAAAGTATCCCCTGCTGCAATAAGTACATTTTTTCCTTCATTTTTTAATTTATTTGCTATTTTTCCAATTGAAGTAGTTTTGCCTGATCCATTTACTCCAACCATTAGAATTACTGCTGGAGCTTTTTCTATATTAATGTTTGAGTTTGTTTCTAAAAATATATTTTCTATTTCTTCTTTTAATGCTACTTTTATTTCTTCTGTTTCTTTTAAATTATCCTTTTTTATTTTATCTCTTAAGGTTTGTATGATTTTTTCTGTTGTTTCCATTCCAACATCTGCTATAATCAATTTTTCTTCTAATTCGTCAAGTAAATTTTCATCTACTTTAGTAAATGTAAAAACTTGTTTAGTTTTTTCTAATCCTTGTTTTAGTTTGTCAAAAAAGCCCATTTCTTCCTCTCTTTTTAGCATTTTATTTTTTTGTATTATATTACATTGTTGTAAAAAATTCAAGGTGTTATCCATATAAAAAGACAAAGACTCATTAAACATGTAATTAATGTGTTTAATGAATCTTTTAAGAAATGTTACAAAATTTGAATTGTAATTAGAAACTTTCATTTGGACAAAAGAATTCAGTTCTACCTTTTTCCAACAAACTACTGGCAATTTCTAAACGATCAGCTGTATCAAGTGCAGACATAAATGTTGAAATTATGAATGTACTATTTTTTTGTGTACCATTTACTATGCTAATCAAAATTCTGTCGCAATCATTTATTGGAACTTTACCAGTATAGTTTGCCATAAATATTTTGGATTGCCGCATCCAATCTAATGTGGTTTCTTTTGGGAAAGATGAAAAAACTGCAAGATCGTCAAAGATAATAATGTTTCCTTCTCGTCCCATATAGTTTCCTCCTGCAAATTTTATATAAATATTATATATTAATTTACATAAAATTGCAAGTGTTTTAAGTAGAAAGGTATGGCTTTTGTTCACTATTCTCCTAATTTTTTAAATAAATCTTTATATATTTCATTTACATCTAAATAATTTACTACAGTTATTTTACGATTATTTTTTGTTAGTTGATATGATGTATTGTCTTTTATGTTTGGTGCACTAACTTCAATAGTTTCAAACCATTCTTTATTAACCATATATGCAATAACGCTAATATCCCAAATAACTCTTCTTTCTTTTATTCCATGTACTCCATCATTATAAAACCTTTGACATAGGTAGTCACATAGTTCTCCCTTGCCCTTTAAAAAATGTTCTAATTCATATATTGAAGTTATTAAGTTAGATGCTACATTTTTACAAGGAATTACTGTTAATTTAACTTTTGACTCAAAAACATATCTTACTGCTTCTATATCTTGCTTGAAATTAAACTCTTTATTATCTTCACTTAAAAAGCTATTTCCTCCAAGCCAAATTACTTCTATTTTATCTATTATCTCTGGTCTCTTTTTTATTGCTAGTGCAACATTAGTAATTGCTCCTATTGCTAAAATATAAGTTTTATCATTATTATTTGAGATTTCAATAATTTTGTTTACTGCATCATTTTGTTCATCATATCCATTTATAATATAATCTGTCGAACCTTTAAATACTTTATTTGTATAATTAAAATCCAGCCATTTGCATATTTTTATAATTTCATTATAACTTTTGTCTATTCCTTCTTTTAAAGAAATACCATTTTTCTTATAATATGGTGCTACTGTAATTGCTTCAATATTAAATCTGTCTTGATATTTTAATAAATATGAAAGTGCAAATTGATCATCACATTCATTATATATATCTGTATCTAAAATAACATTTACTCTTTTATTTTTTTCTTCTCTTAACATATACATCTATCTATTTTTATCCTTATATTTTATATATATATTCTATATGAATTTTTGTTAAATTGCAATTAAATATATAAAACTTGTTATTTATTTGATATAATTATTTATAAAGGTGAGGTATTTTATGATTATAAAAGAAATAAATGTAAAAGACTATTTAACTAAATCTAATCTTCCTTCTAGTGATTATGTAATAAATCCATATGTAGGTTGTTCTCATAGTTGTAAATACTGCTATGCTTCTTTTATGAAAAGATTTACAGGGCATACTGAGGATTGGGGCAGTTTTATAGATATAAAAAAGTGTGATAAAAAAATTAATCTTGATAAAATAAGTAGAAAATCTGTATTTTTATCATCAGTAACAGATTGTTATAATAAATTAGAAGAAAAATATAAAATAACGAAGTCTATTTTGGAACAGTTAATAAATTCTGATTGTTATTTATCTATATCTACTAAATCTAATTTAATATTGAGAGATATTGATTTATTAAAACAGATAAAAAATTTATCTGTTAGTATATCAATAAACACTATTAATGAAAATTTTAGAAAAGATATGGATAATGCTAGTACAATTAAAGAAAGATTTGATACTTTAGAAAAGTTACATGATAATGGAATTCATACCGTTTTGTTTATGTCACCAATTTTTCCATATATAACTGAATGGAAAGATATTATTAATGAGTCTAAAAAGTATATAGATGAATATTGGTTTGAGAATCTTAATTTAAGAGGTCAATATAAATCTTATATATTAAATTATATTAAGAATAAATATCCTAAATATTATGATCAATATATAAATATTTATATAAAAGATAATAAACAATATTGGCTTAATTTAGCAAATGAAATTGATAATTACTGCAAGAATAATAACATTAATTACATTAACTATTTCTATCATGATAAATTAGTAAATGATAAGAAAAACTGTAAAATTCCAAATACTAATTATTAAATTTGTTAAAATGCATAATCTAAATATTAATACTGTAAAAAACAAGGTTTCCCAAAATAGAAAAACCTTGCTTTTGGAGTAAATCACTTTTGTCTACCCTCTCCACTTGTCATGAACGATTGCTGAAAGTGTCATGGTATATGAGTTCTCATCATATTCACTGTGTTCATGCTCAACAACGACAATCCCATAAAGTTCTTTTAAAAACTCTACTTTTTCCTGTACAGTTTCAAAGCAACAAAACTCATCAATAATCTCCTTTGCTCTTCCAACATCTGTGCAAGTTTCCAATAACACCTTTACATCTTTTTTGGTCACATTTTTCATGCTCATGGACCTCCTTAAATATTAATTGTTGATTAATTGTTTATTATGTTTACTCCATAAGAAGGAAACATCTAATTTGTACTAAACTAGATTACCTAATATTATATTATAAAACTATAATATTTTCAATTATTACTTTTTATGAATAATTTGACAATATCTCCTCTAATAACTTTATTTTTTTCGTTTTTATAGTACAATTCTTTTCCACAGCACATTTTATATTTTAGTTTACTACCACATGGACATTTATCATTTCTACCAATTTTATTTTTTTCCTTGCTCTTTATTTCTACTGCACTTTCTAATGAGAATTTTTCTAATCTTGGCAAATTAAGTTGTAAAAATAAATCAAGTTTTTTAAATTTTTCACTTTCTTCTCTATTATCATAGGCAGTTTCTATAACACATCTTTTATCTTCTGGATTTTTTACAATACATACTGCTTGAAGTTCTTTTATATTGTCAACACATTCTTTCGCTACTTGTCCCCAATATATATTTCCTATTCTATGTTCACACTCTAAACTTTGCATAGATTTTCCACAAATTGTGCAATGTGATTTATTTATAATAAATTCACTACTTACAAAAATTTTATATGGATATAGTTTTTCATATTCATATAATAATTCTAAAATATCAGGTATATCAAATCTATTTTCTGAAAATTTTCCTACAAATTGTGCATCATCTATGCAATCCTGTAATTTATTCCATGAATCTTTATATCTTTTTTCACTTAATAATAAAAAATAGCTCATAAGATTTGTAAATAATTCAAAATATGCTTTAAAAACACATTGTGAATTTGCAAGATTTTCATTATTTTGTTTTATAGCTATTTGAGTAATTTCATCAAATAGGTTAAGCGATAAGTTATACTCTTCTTTAGGATTATTATAGTTTTCTTTTTCTAATCTCTCTTTTAGTTCATTTAAATATTGGCATATTCTTTCAATTTGTTTAATTCCTTTATAATTATAAAAATAACTTAACATTATTTCCTCACATTTTATTTATATCTATCTTTTCAAAAACTTTTTTGAAATCATCAGCATTACCATTATAATGTATCTTCTTTTTCTTCTTATTTTTCTTATCTTTTATAATAAAAGTAATATCTACTTTTTTATCTTCTTTTTCACGCCCTTTACTTTTATCCCAAATATAATTGCTGACTATGTTAATTGCTATTGGAAATAAAACTTCTGAAGCAATAAAAATTACTGGAAGCCATAAATCAAAAGAATGTAATGATCTAACTTTTATATCTCCATCTGCTAATACATCATATGTATGATTTTGATCACTTTGTCTACAATATTTAATAAAATCTATAGTTTCTTGTGCAAAATAATACTCATTTTCTTTATATTTAATTGGTACTGCCATAATGTCTATTCTCTCTAATTTTTCTCTTGTACTATTTGACACATTTTCTATATTAAAATATTCATTATAGTCAATTTCAACATCTTCAATTTCTAAATCCATATATCATTCTCCTTAACTATTTATTTTATATATTTATAGTAAAATTATCCAATTTTGTCAACAGTGATTAATGTATATTTTATTGTTGTATTCTAATTTAAAATTATTTCTGTACTTCTATTATATCTATTTTAATTAAATATAAAACAGGATATATGCATACTTACATATACCCTGTCTTATTAAGTTTAATTAATCGATAAACTCATGAGGATTATTGCTTACTTTAATAAGCCACTCTTTTGCATCAGGCCATCCGTTTACATCCGCTGTACAGATTTTTTCTGTGTTTACTTCTTCTGCTATTCTTTTAGCAAAAATATACCCTTTACGTGATCCTTTTTTTAGCTCATCATAGATGATTTGAGCGATCTTTCCTGCTTCGAGATCTGAAAGTGTAATTGTATCAGATAAAATCTTTACAAGGATACCATTTACCTGTTTTACAATATCAGTCCTTTCATGTTGCCGATCGCTTTTCTTTTTAAAAAAGTTTAAAAAACTAATTTTCATTATTATGCCTCCTTATGAATGGTAAACAATCCTCATATTTCTAAATAAGCAAATAGTTAGCTTACACTACTATTATATAATATTTTACATAAAATTGCAAACTGTCATAATATAAATTCTATAAGTTATATATTATCCTTTAAAATTACTAGCAACACTTTCTATTTTTTGTAGTTCAAATCTATACTTTTGTTTTACATTTGGATATTTTCCATGATCAACTTCACTTAAAAACATATCTATTGGTCTAATCCATAAGCTATTATCTCCATATAATCTTCTGTATACTACATACTTTTCTTTCGTTTCAGAGCAATTAGCTACATCTACTACTAAATAGTAATCCCCTTTAAAATGTTTATAAACTCCATTAATTTTTAGTTCTTGCATATTATTATTCCCCTTTCTTATATAATATTAATTTATTAAAGTATATCATAATTTTGATATATTGCAACAAGAATTAAAATAAGCTAACCACTACCATTTTTTAGTAGTGATTAGCTTCATGTAGAAAGATTACGAGAAAAATTATTTAATCCCAATATTTCGTAACATCTTTCCATCCAGGATAGTTAGAATTAAGGTACTCTTCAGCTTTTGTGACAAGCTCTTCATATTCTTTTGAATAAAGCTCCTCACACTGTCCTGCATTAAATATAACTGAGCCGTCTACGTTGTCTATGGCGACAACATTTATGGGGCTACTATAATTACCAGGTTCAGTGTACTGATAGATTTGACGATATCTCCCACACAGTTTCATATGACCATCGCGGTCATGATATGCTCTTTTATAGTAGTAGTCACCACGTATGCGGCCTCTATCGTCAATCAAGTTTTCCCGTAAAACGTTTGATCCTGTAATTCTCTGCGTTGACCATTCTTCAGGTAAAGTTGCATTGATCAAAACCCTGTCACCAGCATCAAAGAAATCAAAACCAAGTGATTCAAAAGTCTCCTGATTTGGGTGCATATTTAGAGGTAATATGATCGTATCTCTTACCTTGTACTGCTTAGCATTCTTATCTGTTTCTACTTCCTTATTGCTGGAGTTCTTAGCAAGAAAAGATGCCAATGTCAATGTGCCTTCTAACTTTGAATCGTAA
>Ga0137297_10158_pt1 | contig 55010 bp, 48 predicted proteins | sample RamsorincwithD2O_FD_97191 | JGI IMG/M metagenome (GOLD analysis project Ga0137297, IMG submission 97191) | Mouse cecal microbial communities from Vienna, Austria - Mucin amended with D2O | ecosystem: Host-associated > Mammals > Digestive system > Large intestine > Cecum | place: Austria: Vienna...
ATCTATGTCCTCCCCATCATCATCTGTTATTTCTGCTATGTTTTTAATTTGTTTTGATAATGAGCTCATTTTTGATTGATCTATTTGGAATGCTACTTGAACATCTCTATAATCTGGGTTTTTCTCGCTTATTCCTAATGCTTTATCATATGGTTTTAATTGATTATCTTCTTTTCTTTCTTCTGATTTTGCTTTTGATAAATAATCTGTTCTTACATGTGTAGCATCTTCAACTTTTTCTACATCATTTCCTTCAGCATCACATAATCTCCAACCATATTTTTTATTTACTTCATGATCTGGTAAATATACTAATCCTTCTGGAATATCATCTTTTACTTCTTCTACAAAAGCTTCTACTGTTCCTTCGTTATATACTCTTATTGTGTATATTACTACACTTTTGTTTACTACTGTTAAAGGATCCTTAGAATGTACATATATTATTTTTCCATTATCATCTGTTGATACTTGTGGTATTCTAGTTGTTATGTCTTTATCACCTAATTTTGTTATGAATTTTTGTAATGCTAAGTCATATACTGCAGGTATGATATTGTCATAATCTTGGTCATCTTCTTCTGGTTTGTTATTATCTGGAGTTGAGTCTATATCATCTCCATTATCACTTGTTATTTCTGCAATATTTGTTATTATTTTTGTTTCTTTACTTACTACTTTAAATTCAACTTTTACTTCTTGTGAACTAATTTCTCCTGTTGCGCTATTAAATGCTGTTAATTTTTTATCTGGGTTTACTTTTTCTGATAGATAATCTGTTACGATTTTTCCATCTTTTTCTTCCCATCTATATGTTTTATTTATTTCGCTATCTTTAACAAATTCTAATCCTTCTGGAATATTATCTTTTACTTCATTTACATATGTATCTACTTCACCTTCGTTGAACACTTTAATTGTATATACAACATTTTTACCTGTTTGTACTTTTACAACTGATTTATCCATTGTATATTCAGCATCATGTTCTCCGTTTTGTAGTGGTACTGTATTTACTTTTTGTAATCTTGATGGTGTTATTTCTTTTCCATCAACTGATGATAAAAATTTCTTTAATGCTAAATCATATTTGCTTAATACTAATCTTTCATAATCATCATCATCTTGTATATTTTTATCATCTGGATAATTATTTACATCTATTTCTTCTGGCTGTGAATCTCTATCTGTTCTTTTTTCTCCATTTTTGTCTCTTTCATCTGTTATTGCAGCTATGTTTCTTAAATTATTTCCTACTGCTTTTTCGTCTAATACAACACATGCTACTTGTACAACTTTGCTTGATGGTTCTGTTTTAGATTCATTAAATGCTTCTATTAAGTTTTCTGTATTTCCATATTGTAATTTGTTTGTTTTTACACTTACTTTTCCTTTTACAACATCTACATCATTTAAAGATGTTACATTTTCAAAATCAGATACTGATAAGTTTTTAGCTGCATTTGGTATTGTATTTAATTTTACTATTTGAGGTGTTGCTGGATCTGCAACTTTCCAATTATTACTATAGTTAATATTATGGTTTACTAAGAATCCTAATCCTTCTGGGATATAGTCTGTAATTTCGTTTGCATATGCATCTACTGCACCTTCGTTATACACTCTAATAGAATATATTACTACATCACCTTGTTTTACTGCTACTGGCTCTTTTGAATGTTTGTATGTAGCTGTTGTTGCTGTTCCATCTTTTAATTTTGAAACATCTACTTCTGGTTTTCTATTTTGTTCTGTACCATTTACTGTTGATATGTATTTTCTTAATGCTAAATCTAATTGTTCTACAGTTACTTTTTCAAAATCATCATCATCTTGTTGGCCTCTGTAGAAGTAATCGCTATCATCTAATTCATCTTTATTTGATTCTTTACCTTTATAATCTGGTAATTGTTCTTGTGTTATTGTTACTGAGCTTGGTTCTGAATCAATATCTTCAATATTATCTTCTGCTATCTCAGCTAAGTTTGTTAAAACTCCTGATTTAACATTTTCTTTAACTTTACATTCTATTTGTACTGTTACACTTGATAAGTGTCCATCTTTAAATCCATCTAGCTCATATGCTCTAGTATAAGCTGTTGCTGCATATGTTCCGTCTTGTGAAGGTATCCAACCATATTTATCATTTATTTCACTATTTTTTACGAATTCTAATCCTTCTGGTAAATAATCTTTTATTCTAGTTGCTGTCGCTTTTTGATTTCCTTCATTATATACTGTTATATCATATATAACATGGTCTCCTGCACTTAATACTATTGGATCTTTTTTATGTTTATATGTTATTTCTTTGTTTGCTTCGTTATATTTTATGTCTGGTGTTCTATCTGTTATTTTTCTTTCTCCAACTTGTACTATATATTTTCTTAAAGCTAAGTCATATATTTTTTCTGGTTTTTCTATTATTACTTCATCATTATCTGAACCTGGTATTTCTTCTTTAATTACTTCCATTAGAGGTTGTGTACCATTTGCTGGATTTTTCCATAATTTTGTTGTTGTTTTAATTGAATTATATGTTAGATTTAATACTACTTTTGTAGCTGGTGTTTTTAATGGTAATTTTACATAGAAATCTTTGTTTATCGCATCAGCTAGTTTTGTAGCAATTTTATTTCCATCTTTATCAACTATTGTGTAATTTGTTAATTGGGCCCCTGATTGGTCGCTTAATGATAATTTATAATTTGGGTTTGTTCCTGTTTTTACATGAAATGGTCCTACTATATAGCCACTTTCAGTTTCTACTGATGTTTTTTCTTTTTTATCTAATGTTGGGTTAGTTAAATTTTCTTGGCTTTTTAGATTATTACTTGTGAAATAGTTATATATTTCGTGCATAAAATCATATCTTGCTTCTCCAATGTTTGATATTTGATACCAATCATTAGTACCTGGATTTTCTTTAGTTGTCATCCAAATACTAGCTCCTGCCCAATCTAAATTATTTGTATATTTCCAAATAGCGTATTGTTGTGCAAAGAATATATCGTCTTCTGTTATTGTCTTTTTAATAAATTCTAATGTTACAGGATTTCCGTCTCCTGATGTTCTTTCAATTAAATCTGCAAATATTTTGGATAAGGCTGCATCTTTTTCTTCTTGTGTCATGCTTGCCATATACATATTTTCAGCTATTAGTCTTATTCTTTCTTTATTTTTAATAGAACTATCTAAGTCACCTGTTGATGTAAAGTTTGTATTGTTTCCTTCTGCTCCTGGGAAACTCTTTGTATAATCTAAACAATATACATCTCTATCATAGTTTTTAGATGATCCTTTATCTTCATAGACTCTGTATGTTAGTCTATCTCTTACCATATAGCCCCATCCATTTTTATTTAGTAAACTAACTCCAAATTTAGCTGTTTCTGTAGTTTGCTTTGCTAAGTCTCCTGTAGCAGCAATTACTTCTGAAAAACTTGGTAATACTATTGTGATTAAGCATACTAATGCTAAGATTTTGTTTAATATTCTTTTTACTTCCACAATAATCCTCCTTAAACATCCTTATTTATATAATATTAATTCCGTATGTCCTTACGGAAATTTATGTCGCTCATATTTCAATTATATTACTTTTTTGTTACATTTTCAAGTATTTAATTAACATTTTTATGTGTTTTTAGCTATTTTTCATTATTCTTTTGAATAATATAAAAATATACCTAAAATCAATTAAATTTTAAGTACATTTTTTTGGTATATTTTTCCGTTAAAAATCGTCAAAAAAATCTCGAAATTTTCTTAGTATTTCGAGATTTTTTTCATTTTTATTTCTTATTTTTTAACTACATATTTGTATATTAAATATAGTCCTGTTCCCATTATTGCTGTTACTAATGTTATTAGTGTTATATATAATGGTGATGAACCTGTTTTGATTGATAATACAACTATGGCATTATCTTGGTCATCTTCTCCGTCTACATTATTTCCTGGTGTTGAGTCTATGTCTGGTATATCATATTCATTTTCATCTATACTTATTTCTGCTACATTTACTTTTTGTCCTAGATTTGTTTCTGAATTTTGCCATCTTAATACTACTTGTACTGTTGCGCTTTCTCCTGGTTTTAATAATGTATCTTTTAAATGATCTGTTGTTATTATTCCTTCTTCTTTTTGTACCCAACCTGTAGCTTTATTATCTGCTGGATCAAAGTATAATCCAGCTGGTATTCTATCTGTTATTTCTTTTGCATAGCCTTCTATTTCGCCTTCATTTGTTATTTTTATTGTATATACATATTTTACTTGCGTTTGTGCTAATTTGTTTTTATTTAACTCTACTTTTACTACTGGCTCTGGATTTTCTGTTCCATCATATCCTGTATCTGTTTCTTTTGTTACTCCGTCTTCTGTTACTATTACTTTTGATACATATTTTAATAGTGATAAATCAAAGTATTTTAGTTGTATGTATTCTTTATCTATATCATCTTCATCTGGTTTATCATTATCTGGAACTGAATCTCTATCTGGTGTTTCATTTCCGTCTTCATCTGTTTCTTCTGTTATTTCTGCTGTATTTATTATTGGTTTATTTCCATCTGTTACAACTTTTTTTACTACTTTAAATACTACTTTTACTTCTACATAATCTGGTCCATCATCCATATTATCTTTATCATATGCATTTATTATGTTTGTATTTGATTTAAAATATGCATTCGCATTTTCTGGTACATTTTTTTCTTGTCCATTTTCTTTTGATTTTGCATTAGTTCTTATAGATACTGCTTTTTTTACATCTTCTGTTTCATTTCCGTCTTTATCATACATTTTCCATAAGTTATCTTTGTTTGTTTGATGTTCTGGTAAAAACTCTAATCCTTCTGGTATATCATCTTTTATTTCTGATGCATATCCTGCTTGATTTCCTTCATTATATACCCTTATTGTATATTCTACTTCTTGTCCCGTTACTACTGTTTTGATGTCTTCTTGCTTTGGATGTTTATATTTTGCTGTTGTTGATTTTTCTGAATCTAAGTCTGTTGTATCTACTTTTGGTACTCTGTCTGTTATATTATCATCACCTATTTTAGTTATGAACTTTCTTAAGGCTAAATCAAGGTATTTTTCTTCTTCTGTAATAATTACATCAAAATCTTCATCATCTTCATTTGGATCTTTATCATCTGGTATTGAATCATCATCATCCCCATCGTCTTTAGTTATTTCTGCTATATTTTTTATCTTAACTGAATTTTGAGCATCGTCATTGACTTTAAATTCTATTTTAACTTCTGCATAACTTACACCTTTATCTATTCCTGTTCCTGTGTTTTGATCATAATGTGATTGATTTTCTTTTCTTGCATCAAAAGCTGGTATAGTTGTATTCGCTAATACTGTTGTAGCTACTCCTGAAGTCCAGCCTGTTTGTGTTGTTTTATTAAATTCTTTCCAACCATATTTTTCATTTATTGCACTTGTAGTTATAAATGTTAATCCTGTTGGAACTGTATCTATTATTTCTCCTACTTTTGCATCTATTAATCCCTCGTTATATATTCTTATTGTGTATGTTACATAGTCTCCTTTTTCGATTTTTACTGGATTTTGGTCTTTATCTACTCCAAATGAATATTTAGCATCTACCTTTTGTCCTTTTTCTGTTCTCTGTTTTAGTTGTTCTACACTTATTATAGTTAAATTTCTTTTTTGGTCATCTGGTATTGTTTTTGGTGTATTAGTTGCATCTGTTACTGATGATACAAATTTTTTTAATGCTAAATCATATGGTTTTTCTGGTGGAGTTGTTTCTTTGAATAATATAATTTTTTCATAATCTTCATCATCTTCGTGATCATCTTCTTTAAAGTTTGTCAAATCATTGTTATGTACTGAATCGCTATCTTTGGATTTATTATCTTCTGCTCTGTATTCTGTTATAGCTGCAATATTTCTTATTGGCTCTTTTATATCTGTATCTAGAACAATACATGTAATTTGTACTGTATGAATATCTAGTTTTTTTGTAGATTTATCAAATGCCTCTAATTTTGTATCTTTTAGTTTATCTGTTTTTATTGCTGCTTCTCCACAAATTACAGTCTGATTTTTGTAGTTATTATCTCTTATACTATTATTGTTAAATTCTGAACTTACAAAATTCCTATCATAATTTGGTATATCTGAAAGTTTTTTTACTTCTCCTCCATTATTCTCATCTATCGTCCATTTATTAGCTATATTTTCATTATAATATGGTAAGAATCCTAGTCCTTTTGGTATATAATCTGTAATTTGAGTAGCATATCCTGCTTGACTATCACTTTCATTGAATACTCTTATTGTATATACAATTTTATCTCCAACTTTTACTTGTTGTGGTGGCTCTTTTATATCTGAAAAATTTGATGTTTTCTTTTCTACTGGACTTAATAATGGTGTTGTGTCTGGTTCTCTTTGCCTATCTATCGATTCTCCATTAAGTGCTGTTATAGATTTTCGTAATGCTAAATCTATTGTTGGAATATCACCTACTATTATTTTTTCAAAATCATCATCATCTTCTTGTCCTATATAATAGTTATCATCATATCCCAAATCGTCTGGGTTACTTTCCCTTCCTTTATAATCTTGCCAAGCATCAAGAGTTTCTGGTAGTTTTAAATTATGTGGTTTTGAATCTATATCTTCTATTTTTCCTCCTTCAGTTGCTAAAAACGGTCCTTTTCCATTTCCTTTTTCATCAATATCTTCTTGACCATAAAACTCTACTACTTCTGCTATATTAGTAATTTCTCCTACTCCATCAGCTTCCTCTTTTACCTTAAAAGCTAAAATTATTTCTATACAATCTGGTATATCACTTTCTTTAAATCTTCCTATGATAGCTGTATTTTGTATTCCTGTTTCATTTTTATTTGGCGAACTTATAATTATTTTTGTCCCACCTGATGGATCAGGTGTTTCGTCTGATATTTGATAAGCCCCATACTCTATTTGTAAATTGTCTATTACTACCTTTGTTGAGTTTTCAGATGGTTTTATTAATTCTAATCCACTATTAGGTGCTAAATAGTCAATAACTGTTGCAATTCTCACTGGATGTAATCCTTCATTATACACTCTTATTGAATATATTACTATATCTCCTACTTCTACTTTTACTGGAGCTTTTTGATGGGCATATTCAAATTGATTCAATGCACCTTCTTTTGCTACTTTTGGTTCAGGTAGTTGTCTTTCTTGATTTTCTATATCTACTTCTGTCCATACCTCTTTACCATATAGTTTAGCTTTTCTCTGTACTTGAATTATTTCTTTTCTTAATGATACATCAAATTTTCTTTTATAATTTGTTCCAAATTCATATTCATCGTTTACAGGATTTATTTTGGTTCCTTCTTCTCTTATAGCTGATATTAGTGGTTGCATGTCTGAATTTTCGTTTGTCCATACTGTTGTTGTAGTTTTTCCTAAAGTTATATTCATTGGTGTTAAATTAAATTTTATTTTTCTTACTTTTGTTCCTTTATGTAGTGCTATATAAAATGTTTCTCCATTTAGAGATTCTTTTGTTAGTGATACTCCTGGAGCATCAGTTCTAGGTTCTTTTTTTATATAGAATTCTACACTACCTTGCCCTATTGAAAGCGAGTTTCCTTTTCCATCTTCAAAGCTAATATCTATGTTATAATCAGCAGTATTTTGTTTATGTTCTATTTTAAATGGACCTACAAATATGTATGGATCTGATGTTTGTCCAAGAGCTTCTCCTTCCTCTGGTTGTTCTTCTGTATTTGTAAATATTAACTTTTTATCTGGTTTTATTACTGTAGGCATTTCTAAATTTTCTGTTACACTTGGAAACATGTCTGCTCCCAGATAATGATTTTTATAGTAGTTCATTATTATATTTATATATTGTCCTTGTCTTCCACGTTCATTAACTGGGTCATTTAATGAATTATATTGTGATGCATCTTTAGTTTTTCCTTTATATACTGGATTATTGTGTCCGTTAGTTATTGTCCATATTGTTGCTTGTAATGCAAATACTAAGTCATCTTCTGTTAATATTTCTTTGATATAGCTCAAAGTTAATGGATTTCCTGATCCTGCTGTATCTTTTAATGGCTCTTCAAAAATTTTTGCAAGTTTCGCATCTATTAATTCATCGCTATCTTCTGGCAATACAGCATTATGCATTAACCATTGTATTTTTTTACAATCTTCATCTGTTAATTGTGTTTTTGTTCCATTTTTATTTGTGCTTATACTTCTTAGAACTTGTTCTGCTGTTCCTCTATTTGTATATCTTTTTCCTGCTGAATTTTCTCCAGGGAATGTAGATTTTTCGTCTAAACATAACACTGTATTTACATATCCATTTGGATTATTTTCTCCAGCATAAATTCTATACGCATATCTTTCGTTTACTTGATATCCGTAGTCTTTTGTCCCTTTTTTATTCAAATATGAGCTTTCGTGAAATTGTACTATTCCAAAGTCTTGTGCATCTCCTACGTTGTTAGCTGTAATTTGAGCAAACACTTCTGATGACATTGGTATAACCATTGCCATTATACATATTGATGCAATTAATTTCTTTAAAAGCTTGTTTTTCATATTTTTCTCCTAAGTGTTTGTTAGACATAATTATCTATTCATATAATTTTATTTTATCTTTTTGAGTTTTTTTGTCAATTCAAGTATTTTCCAACTTTCTTCTATATGCTTTGATTTGTCTATATTTCATCTTTTTTTACAGTTTTTTCTCTTTTTTATTACGTTTTTATTACGTTTTTTTGTAAAATTTAGTAAAAAAAATATCTCGATATGTTATTTTTTTATTTAACATGTCGAGATATTTTGTTTTTTATACTCTTATTTCTTAATTACATATTTGTATATTAAATATAGTCCTGTTCCCATTATTGCTGTTACTAATGTTATTAGTGTTATATATAATGGTGATGAACCTGTTTTGATTGATAATACAACTATGGCATTATCTTGGTCATCTTCTCCGTCTACATTATTTCCTGGTGTTGAGTCTATGTCTGGTATATCATATTCATTTTCATCTATACTTATTTCTGCTACATTTACTTTTTGTCCTAGATTTGTTTCTGAATTTTGCCATCTTAATACTACTTGTACTGTTGCGCTTTCTCCTGGTTTTAATAATGTATCTTTTAAATGATCTGTTGTTATTATTCCTTCTTCTTTTTGTACCCAACCTGTAGCTTTATTATCTGCTGGATCAAAGTATAATCCAGCTGGTATTCTATCTGTTATTTCTTTTGCATAGCCTTCTATTTCGCCTTCATTTGTTATTTTTATTGTATATACATATTTTACTTGCGTTTGTGCTAATTTGTTTTTATTTAACTCTACTTTTACTACTGGCTCTGGATTTTCTGTTCCATCATATCCTGTATCTGTTTCTTTTGTTACTCCGTCTTCTGTTACTATTACTTTTGATACATATTTTAATAGTGATAAATCAAAGTATTTTAGTTGTATGTATTCTTTATCTATATCATCTTCATCTGGTTTATCATTATCTGGAACTGAATCTCTATCTGGTGTTTCATTTCCGTCTTCATCTGTTTCTTCTGTTATTTCTGCTGTATTTATTATTGGTTTATTTCCATCTGTTACAACTTTTTTTACTACTTTAAATACTACTTTTACTTCTACATAATCTGGTCCATCATCCATATTATCTTTATCATATGCATTTATTATGTTTGTATTTGATTTAAAATATGCATTCGCATTTTCTGGTACATTTTTTTCTTGTCCATTTTCTTTTGATTTTGCATTAGTTCTTATAGATACTGCTTTTTTTACATCTTCTGTTTCATTTCCGTCTTTATCATACATTTTCCATAAGTTATCTTTGTTTGTTTGATGTTCTGGTAAAAACTCTAATCCTTCTGGTATATCATCTTTTATTTCTGATGCATATCCTGCTTGATTTCCTTCATTATATACCCTTATTGTATATTCTACTTCTTGTCCCGTTACTACTGTTTTGATGTCTTCTTGCTTTGGATGTTTATATTTTGCTGTTGTTGATTTTTCTGAATCTAAGTCTGTTGTATCTACTTTTGGTACTCTGTCTGTTATATTATCATCACCTATTTTAGTTATGAACTTTCTTAAGGCTAAATCAAGGTATTTTTCTTCTTCTGTAATAATTACATCAAAATCTTCATCATCTTCATGATTATCTTCATCGAAATTTGTTAAATCGTTGTTAGGTACTGAATCTCTGTCTTTATCAATTTTAGTTTTATTTTCGTCTGCATATTCTGTTATAGCTGCTATATTTCTTCTTTTTATACTTGATTCTTCTTTGCTATCTAGTACAATACATGTAATTGGTATTTCTATTATTTGTAATTTTCCAGTACTACTGTCGAATTTGCTTAATTTCATATCTTTTAATATATCTGTTTCTATTGTAGCTTTTCCACAAATTACTGTTTGTTTTTCGTAAGAAACTTTACTATTATCAAATTCTTCAGTTTTAAAATTTGTTAATGCATTAGGAATTTCTGAAATAGTTTGACTTGTATTATCTTTTGTTTTCCAGTTATATCTCAAATTTTCTTTATAGTTTGGCAGAAATCCTAATCCTTCTGGAATATAGTCTGATATTTTCATTGCATATCCATCTTGGTTTCCTTCATTAAATACTCTTATTGTATATGTAACTTTATCTCCTATTTTTACACTTACAGGTGGTTCTTTTATATCTGAAAATGTTGATGTTTTTTCTCCGCTTAATAATGGTCTTGTATCTGGATCTCTTTGTCTATTTATTTGCTCTCCATTTAAACCTGTTATCGATTTTCTTAGAGCTAAGTCAATGTATTTTTCTCCTGGTATTATGATTTTTTCAAAGTCATCATCATCTTCTTGACCTTTATAATAATATTTTTTATCACTTAAATCTTTTTTATTATTTGTATTTCCTTTATAATTTTCCCATTCTGAATCTGTTTCAGGTAAAACTACATTCTTAGGAGCTGAATCTATGTCTGTTACTTGTACATAGTCTCCGTCTTCATTTCCATCTCCATTAGTATCTTCTTGACCTACAAAGCTTAATACTTCTGCTATGTTTGTAATTATTCTTCCTTTTGCATCTTCTGTTACTAAAAATTCTAAATCTACTTCTAAACAATCTTCTTCAGTTACTAGAACGCCGTTTTGTATTGAATCATATCCATCTTCTGGACTTATTAATATAATAGTCTTATCTGCTCCATTAGTTTCTGTTAACTTATATCCATCTGGATATATTGTATTATGTATAGGTCCGTTATCTTTACTTTTATACTCTCCTGCTTGTAGTAGCTTTAATCCTTTTGCTGGTAAATAATCCGCTATTTGGGTTATTTTTGTATTATATATTCCTTCATTGTAAACTCTTATCTTATATTTAACAATATCTCCTACTTGTACTTCTATTGGTTCTTTTGGATGTATGTAATTATATTGATTAAATGAATTCTCCTCTGTTGATTCAAATTGTTTTGCTTTTCTCTCCTCATGTTCACCTTTATTGCTATCATATATCGTTCTCCAACTTCCAGATTCTTCTCTAGATATTGATGATATAAATTTTCTTAAAGCTATATCATATTCTCTTTCATATTTTGCTCTAAACTTATAGTTTAATTCTACATTTTCTATTTCAGATTCGTCTCTTTTTATTGAAATTAGTGGTTGCATTGATTTGTCTTCGTTTTCCCATACAGTTGCTTCTGTTTCAGATATTTTTTGTGCGCAATTTGTTTTTATATTTATATTGTTTACACTTGTTCCTTTTTGTAGTGCTATATAAAATTGATTTCCGTTTTTTTCTAATTCTGACTTAGTTAGTCCAAAACGTGGAGTAGATGCATTAGGTTCTTTTTTAGTTTCAGTTGAAGGCTTAACTGCAACTATTTCAAATATAGGTGCCTTTTCTCCTGTTTGTGGTAATACTTTATCATCTTTTTTTAATTCTATATCTATGCTATAGTCTACTAATTTTTTTTCAGATTCTTTCCCTTCAATTTTAAATGGTCCTACAAATATCCAATTTTGATCGTCTGGTCCTTGAGTCTCTCCTTCTTCTATAAATTCTTTTTTATTTGTGTATATAAATTTTTCAGTAGGTCCTGTTACTACTGGTGTTGTATAATCTTCAGACTTTGTAATTACTATATCTTTTTCACTTGTACAATTTGCTTTATAATAGTCAATTATTATATTTACAAACATTCCTTGTTTTCCGTCTTCTGTTTCTACATCATTTCCGCTAAGAAGATTATATTGTGGATTTTCTGACTGCATTGCTCCATAATATGAAGGACTATTTTGTGGATTTGTTATATTCCATATAGCCGCTTGTGTTGCAAATACTAAATCATCTTCTGTTAAAATCTCTTTTATATAACTTAATGTTAATGGGTTTTGAGTAGTTTCTGTTTTAGACATTTCTGATTCAAATATTTTTGAAAGTTTAATATCTTTTAAATCTGAACTATCTTCTGGTAATACCGCATTTCTTATAATCCACATTATCTGTTTTATGTCTGTCTCACTTAATTTTTGTTTTGATCCATTTTTACTTGTTTCTATATTTTTTAATGCTTCTTCTGCATTTCCTTTGTTTTTGTAATTTTGGCTGTCTTTGTTATTACTTTCATCTGTTTTTCTTTCTCCTGGGAAGTCTCCGTTTTGATCTAGACATAATATTGTATTTAAGAAAGCATCTTCGCTTTTTTCATTTTCTCCTGAATATATTCTATAAGCAATTCTAGTATTTACTTTATATCCAAAATTCTTTGTTTCGTTTTCACCTTTTAAATATTTACTTTCATGGAATTCTGTTATTCCGAATATTTGAGTATCTCCAACATTAGTTGCTGTTATTTTTGCCAAAACTTCTGATGTCATTGGCAAAATCAATATCATTATACATATTATTGCTATTATTTTCTTTAAAATTCTGTTAATCATATCTTTCTCCTATCGTATATTAGGTCTATTTATCCCATTATTTATACAAGTTTATTTTATCTTTTTGATTTTTTTTGTCAATTACTGTATTTGGAATCTTTCTTTGTTTTGCTTTATTCCCTTGTATTTGGTCTTTTCTTACATTTATATTAAATTTTTGTTTCAATTTTGTTAGCATATGTACAGATTTAAATGAATAATATTAAATATATTTTATGTTTTACGAGGTTGTTATGAAATATCGTATAAAAGCTTTATTTGTCTGCTTTTTAGTATTTATTATCATTTGTTTTCCTTGTAGTATTTTAGCAGATGATACTTCTGATACTATTGAGCCATTAGAATCTATTATTGTTTCTGCAAATACTTCTAAAAATGTAGATTTAGAAATTTATTCTAAATCAGCAGTTATATATGAAAGAAATTCTCATATTGTTCTGTATGAGAAAAATTCTAACGAAGTAGTCCCTATGGCTTCTACTACAAAGATTATGACATGCATACTTATATTAGAAAACTGTAATTTAGATACAGTTGTCACCGTTTCTAGTAATGCCGCTTCTACAATCGGATCTAGGCTTGGTCTTTCTACTAATGATCAAATTACTGTACAAGATTTGTTGTATGGTTTAATGCTTTGTTCTGGTAATGATGCTGCCACCTGTCTTGCTGAAACTTGTAGTGGTAGTGTTGAGGAATTCGCTGTGCTTATGAACACAAAGGCTTCTGAGCTTGGGCTTTCTTCTACTAGTTTTGTAACTCCACATGGTTTAGATGATGATAACCATTTTACTACAGCATATGATTATGCAATTTTAACTGATTATGCTTTAAACAATCCACTTTTTAAGCAGATTGTGGGGACAAAATATTATACAGTTACATTAAATGGTTCTTCTAAACAAATTCATAATACAAATGAACTTCTTGGATCTGTTGATGGAGTTTATGGGGTTAAAACTGGATATACTAGTAAAGCTGGTCGTTGCCTTGTTTCTGCTGCTGTTAGAGGAAACTTAGATATTATAGTAGTGGTTTTTGGTGCTGATACAAAAAATATACGAAATACTGATTCTATCAAACTAATTAACTATGCTTTTTCGAATTTTGAAATTTTTGATATGGCTACTTTGATCAATAATAAATATAACGAATATTTATCTTATTATCTTCCATATACTTCTATTGATAAATCGTTTGATTCTTTATCAACATATTTGGATGAATTTGACACTAAAGCTTATCCTATAAAATCTTCTGACTCTAACACATATTTTGCTTCTCTTACTACTTATGATTTAGAAGCTCCTATTGAAAAAGATCAAGTAGTTGGTGTTATTGATGTTTGGCTTAATAATTCTAAAATTTATAGTGTCAATATTTATTCTTCTGCATATATTAAAAGAAAGGAAGCTGTAGATTATTTATTATTCTTTATTTCGCAATATAAATCTTTCTATACACTATAAAACTTAATTGTTTTTGCTTGACTTTTCACTATTTTTTTGCTATTATGTTTTTGCTTTGTTTTAGAAATAATGTGTGTTTTATATTTATTTTTATTACAATTTTAAAAATTTAATAGTTGCAGGTATAGTTTAGTGGTAAAATGAGACCTTGCCAAGGTTTAGTTACGAGTTCGATTCTCGTTACCTGCTCCAATATTAACGGCGAGTTAGCCAAGCGGTAAGGCACGAGTCTGCAAAACTCTGATCATCGGTTCGATTCCGATACTCGCCTCCAATAAAAAGAAAAATAATACAGTTATAAAAACTGTATTATTTTTTTTATTACCTTTCTGATTTTTTTGACTTTGTATTTATCTTTTTTTCTACCTCACTATCAACCACAACATCGTAATCATCTAATTCAAAATTATAAAGAACTTGCCCTACATATCCTCCATCTTTAATCTTTTGTTTTAGTCTATTTTCGTTTATTAGCATTCTAGTTACCGCATTATAATATTTAGTATTTCGTTTTAATTTATTAAAATCTATTTCTTCACTATATATTATACTCATTATATCTAAAGTATCTGAAAATGTAATATATTGTGTTAGAGGTTTTCCCTTGACTATTATTTTTCCTATTTCTTCAATCCATATATTATATTCGTCTTCATCTATATTTATACTTCTTTCATTTTTATATCGTATATCTCCTACATCAATTGATATATCAAAATTTTGCATGCTCTCTATATCTGTAATTCTATAAAATGTTCTTCCATTTTTATGTGCTGCTTCTACATATCCTACATAACCATTATAATGTATTTGTGATTGATAGATATTTTCTCTACTCAATAAATTATTTACACAAAATTCACAATATTCTACATTTCTTAATAATTCTGCTAAATTAATTCTTCCATAAATATCATCTACAATAGTTACATCTTGATAGTATTGTTGTACTCTATATTTATATATTGCTTGACCTTCAATTGTATATTTATCTGTAGGTATAAGTTCTATTTTACTTCCATCTCTTCTTTGAAAAATATATCTATTAGTATGTTCTTGACTTGTCTTTTGAGAAGATGTTGATTGACTTTCTTTTTTAGTTGTTTTTTCATTTTTTCCATAGCGTTCTTTTAATTTTGAATAAATTTTTCTGTTATTTTCATCGCTTAAAATAGTGTATGCTTCTGATACTTTTTTAAATTTTTCTTCTGCTTCTTTATTATTTGGATTTCCATCTGGATGATATTTTTTTGCTGCAAATCTATATGCTTTTTTTAATTTTATTTCGTCTACATTTTCATCTATACCTAATATATCATAATATTCTTTTAGTTGTTCGTATAATTCTCTTTCTCCTAACATTTAAACATCCTTCCAATATTAATTTTCGTGGATTTTTATTATACACTGTTTTCATAGTTTACACAAGATATTATTAAAAGCTAATACAATAAAAAAGGACTACTATTATTAGCCGTCCTTTTTTTCTTCATCTAATACCGTCATATGTTTTAAAGAATATCTTATGCAGTTATTTATAAATTCATTTACAGATTTTAAATTATTATCTAAAACTGTTCTCTTTACTTCTTCTAATAACTCCACTTCTATCCTACAAGTAAACTGCTCATATTCTTTTCGTGGTCTTTTTTGTATTATGAAATCAGCCATTACATTCACCTCATAGTCATTTTAATACATATTAAGATTCTTGTATATGGTTATTATTGACTGTTTTTCCATATTTTGTAACTACAGATTATCTAATCTATTAAATATATCATCTAGATTGAATTCATTTGAACTTCCAGTTATACTTGCCATTTTTTCGCCTATTTGTCTTAATTGGTCTAGATTTTTTGCAAATTCCACATGTTTTGGGGTAAATGATGTTGTTTCTTTAGACTCTGGATCTTTTGATGTATTTACTATATTTTTTACTAGTCTTTCTGTTGCACTTTCTTTTTCTGCTCCTGGTGTACTTTGTTTTGGTGCATTTGGATTTTCCTCTGAATTTGGATCATACATATCTGGTGCATTTTCTTCTTTTACTCTATCTCTTAATCTTACTCCTTCTCTTTCTTGAACATTTACCTTTGTAGCTAAATTTTGACTTGACATATCTTGCCCTACGTTATTGCTATTTTTTCTTCTTGCCTCTTCTTCTTTTGCTCTTCTCTGACTTTCTGTTAATTCTTTTTGCACTTTTAAGGCAAAATCTTTTGACATTATAATTGATTCACCTTTTGATTGTAATATTGAATTTATTTCTTTAGTTATTCCTTCCATATCAGCTTGTGATAATGCTGCTGTAGGATTAAATTGTGGCACTCTAGATTTATAATTTTGCATTGCTCTGAAGATATCTTTTTCTGATAATGGTTGAGACATAATTTTCGCTGTGCTCTTAAGTTCTTTTGCTTTTTTAGCTTGTAATCTTATTGCAAATTCTCTTCCTACTGTTCTTTCTGCTTCCGCTATTTCTTCATCTATTTTTCCTGTTATTTGTTTATATGATGACTCTAATTCTTTTTCTAGTGCATGAGCTTGTTGTAGTAATTCTGCGTATTCTTCTGTTTTTGTTATATCTCCTGTTTCTTCTAAAAATTCTTCTACAGTTTTAGTGTTATTTAATAAATGCAAATCATTTGTACTTAAATTTCTTCTTTGTTCTCCTGTTAAATTATGCACATTTTCGCCATTATCTTCCTGCAATTTATTAATTAAATTTTCATTTGCACCTGTTGATATTGCGTAACTTGCTCCTAGTGCTGTCAGTCTATTCATTATATTTCTTAGCGCTCTTGGTGTTTTTGGCTTAATACCTGTCAATTTATATTTTCGTCCTTGGTCTGCTGTTGTTGCTTTCGTTTTTTCATTTAGTCTATCTCCAAATTCACTAAATAGTTTCTTTGTTCTTTGGCTTGAACTTATTGCTGCATTTAATATTTCTACTGACATCTTTGGTTCAGCTATCATAGATGGTATTACTAATGCGCTTAAAGCTGCCGTTTTGGCTATACTTAATCCTGCTTTTGCTCCTAATGCAGCATCTTTGAATCCTTCTTGTCGTCTTTCTTTTCTTGCTTCTTGTTCTTTCTTTCTTTTTTCTTGTTCTTTTGGATCTATTTCTACCTCTTCATACCCTAGTCTGTCTCTTAAATTATTCATTGCATTTCCTGCACGTCCTAAGGCTGCACCAAATGGTCTTCCTACTGTATTTCCTAAATAATTCCCATATCTTTTTCCTAATTTATGAACTTTTCCTTTGCCGCCTACAACGCTCTTTCCGATTTCTCTAGCGGCTTTTATGTCTCCTAATGCTATTTTTCCTGTATTTTTTCCATCTAATCCAAATATTCTTCTTACTACTTTATCTATTCTTACCATGAATCCTAGGAATATAAATGATAGTAGTATTCCAAGTAATGATGCTTCTGTTAGCTTTAGTATTATTGATATAAATAGTGTATATATTAATGCATGTATTGATTGAATCATTACACTATATAAAAAGTCTTTAAACCAGTTTCCATATATCTCTCCACCTTTTCCATTTTTATTTACTTTTTCAAGTGCATACGCTACTGCTACAAAAGGTGACATGATTGCTAATATTATTACTGTTAAAAATCTTTTAAAATACATTACTAAGAATCTAATTGAATAATATACTAAAACTATATACATTATCATTCCAGCAAATCCTGTTGACGCCTTTAATGAATATGCTTTTGTTCTTACTGTTTCATATAGTGAAAGCTCTGTTCCGTCTTCATATTTTGGTATTACCCAACTTATAAATGATTCATTTACATGTATTATTGCATACATTATGTAACTTATTGCAAATACTAATATAAATCCAGCAATCCAACTTATTAACATTTCTTTGTATACAGCTTTTTTCTCTGATACTGTTGTTATTGCCATTTTTATTCCTAAATATATTAATACTAATAGCATTATTAATATTGCCATTATTCTGAATATATAGTACCACATAGCTACGTTTTCTTTAATTATGTATATTACCCCATCTTCGTCTACTACTGCTCCACCTGCAGATTCAAAATTAAAGAAGTTAATATCTAATATCGGTATTTTGTTGTATACTATATTTTCTATAGTTACATTTGCTTTAGATGATGTTTTTAGTTGTACGTTTCCTCCAATCTTTGATATTTGTTGCATTCCTGAACTTACATATTCATTTGGATTACTTTCATCGCCAATATCTTCTATTGGCACTTGTTCTGCCTCTTCTGCTTCTTCATCTGCTTGTGCTTGGTTATCTATTTCATCTACTGTAGCTGGATCTGGCACCCATGTCTCATCTTTTTTATTTGTTACACCTGTAATTGAATTTACTATTCCATCTATAAAGAATCTTTCTATAATTGCTGTCCAACCAACGATTACAACTCTTATTCCAAATGTTAAAATTCCTATTAGGTAGTCTAGTATTTCTGATAACATATTGATTATCCATTTACCTAATGGTGTTGATGATTCGTAGCTTTCTATTGAAGCAACACCTTTATATATAAATCCATTATCATCATATATACTTAAGTCTTCGTCTTCTAGCTCTCCTATCGGTATTGTACCTGTTGGATTAACATCAAATTTTGGTCTATACGCTTTTGTAAAATCTGACCCTAATCTTGGACCATTAGCTATTTTTCCACTATAAGGTGAATTTCCAAAGTTCGCATTTTGATTGTCTCCAATATACATCTCAGTATGTGACGTACTAAAAACTATATCACCTGGTTCTAGAGTTTGGTTAGTTACATCTTCCCAAAATTGTGGATAATTACCAAGTCCTTCACAATCTGTTGCACAACTATTTGCCCATCCATAGTCTGCTAATTCGACTCCTAAAGCTAGTTCGTACATATATCTAATACCAGTATTACAACAAGCTTCAAATATTCCTTTCCCGAACTCTCCGCCTGTCCATCTAGCCTTACTAATTAGAACATACCTTGTTTTCGTCTCTGTTGGTGTACAATATTTATCAATAAAGTCTCTTGCATATTGAGAAATATATTCACCACACTCTTTGTCATATGTTCTAGCATAAGAAGATGAAATTGATCCTAGTATTAGGTATATGATTATATATACAATTATTGCTTTTTTTACTACTCTTTTTACTCTCTTCATTTTTTATACCTCTTAAAAGCTAACTGTTACAGTTTGCCCATCATATTCTAATGCTTTGGTATTACGGTTATAATTAGTTATATTAAAAGTTTGTTTACCATCTAACATTTTATCTATTTGTCTTGTAGTAGCTGTATACATGTATATTCCATCATTTGAAATACTATAAATTAAATGTTCGTTATCTGCCCAAACATATGATTTAATTGATATATAATCTTCAAATTCATTATTAGGATAGTTTTCATTTAGAGAATATATTTTTATATTTTTATATGATTCATTATCATAACTAGCTAAAATTTGAAATTCGTCACTAATCAATATAGAGTCTTCAGAAGATCCTCTTTCTCCTGTTAATTCGTGAACAAATCTTCTTTCTGATTCAGCTTCTAACATTAAATTTTGGTCTAGTTTATAATATACATTTTTATAGTCTTCAGTATTTGTTTTTAAGTCTCCTTTATAATTTTCGTATATTTGTATTCCTTCTGAATCTCTTGATGAAAAACTTATTTTTACTCCTTTTAATGTATAATATAATTCTACATAATTATTATCATTATTATAAATATCATAATCTGGCCATATGTCTGTAAGTTCATATATAAAGTCATTTATCTCTTGTTTTTCATTATATTTTTCAACTAATTTTTCAAATTCCGTATAATCGTTTCTTCTATTAGGATATATAGATATCTCTTCATTAGAAAATATTACATAAAAGTCTTTTGTTTTATATTCAATCATGTTTTTATTTTCATAAGGTGTTCCTAATGATGTTTTTATTTTTTCTAAATCATCACCTGGTTTATATCCTTCTATAACATCGTTTCCATATTTTTTATTAAACACTATGTTAAATGTTTTTCCTTGGATAGTTCTTATTTCATATCCTTCATCAAAATATACATCATATTTATAAAATTTGCTTTCTGGTGTTCCTAAAGAAGCATTTGCTGTAACCCAATTATTATTTATTAAGCTTTGTAATTCAGGTGAATTTATTTTAAATTCTTTTGTTTCAAATTCTAACATATTATCTTTACTTTTTGCTGATAATGTTTTTTGATAGTAGTCTGTTTCACCATTTATCTTAACTTCTTTTATTTTTCCATTTTCGCATTTTATTTCAATTGTTATTTTTCTATTTGAATCTATTAATCTAAAACTCTTAAAATTTGTTATTCTAGCTATTTTCTCATAAAAATTTTTGAAATATATTTCTTTTGATATTTCCCCTTCATATAAATTGTATGGAAAATTCACATATATATCTATATCGTATCCACTAGCTTTTGAGTCTTCTGTTGAAACATATGTAGCTTCTAAATACTCAACTATCTCTTGGACTGATGATAATTCTCTATTTAAATCAGTATTATTAGTTTTTTGTTCTTGATTATTTCTTTTTCTTGTTGGCATTAATGATATCCCCAATATAATCACAAATAGTATAATTCCAGCAATTGCTAGTGCTATTTTTTCTTTTTTCTTTAAAACGCCTTTTTTCTTCGTTTTTTTCATATTTTCACCCCTTGTAGAAATTATTCTACTTTAAAATATAATTCTCTTATTTTATTTTACCATATTTTTTAATTTCTCAATAGTATTTTGACTATTATTTTCATAAATTTTCTGTGGAATATATTTATATTATAGGAAATTTAGGAGAACTTTCCTATAATATAAAAAAGATAGTAAATCTTTAAATTTACTATCTTTTTGTATTATTTTTTAAATTCAATTTTGCTTGCTTCTGATAATATAAAAGTTATTCTTTCTCCATTTTTATAGTTGCATATTACTTCTAATTTATTATCTATTGCTTTAAACTCGCATATGTCAAAATCTTGATTTAAATTTGATTGCATTTCTTTTAAGTGATTGCATAATGATTTAAAACTTTCTTTTTCAATATAATAAAACTCTGCTTTTATTTCTTTTTGATTTTTGTCGTAATAATTTTCTATTTGTTCATCACTTAAATTTTCAATATCTGATTTTAATTCAGGAATATTATTTTCGAATATAGTTCTGAATTTTTTAGCAATCTCTACATCTGATGATGATTCGTCTATCACTACAGAAATTTCTGAAAGGTTTGAATATTTAAGACTTGGTACTTCTTCTTGGTTTTTATCATATATTCCCATAATAGCTGTTTTATCATCTTTTTTAGTGTTTTTTATTAATATTATTGCTAATATGCTTATGGTAATTAATATTAATATGACTATTATAGATATTAGTATTTTTTTATTATTTTCTTTTTTCTTTTTCAATTTTAACTCCTTTATCTATAACTTCTATATTGATCACTATAGCAGAAGAACTCGTCATACCATGCCCCCGCTCCTGAATATACATCTGGTACATTATTTCTATTGTCATCTACCCACCAGAAGCATGTTTGTCCTGGGTGGCTATTTCCTCCTGTACATTGATCCCATCCTGATTGGTACAGTACATCTCTTGTCATCTTTTCTCCGTCTGGATTTTTTACATAATCACAATCCCATTTTAAACATAATTTAGCATTTGCATAGCACTCTAGGCATTCTACTGTTTGATTATTTGCGACATATGCTGTGGCATATTGTCCTGGTGCTGCTAATTGCTCTCTTATTGTTGTTCCATGTCCTCCGAAATTTACTAATGCTCTATTTATTAGTACATATCCTGTCATCATATTTATTCTATCTGCTTCATCTTTTGAATATGAACCATAAGCTGCACCTTGGAATGTATTTGTACAACCTTCATGATGCATCATATTGGCTAATAATACATCATCTCCTGGCTGTGCTTGATATGGTTGCGGTGATGCTCCAGAATTGTCTTTTGTCTTCTTAGGAACTTTTATGTAATCTTCTACATCTTCTATTACAGCCTTGTCTTTGTCTATTAATATAATGTACACATCTGAATTTAATGATTTTCCTATTGTTTCTCCTACTGTTATTTTTTGTCCTACTGATATACTGCTATCTACGTCAAATCCATACATTACTAATACATATCCTCTTAATGCATTATCTGTAAGTTTTATTCTTATTCCTTCTTTAGATTGTTCTCTTCCTTCTACTGGATCTTCTGTTGCTCCTGTTACTATTTCATCTCCATATATTGAGCGAGCTATATATTCTTCTGAAAATAAGTTTGTACTTTCATCTAATAATTCTGTTACTTTACCATTTCCCATTGCTATTACATCTAAGTTTTCTTTAAGTCCAGAATTTATTACTCCATCTCCTGTTACTCTATATGCGCATACAAAGTCTGAGCCTATATCTTCATTAAATGGTTGACATTCATAGCTACTGTATGATCCTTCTAGTCTTATTCTTTCTTGACTTCCGCAATCATATCTTTTTCCTTCTCCTGCACATATAAATACATGATTTGCTTTTTTGCCTTCATCATCTATTTTTCCTGTAAATACTATATCACCAACTTGTACTTCATCTGCTGATGTAATTCTTTTCCATTCTTTACTTTCGCAATAACTAATAAAGTCTCCATCTTCACCTACACACAATCCACAGTCTGGTTGATCTTTATATCCACATTTATATAGTGCCCAAGATACCATTCTGTCTGATGATATTTTCTTTCCTCCGTTTTCATCTGTTGTTCCAGTTTTTTCATCTATGCTACCATTAGTTCTTGGTGGCATAAAATCTGCACTTCCATATTCGAAGTTATTTTCATCTACAAATTTTGTTACATCTTTTGCTGCTTTTAAGAAATCTACTACAAATTGTTCATCTGTATCATTAGCAGAAATATTGTTTTCATTTATCTTTCTAGCTATATTTTTAGCCCATTGTGTATAACTTCCTGATGGTAAAAATCTTCCTGTGCTGTCACTATTATTTAAGTAACCATCTGTTATAAATCCTAATGATGCATCTATAAAAGTTGCATTAGGTTGTATTTTACACTTATTTCTTACGTGTGAATTATATGTATCTATCAATTTGTTATATGAATCTGCACTCTCATGATTATGAGTTACATGCATTACTTCTATAACATACATCTGTATGTTTTCATATTTTTCATCTAATGCGTCTATTAAACCTTTCATTGATTCATATTTTTTTGGATCGTTAGATCCAGTCGCTATTACAACTGTACCTATTCCTTCTGGAAGTGTTGCAATATTGTCTAACCAATATTGTGGTCCAGATCCTTGTGCTGAATAGAATTTTGCATCTTCTATTGTTACATTTTGTTCTAGTCCTGCTATGTAATCATCACCTAAGAACACTAATCCTTTTAACATATCTAGTTCTTCTTCTAGCTGTTCTTCTTCATCTTCTTTATCTTCTGTTCCTGTTAGCTTTTGTAAATCTTCTAATGATATTCCTAAAGATGCTGCTATTGTTTCATCACAAGCTATTATACTTCCATATTCTATAACTTGTTTTTCTATTTCATTGTTTGGCCATTCTGCTGGTATATATTCTGGTACTGGCCATTCTAGTACTTGTTTTTCTATTTCGTAAAAGTCTTCTCTTTCGAAATATCCTATTTCAATTACTAATTCTTTTAGGTCTCTGTATATGAATTGAGCGTCTAATGTATTGCTTCCTTCTAATATTGTAAATGCTTGTAGTGAATCTTTAGTTAAATTTACTTTTTCTTTTTTTACTCCATTATTTTCGCCACGTCTTGCTGCTTGAATTGCTTTTGCTTTTTCTATTGTTCCATCGTATAAGTAATATTCTCCTGCAAATATTTGTTTTGTTGTTGGATTTGTTACACCTCTTACAGCATCTTTTGTTTGTGTCATTCCATCTTCTATTGAACCTTTTATTGTTATTGATTTACCTTCTAATTCTGCTGGTCTTTCATCTACTGTAAATTCAAGTTCTACCTGTACATCATTTCCTGATTCATATACATTATCATCACTTGATAATCTTCTCGTTTTTTGAGTTTTTGCTCCTGATGTTTCATTAAAGTCTTCTAATCCATCAGCATCGTCATCTACTCCAACATCTACTGATCCTATTTTATCACCTGATGCATCCATTGAGTCTGTGCCTTCAAAATATACATTTCTAAACCAGTGGTTTGTTACACTAGATATATAAGGCATTGCTGTTTTTATTTCATCAGCATTATCTTTTTGTTTGTCTTCTAACCATTCTCTAGTTTCATCTGAATATAATCCTTGATCTTTGATGTCTGTTAATGATTTTCCATCAACATATATTTCTCCACTTAGTGTTTTTTTGCCTGTTAATTTTACATTTACTTTTGCGTCTAAATCTTTATTTAATGCAAACTCTTTTACTAGATCTGGTGCCATTGTTGCTACATGTAATGTAATCATTAATTCAAACGGTTTTCCATACCTTCCAGACCAACCTTCTAAGCTATAATATGTATAGTCAAAATGTGATTTCCAAACTGCTAATTCAAGATTTAAACGTCTAATTCTCATAGTATTATTATCTCTGTCTATTTTTACACCTTTAATTGCTTCTCCTACGTTAAAATATTCTCCTGCTCTTATTCCATATAATGGAGACATTATTGTATCAATAAGATTATCATCTAAATTTATCAATCCTGTTCCCCAAGCAGAGTGACCATCATCTGACCAAAATTCTCCGTTAAAGAAACTTGAGAAGAAACTTTCAAAATTGAATGTAAAATTATTTACTAAATATGTTCTATTTTCAGCTACTAAGTATGATGTTAAGTATGGTGCATCTATAGATATTATTGAATTTTCTGGATGGTCTTCAGTAGGTTCTATAATGTTTCCATTTTCGTCCTTCTGACCTGCAATTTCTACGCTTTCTGCAAATCCCATTCCTACTAAATCATACCCCATGTCATATAAATATTGTGCTGCTACTATAACGTCGTCTTTATTTATTCCTGCTTCGTCCATTCCTATGAAGTAGCCTTCGATTCCATCCCACATGCTTAATGCAAATTCTTTTAATCTATTCCATAAGAACTGTGGCATTGTTGTAAAGAATCCTGCTACACCTATAATAATTATTATTAATAGTATTACGGCTAATACTATTAGTATTACAGGTCCTGCGGCTGCGATTCCTCCTGCTGTAGCCGTTCCTGCTGCGGCTGTTCCTGCTTCTGCGGCAACGGCTCCACCCTCTGCAGCGGCAGCTCCTCCTTCTGCAGCGGCAGCACCTCCTTCCGCAGCTGTAGCGCCACCTTCTGCAGCAGTTTCTCCAGCTGCTTCTGGTGCTGCGGTAGTTCCTCCTGTTGCACCTGATGGATCTGTTGCACTATCCTTAGCTTCTTCTGCCGCATCTTCTGCTGCATCCTCTGCTGCTTCTTTACCTTCTTCCATTTTGTCTTCTATATCTGGGTCAGAATCATCTTTTAATTTAGATTCGGTATCATCTAATTTGTCTCTATTTGGCTCGTCATCAGGATTTTGTTCCTTACTTTCATCATTATCCAGATCGTCTCTATTTTTACTATCATCTAGTTCATCTTCTCCATCGTTTTTCTTATCAGCATCTGGATCTGAAGTAAAATCTTCCGTATTTTCATCAGGTCCATCAGACTTATCTTTGCCTTCATCATTTAGGTCATCAAAATCTTCTCCAGTTTTGTCTAAATCTTCTTCAGGATTTTCCCCATCTTCAGGATCTTTTTCTTCATCTTTATCGTCATTATCTTTTTTTCTATCACTTTTGCTATCTTTTGAATCTTCTTGACCTTCTTCATCTTCATCGTCATCTAATGAGTGAGAAAATTTATTTCCAGCACTATCTTCATCTGCAGCTTCATCTTCAGCCTCTTGGTCTTCCATGTTTTCTTCTTCAGCATCTTGTTCTTCCATCGCTTTTCTTTTTATTTCTTCATCATCTTCTCCGCACAGTTCTCACCTCTTTTCTATTTTAGCTTTTTATTTTACTTGAACGTTTATACTATATACTCTTTCTGCTTTATTTAATTGTTCTTCTTCTGTTGGCTCATTTCCTGTGTAATCTGTCAATAATCGTATCTTATTAAATATTATTTGATCTGCAGGAATAGTTTCATCATAATATTTTGAAAATGTTAATTTTGCGGTTTTCGTTTCTCCTGGTATTAATACTAATGATGTGTCTGCATTTAATAGTGCTCTTCTATCTGTCTCTGACACTAAATATATTTCTTCTCCTGCTAGTCCGTCAAATATTATTGCTGTTTTATCGCTTTTATTTGTAGCTTTTACTGTATAAATTTCATGATCATAATACTGTTCTTTTGACTCAATTCTTATTTTCAAATAATCATCTTCTGCTACGTTTTTTAATTCTTTTGAACCCATATAGTCATTAACTGATAGTTTTAATTGACCATTTTCTTTTTTTATTGCTATTTTCTCTTCATAGTATGCATAGCTTTCATTTGTTAGTCCTGTTGTAATAATGTCATTTAGTAATTTTAAATTATATATATATTGTTCACTTATATTAGAATAATTTTGAATACTATATCTTTTCTCTTGAGCAAAAATTGAATCTATGTATTTTGTAAATTTTTCTAACGAATTGTTAAATGCATGTGTTTTACACTCTTCTGTTAATAATTCATAAGCTGCTTTGTAGTCTTTTTTGTTGCATTTATTTACATAGTCGTCTATTAAATCTTCAATCGGATTTTGTAGATTTTCTGGGACTTCACTGTCACTTAGTAAAACAACATTATGTGGTGCATAGGTTGTATTCAATACAACTTTTTGTTTTTGGTGTCCTAATAAATAGTTGATTGCTAATATTATTATCCATATAACTAATACGATGAATATTTTATTTTTATATTTTTTGAAAAAATTTCTAACTTTTAATCGTAATTTTAGGAACACTTTTTCCTCCTATTCTTCATCTGTTTTTACACTAAATGACATTTCGAATTCATTATAATTTTTTTCTATTATAACAAAATTAGTTTGTTCTATTTTTTCGTCTTCTGCTAACTTTGGTCTAAATATATCTGTTATTGTTGTCCAAACTACATACATATTTCCTGTTTTATTGTTACCTAATCTTTCTATGTTGTCATATGTTATAGCTAATGTATTTGAATTCAAATATTTTTTTGCATATTCTTCAAAGTCTTCTAATCTAGGAAAGTAATTGTTTTTAAATTCTTCATTTAATACTGAATATGCTTCTAAATACTTTCCTTCTTCTATATCTTCAAAAAACATTCCTATATATCTTTTCATTCTTTTGCTTTCAGACATATTTTTAATTTCTTCTTTTTCAGATGCTTCAATCTCTTCTTCTGTTGGCTCTGTCGTTACTACTGTATTATTATTTTTTTCTTTTGTTTTTGATTTTAAAATTAGCAATATTGATATGACAGCAGCAATCATGATTATAAAAGCTATAATCATGATTGCTATGTATTTTTGATTAGTTCTTTTTTTTCTTTTTATATTACTCATATCCTCAATTATCCTTTTTATAATCCGTTTATAAATGAGTCTATATCTTGTGCTGGGTTTTGTCTTCCTGCTGCCTGATATTGTTTATGTGTATTGTTTACTGCTTCTGCTAAGTTTTTAACTTGTATTGCATCTATAACTCTTTTTTCTTCGGCTGTCCATGCGCGTCCTAATGGATTTGTAGATGGATCATTAAAATCTAAGTTAGGATCTAACGCTGCATTTTGTAAGTCTAATAAATGTTGGTTTCCAGCTGCTGTTGTTGTGTTATATTCTGTTGGATTTGTTCTTGTTAAGTTTGCTAATGCTCTTTGAATATCATTATTTAACATGTTCATATTGGCACCAATTAGTGATTGAGCATATGCTTTTAAATTATTTTTGCTTGTTGTGTTTCCATTGTTATAATCTGCAAACTGGAAGTTATTATTTTTAGATATTAAGTCTGCAAATCTTTGTAAATCTTGTTCACTTAATTGTATTTGTTGTGAACTTCCTTGTGCATTTGGATCTGGATTAAATAATGCTTTTCCTGCCTTATATCCTTCCATTCCTGCATGGAAAGCATTAGCTGGTGTATTAGCACCTAATTCGAATCCAAATGTTGCTGCTCCAATACCTGCAGCTCCTGTTGTTCCTATTACTTTCTTTCCTAAATTTAATACTTTTGATCCAGTTTGACTGTTTGACATTCTCTGATATGCTTGACCAACTTTTGTATTTCCAACTTTTTGTTGAATATTTTGTCCAAATTTTGTTTTTCCAACTGCTTTGCTTCCTGCTGATGCTGCTGATGTTGCTGCTTTTCCTATTTCTTTTACTATTCCCATTGCAGCTAATGTTTCTCCAAGACTTTCTGCTTGTTTTAGTCCAAATATGTTTTTTACTATTTTTTCTGCTGTCCATATAAAAGACATACACATTATTGACAAAAACATTTTTGCCAATGATGGACCTGTACTTAATAAATCTAATGTTGTTGATACAAATACTAAATATATAACTACATGAAATGGTTGAATTAAGACATTAAACATAAATTCTCTCATCCATGTATTTAATGCTTGTGCTTGGCCATCTTTCATTTTATCCATTGAATAAGTTATTGTTATTAGTGGTGCTATTATTATTAAAAATCCTACTGTTAGCATACGTTTTATGTAAGAGAATAAGAATGCTGTTGTCATACCTAATAATGTAAAATAAACTATAAAAGCTGCCCATGATTTTGTAGCTCCACCTGATACTATGTCCCAAGTTAATTGTGTTACTACACCATTTCCTATTGTTACCCTATTTGCTTGTCCTAGCATTCCTACTAGTGCATTGTTGGCTTCTAAAGTAAATAGTATTATATATCCTAAAAAGAATAATAATGCAAAACTCATTGCCCAATCTGTTAACATTTTTTTATATTTTGCTTGATCTGAAGCAACTGTTGATATTGCCATTCTGATTCCTACATATATTAAAACTACTAGCAAAATTATTGTTGCTAATATTTGTAGTATGTAATACCATGTTGCAATGTTAGTTCTTATTACATTTACAACACTTCCTCCACTTCCTAAATTGAAAAAGTTTATATCTGTTAATCCGACTCTATTAAAGAATATATCATCAGGAGTTATAAATCCTTGAATTGTACTTCCTTCTAAGCTTGCTATTCCTGTAAGCAATCCTTGCAGTGCCATACCTATTAATAATAAAGGTATTTGGATTACTTTACTTATTATTCCTACTACTCCGTCAATAAACCATCCTACTCCACCAAATATTCCTGCTAGTAAGTTATTTTCTTCTTCATTATCTAATGATTCTACTGTTGTTCCCGCTGGCACAGCAGTTGTTGCATTTGATATGGTTGCACATAGCATATTTGTAATTGTTAGGACTACTATTATTATCAATAATAGTTTTTGTAACTTCTTTTTCATTCCTATTCTCCTAATTTGTATTTTTATCGCTTTATGGCTTATATAATTTGTTAGCTGGCATATATGATGACATTGAGTGAATTGATGACATTTTTCTCATTCCTAATATATTCTTTACTATTTTTTCTGCTCTTGATAGGGTAGCAAAGAATAATACTGCTAATAGTGGCGCAGCTGCAAATATTTGATTTGCTGTTACTATAAATACTAGGTATATAGCTGCATGTAATGGTTGTAATGCGGCATTTACGCAATATTCTCTAAACCATTGTGCAAATATTTTTGATTTTCCACCTTTTCCAGATATTTTTGTTTTATTTATTGAATATGTTGCTGCCATAATTGGTGATATTACTATTAAAAATCCCATTGATAGTAATCTGTTTATATATAGTAAGAAAAATTTTATTTGATAGAATGTTAATACTAAATACATAAGTACTGTTGCAACATATGACCATCCTGATGTTATTTTTAATAAATTAATTGCTTGCCATAAGATGCTTTGTTCGAATCCGTTTATTAATTACATTATCTTTTACAACACATAGTAATTCTACAAATCCACTACATAGAAGATTTATAAAGCCTATGATGTATGGTAATGCAAATATTAGTACCATGCCGACTAGCCAATCTTTTAACATTTCTTTATATTTGGCAATGGCTGATGCAACTGTTGATACTGCCATTTTTATTCCGATATATATTAAAACTAATAAGTTAATTAGTACACCTAATACACTTAGTGTATAATACCATGCTGCTACAGAATTTTTTATTGCTTTATTGGCATCATTTTTTATTTCAGAATTTGATGTAAAATAATCTGCATTAAATAGGTCTAAGCTTCCGAATACTGTATCTTCTATTGTATACCAGTTTACTAAAATATTTCCCCATGTAGATATATCAAGTAGAGTATGATTTGTTACTGCCGTACCATCACTATTTATAAATAAATCTGATCCTCTGGCTGTCATTGTCATTAATGCTGATATCATAAGTACTGGTCCCATTATAAGTGCTCCAACAGCTGAAGCTAACCCTGCTCCTAATGAAAATGATTCTCTTATTTCTCTAGTTTTTCTTCCTGCATTTGTACTTATATCTGCTTTTCCATCATCTTTTAGCTTACTAAATGATGAGTCAGAATAGTCCATATCTTCCATTGTTTGTGTATTGATATCATATTCTATATCGGTAGCATATATGAAATTAGGTATTATTGTAGTACATAATAATACAAATATTATTGCTCCTATGAGTTTGTTTTTCATATATTCTCCTTTTATTAGTTTTCTGATTGTAATGTAGCTAATTTGTTCATATTTGTTTCTATAAATTCAAACTCTTTCTTAGTTGGTTGTATTGCTATAATAGCTGTATCTTCACCAACTTTTAATAGTCCCTCACCTCTTTGGCAAGTTGTTAAGAAATATGCTTCTCCATCGCTTAACTTGAATACCTTTTTGATATATTGTATTTCTGATTTATCTTGTGCTAAGAATAATTTTGTATCTGAAGATGTAAGTACTGCTTCAACTTCTTTTTTCTCATAGAAATCTTGGAATCTTTGTGACATAACTGCTAGTGATACGTTTCTTTTTCTAGCACGTCTAGCCATTGTATTTAAGAAATCTACTGCTTCTGGGTATGGAAGCAACATCCAAGCTTCGTCAATAAGAACTCTTTTTTTAGCAGCTTTTGATTTATCTTCACTATTTTTCTTAACATATTTTTCCCAAATCCAAGAAAGAAGAACTTGTTGTGCTAAAGGTCTTGCAAATCTTTCTTCTAATTGAGAAATATCTAAGTTTATAAATGGCATTCCGTCTAATAATTCAAATGTTGATTGTCCATCAAAATATGCCATTTGTCCGTTATAAGCTCTAACATATTGTCTCATAACTTTTATTAGATAACTATAGTGAAATCTATAGTCTGGATTTTTATTTTCTTCTGCTTTTCTTAATATACGTGCATACCAACTTCCTATTGTTGGCATATCTTTTTTCTCTTTTTCTAATTTATCTCTAACTAGTGCTGAAGCTGTTCTGTAAAGACTTTCAACATTTCCATTAACACCTATTGATTCATATTCTTCTGCAACTGACTCAGAGATAATTTGTTTTGTTAATTCGTTTACTTCTTTACTTCTTGTACTTCCTCTTGCCATTGTTAATAGTGATTGTGTAACGTCTTCAACCTTATTTTCAACATTAAGAACTACTCTTTCTCTTCCTGTTATTTCATCTTTTACTATTTCAGGTTCTATATCGAATAAATTTATAATAGTTTTTGAATTTGGACTTATAATTACATTTACTCCTCCTAGAGCTTCTGCAACTACTCCATATTCACCTTCAGCATCTAGTGCTAAACTTTCTATTCCCATTAATACAGATGATCTAGCTGTTAGTGTTTTTATTGTAACACCTTTACCAGCTCCAGATTTACCGAATATAACCATATTATAATTTGTTAATGTTGGACTAAAGTTATCAAATAAAATTGGTAATCCTGTTTGTCTATTAAATCCTAATGGTATTCCTTTTTCATGACCTATCTCTGATGTAAAGAAAGGAAATACTGTAGACATAGAACGTCTATCAAAAGTATGTACTTTCTTAATTTTATTATCTACAAATGGCATATTGCTTCTGTAAGCTTCGTCTTGAATTGCCCATGCTGGTTTTATACCAATTAAGTTTTTAGACATTTCAGCAGATAATAATTCTGTATATTTTTCTAATTCTTCTAAACTGTACGCAAATAATGTACATATTATTGATGAATCAAATAATTTGTTAAATCCTGCTGCGATTTGATCTCTTAATTCTTCTGCTTCTGCTCTTTTTTGTGCTAATATTCTTTCTCTGTTAATATCTCCTCTGTCCCAAGCTACAATTCTTTCAGATTCTAGCTCATTAATTGTTCTATTTAATTCTGTTTGTGAAGTATTTTCACTTACTGGATTTATAAATACTGATACATTTAAATCTCCAAAAGTATACATACCTCTTAAAAATTCTGGAAATGTACACATTCTTGGAATTGTTGATACTATCATACTTCTTGCATATCTTGTACGTCCTGATGCAATTTGTAGATAATTTGGATTAGAAGCATCTATTCCCGCTGGTGCTATAAGGTCTTTTAATCCTTTTCTGTTTTTTTCTAGAAAACTTATTTGTTCTTCTTGTTCTTTTTCTTGTGTTAATAATTCTTCTTGTGATTTCTCTAGATTTTGATTAATTACTTTTTTGTCTTTCTTCATCTTCTATCCTCCTTATCCTTGGTTTTCTTTATCTATTGGTTCAATTTTTGCTTTTTTTATCTCTTCTTTTGCACCGTTATATGTTACTTCATCCATTTGATCTTTATACTGATCTAATAAGTCCCCTGCTCTGTCTTTTATTGCTTGTGCTCTTTTTAATTCCTCTAATTGTTTATATTTATCTGCTCTTACAATACTTTCTGTCGCAAGTTCAATTGCTTGTTCATTTATTTGTGCTTCTAGTTTTTCTTGTTTTCTTTCTAATACATCTTTTCCTGTTGAATATAGCGCATCATATTGTGCATCTAAAGCTTTAGAGAATTGTAATAGCTCAGAATCATCTCTGTTATATGCAATATATAGTAATTCAGCAATTTCTTCAGAATTTAGTATTTTACTTGATACCTCTGATGCAGCAAGAGAACGCATCGCTGTTTGTGCTCTTGTATATAGTTCTGAGAAACATAAGTTATCTATTTCGTCAGCTGTCGCATCTGGTGTTGCACCTGCTTCGCTTGCATAATAAGAAAGCACTAAATATGTACGTTGTTGTAATACGTTTTTGTTTAAACTCATTCTTGCAACATATTCAGCAATATCCATACCATAATCTAAAACTCTTTCTTTTCTTCTTTTTTCAAACTGAAGTTTTTGCAAAAGTCTTTCATTTTTAGTTTCTTTTGCAGCTTGAATTTTAGCATTTAATTTTTCTACATCTTGTGCCATTTCAGATACTTTTACTTTATATTCATCAACTATGTCTCTTAAGTTTAAGCTTCTTGTTTGAATATATAATTGTATTGGAAATCTTAATGTATTCAAAAACTGTACAAATCCTTCTTCAACTGCTATTTTTTCATCTTCTGACATTAAATCATAGTTTACACCAGAACATTGAAGAATCATTATATATTGTGTTCTATTTTTTCTAACTATCATGTTATCTTTAACTTCGTCAAATTCCATGAATTTAAAAATTGATTCTCTTGGCATTCCATTGAAATCTTTTAATTGTTCATCCTGTATTCCTAGTGTTTCTTCTTCTTCCTCTTCTTCTTTTCTTTTATTCATATATATAACTAATGCATATGTCGCTATTAATGCCATAATTATAAATACCAATATCGCTAGGACAATTTGTAATATTGTGATAATATCCATTATTTATTTTCCTCCTTTGTGTAAACGTACATTCTTTTGTTTTTATTAAATTTAATCCATCTTAATATTATCTCACTTAGTGGCTCTCCACCAATCTTTTTAGTTACTTGTATTCCTGCTATTGTTGGTATTTTTATAGCACCTATTGCCCAGCCTATAAGCGCAAATAGAGCGGTAATAATTACTCCTACCATTTGTAATCCTATTAGACTGAATATAAATAAAAATATAAGCCCACATGCTATTCCTATAACAGTTGAAATCAGTGATTTCACTGTAAATATATAAAAAATTCTTGTTTCACCTCTAAGATTTCTAGGAATGTAATAAGTTCCCATAGTTTCCTCCTTTGTTTAATGTTTTATAGTCCTGTACTTGATAGCACTTTGTAAATTATTTTCCATATTGCTGTTGCACCTAAAACTACAACTGCTGAAACTACTAAACCTATTAATTGCTGTTTTAGTTTTGCAGCTTCTTCTGGTGTTGCAAACATATATTTAATTCCCATTACTATAGTTACGCCAACCAACACAAACACACCTATTGCTGTTAAAATATTAGCAATAGGAACGACAATTTCCTTCATTTGGTCTCCACTTACAGATGAGCTTCCTCCACTTTTTCCTGTGTTTTTCCAAGCGTCTAACCTTGATTTCATATTATCAAAACTTAAAGTAGCAGCTTCTACTTTAGGTTGTATTGCATTAATTATTATAAATGCCGTAAGAACGACAAGAATACATTTAAGGATTTTCATTCTATTTCCCCCTTATTATACTAGTTATCAACATTATAATATATTTTCTCTATTTATTTCAACATTTTTTTACATTTGTAACTATATTGTTATATATTTTGGGGCATATAAAAAAACAGGATAAAATCTCCTGTTTTTTTATAATATTAATATGTTTATTGTAACATCTCTACTACTAAACCTTTAAATATTTGTATTAGTCCAGTAGCTCCAAAAGCAATGCATGCACCTACAAGATAGACTACTGCATGTTTTTTAACCTCTGCCTTATCTGATGTAGCAGATGACATGTATTTTATTCCTAAAGCAATTATCATTATTGCTCCTACGCCTATTGCTATTACTTGAGTTATCCCTAATATAATTGATATAGGTTTTTCAAAATGGCTCGTCGCTGTAGTATTTGGATTTATATTAGAAGTTAGTGAAGTAGCATTTACAATATTTGATGTACAAATAATAATTATTAATATACTGAATATAGTTAATATTTTATATATTGTTTTCTTATTCATTTCAAACCTCCTAGCTTATTATATAATTTCACCTACAAATATTTCAACTAATTTTACAAGTTGTACGGCCCCAAACACTAATATACCACCAATTATAAAAGGTACAAGTTTTTTCTTAATTTCTGCTTTATCTTCTGGTGAGCTATACATATATTTAATTCCTAATACTATAGCTGCTATAGACGCAACACCAATTGATACATATTGAATAATTCCCAAAATAACATTTCCTAAATTAAATAATGTTCCTACTCCAGTCATGTCTGGTCCTGTTACTATTGATGTTGGATCTTCTAACCCTGTTGCAAATACTAATTTACTAAAACAACATAGTAATAATATTGAGCTTATTGTTGTGATGAATATTTTTTTCTTTGTTTTATTATGCATAATTATCACCTACTTTTTTATAAAAAAAGATTATCATAAAAAATGATAATCTCTTTTATTCTTATCTTTTTTCTATTAGTTAAATGTATCTTTCGCAAATGTTTTAATAATTTGGATAATTCCAGATGCTGCGAATAATACAACTGCACCAACTATGTAAACAACAGCATGTTTTTTGATTTCAGCTTTGTCTCCAGGTGCTGCTGAGATATATTTAATAGCTAAAACTATTAACATTATAACTGCGATAGCTATACCAATAACTTGAGCTAATCCTAAGAATATGTTTAATATTGTTTGGAATTTTGTAGCTGTAGCTCCTCCTGTTCCATCTGGTTTATAATCAACATCAGCTAAAGCAACGTTTCCTAAACACATAGCTACCATAGCTACCATAAGAGCAATTGATAATATTTTAAATATAGTTTTCTTATTCATTTTTATCATCATTTTTTTCCTCCTTTACCTCGTTTTAATCATTTTTTATCCTTATATAATATAATTTTAGCATATAAAGATTTTTTTGTACATACTTTTTTACATTTTTTTATTATTTTGGCATATTTTTCTGCTTTTTGAGTATAATTATATTGACAATGCTTTTTAAAAAGTGTTATAATATGAAACATACTTGTTAAAAGTACTAAATAAAATATCGCGGGGTGGAGCAGTTGGCAGCTCGTTGGGCTCATAACCCAAAGGTCGTAAGTTCGAGTCTTACCCCCGCAACCAAAAAAATACCAAAAATATTAACTTTTTGGTATTTTTTATTATTTTATTTTTCCATTTTGTTTTGATATTCCGCTGTGGTATTTACATTTTCTTATTCATAGCTTTTGTCATTATATTCTACTTTTTTCAATATTTTAATGTAAATAAAAAAGATATATTATTTTGCATTTAAATAACATACCTTATAGTTCTTTGGATAACTCTTCTATAGTTAAAGTTTTCTTTGTTCTTTTATTATAAATCTTTATTTCGAAATCACAAATTTCTGCAAATTTTACAATAGTTTCAAAATCTGGCTGACTATTTTCTCTTTCATAACTTGAAATTGTATTATCTGCAATTGATAGTTTATTTCCAATTTCTTTTTGTGTGAGATTAGTATTGGTTGTTCTCATATTTTTTAATATATTTCCTAGTGAAACTTTCATATTTTGCACCTCTAAAAAATTATTTCAGAAAAGTGATATTTTTTCATAAAATTGCAAGAAACTTGCAATTTTATTTTTAATAGTATATAATTTAAATGCTTTAAGCTTAAGTATATATATAATATTTTTGTTTTGATTTAATACTTATATACCTTTTTAATGGAGATTACTAATGCTAAAAATAATTAATTCTTTTATTTATAAAAAAATTGAAAATGAAAAACAAATACTAAATCGTATGATTCGTGATGGAGAAGATTATAGTCAAATACTTAAGCAAAGCCAAAAAATTGATAGATTAATAAATAAAGTTTTTAAATAAATTTTATTTATTATACAAAATCAGCGCTGTAGGATTTTTAAACAGTAATGATAGAAATTTTATATTACCTCAGTAAAAAATCAGTGTTTATTATCACACTGATTTTTTACATTATTTTAATCTGTTATTTGTATATATTTCTTTTCTGGTAATTCTTTTTCAGCCTCTTTTTTTGGAACTTCTAAAGCTAGTATTCCATTTTTAAAAGTAGCTTTTATTTCTTCACTTTTTACGTCTTTTCCTACATAAAAGCTTCTTGAACAATTACCTTTATATCTTTCTCTTCTTACAAATGTATCATTTTCTTTTTCTTCTTTGTGTGAATTAATTTCAGCTTGAACTGTTAAATATCCTTCTTCTACTTCAATTTTAATATCTTCTTTGTTATATCCTGGTAAATCAATATCTATTAAATATTGGTTTTCATTTTCTCTTATATCTGTTTTCATTATTTTTGTTTCTCTTTCAGTAAAAAATGGATCTTTAAACATTTCTCCTAATAAATCAAATTCATTTCCTCTTGGTAACATCATCATATTGCTATACTTCCTTTCTTTTTTCTTATTTTCTTGTTTATTATTTCCTTTTATAAATATTTTATTATGTTATTTTACTTTTATTTTTTCTTTTATATTTTCAAATTTGTTTTCTCCTATTCCTGGTACATTCATTATTTCTTCGATTGTGTTAAATTTTCCGTTTTCTTCTCTATATTTTATTATGCTCTCAGCTGTACTTTCTCCTACTCCACTTAGTTCTTGTAATTCTTCGATATTTGCTTTATTAATATTAATTTCTGTTTCTTTATGTTCTTCTTTTTCTGCATCTAATATTTCATTTTCTGTTTCATTTATATTTGGAATATATATTTTTTCTCCATCTTCTAATTCATAAGCCAAATTAACATTTCTTAAATTTGCTGTTTCTTTTGTTCCTCCTGCTGCTTCTATGGCATTGGCTATTCTACTTCCAATATCTAATTCATATACTCCTTCATTTATTACTTCTCCTGTTATATATATTACGATTTTTTCTTCTGTTTCTTTACTTTTTTCTTCAGTTATTATATTTAGAATTCCTGTTTCTTTTGTATTGTTTTTTTCAAATTTAGTATCTATAAGTTTAATTATAATTACGATGATAATTAAGCTTATAATTCCTATAATTATAAGTTTTTTCTTTTCTATTTTGTTCATTTTTAAATTCCTTTCTTTATAATTTTTTATTGTTTTTTAATAAAATTTAATGTATAGTGTTGTAAATTAATATGAGGAGAAACTTATGAAAAAATCTAAGAAATTTTTTGCCTTTATTGTTTTCTTTGTTCTTTGTAGCCTAGTTTCGTCAATATATGCATCTTCTTTGTCAGAAAATATTGCTGACTTAGAGGCTTCTATAAATTCTGAAGCTGTTATAATTATGGAACAATCTACTGGTAAAATTATTTATGAAAAAAATGCTTATGAAAGAAAATTTCCAGCTAGTACAACTAAAGTTATGACTGCAATTTTAGCTATTGAAAATTGTAACCTTGATGATAAAGCAACTGCTAGTGAATATGCTGTTATGTCTATTCCAAGTGGATATACTAATGCTAATATTCAAGTTGGCGAAACTTTGACTATTAAAGATTTAGTTTACTCTTTAATGGTAACTTCTGCTAACGAAAGTGCTATTATTTTAGGAGAACATATTTCTGGTTCTGAAGAAGCCTTTTGTATGCTTATGAACGATAAAGCAAAGGAGCTTGGTTGTAAGGATACTCATTTTGTTAATCCAAATGGAATACATAAAGAAGAACATTATTCAACTGCTTATGATTTAGCATTAATTGCTAGATATGCAATGCAAAATGAAACTTTTAGAGAAGTAGTAAAAACAACTTCTTATTCTCTTCCTTCTACTGATTCATATTCAGGGCAAGAAAGACATTTTAATAACACTAATAATTTAATCTTACCTGATAATTATTACTATTATGAATATGCTACAGGTGTTAAAACAGGTTTTACTAGTCAAGCTGGTAATTGTTTAATTGCTTCTGCTAAAAAAGATGGTAATTCTTATATTTCAGTAGTTCTCAATGCTCCTGTACGTTACGAAAATGGTGGTACTGTTAGTTCTAGATACCTTGACACTACTAATTTATTTGAATTTGCTTTTGATAATTATCAGTTTAAAAAAATTAAATCTACTAATGATTTAGTTAAAACTGTTACTATTGAAAATGGTAAAAAGAAAGAAAATTCTTTAAATTTGTTAATTGCTAGTGATGTTGATGCTTTACTTGATGTTGACAATAATGAAAATTTTGAACCTGAAATTACTTTAAAAGAAAATCTAAATGCACCAATAAAAAAGGGCGATATTGTTGGAAATATTACTTATAAAATTGATGGACTAAAATATTCTGCTGATTTATTAGCAGGTAATGATATTGCAGTTGCAGAAGACGAAAAAATGATAATTTTTGTTGTTATTTCGGGATTTATCATTATTTTATTTATGATTAGATTTGTTAATAAGAAGAAAAAATATAAAAAGAAACTAAATAGATATAGATAAAAAAGAGAGCTTTTATAGCCCTCTTTTTTATTTATTGCATTGCAACCACATATTGCTTCATATCATCTCCTACAATTATGGTTATATCATAATTCTTTTCTGTTTTACCTGTAGTTTCATTTCCATATCCTAATGTATCTATTAATTCATCTATTACTTCTTCTTTTTTAGATGTTCTATTTATTATTTTTGTTGTTTTTGAATATGTTGTTTCACCTGTTTGTGCAATGTTGTATCCCTTATCTTCTAGACGTTTTTTAGTATCTTCAAATACTTTTTCATCTGATGATGCATTTAGTAATTGTACATTTATATATTCAGGACTTAATGCTGTTCCCTCTGCATTTGCGTCAGATTCAGCTTGTTTAAATGTAAACATATCTTGAATTAGTTGTTTAGTATCATTTTTATAAGCTCTATAGAACCATAGTTTTTGTGATCCCATTACTGCTGATTCTCCTGGTAAATATGAGTTTTGTATTGATGATGCATCAAATTCTACAATCGCTGGTGAATATTTTAATACATAATCTAAATCTAAGTTTGTTTCTGTATTTTTAAACGCTATTTTTATAAGTTCATTTATTTTCGTTACATTTTTAAATTGTAGAGTTTGTCTTACAGTTTCTGTTATAAAGTTTCTTTGTGTTCTCATTCTTCCTATATCATTATCTCCATATTCAGCTGGATAACTTGTTCCATCATTGTTGTGTCTAAATCTTAGTAGTTGTTCTGCTTTAGCTCCATTTATATGTTGACGTCCTTTGTTTAAATGAATGAACAGTTTTTGAGAACCATCATCATAATTCATATTTATTGGTACATCGAATTCTACTCCACCAATTGCATCTACAATTTCTATTAGTCCATCATTTTTTACTGCTATATAATTATTAATTTCCAATCCTGTTAATTTTTCTACTGCATCTAGCACTTTTTTGGCTCCTGCATCTCCGCCTCCGCCAGATTGATACAATGAATTGATCTTGTCATATCCTCCTGCAGTTGATTCACTTTTTCCAACGAATGTATCTCTTGGTATTGATAGTATAGAAGCTTGCTGTGTTCTAGGATAATATGCACATAACATAATTGTATCTGTTAATAGCAATCCTTCATCAGTGCTTACTCCTAATACTAAACAATATAGTGGATTAAGATTAGCTAAATCTTCTTCTGTTTGTCCTGTTATAAATAAAGCTACCTCTTTTGCTCCACCTCTTACCATTTTGTTTAAATTCCAGTCGTATTTAAATCCAATCCAACCAATAAAACATCCTAATAGTAATACTATTACTAAGATTAATATTAATATTGTTTTTAATATTGTTTTAAGTATTTTTACAAGAAGATTATCTTTTTTCTTTTTTCTTTTTACTTTTTTATTTTGTGGCTTTTGTCTTTCTTCATTATTATTTTCTTTTGGATTTTTGTCTAGTGTAACTGCTATTTCGGATATATCATTATCTATTCTTGGTTTTTGTGTGCGATCTGCATTTCTGTATTTATTTTTATTTCTATTTTTTGACTTTTTTATTTTTCTTTGTTCCTCTCTATTATGTTCTTTTTTTTCTTCCAGCTTTCTTTTTTCTTTTCTACTCACTTTTTTTCTCCTACTACTAATATTTTTTATTATAGCAAACTTATATATGTTTTTCAATTATTTTATAATAGTATTGATAATTAGATTGTTTTCGTAAACCGCCTTACCTAGTTGTGATTTGTCTATATTTCTTTTAATATTTCCGTTTAAACAAATTGGATTAATCATATATAAAACAGCAAATATTACATTGATTAATAAAAATCCTTCTACTATCCCATATATTATTCCTCCTGATTTATTGAATTGTTTTATTATTGGTATTTCTCCTATCACATTTGCCATTATGTTTAATAGTAATAATAGTATTCTTAATATAATTAACACTAAAACAAAAGTTAAAATCTCTAGTATACTTTCTGATAAGCTTTCTGCTACATATTTAGCAATATTTTCTTGTGATTTATTTATTGCTTCGTCAACATATTTTTCGGTAAATGCAAATATTTGATTTTCTTTTTTCTCTTTTTCAGTAATATTTTCAAAATCGGTATCTTTTATTTTTTGATATATCGTATTTTCAATTTTTTCATCTATTTGTGTATTATTTGCAATTTGTTTTGCTAAAGGTTTATATACGATTATAGCTACTACTAATGAAACTATTATAGCCAAAAAACTTATTGCAACTTTTATTAAACCTTTTTTATAACCTATAAAAATACTTAGCATCATAATTAAAACTATGCCTATATCTATTGCAATTCCCATATTTCCCTCTCTATTTCTTTATAAATCTATAATATCTATTTTAGTTTTATGAATCATTGCTCCTATTTTATCTGATACTACAACGTCTTTTATTTCTTTAGTACTTTTATATTTTTTTTCTAACAATCCATTTTCGTTTATAAATTCTACTTTAGTTCCTAAATGCAATGCAATTTTTGTACCTTTTGATTTTACATTTTTGATATTTCCTTCAATAATGTATACTTTTTCTTTAGATTTTCCATTGTTTATTTTTAACCTATAATCTGATTTAAATACACTAGAAGTCTCTTTATCTACATGTACAAATCCGTTTTTCATATTTACATCTGTATATGCTGTATTATCTTTAATTTCAAATACTTTTTGGCTTTCTTTTTCATTTAACTTTAAAACATATGAATCAAAACAACATAGCAAATTGTTTTTCCCTTGAAATTTTATACCTGATAAATATTCATTTGTTGCTGTTTTATATGAATTTACCGTTGCTTTTTCAGAATTATTTGTAGCTAATTCTATTGATACTAATTCAATATTGGTTGTTGGTGTTATTTTTGAGTTATCTGTTTCTGCAATTGCTATATATTTATGGTCTTCTGATATATCTATTCCTAATACATATGTTGAAAGATATTTACTAAATAATAGTTCTCCTTTAGGATCATATACCATTACTATAGATTCATAAGTTGTCCCTGTAACTGATACAGCAACATATCCTTCCTTATTTACGCTAATTTTAGATATTTTCCCATCAATATCTTTTTGCCATACTAATTCATTATCTCTCACTAAACAAACTTTTTGTGCTCCATAATCACCTAAAACTAAGAATTTTTTTTCTGAGTCTGCAATTGGTTTTGACAAAGTTAATTCTATATTTGCAGTTTGTTTAGCATCTGAATTGTAGAAATTAATATTTCCATCTGTATATAATACTAAGTTTTTATCATATGCATATATTAGAGATATATTTTCTGTATCTATAATTATACTATTTGCGTTTTCTTCGGTTATTTCTTTTCTTAATATATACGTATCTACAAAAGATCTAAAACTTGAATTTGCCATATATAACGCCAATAGTATTAATATAAATATTAATACTATTGTTATAATAGTTAGTTTAGTATTTCTTTTACTCTTTTTCTGTTCTTTAAATTTATCTAAAGAATATTTCTTCATTTATTTTCTCCCTTTTACCTATCATATTTATAACAATTAATATCTTTTTTTTCAAGTATTTGGTCGATTTTTGTTTTATTACTTTTCTTTATAGAATAATATAAAAAAACAAAGAGCCTATTTGCATAAAATACAAACTAAGCTCTTTATTTTTGAACAACATTTATTTTCCTTCATTATCACTTTTAATTTTCAAGTTTTCTATTGAAAATCTTAAACATTCGTTAATAAATTCATTTACTGATTGCAGATTGTTTTCTGTTACAATTTCTCTTATTTTTTCTAACAAATCTGCTTCAATTCTACATGTAAACTGTTCATATTCTTTTCTTTTTCTTGCTTCAATTACAAAATCTGCCATTTTAATCACCTCTGCTTTAATTGTATTATACACATTAGCATCTGTATATATTCGTATTATAGTCTTAAAACACTCTAACGTGACTCGCAGTATTTTCAATTGATATAACAACTTTAATTTTAATGTTTTTTTCAATTAATATTTATTAGTTTATATTTTATATTATTGTGCTTTATTTCGTCAAATATTATTAATGGTTTATATTGCCTTTTAATTTTATAGTGCTATAATTTATTATTATACTTTTTTGGAGGATTGGAAAATGGTTAAATCGCACTATTCTTCTTTTGTTCCACTTCTTGACCAATTGCAGGAGAATGGCAAATTTTCAAAAGCTATCCCTGTAAATTCATCTGGCGTCAAAGAGATTTCAGACTACCTTTTTTCTGAATTGGTGACTGGCATCAAGGGCAATCGCTTTCCGCATTCTGGCAATTTATTTAACATTAATGGCGAGGGATATCGAACGATTATTATTTCAACAATGCTTTCTTCCAATAGCCAGCATGTTAAGTGCTTTTCTGTGGAGAGATCTGATTTTGCGTTACTTTTGCAATATCTTGATCAGGTTTCAAGAGTGTATACTCATCTCTTTTTTGAATGTCCAAGGTATGTTTTCCATCAAGCTACGATTATGTATCGTGAGGTGTCGGGTTAACCCCCGATACCTTTTTTAATTATATTAATTTTATTGTTTACTTTTGTTGACTTTTATAAAATTTATTATAAAATAGCTATGAAGTTAAGTTTTAATTTGCTTCTCTATAATAATTTAAGGAGGGGAATACTGCTATGAGAAAAGCAAATTCAGGAACTCAACATACGATAACTTCCGTGCGGAAGGATCGTAATGGTGAAGTTCTAAAAGTAACAGTCCGGCTTCCGATGAAGTTTGGATGGTTTGAGCGGGTAAGACTAAACGTGGTTAGTAATGCAAGTTTCGACTTAAACAGCGTTCAGTACGATATTCCTCATGCTAGGAATGATGATGATACGGGATACGCAATTTTCGAGACTGAAATATATCTGACTACAAGCGCACTGTACTATTACTATTTTTCTTACGATTGTAATGGTCAGCATTTCCGCATGAAAAAGAAAGATGTTACTGGAAACTCGTCAATTACCAAACAGGAATGCTTCAGAATATCTATTAATTTTTCAGCACCTGATTGGGCAAAAGGCGCCACAATGTACCACATTTTGGTGGATAGGTTTTATAGAAGTCCATCGTATCAGATAACACCAATACCTGGTCGTACCATGAACAATTGGAACGATAAACCTGTACTTGGACCTAATGCAAATAATGATTGGAATGTCGATTTTTATGGTGGTAACCTTTTAGGTATTGTTGAAAAGCTCGACTACATCCAAAGTCTTGGAGTTACTCTTATTTATCTTAGTCCCATTTTACGTGGTCAGTCCAATCACTTATACGACACTGTAGATTATGAGCAGATTGATCCTTACCTTGGGACAACAGAGGATTTAAAACTCCTTTGCAGTGAAGTTCACAAACGCGGTATGCACCTTGTTATAGATGGTGTATATAATCACACTGGAAACAGAAGTAGGTACTTTGACCAATTTGAGGAATACGGCAATGGTGCTTATAATCACAAAGATTCACCTTATCGTCCTTTCTATAAAAGGATTTGGCACAATTCACAGTCTTGTTTTAGCTATTGGTGGGATGTCATTACACTTCCAGAATGTGATACTACTAATCTCGAGTGGCAAGACTATATTACTGCTCCTGGCGGAGTCATTGATCAACTTTTTGAGTGTGGCATTGATGGTATTAGACTTGATGTTGCAGATGAACTGGATGATTCAATGATTTACCGTATAATGGAGGCTATTACTAGGAATAAGCCTGATGGATTTTTGTTTGGTGAAGTTTGGGATGAGCATCCTATGAGGCCGAGTCGTGGTTATATTAGTTCTGGCATAGGTATGCATTCACTTATGAACTATATGCTGCCCGATGCATTGATACGTTTCTTTAAGTATCGTGATACTGGAAAACTTCAGGATATGTTAAACCGAATCCTGATAGATTATCCTGTTGATACTATTTTAACTATGATGAATCCTACTTCTACTCATGATATGTCGAGGCTTATAGAGATTTTTGCTTGTAATGTGTTTGATTTGTATGGTAAATGGGCATGGGATATGAAATATGCAAATGATTCTGACTTTGTGAAAAACCATGTTCTTTCATCAGATGAATATGAATACGGCAAGATGGTTCTTATGTCATATGTAGTAGCTTTAGCTTTCTTCCCAGGTATCTTTTCTATCTTTTATGGGGATGAAGTTGGCTTACCAGGTCTTCATAATTTGGCAAACAGAGTTGCTTTTCCGTGGGGCTCGGAAGATAGAGAGCTTCAAGAATACTTTATCAATCTGATTAAAGTTAGGAATAGCAATAAATTCTTGAAATATGCTGAATGTGAAGTAAGAGAAATTTCAGAAAAGCATTTTAGTTTCGAACGCATACTTGGAGATGAAAGAATCCTTGTTATTGTTAGTAGATCTCATCACGTCTCAGAAATAAGTGTTCCTGAAGGGTATGAAATAATATTTAGAAACAACATTTGTTGTACTGAATCTGTTTTACCCCCTTATGGAGCGATTGTACTCAAAGCAAAAGTCGCCAGCACTGCTGGCGACTTTTCTTTTTTCATTTTTGTTTTTCTTTCCATTCATAATATTTTATTAGATACTCCCAACAACCTTCTTTATCGGTTATACCTTCATAGTTATTTTTAATTTTTTTAATTATTTCGTCTTTATCAATCCATTTTACTTCTGATACTTCTTCTTTCTATAAATGTAATTTTGTTTCGTCTATTTCTTTTGTTGCTATATAGTACTCGTTAAAATGTTTATTTACTATATCACCTTTAATATTTGTTGATAATGATGAGCCTATAAAAGTCAAATCTTCTTTTTTTAATTTAATGCCTAATTCTTCTTCAGACTCTCTTAATACTGATTGAAATCCAAATTCTCCAGCATCTACATGTCCTCCTGCTGTTATATCCCACATATCTGGCCACATTCTTTTATTCTTACTTCTCTTTTGTAATAACACTTGATTTTTTGAGTTTATTATAAATACCACTACTGCCTTATGCCATAATCCCTCAGCATGGCATTTTTTTCTTGTTTCTACTGTATTTGTAAAATTCCCTTTTTCGTCTAAAACATCAAAATATTCCTCCATATTACTCCTCCTAATATATATTAATTGGATTTTATCATAGATTATATCTATTTAAAAGTTTTTATTGATAATCTTTTTTTTCTACTATATAATATTTGCTATAAGGAGATTAGATATGAAAATTTGTGTAACACATGCCACTCAATTAGATTTTATTAATAAATTATATACTCCGATTAAAAATTCTGAATTATATAAAAATCATGAGATTTTCTTTCCTCATGATGAAGTTTCTAAAAATATTAATACTAAAGAAATTATTAAACAATGTGACTTAGTTCTTGCTGAAGTTTCTATTCCTTCTGTTGGGCAAGGTATAGAATTAGGTTGGGCTGATTTTGTAGAAAAACCTATTTTATGTATTTATCAAAAAGGTAGTTCTTATAGTTCTGCATTAAAGTTTATAACAAATAATTTTCTTGAATATGAAAATGAAACTGATATGGTTAGTAAAATTCAAAATTTTATAAATGGTATTAATTAAGAGCTTAAGCAATAGTAATTTATTTGATACATTACTATTGCTTAAAATTTTTTATTCATAAAACATTCTTTATCATGTGAATATATTGCTCCTATTGCTTGCAGATATGAATATATTATTGTTGATCCTACAAATTTCATTCCTCTTTTTATTAAATCTTTAGAAATAGTGTCTGATAGCTCAGAAGTAGCCTTATCTATTTCATATATAGTTATATCTTTTGTAAATGTTTTTAAATAATTATTAAAACTTCCATATTCTTTTTGTATTGATTTAAATATTTTGCTATTATTTATAGTTGCATTTATTTTTAATTTATTTCTTATAATTTTTTCATTTTTAAGTAGTTCTTCTATTTTTTTATCATTATAATTGCTTATTTTTTCAATATCAAAATTGTCAAATGCTTTTCTAAAAGCTTCTCTTTTATTTAATACACATTCCCATGAAAGTCCTGCTTGAAAAGATTCTAATATTAACATTTCAAATAAATAATGCTCATCAAAATTTGGTTTACACCATTCTTCATCATGATATTTTATATATAATGGATTTTTTAAATTGCACCATTTGCATCTTATTATATCTTTTTTCATTTTCACCTCATAATTTTATAATTCTCGTGTTCTAATAATTTTATTTTCTTCTCTATTCCTCCACTATATCCTACTAAATCTCCATTTTTACCAATTACTCTATGGCATGGTATTATTATAGAAATTGGATTATGTCCAACAGCTCCTCCGTACTGCTTGTGCTGACATTTTTTCTTTTTTCATAATTTTCGCTAGTTTTTTTGCAATCTCTCCATAACTAGTTATTTTTCCATATGGAATCTTGCAAAGTAGTTTCCATACATTTTGTCTAAATTCTCCTCCTATCGGAGCTATTTCTATTTCATCAATTTTGGGCTGTTCTTTTCTAAAATATCTATCTAACCAGTCTTTAGCTTTAATTAAAATCTCTTCATTTTCTTTTATTTCTATTGCATCATTTAACTTTTCTAAATAGTCGGTTTGTCCTTCGATCCATAATCCTATTAATTTATTATTTTTACTTGCTAATAATATTTTTCCAACAGGTGATTGATAATTTGTGGTATATATCATAATTTCTCCTTTGTTATTTTTTGTATAATATCATAAAAGCAAGTAGCCTTCAATGTTATACTTGCTTTTATCTTTTATAAAATACTTAATTGCTCCCCTGTATCTTTTATTATTAAATGCTCTATTTTTGCTTCTGTTATTTTGTCTGTTTCTTTTAATTTTCCTATTAATAGTGGGGATTTTTGGTCATGTAATTTTATATTTTCTATTGCTAATTCTGGTCTTTTATTTGCATAGCAATACTTACATCCATTTGGGCATGTATCATATGCTCCAATATCACGACTTGGTATGCAATGACAACCTTTTCTCATTCCTTTGCCTTTTATTTTTTTATATTCTACTTTGTTTGCTTGTTTTAATATTTCTGCTGTTGTGCATCCCGATATATGAATTCCATATTGTTCATAGTTCTCATCTGTTCCACATGTTTGAATATAAAAATTGTATTTTTTCCCTATTTCTCCGATATTTTTAAGAATTTTTTTCTTATCTTCATTGGTAAATGAAATAATTTCTGGCATATTATATTCTAGTTTTTTATACATTTCTACAAAGCTAAAAACGCATCTTTGAATATAGGGTGCTATTTTCTTTGCCATATATTCGAATGTTTCTATATGTTTTTCTACTGTGTATTTTTTAGTTAAAAGTATTGGATCATATCTCCATAAAATTTTTTCTTTGCCAACAATTTTTGAAAGTTCTATTAATGTATTAATAGACTCATCTATACTTGGAACATTGGGCTCTATATCTTTGTCGTATGCTGTTATTGTATAGTGACAAATAATTTTATACTTTTTATTTATTTCTTCCATGTATTTTAGCATGGGTTTATAATTTTTTGAGCAGAACATCAAACAATCTACATCTTCTGCTTTTAAACTTATTTTTGATACATTGTCTGGAAATAATGGATTTCTTGAATAGGCAAATCCTTCGTTTATTCTATTTATTAACCATTCGCTATAATAATTTACTATGTCTGTTCTTCCACCTACATTTACTATCATTGTATGTTCCTTATTGTTTTACAACTAATCTTGACTTCTAAATGGATGTTTTAATTTGTTTTTTATTTCTTGTTTTATTATTTTTATTGATATATCATATATGTTTTCTGCGTCATCTTCATTTAAATTGACATTATTTTTTAAGTCTTGAATTAGTTTTTCTTTATTCTTTTTATTGAATATAAAATACTTTTCTATTATTTCATTTATTAAGATACATGTTTTTTCATCATATCTAGTTTTTTTTGATAATTCTTTTATAAAACTACTTTTATTCATTTTCATCCCCATACATCTTTCCTTTAGAATCTCGTTGTATCTCATATTCATACTCAAATATATATGATATTCCAAATAAGAATAGTATTTGAATTACATCAAATAGCTCAAAACCTACATCTAAATCTGTGTATAATATTTTTTCAAATATTATTCCTCCACATGTTGGCAGGATAAGTGCTACAATCATAAATTTTGCCATTTCTTTTATGAATTTAACATTTTCTAGTGTAAATGGTGTATCGCCTTGATTTATATTGATAAATAATTTTTCTAATCTACTTTTGTACCTTTAAATATTATTGTTCCATCTTTCATTTCAATATTACTTATAAATATTGGCGTTGCTATTAAAAGGAATACTATAATTGGAATTGTTATTGTTAAAAGAATTTTTCCTATTCTTGCGAGAATGTAAATTGCTTTACTTATTCCTTTAATTTTCTTTTGCTTTTCTTCTTTAAATTTAACTACACTCATTTTTATTTCTTCATCTAATGAATCTATGTCGCTCATATTTTCATGCACTAAATCATTTATTTTGCAATTAAATATATTGCATAATTTCATCATTTTTTTCCATTTCTGGATAGCTTTCTCCGTTTTCCCATTTTGATATGCTTTGTCTTGTTACATTCATTTTCTCAGCCAATTTTTCTTGGCTCATTTTAGCAGCTTTTCTTAAATTATATAAGTTTTCTCCAAATTTCATTAGATTACTCCTCCTCTAGCTTTTATTTTAGTGTAGTTTTATAAAAAGTCTATCAACTTTAAGTTGCACTTTATATTTTTTATAAAGTGCAACTAATAATTTACATTTTTTATGTTTTATGTCAATAATTTTTTGAATGAATTAGCATTTAAAATAGTATTTGAAATAAATTCTCCTTTATAAAAATTTGCCCAATTATTAAATATGCATGGTACATTTTTTGCTTTTTCTAAAGAATCTATTTTTATAAAGTTTATTTCAATATTATTTGTTTTTGAATATTCTGTTAATTCTTCTATTTCATGCTCAACATAGGGACATTCTGGACTATAGTAAATAGTAAATTTATCATCATCAATTTTCATTTTCTTAGCATTATCACTAAATTTTGGAGTATCATTTCTATTGAATTGTAGTGCTAAAAGTTCATAATCACCTATGGAATCTACTACTTTAAATCCATAATGTTCAAAAAATTTCTTTTCTCCTAGAAAAGGCTTTTTCTTTTTAGAAGTTAATGTGCAAATTCCGTTCATTCCTTTTTGTTTTGAATCATTTATTGAATATTCTAATAATTCTTTTGCAATTCCTTTTCCTTTAAAACTTCCTGCTACCCACAAACAATAGATGTATTCATATTTTTCACCAATTATTGGAACCCATGCTGTTTCTATAGGCTCATACTCAATAAATATTTTTCCTCTAGCATTTAATTTTCTAAATACATGTCCTTCATTTATTTTACCTTTAATCCATTCTTTTTTATTATCAACGCCCTTTTGATGTTTAGGATCACCTATTGCACAACATATATGTTCTTTATCAATACTATCTACTGTTAAATTTATATATTCATTCATATTTTTCATTTCCTTTTCTTTATTGGATGTCTTATTACTGTTTTTAATTTGTTTACATCACATCTTCTTGGATCACTTAAATAAATTTCATGATGAAATCTATCGTCAGTAATGTCTAGTTCATATCCGTTTTCTACCATATATTCATGCATCAAATCTATTGTAGTAGGCTCATTATCATATGAACCGATGTGCATGCATTGAACACAAATTCCTTCATCATAGCTTAAAAATTCTACTTTTGAAAAATCTTGTTTTTTCTTTTCAGTTGCTTCTTTGATAGCCCAGTCAAAATCTTTTTTTGTTATAAAATCCGATAATCTGATAATTGAAATAAATTGTAATTTATCTTTTTGGTTATAGTCTATTGTGCCATAGTTACCTTCTTGCCACCAAAAACCTTCTAATGGTGGAACAACATATTCAAAATATCCTGGTATTTTATATGTTCCTTTATAGCTCATTTTTAGAGTAAATGCAATTGCATATAGAAGTCCTATAGATTCTTTATATTCTCCATTTTCATCGTTTGGATTTCCTTTTCCTCTAACCGCTATATAATTCATTTTTGGAATTGTTACAATGCTTGGTTTATTTTTTGGCATATAAAATTCCTTATATTCTTTTTTATAATCAAAAGCCATATCTATCTCCTTATTTATACAAGTTCTTTTCTTTCATAATGAATTATTGTTAATATAATAAATATTAATGTAATTCCTATAGCTAATATTGCCATTAATGGATTAATAGCTACATCTATTATTACATTACGAATATCTGCTAATGTAAAAATTGATATATATTTTAAAAATTCTGTGCTTTCTCCTAACTCAGATATAATATTTAAAAAGTAGCTAGCAAATACTATACCTAAACTTATTCCAAGTGTTTTCTTTGTTTTGTGTGTAAAGGTTGATAAGAATAGGCAAATTGAAAATATTACTATTGATGAAAACATTGGTGTGATACTTAGTAAAATATATGATTTTTTGTCAAATTCTCCACTTAAAGTTAGTCCAATAAAATTGAATATTCCAACTATTATAACCATTAAAATAATATAGAAAAGTCCACATACTATTTTATTACCTGCAATCTTTTTTCTTGTTACTGGTAAGCTATTTAAGTATTCTATTGTTTTGTCACTTTCCTCTTTTAATAAAATATTTGAACCTAGTATTCCACTATAAATTCCTGTTATCAAAAGTATAAATACAAATCCTTCTGATTTTAACCAACCAAAAGCTGTGTCTATGCTTGATATATCCATATTGAAGGCTTTTAGCATCTCTTCTGGAAATATTTTCATCATAGAGTCTATCATTTCTACATTTTCACTATCAATTATGGATGGATAAACTAAAAATACTACTAGGAATAGACCTATTAAAATAGCTGTCCATATTACAAAACTTTTAAAATTTATTTTCATTTCTCTTTTAAACATATTTTCTTCCTCCTATTGATAATAATTTAAAAACATATCTTCAAGTGTTGCTTCTTCAATTAAAATTCTATCAATTTTGTATTTTGAAAGTTGTTTTATTAATTTATCATGTGAGAAATTATTTGCAAATTTAATTGTTTTTTCCTCTTCTAAAATAGTATTTATGTTTAAATCTTTTTTTATTTCTTTTACTTGATTAGAAGTTATTGTAATATGTGTTAAACTTTTATCTATAAGGTTTTCTATTTTTTCAATCTTTATTAATTTACCTTCTTTTATAACTCCTACTCTGTCGCATATTTTAGGTACTTCGTTTAATATATGAGTTGAATAAAATATAGTATTTCCTTTTGCTTTTTCTTCTTTTAATAAATCATAAAATATATTTTGCATAATTGGATCAAGTCCACTTGTTGGCTCATCTAAAATTAGTAATTTAGGTTCATGCATAAATGCTAAAATAATTCCTACTTTTTTTAAATTTCCTAATGATAGATCTTCTATTTTCTTTTTTTCATCTAACTCAAATTTCTTTACTAATTCAGCTCTTCTTTTATGTATATCCTTTTTGTAAAAACTCTCATGATAATCTAGCATTTCTTTTACTGTTAAGTCATCATACAGATTGATTTCACTTGGTAAGTATCCTATCTTTTCTTTTATTTCTATATTCTCTTTATTAAATTCTTTATTTTCTATTAAAACTTTTCCACTTGTTTTGTTAATTAAGTTCATAATAGAACGAATTGTGGTTGATTTTCCTGCTCCATTTGGTCCAATAAATCCAAAAATTTCTCCTTCTTCTAATTGAAGTGCTATATTTTCTACACCTAATATTTTTCCATAATATTTTGTTAAATTCTGAATTTCAAGAATCTTCTTTATCATCCATTATCTCCCTTGTAAATTACTTTTGTTTAACTTATTATAACATAAAAGCAAGTAATTATTTTGTTACTTGCTTTTAATAAATTTCTATACTAAATTATTTATTGTATCTTTTAATTCTGATTTTGAACGGAAGCCAACGCTTGTATTTACTACTTCTCCGTTTTTAAAAAACATTAGAGTTGGTATACTCATAATATCATATTTTAATGCTAATTCTTGATTTTCGTCTATATTTACTTTATATACTTCAAGTTTTTCTTTATATTCTTCTGCTATTTCTGAAACAACTGGTGCTAACATTTTACATGGTCCACACCAAGTTGCATAAAAATCTACTAATACTAATTTTTCTGTGTTATTTATTTCTTCATTAAAATTACCTGAATCTAATTCTTTTTCACTCATATTTTTCTCCTTTAATCAATTGTTTTATAGTAAAGCATACAGTGGCAATAACCTTCAAAATTCGGATCTTTTATTTGTTCTTTAAATTCTGTACACATACATTTTGTGTCTTCTGTTTTTTCAGTTCTACATGGACAATATCCACCAGTTTTTTTCAGTCCCTCTTTAATTGTATCCACAATTTCTTTATTCTCATTTAATTTTACTGCCAAATTACTTTCTCCTTTTACTTTTATTTTGCTTTTATTTTATCATAATATTCTTTTAAATACAATTTAGAATTCTTTAGTTATACTTTGTTTATCTGTTATTCCTATAAATGTCTTTTTTACTTCACCGTTTTTTATTATCATCATTGTAGGTATGCTCATTATATTATATTTTATTGCTAATTCTTCATTTTTATCTATATCCATTTTTACAAATTTAATTTCTTTATATTCTTTCGCTATTTCTTCAATTATTGGAGTCATTATTTTACATGGTTTACACCATGTTGCATAAAAATCAATAAATACTGTTTGGTTTGA
>Ga0137297_10162_pt2 | contig 53689 bp, 38 predicted proteins | sample RamsorincwithD2O_FD_97191 | JGI IMG/M metagenome (GOLD analysis project Ga0137297, IMG submission 97191) | Mouse cecal microbial communities from Vienna, Austria - Mucin amended with D2O | ecosystem: Host-associated > Mammals > Digestive system > Large intestine > Cecum | place: Austria: Vienna...
AAATGGCGGGGGAGGGGATTCCAGTACTTTTTCTATCTGTTTTATCCGGGGCATTTATTGATTTTAGGGCTGATCAGGGTGGTATTTCTAGCGAATTAGTGGTATAAATAATAGAGAAGGTATTCTGATTTGGAGCAGTGCAGGGAAACGGATGCCATGCAGGCAGCAGGGCATCTGCAAAACAGAACAGGAGGGGACAGGCATGAAACTAATGTTTATCGGGGCGGACCATGAAGTGACTGGAAGTTGTCACTATCTGGAGGCCTGTGGAAAGAGAATTCTGGTTGACTACGGTATGGAGCAGGGAGTCAACGTCTTTGAGAATGTGGAACTGCCGGTGCAGGAGTCATTGATCGACTATGTGTTGCTGACCCATGCCCACATTGACCATTCCGGCATGCTGCCGGCGCTGTACGCGAAGGGATTCAGAGGACGTATCTATGCTACGGAAGCAACGGCGGACCTGTGCGGCATTATGCTTCGTGACTGTGCACATATTCAGCAGCAGGAAGCGGAGTGGAAAAACAGAAAGGCAAAGAGAAGCGCCCATGTGGAGAGCATGGAGCCGGTTTATACGATGGAAGATGCGGACGGTGCGATCAGAGCACTTGTGCCCTGTGCTTACGGCCGGAAAGTGGAATTGTGCGAAGGCATAGAGATCCGCTTTACAGATATCGGCCATCTGTTGGGGTCGGCCAGCATTGAAGTGTGGCTGAAAGAAGGCAATACAGAGAAAAAGATTGTCTTTTCGGGAGATATCGGTAACCTGGATCAGCCGTTGATCTGTGATCCGGCCTATACGGAAGCGGCGGATTATGTGGTGATGGAGTCCACCTACGGCAACAGGCTCCACTCGGAGACCAGGCCGGATTATGTGAACGAGCTTGCCGGAATCATACAGGAGACCTTCGATAAAGGAGGAAATGTGGTGATCCCTTCGTTTGCAGTGGGCAGAACACAGGAACTGCTCTATTTCCTGCGACAGATCAAAGCGGACAATCTGATAAAAGGACATCCTGATTTTCCGGTGTATGTGGACAGTCCGTTGGCTGTGGATGCGACGGAGATATTCAACAGGAATATCGAGTCTTGTTTTGACGAGGAGGCCATGGAACTGGTGCATCAGGGCATCAATCCGATCTCCTTCCCGGGCCTGAAGCGTTCCATCACCAGCGACGAATCGAAGATGATCAACTTTGACAGCGAACCGAAAGTAATCATTTCCGCATCCGGCATGTGTGAGGCGGGGCGTATCCGCCACCATCTGAAGCATAACCTGTGGCGGCCTGAATGTACGATACTGTTCGTTGGGTATCAGGCGGTTGGAACGCTTGGGCGTGCCATTGTAGAGGGCGCGGAGCATGTGAAACTGTTCGGGGAGCCGGTGACCATACGGGCACAGATCAAAACCCTGGTGGGCATGTCGGGCCATGCAGATAAAAACGGTCTGATCGCTTGGATCGAGGGCTTTAAGGAAAAGCCCAGAAGAGTGTTTATCGTTCACGGTGAGGATTCTGTCTGCAAGGAGTTCGCAGAATGCCTGAAAGTGGAGTACGGACATCATACATACGCGCCCTACAGCGGCACGGAGTTTGATCTTGCCACGGACAGACTGCTCTTTGAAGCTTCGCCTGTACCGGTTAAGAAGAAAATCTTTATTGTTTCCGATATTTACAACAGGCTTGTGGCGGCAGGTAAGCGCCTGATGGCTGTCATTGAGAAGAATCATGGCGGCACAAATAAGGAGCTGGCGAAGTTTGCAGATCAGATTAATTCGCTGTGCGATAAGTATGACAGGTGATTTTTTAAATGCGGACGCCGGGAGGAAAATAGAATACAGATAAAATACAATGAGATAATGTGAAGACGGAATACGAAGTGATTAGACAGGAGAGGCAATGAGTTTAGCGGATAAGATATTTATTGGCATGTGTAAGGATATATTGGAGAATGGGACCAGCACCGAGGGGGAGAGGGTCAGACCGCACTGGGAGGATGGCACACCGGCTTATACGATCAAAAAGTTTGGCGTGGTGAACCGGTATGATCTGTCGAAGGAGTTTCCGATCCTGACGCTTCGGCGGACGGCGCTTAAGAGTGCGACGGATGAAATGCTTTGGATCTGGCAGAAAAAATCCAACAATATTCATGACCTTCACAGTCATATCTGGGATGCCTGGGCGGACGAGGACGGATCCATCGGAAAGGCCTACGGCTATCAGATGGGCGTAAAACATCAGTATAAGGAGGGGATGATGGATCAGACCGATAGGGTGATCTACGATCTGAAAAACAATCCTTTCAGCCGTCGGATCATGACCAATCTCTATGTGCATCAGGATCTGCATGAGATGAACCTCTATCCCTGCGCCTACTCCATGACCTTTAATGTGACGCAGAAAAAGGGGGAGGAAAAGCTGACCTTAAACGCGGTCTTGAATCAGCGCTCTCAGGATGTGCTGACCGCCAACAACTGGAATGTGGTACAGTATGCGGTTCTGGTGCATATGCTTGCCCAGGTCTGCGGCATGGAGGCCGGAGAACTGGTTCATGTCATAGCCGACGCCCATATCTACGACCGCCACATTCCGATCGCAGAGGAGCTGATCAAACGGGAATCCCATGATGCGCCCACCTTCTGGTTAAACCCTGATATCCACGATTTTTATGAGTTTACCAGAAACGACGTGAGGGTAGACAATTATATCACCGGTGAGCAGGTAGAAAACATTCCTGTGGCGATATAATAACAGTTAAAACAAAGACACTGTAGGTACTAATACGCACATTTAACATGCGGATGCCGGCAGCACAGGTATTTTCTGCCTCGTACCAGAGTCTTATACCATCAACCTCGAAAGGAAACCAATTATGAATTTAATTGTCGCAGTAGACGAAAACTGGGCTATTGGCAACAGGGAAGGCCTTCTTGTGCGGATCCCTAATGATCACAAAATGTTCCAGCAGGAAACCACCGGCAAAGTGGTGATATTGGGCAGAAAGACCATGGAAACTTTTCCGGGTAAACAGCCCTTAAAAAACCGCACCAACATCATTTTGTCGAGTAAGCCGGACTATCAGGTGAAGGGGGCGCATGTAGTGCACAGTATAGAAGAGCTGTTGAAGGAATGCAAACAGTATGAAGACAGAGATATCTATGTGATCGGCGGAGAAAGCATCTACAGACAGCTTCTGCCTTACTGCGATGTGGCCCATGTGACAAAGATTGACAGGATTTACGAGGCGGATGCCTGGTGCCCGAATCTGGATGAAGACGCAGAATGGGAGATCACGGCGGACAGCGACGAACAGGTTTATTTTGACGTGACTTATCACTTTGTAAAGTATGAGAGAAAACCATCCGGTCGATAACCGGCAGTAGTAAGGATGAAAAGAACATCTATGAGTAAAAACAGAATATATCAACGAAGTAAAATGCTGATAGCAGCGTTACTCCTTTCCTTATTCTGCCTGACCGGCTGTGAAAAGATCAACAGGGATACAAAGATCGTTCTGACCACCGGCTTTACGAAAGATGAGGTTTTCCGGATCGAGACGGCTTCCTGTTACAAAAAGGAAGTGATGGTGTACCTGACGAACATCCAGAACCAGTATGAGCAGGTTTATGGCCCGGAGATCTGGGGACAGGAGCAAAACGGTGTGACCATAGAACAGAGCGTAAAGGAATCCGTGCTGGCAGAGCTTGCCCAGATCAAGACCATGAATCTGATGGCGGAAAAATATGGGATCTCACTGGATGAGTCGGAGCAGGATGCGGTAAACGAGGCGGCAAAGGTTTATTTTGAATCGCTGACAGATGCAGAGAAGGAAGCGTTAGATGTAACGGCTGATACGATCAGACAGCTTTACAGAGAATATGCTCTTGCGGATAAAGTATATGAATACATGATAAAAGATGTAAACCCGGAGATCAGTGACGACGAGGCCAGAACGGTGATAGCTCAGCAGATTCTGATAAAGTTCGCAAAACAGGAAGGACCGGGCGATACGGAATCTTATTCTGAGCAACAGAGAAGCTATGCCTATGCCAGGGCGGAAGAAGCGCTCAGGAGGGTAGAAGACGGAGAGGACTTTGATGTGGTGGCCACCAGATACAATGAGGCGGCGGAGAGTACCGTATCCATCAGAAAAGGGGAGATGGATGCGACCTGTGAAGCGGCGGCGTTTCAGCTTGGCAACGGGGAAGTCAGCGGTATTATTGAAACACCGGAAGGCTACTATATCCTGAAATGTGTCAGCACCCTGAACCGGGAGGAAACGGATCTCAATAAAATTAAGATCGTGGAGGAGAGGAAGAAGGAAGCGTTCAGCAGAGAGTACGATTCCTATGTGCAGACGCTGACCCGCCATATGAACGAGGAACTCTGGCAGGAGACCGCACTGCTTCACGACAGTGAGGTTACCACATCAAGCTTCTTTGATGTATATACACAATACTATATCAGTTGACTTTAGAGAAATTTAAGAAATGCTGAAAACCCGCTGAATCAGCGGGTTTTTTATGAATTATTAGCACTCATTCTCAATGAGTGCTAGTTTTCTCTTGACTTGTGCGATGAGGAGAGCTACACTTGACTATAGCAGCGTGAAGAGGACATGAAAAAGGATGTGGCGTCAGAAAAACTCTTCACACAAAAGTATGTAGAACGTATATGATGTCTGGAAAGTACCAGGCTCAGAGACAATGGAAAGAAGGAGTGGACGAAACATGGTAGCAAAGAGCGGAAACTTATCAATCAACAGCGATAATATTTTTCCTATTATTAAAAAATGGCTGTACTCGGATCAGGACATTTTTTACAGAGAGCTGATCTCCAACGGCTGCGATGCCATCACAAAGTTGAAGAAGTTAGATATGATGGGGGAGTATGCACTGCCTGAGGATTTTAAGCCAAGGATCGATGTGCAGATCCATCCGGAGAAAAAGACAATTAAAATTACTGATAACGGCATCGGCATGACGACGGACGAAGTGGAGGAGTATATCAATCAGATCGCATTTTCCGGAGCTACGGATTTTATTGCGCAGTATAAGGACAAAACCAACGAGGATCAGATCATCGGGCATTTCGGACTGGGCTTCTATTCGGCGTTTATGGTAGCGGATGAAGTGCATATCGACTCCCTGTCCTGGAAGAAAGGCGCGGAGCCGGTACACTGGGAGTGCGACGGCGGCACGGAGTTCTCCATGGAAAAAGGTGATAAAGCGGAAGTTGGCACAACGGTCACCCTGTTTTTGAATGAGGATTGCCTGAAATACTGTAATGAGTATGAGGCCAGAAGCGTTGTTCAGAAATACTGTTCCTTTATGCCGACAGAGATCTATCTCTCCAAAGAGGAGAGCGACGAAACCCAGACCATTGATGCGGAGGAGAAGTTAGAGAGCGATATCGTGGTGGAGGAGCTGCCGAAGGAAAAGGAAGAGGACAAACAGCGCCTGAAAATAAAGAGGCGTCCCCAGTTGTTAAACGATATTCATCCGCTTTGGGCAAAGCATCCCAACGAGTGCACAAAGGAAGAATATCTGGAATTTTACCGCAAGGTATTCCAGGATTACAAGGAGCCCCTGTTCTGGATCCATCTGAATATGGATTATCCTTTCAACTTAAAAGGCATCCTGTATTTCCCGAAGATCAATCTGGAGTACGAGTCCATCGAGGGAAAGATCAAACTGTACAACAACCAGGTGTTTATTGCGGATAACATCAAGGAAGTTATTCCGGAATTCCTGCTTCTGTTAAAGGGGGTCATCGACTGTCCGGATCTGCCGTTAAATGTGTCCAGAAGCGCCCTGCAGAACGATGGTTTTGTGAAAAAGATTTCCGATTATATCACGAAGAAAGTGGCGGATAAGCTGTCCGGCATGTGTAAGACAGATAAGGAAGAGTATGATAAATACTGGGATGATATCAGCCCCTTCATCAAGTTTGGCTGTCTGAAAGACGACAAGTTCTGCGAAAAGATGACGGACTATATTCTGTTTAAGAATCTGGAGGGCAAATATCTGACGCTGCCGGAATGCCTGGAAGTGGCAAAGAGCGATCCGGATGAGGCGGAGGAAAACGCTGAGGGCGAGAACGCTGTGGATGAAAACGGCGAAGAGGCAGAGGCTGAGGCCGTTGGAGAAGGCACAGGCGCCGGGGAGGCCGTGGACGAAAACGGCGAAAAGGTGGAAGCCGAGGTTGTGACCGAAGAGCCGGATGCAGAAGATGCGGACGGCGGTGATGACGCAGAGGAAAAAAAGGAAAAGATTATCTATTATGTAACCGACGAGAGGCAGCAGGGCCAGTATATCAATATGTTCAAGGCTGCAAAGATGGACGCTGTGATCCTGACACACAATATCGATCAGCCTTTTGTACAGCAGCTGGAATCCAAAAATGAAGGCATCAAATTCATGCGTATCGATGCGGATCTGACGGAGAACTTCAAGGCAAAGACTTCCAAAAAGGCTGAGAAGGAACTGGAAGAAAACGCGGAAGCCATCGGGAAATTAGTGAAGAAGGCGCTGAAAAAGGACAAGCTGACCGTGAAGCTTGAAAAGCTGAAAAATAAAAAGATTTCGTCCATGCTGACCATCTCCGAAGAGAGCCGCAGAATGCAGGATATGATGAAGATGTATGCGGTGAACGGTATGGATATGGGGATGTTCGGGGAAGAGGGCGAAACCCTTGTCTTAAACGCAAGCCATCCTCTGGTACAGTATGTCATGGAGCATAAGGAGGAGAAAGACTCCAAAATGATCTGCGAACAGCTCTATGATCTGGCGAAGATCCAGAATGCACCGCTTCCGGCGGAGGAGATGGCGAACTTCGTTGCGAGAAGCAATGAGATTATGATGCTTTTGATGAATAAATAAAAATATTTTTAAATAATGATAATTAGGCAGGGATTTTTTGGATCTCTGCCTGATTTTGATGTACAGGCTTCACAGGATATGATCACCCCCATCCGGGCGGCCTCCCCCAAAAACCTGCCCCCACCCTGTTTCAGAAAATTCCCCGTAATGTTTGTGAAGTGCGGATTTATGTGGTATACTGGGAAAAGGTTTTGGATAGGAGAGGAGGAAATTATGATGAGTGACTATATTATCAGCTGCTGCTCTACAGCGGATCTGGAGAAGGAGCATTTTGAAAAACGTGATATTCACTACATTTGCTTTCATTTTGAGTTAGATGGGAAACAATACAGAGATGATCTGGGGCAGTCTATCCCTTTTGATGAGTTTTATCGCAGGATGCAGGAGGGCGCATCGACGAGAACATCCCAGATCAATGTGGAAGAGTTCCGGGAATATTTTGAGCCGTTCCTGAAAGCGGGGAAGGATATTTTACATGTGACGCTTTCTTCCGGCATTTCCGGTGTGTTTAATTCGGCAAAACTGGCGGCCGATGAACTGATGGAGCAGTATCCGGACAGGAAGATCTATGTGGTGGATTCTCTGGGAGCGTCTTCGGGCTATGGTCTGATCATGGATAAAATGGCGGATCTGCGGGACGAGGGAAAAACACTTGAGGAGGCGCATCAGTGGCTGGAAGAAAATAAGCTGAAACTGCATCACTGGTTTTTCTCCACGGATCTGACATTTTATATCAGAGGCGGCCGGATCTCCAAAACAGCGGGAACGGTAGGGATGGTGTTAAATATCTGCCCGCTTTTAAATATGGATAACGAGGGAAGGCTGATCCCCAGACAGAAGATCAGGACAAAGAAAAAAGTAATACAGGAAATTACCGAAAAGATGAAAGAACACGCACAGAACGGGACAGACTATAGTGGGAAGTGTTATATTTCCCAGTCAGCATGTTACGAAGATGCGAAAAAGGTGGCGGATCTTGTGGAGGAGGCGTTTCCAAAGCTGTCAGGGAAAGTGGTTATCAACAACATCGGCACCACCATCGGCAGCCATACGGGACCAGGAACAGTGGCACTGTTTTTCTGGGGTGACGCAAGAAAGGACTGAACCTTGAAAAAAGCGATATGCACAGGCGCGGATAAAAGTGTGGCGATGAAGCGGGCGCAGATTTTGCTGAGGATCCTTGTCATGGTCATGTTTTTTGCCTCTGTTCTGTTTATCTGGCATAATTCGATGGAGAGCGCGGAGGTTTCCGCCGGGCGAAGCGGAAGAGTAACTGAAGCGGTCAACGGAGTGCTGGAATCCATGGGAAGAGAGGCCGTCACGGAACATTTTGTCCGAAAAATGGCTCATTTTTCAGAATATGGCCTGGAGGGCGTATTGACGGTACTTTTGTTTGTGGTATACTGTTTGAAACCAAAAAAAAATATGATTCTGTCTGTCCTGACAGGATTGTTTACGGCAGTGGTGGATGAGTCGATCCAGTTTTTTTCGGCGGGAAGGGCTCCAGGTGTTCTGGATGTCTGTATTGATATGGCCGGTTTTATCTGCGGCATGCTGTTTATGGTGGCAGCATATTATATCGTTCAGACGGGCCGTGTGATACTGCATGACCGCACTGTTCGGAGAGGATGATACATGAGCGAAAAAAGGGATACGAAAGAAAAACAGGCAAAAAAGCTTCAGGAACTGAAAAAACTTGTGAAGATGGAAATAGAGGGGGGAGGCATATCGGCGGAGGAACTGGAAGACGTCCTCTGGGAGGCGCTTGTTTTGCTGGAAGGGAAGAATTTTGAGACGGCGAAACATTTAAACTACAGTTATTCTATTAAAGGGTATGAGATATTTGTCAGCAGAAAAGACAAGTCCATCACCCGCTCCACGGTAAATCTGTCACTCTGGAATGCGATGGAGCTGCAAAAGGCGGGTTTGCCTGTCAGCGGCCCGAAAAAGTTAAAGACTTTCGGGGCCAGTTATCTGTATCCGATTTTCATGGAGATCGGTGTGATCGTGCAGGATGAGATGGAACAGCTTTCCCTGGAACTGTAAGACCGCTTCGGGATACACACTTGCTTCGCCAGGCGCTGGCAAATAACCGGAATAAGTCGGAGGAAACTTTATGGCAAAGAGAATGCTTGACTGTTATGCTTCTGATTTTCAGAAGTTTACGAAAGAGGATCTTCTGGAATCCATTTTAAAAAGTGAGGGGCGGATTATCGCCTGTGAGACCATAGGAACGCTGCAGCCCATGCTGGGGAATGTGACCAATGCGGAGTTTGTGGCGGCCATGGGAGCGGATGTCGTACTGCTCAATATGTTTGATGTGATAAAACCGGTGGTGAACGGACTGCCAAAGACAGAGCCGGAAAATACGGTGCGGCTCATAAAAAAGCTTACCGGGAGGCCGGTGGGGATCAATCTGGAACCTGTAAAAGAAGGGGAAGAGGGAGAGACAGAACCCATGTGGAAGATGTCCCCGGGGCGCAGAGCCACCGTGGAGAATGCAAAGCGGGCGGCGGAGATGGGGGTGGATCTGATTCTGCTGACCGGGAATCCGGGGATGGGCGTCAGCAATCCGGCTATCATTGAAACGTTAAAGCGTTACCGGGAAGCCGTGGGGGATCAGGTGGCGCTTGCCGCAGGGAAGATGCACGCGGCGGGGATCCTATCGGAAGCGGCAGAAAATATCATGACGAAAGAGGACGTGGAGAGCTTTGTGAAAGCCGGCACCGATATCATTCTTCTGCCGGCGCCGGGGACTGTGCCGGGGATTACCGTGGAGTATGCGAAGGAACTTGTAACCTGCGCCCATGAACTGGGAGCCATGACAATCACTGCCATCGGGACGTCCCAGGAGGGGGCTGATACGGACACGATAAAGCGGCTTGCGTTACTGTGCAAGATGACCGGGACGGATATCCACCATCTGGGGGATGCCGGGTACGGTGGTATGTCCCTGCCGGAAAATATATTCGCTTATTCCACGGCAGTCCGGGGAATAAGGCATACTTACCACAGGATGGCGGCATCGGTGGAGAGATAGGGGGATTAATGCTGCGGAGAGTCCGGACAGGATATATGCATCCTGTCCTGCGGTACCGTCTGGCCGAAGTCACAAAAAGATCTGCCTCGCATATAATGGCGTAAGAGAATATATGCGGGGATTTTTTATGCCAGAAAATAAACTGCATGCTGCGCAGAATGACTATACAGACAGAGGAAAACTGCAGATCAATGTGACTTCCACACTGGGATTTTTCCCGGTGACGGATGCAAAAGTTACGGTAACGCTTTCAGGACAGCCAGATACGGTCATAGAGGAACTGAATACGGATATTTCGGGACAGACGGTGGAGATTGAACTGCCGGCGCCACCGCTTGACTATTCGTTAGAGCCGGAACAGGAGGTGCAGCCCTATGCTGACTATGATATTGCCGTGACGGCGCCGGGATATGAGACGGTTGTTGTGGAAGGCGTGCAGATACTGCCGGAAGTGGAATCCATTCAGCCCATCAGTATGATTCCTCAGGAGGTGGAGACAGCGCCGGAGGAGGATATTGTAATACCGCCTCATACTCTGTTTGGGGAGTATCCGCCGAAAATTGAGGAAGATGAAGTCAAGCCGATAGATGAGGACGGGGAGATCGTTTTGAGCAGAGTGGTGATACCGGAGACAGTGGTGGTACATGACGGACTGCCGACGGATACGTCAGCGCCGAATTACTATGTGCCCTACAGAGACTATATCAAGAATGTGGCTTCCTCGGAGATTTATGCTACCTGGCCGGAACAGACGATCTACGCCAATGTTTTAGCTATTATGTCCTTCACCCTGAACAGAGTGTATACGGAGTGGTACAGGAATCAGGGACGCAATTTCACGATCACCTCTTCCACTGCCTATGACCAGAAATGGATGCGGGGCAGAAATATTTACAGCAATATCAGTTATCTGGTGGATACGATCTTTGCAAATTATCTGTCAAGGCCCGGTGTACGGCAGCCCATTTTTACCTCATACTGCAACGGTACGACCGTCACATGCAACGGTCTTTCTCAGTGGGGCTCCAAGTATCTGGGAGATCAGGGGTACTCTGCTATAGAGATCATACGCTATTACTATGGGAGCGATATGTATATCAATACGGCGACCAGCGTTTCCGGTGTGCCTTCGTCCTGGCCGGGATATAATCTGACCATAGGCGCCAGAGGGGATAAAGTGCGGCAGATTCAGGAACAGCTTAACCGCATTGCTCAGAATTATCCGGCTATTCCGGTGGTTCCTGCAGATGGCATCTATGGGCCGAGAACGGCGGAGACTGTCAGAGTGTTCCAGCGGATATTCGGCCTTCCTGTGTCGGGGATTGTAGACTACCCGACATGGTATAAAATCTCTGCAGTTTACGTGGCAGTAACAAGGATAGCGGAGCCCGGAACATGATTAAAACCTGGAATAACTACTTAAAATAGATATATTTGCTAAAAAAATGAAAAATAGACGGTTATAAACAGCTGTTACATATGATTTTTATTCTATTTTTCATTTTCATGTAAAATATTTTTGGAGGTACATAAAAATCAGATACGGTCTGGGGATGTGATGGATAAAGAAACAAAAGATAAATTTCTCAGGGAATTGGTAGAAGAGGGCTATGAAAAACTTTATATTTTTATAAGCAGAGGGAATGGTGATAAAGATCTGGTGGATGATGTGGTACAGGAAACTTTTCTGGAAGCATACAGAAAAGCGGAGATTCTGATGGATCATGAGAATCCAATGGGATGGTTATATCTTACAGCTAAGAATAAGCTGATGAAACTACAATCCAGGAAGAAGAGTATGTATTCTCTGGATGACACAAAATATTTTCATTTCAAGGCAAGAGAGATAAAAGAATTTAAATACGGAGAAATTGAATTGGCGGAGACGATCAGGAATTCTGTCAGCGAAAAGGAATATGAGATGCTGCGTGATTATTATCTGAACGGATACTCCTCAGAGGAGGTGGCAGAAAAATACGGTGTGGATAAAGGCAGCATCAGGATGAGAATGAGCAGATTGAAAAAGAGATTGCGGGAGGAGCTTATCGTAGGCTGGCTGATTTTCTTTGTACTCTGTTTCAGAGCGGTACTGTGAAAGAAAACCGGAATTCTGATCCGTTATGTAAGAGTGAGGAATTTTTATGGTTGGCAATAAAAGAGTTTTAATAGATGAGCTGGAAAAACAACTTTTATGGTATAGAGAAGAAGCAACTGAAGAGGAGTTTGATCCGGATGCGGTGGATGCGATCTGTACCATGCTGCAAAAACTTTCACCGACAGGAGAACCTCATAAGAAAAAGGAGGAAGTTTTTGAAAATATAATGAATCGGGTTCGTCTGGAAGAGCGAAAAACGGCTAAGTTCGGGGAGGTAAGGCGTTTTGAGGAGAATCCGAAGGAAAGCAGCGTAGGCGGTGAAAGAAGATTGAATGGGAAGAAAATGTATTATTTCCTTCTCAGAAAGAGAGGACTGCGGGCAGCAATGGTTTTTATTGCAGTTGCCGGAATTTTCTTTTCTTTGGATAGAGTAATTTATGCAAGAGAGAACAAGTCACTGTTTACGATGATTTTGGAACAGGTCGGATGGTTGGAGATTGAGAAGGAAGAGGGAATGGAAAGGCTGGGAATGGATGCGGGGGAGAAGCAAGAGGATTTCTTTAACTCTTGGGCAGATTTATCCAGTGATTTGAAAAAGAAAATTGTCGTGCCACAATATATACCAGAGGGTTATTCACTTTATGGAATAAGATTGTGGAATTTTGATAACCGAAAAAATATTCAAACTAATTATTATGATCGGGGAAATGGTCATATACTGGTTGAAATTACTTTATGGGAAGATGGAGTAGACCACTACAGAGAAAATGTGTCAGATGAAAATATATATGCGTTGCTTCCTGAGTATTCTGATGAAAATACATTATATTATAAGTACGAGGATGAATATATTTGTATGGTGTTTATGGAAAACAGTTTTTATAGAATCAGCGGAAATATTTCGTTGGCGGAGATTGTTAAAATGAGAGAGGGATTAGGAGATGTAAAATAAATGCAAGAAAAATGTTACATTTAGTAATAAAATGCAATAACATAAATCAAGATAAAAATAGTTACACAAGGTGATGAATTAATTCACTTATAGGTACAAAAGAAAAGAGGTTAGAAAATGAAGGTAAGAGTAAAAAGATTAGTTGCTATTTTATGTGGTATTGTAATGCTGTTTAATAGTGGTATAGGACTGGTTTCTCATGCGGAGGAGATACTTAAGGCGTGGGAGGTTAATGAATATCAGGAACCTGTCGGGGATAATGTGGAACATGGTATCTATGATATTCCTGATTTTAGTGGAGCAAAGGCAGCAACACTGACCGGCTGCTCGATTGGTATCTCGGTAAATGCAGAGGGGGTGAGAGGATCAATTAAAACCGGTTCCACAGTACAGGCCAGTGAGATTGGTATCAGAGATATCAGGCTGGAAAAATATGTAGATGGTAAGTGGGTTTTAGTTGGATCACATCCTGGTGGGTCCAGAAATAATAATGATGTATATGCTATGGAGGTTTCAACCAGTTCCGCAGAAAAAGGGGTGGAATATCGTCTCAGTTGTTATCATTATGCTTACCTGGAGGGTGAAAAACATGAGGTGTTTAATCAGACAAAAGGGGTAAGTTATAATCATTAAGGGATACTGTAAAACAGGCCAAAAATAAGTGGCAGGAAGTATAAACAGGTAACGAAAGTATAAATTAAGTAACAGTAGGAAGTAAGACTATAAGCAGAATGATTGATCACGTTTATGTATATTGTAATAAGTATTCTATGCGGCGCCTTCCGGCGCCGTTTTAAGATAGGGCAGTCCACTGACAGATATAATATTCTGCACAAAAATATTAGAATATGAAAATTGTTTTTGCACAAATACACCAAAAACAACATTGGAAAGAAAAGATAGATGAAATTCACACCATAATAGGATAAACTATAAAGAAGCGAGTGTTTGTCAGAAAGATACGAAAGGATGGAATCAACATGTCAGAAGTGAAGATCATGCTTGGGAATGAAGCGATCGCCCGGGGCGCTTACGAGGCGGGAGTAAAGGTATCCGCGGCTTATCCGGGGACGCCCAGTACGGAGATCAGTGAGAATATTGTGAAATATAAGGAAGATATTTACGCGGAGTGGTCGCCCAATGAAAAGGTGGCGGCGGAAGTTGCCATCGGGGCTTCGATCAGCGGGGTGCGCGCCATGTGTTCCATGAAACATGTGGGGGTGAACGTGGCCAGCGATCCGCTCTATACGGCCTCCTACGCGGGAGTGAACGGCGGACTTGTGCTGGTGGCGGCGGACGATCCGGGGTTATACAGCTCCCAGAATGAACAGGATACGAGGTGCGTGGCGAGAGCGGCGCAGGTGCCGGTTTTGGAGCCCTCGGATTCCCAGGAGGCGAAGGATTTTACAAAACTTGCCTTTACGCTGAGCGAAGAATATGACACACCTGTCATTGTCAGGACGACGACCCGTCTGTCGCACTCTCAGGGGGCGGTGACAATAGAAGAGAGAGCGGAGCCGGAAGATAAACCCTATGAAAAAAATCCGGCAAAATATGTGATGATGCCGGCCAATGCGAAAGGGCGCCATGTGTATGTGGAAGAGCGCATGAACAGGATGGCGCAGGATGGCTGTCAGATGGAGATCAACCGGGCGGAGTACCGCGATACGGCCATCGGCTTTGTGGCCAGCGGCATCGCGTACCAGTATGTCAGAGAGGCCTGCCCGGAGGCGTCTGTATTAAAGCTGGGGCTGGTGTATCCGCTGCCGCGGAAGCTGATCGAGGAGTTTGCCGGCAAAGTGGACCGCCTGATCATCTTTGAAGAGCTGGAGCCTGTCTATGAGGAACAGATCAGATCCTGGGGGATCCCCTGCGAGGGAAAGGAACTGTTTACAAGGCAGGGGGAATACAGCGCGAACATGCTGCGGGAGGTGATCCTTCATGAGAAGCAGGAAAGAAGGGAGGCGGCGAAGGTGCCGAACCGTCCGCCGATTTTGTGCCCGGGCTGTCCTCACAGGAGTACCTTCTGGATCTTAAATAAACTGAAAATTCATGCGGCCGGGGATATTGGCTGCTACACCTTAGGGGCGGTGCCGCCGCTTCATGTGATCGAAACGACGATCTGTATGGGGGCAAGTATCTCCACGCTCCATGGGATGGAAAAGGCGAAAGGAAAGGATTACATAAAAAACTGGGTAGCCGTGATCGGGGATTCCACATTTATGCATACGGGCGTCAACTCCCTGATGAATATGGTCTACAATCAGGGGACGGGAACAGTGCTGATTCTGGACAATTCCACCACCGGCATGACCGGTCATCAGGACCATGCGGCCACAGGAAAAACGCTGCAGGGCGATGTGGTGCCTGCCATCAGTATTTATCATCTCTGTAAATCCATGGGCATTGAGCATGTGACGGAGGTGAACGCCTTTGATGTGGACATGCTGGAAAGGACTATCAAAGAGGAAGTGGCCAGGGACGCAGTATCCGTGATTATCGTGACAGCGCCCTGCGCCCTGTTAAAAGGACAGAAGTTCCCGAATAAATGCGTGGCGATTTCGGAGAAATGTAAAAAGTGCGGCGCATGCCTTAAGCCCGGCTGTCCTGCCCTGACAAAGAAGGAAGACGGCACGGTACAGATCGACGCTTCCATGTGCAACGGATGCGGACTGTGCGCACAGCTTTGTAAATTCGGGGCGATTGAAGTGAGAGAAAAGTAACGATATATAGAATGAAAGCGGGAGAATATTATGACGAAAAATATTATGATCGTCGGCGTGGGCGGGCAGGGAACGCTGCTCACCAGCCGGATATTAGGCGGTATTATGGTGGAAGGCGGTTATCAGGTAAAGCTTTCCGAGGTACACGGCATGGCTCAGCGGGGCGGTAGCGTGGTGACCTTTGTGCGCTATGGCGAGGAGGTGGCGGAGCCCATCGTGGAGGAAGGACAGGCAGATATTCTGATCGCCTTTGAGAGACTGGAAGTTCTGCGCTATGCCCATTTTCTGAAAAAAGACGGCGTGATCATCGCGAATGATCAGCGGATCGATCCCATGCCCGTGGTGATGGGAGCCGCAGAATATCCCGAAAACATTCTGGAGGATCTGGGGAAAACGTACAGGATCTATCGGATCGATGCACAGAAGAAAGCGCTGGAGCTGGGAAACAGCAGAGTGTTTAACATTATCGTGCTGGGACTTGCGGCAAGGCATATGAACTTTACGAAAAAGCAGTGGCTTACTGTGATAGAAAAGACCGTGCCGCCGAAAACAGTGGAGATTAACCGGAAGGCGTTTCTGGTTGGATACGGAGAGTAGAATACCTGTACAGATCAGAAAATTTGCAGTATGAGTACTGCAGAGCGGACAAAAAAGCCTGCATGGAACAGAGTGCGGTTGGGCATACAGGAAGCCTGTGCAGAATATACAGATGACGGAAAGGATAATTGACATAAATGATCATAGATTTTCACACCCACACATTTCCGGAAAAGATCGCGAAAGCGAGCATCGAAAGCCTGTCGAAATGTTCGGGAATCACGCCCCATACGGACGGCACGGCGGATGGCCTGCGGCGGAGCATGGAGGAGGCCTGTGTGGATCTGTCCGTGATCCTGCCTGTGGTGACAAGACCGGCACAGTTTGAGACGGTAAATAGAGTGGCGGCAAGGATCTGTGAGGCAGGAGGCGGCCTGCTCTCCTTCGGCGGCATTCACCCGGACTGTTCGGATATCAGACAGAAAATACGGGAGATCAAAGCCCTCGGCTTAAAGGGGATCAAGATCCATCCGGCCTATCAGGAAGTTTACATGGATGACATCCGTTATCTGCGGATTTTGGATGCGGCCACGGAACAGGGGCTGATTATCTCGGTGCATGCCGGGGTGGACATCGGACTGCCGGAGCCGGTTTATGCGGCGGTGGAGAAGATACTGTATGCGGTCAGAGAGACAAAACCGGAAAAACTGGTGTTGGCGCATCTCGGCGGCTGGAAAGAATGGGATGCGGTGGAGGAGCTGATCGCAGGGGAAAAGGTTTATCTCGACACGGCGTTTCTGGAGGACTATATCAGTGACGAACAGCTTTTGCACATTATCCGCAGACACGGCGCGGAAAGGATCCTGTTCGGTACGGACTGTCCCTGGTCGGGACAGCGGGAGAGCATCGAGAGGTTTAAAAAGCTGTCCCTCACGGAGGAGGAGCGGACACTGATCTTTTCGGGGAACGCAGAGAGACTGTTTGGACTGAAATGAGAATGGACAGGAAGGAAACGCCAATGGTCCGGGAGGTTGAAAAGGAAAGATACGTATCTGGATTACCAGGAACGCAGGAAGCATGCAGAGGTATAAAATGATGGTCTGCCCGGATGGTAATAATAAAATATGAATGAATGGATGATTTTCCTTGGGATCGCCCTGTGCGCCGTTTTCCTTGTGGGACTGCAGGGGCGGCGGGAAGCAAAAAGGCAGAGAGCATATGCGCAAAAACTGATCAGAGAAGAATATGGGACTGCCCCGATGAAGAACAGCGCCAGGGATGAGGCCGCTGTGGAGAGCAGTTATCTCCATGCACAAAAAGAGTTCTTTCTGGACGATATCACCTGGAACGATCTGGATATGGACCGTGTGTTCCGACGGGTAAATTACGCCAGATGTTCCGCCGGGGCGGGGGAACTCTACAGGATCCTGCGCTGTCCGGTGATGGAGGAGGAGACGTTAAAGGAGCGGGATATTCTGGCGCAGAGCATGGCAGAGATAAGTTCGCTCAGAGAACAGCTTTCCATGGCGCTCCATGAGATCGGTTTTACCGGAAAGTATGCGCTGGAAGAATATCTGGATTATCTGGACAATCTGGGGGAGAGAAACAACTATAGACATATTCTGTTTGATCTTCTGTATGTTCCGGCTGTCGGCCTTCTGTTTTTGCAGCCGGCATTTGGCATAACGCTGTTGTTTCTGGCCCTGATCGTCAATATTACAACCTATTATAAGGAGAAGGCGGAGATTACTCCCTATCTGATCAGTTTTGCCTATATTCTGCGCATGATACGGGGTGCGGAGAACATAGGCGGAATCTTAACCAGAGCCGGGCGGAGCGGCGTTTTAAAAACAGGTGTGCCCGGAACAGAGGAGGTTTTTGCAAATTATCAGAAGATCCTGGATCAGGGGATCAGGGAGTTGGGGAGTTTTAAGAGATTTTCCGGGGCGGCCATGTCCATGTCCAATCCTGCGGGCGGATCAGGGCCTCTTGATATCCTGTTTGATTATCTGAAGATGGCGCTGCATCTGGATCTGATGAAATTCAATCAGATGTTACAGGTCGTCAGACAGAAGGACGCCGTGATAAGGAAGTTTGTTTCTGCGGTGGGAACGTTGGATGCCTGCATCTGTATCGCCTATTTCAGAGCCTCTCTGGAACAGTATTGCAGGCCGGAGAGGGACAGAGCGTATGGAATTTTGGCGGAGGAACTGTACCATCCTCTGTTGGAAGCGCCTGTCAAAAACAGTATTGACACGGGAAAAGGGGTGCTGATCACAGGTTCCAATGCCTCGGGAAAGTCCACGTTTTTAAAGACGGTAGCGCTTGGCGCGGTACTTGCACAGACGCTTTATACAGTGCCGGGGAGGAGGTTTTCGGCGCCTTTTTACCGGGTGATGAGTTCCATGGCGCTGCGGGATGATCTGATCGGCGGCGACAGTTACTTTATGGTGGAGATCAAGTCGTTAAAGCGGATTCTGGATGCCCGCGAGGAGATGGCCGGGGAGGAAAAGGGCAGTTTTTCGACCGGTATGCGGGAGGAAGGAAGCGGTGGGATGGAGAGGGCTGTCAGAGAAAACGCCGCGCCGCCGGTGTTATGTTTTGTGGATGAAGTGCTGCGGGGCACGAACACCGTGGAGCGGATCGCAGCATCCAGCAGAATTTTGCAGTCGCTGACCGGAAAAGGGGTGTTGTGCTTTGCGGCCACGCATGATATAGAACTGACGCATCTGTTGGAAGATACTTATGAGAATTATCATTTTGAGGAGACCATAGAAGAAGGCGACATCAACTTTAATTATCTGCTGAAAAAGGGCAGAGCGCAGTCGAGGAATGCCATCAGACTGCTTCAGGTGATGGGATATGACAGTGATGTCATAAAAGAGGCAGAAGATATGGCGGGACGGTTTCTGGAAACCGGGAAGTGGGAAATGTAAGGAAGTACGGACAGGAAGGTATAAAACGGAATAACCTGCGCAGAAAATGTGAGACGCGTACAGAGAATGCAGGAATTGTTGTGAAAGATATGGGAGCAGTGAGATGAAAGTAACAATTTATACGGACGGTGCGGCCAGAGGAAATCCGGACGGACCGGGCGGGTACGGTGCGGTGGTGCAATTCGTGGACACGAAGGGGACGCTGCATGAAAGAGAGTACAGTGCCGGCTATAAAAAAACAACGAACAACCGCATGGAACTGATGGCGGCTATCGCAGGGCTGGAAGCGTTAATAAAGCCCTGTCAGGTGGAGCTTGTTTCGGATTCCAAATATCTGGTGGACGCATTTCAGAAAGACTGGATAAACGGCTGGCAGAAGAAAAACTGGAAAAAAGCGGATGGCGGCGCTGTGAAAAATGTGGATCTGTGGAAGCGGCTGTTGGCGGCCATGAAACCCCACCAGGTACAGTTTGTCTGGGTGAAGGGGCATGACGGCCATCCGGAGAATGAGCGCTGTGACCGGCTGGCCACTGCCGCGGCGGACGGTGAGGATCTGCTTGAAGATACAGGGGCCTTTTCCACACAGGAGGAAACAGTGGAAAAAAAGTGAGAGGATAATTGGAATAAAGAGTACAAACGGAAATAATTTAAAACTGAAAAAGATCCCGGTGTAAGAGAAGAACCTCTTATGCCGGGATCTTTGTATGTCCGGAAATTGATTCACAGGAATGCAGCGTTGTACGGTTGACTTGTGGAGGGATATATAATAAAAATATCATCAACAGGCAGAAATATCAGACCTGGGAAGAAGAAACAGACACAGACAGTAAAGGACAGGATGAAGGAGGAACAGGATATGGCATACCGGATCACAGACGAAGCGGTGGACAGCTACCGGGAGCATTTGGAGCGGGAGGAGTATGAGAGGGGAACGATAGAAAAGTATCTGCGGGATATCAGGACTTTCAGGGTATGGCTGGAAAAAGAGAGAAGTGCTGGGGAGGCCCCCGTGGAGAAAGCGGCGGCATCGGGCTGGAAGGGCAGCCTTGTGGAAAAGGGGTATGCGCCGGTGACGATCAACGCGATGCTTTCGTCCCTGAACGGATTTTTCGGGTATCAGGGGTGGCAGGAGTGCCGGGTAAAGTTTTTAAAGATCCAGAGACGTATCTTCCGGGATGAGGAGAGGGAACTGACCAGGGCTGAATATGCCCGTTTGCTGGAAACAGCCGCAAAAGAGGGAAATCCGCGTCTTGCGCTGCTGCTGGAGACGATCTGCGGGACGGGGATCCGGGTGTCTGAGGTCCGCTACATTACGGTGGAGGCGGTGAAAAGGAGGAGAGCGGATATCTCCTTAAAGGGAAAGATCCGTACGATCCTGCTGACGGGGAAGCTGTGTAAAAAACTGATGGACTATGCCAAGAAGCAGAAGATCCGGTCGGGAGAGATCTTCATTACAAGGAGTGGAAAGAGTCTGGAAAGACGTCAGATCTGGGGAGAGATGAAGAAACTGTGTGAGAAGGCCGGGGTTTCACCGGGGAAGGTATTTCCGCACAATCTGCGGCATCTGTTTGCGCGGACGTTTTATAAAATATGTAAGGACATCGTGGAGCTTGCAGATGTACTGGGACACAGCAGTATAGAGACAACGAGGATCTATCTGATCTCGACGGGGGAATCCCATGCGAGGACGCTGGAGAGGCTGAGGCTGGTCAGCTGAGAGGGAGGAAAGGTTATGGATATGACAAAATCATCATTTTGTCATATGCAAAAGGCGGAAAAACGTTTTCCAGACTGAGTTTCCACCCAAATGTTACATTTTAATAGATATTTTAATAATATTTTATGACTCGGACAGAAAAAAATCAACCGTAAATTTTGTATTTTTTTATTACAATTCTGTTCCGTTTTCAGGTAAAGTGCATTCTCCTATCCCACAAAATCAATAAAATGATGATTTTGTTGATAACAGGGATAAATAAGAGAGGGAATGTGTTATGAGAAAACAGTTGAAACGGCAGTGGAAGAAGTTGGCGAAGCGGAGTACAGCATACTTTTTGGTATTTGCGATGGTGGTTTCGGTGTTTTCAGTGAACATGGAAACGGGGCATGCGAAAGAGTATCCAGAGGTAAAGAGCGCGGGCACGGAGGATAGTTCCCAGGTATTTATTGAGGGCGGAGTCGTCATGGAGGAAGCAGGGAAGGGAACCGATGCGGATGGAAGCGGCAGTACGGGAACCGGAGCAGCCAGTGGGGATGTGACGTCAGAAACGGCTGCAGGTACAGGGGGAAGTGGCGGTGAAGAAAGCGGTGCGGCCGGAAGTGATGGTACAGAAACCGGTACAGAGGGAAGCAACGGCCAGGGAACGGACGGGGCAGGAAACGCTGCGGAAGGAACGGGAAGTGACGGTGAAGGTACTGATGCAGGCGGAAACAGCGGAGAAAGTACAGGAACCGGCACGGATGGAAGCGGGACCGGCAGCGACGATACAGAACCGGGAGAGAACGGCAGCGGAACTGATGAGGGTAATAGCACAGGAGGAACCGAAAACGGGGAACCTGCAGATGGCAGCAGCGATTCGGAAGCCCCGGATGACAGCGCTATACAGAATCCGGATGAAATAACTCAGGAGACGCCCCTGGACGTGTCGGCTAATGATCTGCTGGAAGAGGAGATTCCGCCCTTCGAGATCATGGATCTGGATGCATATGGCTCTATGAGAAATATGCTTTACGCCTATGCCCTGACATATGCAGAAAAGGGAAGCTTACAGGATCAGATCAACCAGGCGGTGAAGGACGGCCAGTCGGAGTGCACCCTTGATCTGATAGAGGATACAGCGGAAAACCTTGTGATTCTGGACGATATCAAAGTGACTCTGAATCTGAATGGGTATACCTTATATCCGTCTGTTCGCATCTATAATGGAAGCATGAGCCTGATCACAGTCTACGGTGAACTGGTGTTAAACGGAGATGGCGGTCTTGCTCCCGGCGGCATGGAGGATGTGCGCGGCATCACGGTGGGTGATGGCGGCCACCTTACCATGAATGGCAGTACCATAAAAGATTTTAATGTGGAACGCAATGGTGCAGGTGTTCTTGTGGAGAACAAGGGAACCTGTGTAATAAATGGTGGTTCTTTTACAGGTAATACGGCAAAATATTACGGCGGCGGTCTGTTTGCCTATGATGCGGCAGGCACCACGCTTGCAGGCGGTACATGGGAGAATAACCATGCGGAGTGCGGCGGCGGTATCGCTTTCAATAAGGCATCTGATGATCATTTCAGTTATAGAAATCTGACAGTAAGGAACAATACCGCCAGTGAAAAAGGCGGCGGTATTTATACGGAGAACGCCGCAAAGGGAGTCACACTGGAAAATGTAACAGTAGAAGGAAATACGGCGAAGATCGGCGGCGGCATGTATTTTGTAAACAGTGCAGAGATGAACATGCCTGAGAATGGCAATGCAGTAATAAAGGGAAACCATGCTACTGCAGGAAGCGGCGGCGGTATCTGGCTGGGACAGGGTTCCCGGTTTACCATGACTGCCGGCAATAAAATCACGGGAAACACTGCGGACGGCGTGAAGGGAGCAGCCGGCGGCGGTATCTATCTGTATCGAAGCAGCATATTTACCATGACCGGCGGCGAGATCAGCGGAAACCATGCGCTGACAAGCGGCGGCGGTGTTGCGGTTGCCAGTGAGAACAATTACCGAAGCAGTTTTACTATGAGCGGCGGTACTGTGAAGGAAAACAGCCTGGGACAGGAAGATATTGTGCAGACCGGACTTTACGGCGGCGGTATTTATGTTGGCAGCTATTCGGAGGAGGTCAGGATTTCCGGGGAGGCGGAGATTACAGCGAACAGTGGCGCCAGTCAGGGCGGCGGCGTCCATATTGCAGGAAGCGGGAAAGGATTTTTCCTGGAGGGAGGCAGGATCTTTGAGAACAGTGTGGATGTAAATAATCTGGAATCTCACGGCGGTGGTATTTACTGCAGCACGGTCACTACCATATCTGACGGCGAGATCTATGGAAATACAGCCAAATATGACGGCGGTGGTGCGAAACTGGGGACTGTTACCATGACCGGTGGTAAGATATATGGTAATACGTGCGGGCGTGATGGCGGCGGCGTAAGGAGCGGGGCCTTTACGATGTCTGATGCGGCAGTGATCTGTGAAAATACCAGCAGTAATAGCGGCGGCGGTATTTATTCATCAGCTTTTACCATGGAAGAAGGAGCTGAGATATACGGAAATAAAAGCAGAAGCAATGGCGGTGGCATTGCGGTGGATGGGTTTGTGACAATAAACGGTGGAGTTATATATGATAATACTGCCAGTCAGGGCGGCGGTATCTTTAACTGGAGAGGTTTTCGGATCACAGGCGGCAGTATCCATGGTAATACGGCATCCGGGCGTGGCGGTGGTATTGCCACGGACTATGGTTACAGATGTTATATGACAGGCGGTTCGATCCGGGATAACAGATCTGCGGCAAGTGGCGGCGGTATCTCTATTTACCGTGGCTGCCTGGAGATGAGCGGTGGAGAGGTCACCGGAAATAAAAGTACCGCAGGCAGCGGCGGCGGTATCTATGCTTACAGTATATGGAATGTATGGAGAGGCGAATGCGGCGGTGAGCGCCTGAAAATATCCGGGACTGCAAAAATCACCGGCAATACGGCCGGGAATAGCGGCGGCGGCGTCGGTGCGGAATGGGGAAGCGTGACTATTTCCGGTGGTGAGATTACCGGCAATACAGCCCTGGGTACAGGGACTAATACGGGCTATGGCGGCGGCGTCTGTGCATTCTCCTCCGTCACAAAGTTTGAAGTGATGGGCGGTATTATCAAAGATAACACGGCGAGACGAAAAGGAACGGATATTTACGGGACTTGCGCTTACCGCTATGATGGCAATGTTTATAAAGAAAGAATGGAGATTGCAGTCTGTGCGGCAAATGAGATGGGAGGAGGCTCTTCGGACAGTTATTGGATGGATGAAAATGGGACAGGAGCTGATAGGGTGCTGACGGGTTCCATTGACAATGGGGAATTCCTCAAAGAGATTCATGTGATAACGAAGGAAGATGGAACAAAGGGCGAGGATGGGGCCAGCCAGAAATTGAGCGAGACCTATGCCTATACTTTCTATGAGAAACAGGAGGGGATCGCGCAGGTTGACGAGGTGCTCTATCCTTCCGTGCAGGCGGCGGTAACTGCCCTTGAAAACAGCGAAGAGAAAGCGGCGGATAAAGTGATAACCATGCTGAAAGATAACCGCGAGACCGTGGTGATCCCGGCGGGTGTTACGGTAACGCTGGAATTAGACGGGCATGCACTGAAGGGAGAACTTGGCAGTGTTATTGAAGTGCAGGAAGGCGCAAAGCTGACGGTTCGGGACAGCAGTGAAGAGGGAACCGGTGCGATCCGGGAGGGAAAAGGAAAGTCAATTCTCTGCTATGACGGGAAGACTACCAGCACTTTTGGCGGTGGCATGTACATAGCCGGGGAAGTGATCCTTGAAAACGGCGCGGTAAAGAATAATGAGGCAACCTACGGTGGTGGTATCTATCTGAGCAAACATGGTGCCCTGACGATGAAGGACGGCCTTGTGACGGAAAACACAGGGCGTGGGGTGACGGTATACGATTACCGTGAGCTTGGTGGCTCAAAGGATGCGGATGCCAGGTTTGTGCTGCTGGGCGGACAGATCAGCAAAAACAACGGAGGTATATCTACATATAATAATACTGCTTCAAACATTGAGATTCTTATGGAAGGTGGAGTGATCTCAGATCACAATAACTCAGGAGCAGATGGAGCAGGTATCTGGATGAGCAGAGGTCTGTTCAGAATGACCGGTGGTGAGATCCGGGATAATACAGCGAACAGAGGGGCTATTTATGGAAATGCCGCAACGATTGAGATAACGGATGGAAAGATTATCAGGAATAGGGCTACCCATGGAAGCTGGGGCGGCGGTGCTCTCTGCTTTGAGAATTATTGTACCTGTAAGATTTCGGGAGATACGGTTATCGAAGAAAACACGGGTGTGAATGGCGGTGCACTTTATCTGTCAAACACTGCTTTTACGATGGAATCCGGCAAAATACAGGGCAATACGGCCACCGGTAACGGCGGTGCGCTCTGGGCAAATGGGTACAGCAAGATCACGCTGGCAGGAACGGCTGTGATTACAGACAACCATGCTTACAGTTTTGGCGGCGGCGTTTACTATAATACGACTGCGGGTGATAAGAATGCCTGGTTTAAACTGTCAGAGGATGCGGCTGTCTATGGAAATGAGACGGATATTCATCCAAGCGACCTCTATTTTGTGGCAAACAGCAATATTACAGAGCTTCCCGAGGTAGAAGATATGAGGACAGAAGGGGAAGATTATGTCTGCTGGTTTGATTACAGGTCCTATGAGCCCAAAAAGGCTGCCGATATCGTGGGGAAAAAGAACAGTGTTTATGATCTGGCGGCTTCTGCAGAGATACTGGAGACCGGAGAGATCTGGCAGATCCGGACCGGTGAGACAGATGAGGACGGAGAGGAGATCATAAAGAAATATTCATCTTTCGCGGCGGCAATCGCGGATGTGAGAACAATGACGCCTGTCAGTGGAAGAGATATTGTCATTGAACTGCTTGCAGAGGGCCACAGGGAAAGCGTTGAAATTCCTTATGGTTTAAAAGTAACGGTGGATCTGGGCGGTCATACGTTGATGCCTGTGAAATCAGACTATACTTTTTATGTGCGGAATGGGGCAGGCCTGACCGTGAAAAACGGGACGATCATGCCCGGTGAGGATATGGACATTTCCAGAGGTATCCGTGTGGCTGGCGGCGGTGATGAAAAGAATGTGTCTCTGCTGGCGGTGGAACATGTTACACTGGACGGTTTTCAGGGTAGTACCTACGGTGGCGGTATCTATGCAACCGGTTATTGGGGAATCGATCTGGATCATGTTACGATTAAGAACTGCTCTGTCACGGAGAGAGGCGGCGGCATTTATGCGAAACGTTCCGGGCAGAGATACGCATACGATTTTACGATGAAGAACAGCACAGTGACCGGGTGCAGTGCAAAAGAATATGGCGGCGGCGTTTCCGTGTATATTGAGAACAGTTATGACAATAAAAATTATGGTATTCGCCAGATCACCATGGAAAACTGTAAGATCACGGATAACAGGACAGGCGGCATCTATGGCGGCGGCGTATGTATTGAGACGCCAAACGGCGGATATATGCCTCTGAAAGTCACCATAACAGGAACGGAAATAAGCGGAAACCGTGCGAAATCCGGCGGTGGTCTGTTTATTAAAGATGTCCGTGAAACCGAGCTGGAAGATATGGAGATCAGCCATAATCAGACGTTTGGCGGTGGCGGCGGCGGCCTTTATATCTATGACAGCAGTATCAATATTCCGAAAAAAGCGTCGTTGACGAAGGTGAATATTCACCACAATACCACAAACGGCGGCGGCAGCGGGGGAGCCAGCATCGCCAGTGATAAAGTCACCATCAGAAATTCAGAATTTAATGATAACCAGGTATTAAGCTATAACGATGCAGGCGGCCTTTGGATAAATGGCGGGATTGAAATGTATGACAGCGAGATCTGCAGAAACAGTGCCAAAGATGTGGGCGGCTTCAGTATCTCGGAACAGAATTCGGGCAGGCCTGTGCATCTTAAGAATGTGCAGGTGCGGGATAACCATGCCCACAATAATTACGGCGGAATTTATATGTATCAGCCGTACAATTATAACAGAGAATTTACCTTTGATCATTGTGAGATTACGGGAAATACAAGCAGCAATGGTAATGGCGGCGGTATTAACCTGAGATATATGGTGAAAAATAAAGTGAATCTGATCGGCACGGTAGTGTCCGGCAACAGTACTACCGGTCATGGTGGCGGTATCTACATGGATAACTGGGGGGCAAACGGGACGAATCTGGTGCTGGGACAGGATACCGTTATTGAGAATAATACGGCAGGCGGCAGCGGCGGCGGTATCTTTGCAGATGGAGCCTACAGCAACAGGCATACCGTATCGATCAGTGAGGGAGTATCTGTGCGGGGCAATACGGCAGGCGGCAGTGGCGGCGGCCTCTGGGCAAAGGTTGCGGATATTGAAATGACCGGCGGTGAAATTACGGGAAATACTGCGAACTATGGCGGCGGTATCTCTCTCAATTACTCTGGCTGGTGGACTGAAAACAATACGGTGTGGAATCACCGCAACGCCAGTCTTGAAATGACCGGTGGTAAGATCACCGGTAACGAAGCGCTCACAGACGGCGGTGGCCTGCATGTGGGTGCAGGCTGTGATGAAGGTATAGAAATATCCGGTGGTGAGATCACTGGAAACCATGCGGTGCGCTGGGGCGGTGGTGTGGCTCAGTCGTCAGACGCAACGCATTTCCAGCTGCTTCCGGGGGGGAAGATCTATGATAATTCGGCAGGTCTTGGTCAGGACGTGTACGGAAACTATGCGAATGGCAAAACTTCCAGACTGAGTCTGTTACCGGCGGCAGATATGTTTGATGCGACGGACGAAAGCCACAGAGGCATCGGCTGGTTCGATGAAAAGACCAGTGAGACGATCACCACGGAGATCAAGGGGAAACTGGCAAGATATTATGCCCTGACCCTGCTCTATGATAACGGTGAGACAGTCTGCATGATCGGCGAAACACCGTTTACTTCCGTACAGGCAGCGGTGAATGCCATTCAAAGTGGTGCGGTCACCCTGGAAGAAGGGGAGACTGCGGAGATCAGAATGGTAAAGGATTCCGTGGAGAATGTGGCGATTCCGGGAGAGATGACGGTGGTGCTTAACTTAAACGGTAAAACGTTGAGAGGACATTCCACGGCCATCTCCTGTCAGGGAAATCTGACCATTGTGGATGAAAAAGACCCGGGTGTCACAACTACAGGTACGATCACCGGTTTCGGTGTGGAGGCCGGCGGCGGTGTCCGTGTTCTTTCCGGCGGCCATGTGACGATGAAGAGCGGGCAGATCTCTGACTGTTATGGATCCACCGCAAATACCGGAGACAACAGCGGAGAAAAAGGCGGCGCGGCAGTCTGTGTGGAAGCAGGTACTTTTGTGCTGGAAGGAGGTTCACTGAACCATAACAGCGCGCCTTGCGGTTCTGCGGTGTTAGTGAGAAATGGTGCCGGCAGGTTCCAGATGCTGGGCGGTGTGATTGAAGAAAACACGGGAAATTACGGTGCGGTCTTTGTGAAGAGAGGTACGGCTCAGATCGCAGGCGGAAAGATCATAAAAAATACGGCGAAGAATAATGGCGGCGGCGTCTATATCAGCAGCGGCACATTGAATATTATCGGAAAGAAAGATAATACGGTTGAGATAAGTGACAACAGCGCCGGAGAACGGGGCGGTGGCATTTACATCAATGACGGCCGAGTAAGCCTGAAAAATGTGGATATTACAAGTAACAGGACAACAAATGCAAAGACCACGGATGTGACCATGTCTGCCGGCGGCGGTATTTACGCTAACGTGGGCAGACTGGATATCGGTGAAGGTACGACCATAATGAATAACAGTGCGGTGCGCGGCGGCGGCATCTACCAGCGAAGCACCAGCACGATCCATATGATTGACGGCGTGATCAGCAAGAACACCGCGCAGATGGGCGGCGGCGTAGCCCAGTATCCGAATGCGATATGTAAATTTCTGCTGATGGGAGGCGGCGTTTACGACAATCTTTCCAAACTGAGCGCTTCGGGTAATGATTTTTATTCCCGCTATGAGGGCACGGATCCTAATTATGGAAAGAACAGCGTGGTACCACAGCTGACTCTGATCAATGCAGCATCCATGGGGAATGAAAATTACAATGCATGGAAAGATGATGCCTATATCAAACAGAAAGGCGAGGAAGGCTATCAGAGATTAGGAGAGCTGATCGGGGAAGGACAGTATATTATAGCAGATATCACCATGTCCTACAATGTGGATCTTACGGCCGCTCACTATGAGACAGAGATCGCAAAAACAAATCTGCTGACGGATCTGGAAGTGGGCAGCGTGACGCTGACGAGGAGCACGAATAAAGGAACAGAGAAGACGGTTACGGGCGAGCGTTTTTGGGACAGTGACAGTGCTACGAAAGAGAGCGAGAAAACGGCAGGCAGGATGCATGAACTGTACCCGGATCTCTGGGTACTGTCGGAGGAGACCTATGGAGAAGATGATCTTGCCTATATCAGATATACAGGGGACGATGCAAAGTATGCAGGGGATCACGGAAACGGTTTGGGACTGTATGAGCAGAACCAGATAGCGGACTGGACTGCAGGCAATGACTCCTGTGGAGAGAATACGCTGGTAAGAACCTTTGATAAAGTGACTTATCCGTTTACGGTCACCATGCAGAAGAAGAAAGAGGCGATCGGAAATATAGATGTCTCCGGGAATGATTTCCATGAAGAAGAGGAAATGTCTCCGGATGATTACTATAGACTGTGGCTGGAAGTACGTCTGCCGGCAGATACGGACAAAGCGGATTTCTGGACAGGTGGAAAAGATGCCTTCTCCAGCATGACCCACTATATTATGGAAACGGAACTGGATGAACAGGGGAACAGCATCCGGGTAATGCGGGGCTACTGGGATCTGGATGCCCTGAAGCCGGATCTGACGCCGAACTTTGCGGAGGGAGGTATCTGGGGTGACTCTATCACGATCCAGATCTACGGTATGCAGGATGGAGACACCATTAAGCCGGAATTCAGATGCTGGATGGAAGGCAGCGAAGAGGTGGAAAAAGGCTGTGAGAGCGACAGGCTCACGGTATCTGCCGCAGCAAAATACAATGTGACAGTGGACTATAATTCTGCGCTTTCCTACACCAGTTACTTTGATACGCAAAAAGGGCTTGAGGTCTCCGAAAAAGAGATGGAGACAAATCCGGATGTGGTGTACGGCACGATGCTGGGGTATGGCGTTACTTTAGAACTGTACAATGACAACACAGAGAAAGGTCTGAAAGGAATTGAGCTGCCGGCGGACGGCGTGGAGTTTGACCTGCGCTTTAAGGGGGGCCTGTATATGGACGGTGAGCCGATCCTGGATGAGAACAAAAACCCTGTTGTGGAGGCTCCTTATATCTGGGCCTATAAGGAGAATGAGAATGGCGATCTGGGTAAGACCCTGGATGGCACTACATACAGTCGGAACATGAACTGGAACGACGAGGACGATATAACGATCACCACCAATTATGCATACAATGCGGCTCCCTATAATAGCAGAGGGGGAAACACTGGCTGTTATAACGGCGGAAGCTGGATAATGGAAGAAGGGGTAAGCAGAGAAGGGATAACGGAGAGTGTGGTGCACGCAAGAATTGCGGGCTACAGCGTGAACTTTGGGGATGCCAATCCCAGCCATGCGGCAAACGGCACCCAGACCGGTGTGATCGGAAGCGTGTTAAAGAATTCCTATGTGAAGGCTTTTTCGGCGGGTTATGTGCAGATACTTTTCCCCATCGATGAGGAAAAAGTCACGGAAAACGGTTATCTTTCCATTATGATGGAGGCGGCCGTAACAGGAACAAAGGCAGAGAGCATCTCCCATAATCCTGCGGTAAGCGGTAGTATGAAGGACGATTTGGATAACCTGAAAAAGTACTTTGGCGTAGATAGCCTGGATGAGCTGGAGGAAGGTCTGGCCACAGGAGAAGTATTCTACAAGGATAATTACTCGGATAACCAGTTTGGCACCTACGTGATGAGCGGGGCGGGTAATGCGGACAACGTCATCAAGAACAATTATTTCATGACTTCCACCCAGGGAGTTTTATCCGGGCAGGAGGGCAATGCCTCCACGCCGCTTATGTCCACTGTTTATATCGGCGGGGATATGCGCTTTGGCAGCAAGGCGATCAGGACGGATGATGAGGAAGATAAAGAGCATTACATCAGACCGGAGGATTTCAATACGCAGACGGATAACAAGGTGGAGTATAACTACCTGACGGCATTGAATATCCTGCAGAAGTTTGATGCGGACGCCTATACTCCTCTTGGAGGTACAGCTTCTGTCATAAATAAGAACTATAATTTTGACAGCAAAGGGATCGGAAATTTTGTGATCTCCACCACGGAGACGGCGACTTCCTGGTCTAACACCAAGACAAAGAATGCAAAACTGAGCATTCTGTATGCGGCAAAGCCAAACGGTGAAAACTGGGAGAAGAAGTCTGTGGAAATGAAAGGCGGCGATGTGGATAAGGTCTATGACGATGGCGGTGTGGCGGATATGGATAGCTGCCGTGAGGAAAATCTGATCTATTTTGCAACGCTGCAGGATCTTTACGACTATTTCGGCGGGCCGGAAAACGGAAAGTGCGTGGCGATCCTGTATGAGCTGCGGGACTGCTGTATCCGTAACGGGCGCAGTGTGACAGTAAGGGCGGGAATGCAGGTGAGCAGCGACTTTGAGCTGACCGGCAATACCTACTGTACTACCAATGATGTACGATTCTGGAGCAACTACAGACCGGTATACAAGGATTACTTTACAAAGTACTATAACAGCAAGAATGAGGAGGAGAGAGCGAAGTTCGATGCATTGCGCTATACCAGTACCTGGGAAAATGTTTCCTATGGTGTGAAAGATGGTGTGACGGCTTACGGCAAAGGACTGACAGATGCCTGCTATCACGGAGGCGTAAACGGAAAAGGGCAGGTTACGAGCACAGATCCGGGCTACCAGGCTTACTTTGAGGTGGAAAAGAAGGCGCCGGAGGGAACCGAAAAGGCGACCACACTGCGGCCGGCATTCGGAGGAATTTATGGGGACGGCTACATCAAATCCCAGTATGTGGGAGGCGCAAAGAAAGCAGGAACTCATAATGGCTGGCTGAGCGGCAATACGCTGTTGATCAATACGTTGGAACCGGATATCAATATTTATGTGGCAGATTTCATAGAAGGCTCCGGCGGAGCTTCTGGTATGGCGCGTAAGAACAGTTATAATGTGAGCAATGGCGAAAGAGTGGCGAAATTTGAAGTAGAGCCTTCCATGGGCATAGCGGCCGGGCTGGGGGATCACTATCTGGTTTCCACCGGTTCCCTTTCCACGGGAATCTCCATCGAGCTGAAGCTGCCGAAGAAACTGGCCTATCAGAAGGGCAGCGTTCGGATCGACTACAGTGACAAAAACTGCGGTTACAGAGAAGGGGAACTGGAATGGTCCTTTGAGGAAAAGAAAAATGCGGACGGCACGACATCACTGTATTTGTATACGGATATCACGGATATCCATAAAAAACTTCCGGAGATCTTTTTTGAGACCTTTATCGGTGATCTGAATCCGTTATCGGATGACGGGGAAGTAAAAAATGGTGAAACACTGGAAGTAAAGGCATTTATCACGCCGATCTACGGAAAAGAAAACCAGATGGCGGCAAAGAGCAGTTTCGACGCCTGCAAGTTCAAAATAGTTAAAACAACAGAGAGCGGCGGCTATATTACCACCGATACACCTTTAGGAGAACTGGGCAGCGATATGATCTACAATCTGCATTACAGTGCAAAGAATGAGGCGGTCAATGTGGAACTTGTGGATATTCTGCCTTACAATGGAGATGGCCGGGAGACGAATTTCCAGGGCGGATACCGGGTATCCAGGCTTGAGATCACTTTCACAAGTGAAGAGGATTATCTGGATTACATAGCTGAGAATGGAGGAGAATTACGGTATAAGGCAGAGCAGCGGGTACCTGCCGGAAGCGATGAGCTGAAAGTGAGAAACGAGATGCGGGCTGATATGAGAGATGAAGCGCTGCTCTCAGAATACAGGTCTGACGATTCAGGATACACAGTTGTGTATGATATTGAGAAACTGGCAGAAAGTGATCCTGTACTGTATAAGGCGATGCTTCAGACAGATGAGAAAAACAGTGCCGGCGCTCTCTATATAAGAGTACCTCATGTATCTGTGAAGAGCGGATTTACAGCAAAGGCCGTACTGACACCAAGAGACAGGGATGGCGGGATGATCGTCGGGAAAAATGAAGAGATACAGCGCGGAAACAATGTATACGGCGACAGTTTCTTCTACAGTGTCGGCGGTGACGGCAATACGATCCCTACAGGCAATGCATTCATTAGAATGATAGGACGTTACATATCCGGTATTGTGTGGATGGATCAGGACAATGACGGTAAGTATGTGGCGGGGACAACGACAAATCCCAGCAATGACAGAGTGATGGCAGGGGTTGACGTAGAATTATATGAGGTGACAGGCGAAGGCGATAGCAGGAAATATGAACCTGCGACAGATGCATATGGAAATAAGGTTGCACCGGTAAAGACAGACAAAAACGGGAGATACCAGTTTGAAAACCTTACACCGGGAACGTATACAGCGGTATTTAAAAACGATGCCAGCAATGACGGGGTGAAGGATGACAGGGACTATTATGTGAAAAAGGGAACAGCGAATGTAACGCCGATCTCTTTTGAGAGACTGAGTCTCACAAGCCTGGACAGTTCTTCTGTCAGGAGCAGCAATTACAACTATGCAGAACCTTACTATGGAACGGGAAAGGACAGCACAGACGGACCGGCCAGGCTGGAAGCAGCTTGTCTGTATAAGGAAATTTCACTTCCGGAAGCGAAGAACATACAGACAACACCGTATGTATCCGGCAACTGGAATGCGGGTCTGTACTATATTGACCAGAGCATTGTGAAAAACTGGAATAACATGACGATATACGATCAGGATAAGGAATACGGCGTCGCTTTTGCAGTGACCGGAACCTACCGGAACAACGCAAAAGATCCGGGGAATGAACCGGAAGGCGGCGCGGAGACCTTCAACCTGGACTATACGATGACCGGAAAGGGAGCAAAGCCGGAAACCGTGAAGGTAACAGGCGGAAAAGGCGTTGCAGAGGATATCCTGAAAGAGGGAACGGACAAAAAGTTCACAACATTTACTGCGACGGCAACACCCGCATCCTTAAGTGGGAAGGCGGAGACGCAGACCTGCACCTGGAGCCTGAACAATCTGGCGCTGCAGGCGGAGGGTAGAAGCGGAAAGATCCACTATACGGTGGAGGAGGCGAAAGCCTACGAAAAGACAGGCGTACTGCTCTGGACGGAGGAAAAGGATCTGAAAGGTTTTATCACAGAGACGGAGAGTTCAGGAGCAGATAAAACGACAGGGAAATTCACTGCGGATAATACGCAGGTGCTGTACGATATCAATGTGCGCAAGGTCGGTGAACTGATCAATATGAAAGATATCGATAGCGGACTGATCGAATGGCAGGAAGAAGTCAGGGATGTAATTCAAAAGGGTGCAAAATTTGGCATCTATAAAGAGGCGTCCTGTAAAGAAGATCAGTTGCTGAAGGAAGTGGAAGTACCGCCGGCCGATGAGAATATGATAGATGCAACAGGCAGCTTCACGAGCCTGCCGGGCGGCACATACTACATAAAGGAGACGAACCCGCCGCAGTTCTATGAGTTGAATGAGGCAGTATTTAAGCTGGAGATCACGTACCCGGAGAAGAGCGCAGACGGTGCAGACCAGGGAGCTTCCGGAACAGAAGGGAGCGGCGGGGCTGAGAAGAACCGGACCGCAGTGCCAGAGATCACACTGACAAAACTGGCAAAAGACCAGGTGGATGAGGAACTGACCGGGAAGCTGACCGTTGACGGCAAACCTGCATCGGAGCCGGCACAGCTTAAGGAGAGGCATGTGCTGGGCTTTGCGGTGGAGGATGAGCTGGTAACAGGAAAAATCGGGATCCACAAGACTGACGGGGAAGGGGCAGATCTGGCGGGCGTAAGCTTTGAGTTAAGGCGGCAGGACGGAAAAGAGATCACCGGAAGCAGCACAACGTTGATTAAGGTGACAGGTGACGACGGAAGATTGTCCTTTGAGGGGCTGAAACCGGGGATCTATATCCTGACGGAGAAAAACACGGCGGACAGCGCGGATGGAAGCAAAAACATGCTGCCCGGGGAGCCTGTGACGGTGACGCTGCCGCTTCAGATGAGCAGAGCGGAGGCGGAAGGAAAAGGTCTGGCTACAGCGGGTCCGGGTGTCAGGGTCTACGATGACAAGTGTTATTACTATGAGGCGTACTATGAGATCAGCAATGAGGCGGTGTTACTGCTTCCTGAGACAGGCGGAAAGGCAGGGATGGTGCCTGTTATAGCAGCACTTCTGATCCTGTTTGCAGGAGGATACCTGCTCATACGCCGGAGAAAAAAAGGGAATGCATGACCGGGAGGGAGGAGTTTCAATGAAAACAAAAAAGAAGATGTTGAGATTGGGAGCCCTGTTTGCTGCGGTGCTTATGCTGGCAGCAGCCCCGGGGGATGCATATGCAGCAGAGAATAAGGGGAATACCGGTGTTTCCGGCAGCGGCGCTGCCGGGAGCACAGTGATCGATCCGGAGATAAAAGGCTCCCTGACGATCTACAAGTATGACAGGGCAAAACAGGCCCAGGTACAGGAAGCCCTGCAGGACCCGGAGGGGGCGGCAGAAGAGAGCCTGCAGGAATACGCGGTGGAGGGGGTGGAGTTCACTTATTACAGGGTGGCGGGGTTTGAGACCTTGGTGAAGGAAACAGCGGCAGCCGGGGAGGATGGGATCCTGGCGGAGGGAGCAGCCGATAAGGCCGGGAAGAGGGTGGTCACTGTCACGCCGGTATTCCGCCTGGAGGATCAGGAGCTGAAAGGGATCCTGGGACTGGACGGGGATGCCTTTACTTCCACGGAACTGAACCGTGCGCTGGGGGAGCTGTACAGCAAAACAGGCGGCACAGGAACTGATCCGGTTCCGGCAAAGAACCGGTTTGAACAGTATATCGCCGGAAACGGCAGTGCGTCCGGGGGGACGGTGATGGCGCCTACGGACAGGAATGGAAAGACTTCAGCGGCCGGCTTGGATACGGGGCTGTACCTGGTGGTGGAGACGAAGGTGCCCACAGAGGTGGTGAGCACGGTGAACCCGTTTTTTGTATCGGTGCCGGTGACGAATAAAGAGGGGAACGGCTGGGAGTACGACGTGACGATATACCCGAAGAACCAGCTGGAGACGGAGGAGAACAGGCCGGACCTGAAAAAAGAAGTGAGGAAGGCAAAAGAGGGAGCCGGAAGGCAGGAAGGCTATGGGAAAGAGGTGTCGGCCTCGGGGTGGGACACCCTGGAGTACCGGCTGGTATCGAGGCTGCCGGAGATCACCTCGGAGGCCACTTACCTGACGGAATATATGTTTACGGATGTGATGGGGGACGGCCTGTCCTATGTGGAGGATTCCTTCCGGATCTCCGTCTATGAGCCGGAAGAGGCACAGGGAGAAGGGCCGAAAGAAGAAACAGACGGGGCGGAAACAGGAGAAGGATGGAACCTGAAAGGGGAGCCGGTGAAAGTATGGCCCCCGGCGGGAGGCCCTGAGAACCCGGGCGGCGGGACGGAGGCGTATTTCCGGGTGGAGTTTGCAGAAGGAGAGGAAGCGGGCACCCGCCAGGCGGTAATCACGTTGACGGAAAAAGGGTTACAGGAGATCAACCCGGGCTGTTCCGGGAAATATATGGTGGTGGAATATCAGGCGGAGCTGACAGGGAAGGCGGTGCCTGGGGAGGCAAATAAGAACAGGGCTGTTTTAAGGTGGAACAGGAGCGGGAAGGATCCGGAGACCATCGCCTCGGAAGATACGGCAGTGTATACCTACGGGATCCGGCTGGAGAAGACCTTCCTGCAGGGGGAGACAGCGCTGGATATAGAGGCGGAAGGCCTGGAGGCAGAGCAGGTGAAATTCCTCCTGAAAAAGGGGGAGGAGTATGTCGAAATGAAGCGCCGCGCGGCGGATGCTTCCGGAGCGCATCCGGAGGGCGGCGGAGCAGAGGCGGACAGCGCCTGTTATGATGCGGCAGGGCTTACACAGGAGCCTGGGAAAGCGGTATTCAGCCCGGGAAAGGATGGGATCCTGTATGTGTACGGCCTGGAGGAAGGAAGCTATACGCTGACGGAAACGGAGACCCTGAAGGACTATGCGCTTTTAGTGAATGACGTGGGGATGGAAATCACGAAGGAGACTACAGCGGAAAGCGGAGGCTTTCTGGAGGTGGGGGTTATAAACCGCAGGCTGCCCTACCTGTTAAACACAGGGGGGATCGGCATCCTGCCTTTCCTTGCGGGAGGCGGCCTGCTGATCCTTGGGGGAGCGGTCCTGTTATGGAAGCGGAGAAATGGCCTGGCGGAGAAAGAGCAGTGAAGACAGCAGGGAAGGAAAAGGCAGGGACTCTGGCGGCAGTGTTTGTGATCCTTGCGGGGGCGGCGGTGTTATGCTTCCCCTTTGTGAGCAACTGGCTGTTTATCAGGCAGGCGGGGTCCGAGGCGGAATTTTACGGGAACCCCGCTGTGTCTGGCGAGACAGCGGCGGATGAGACAGTGGGGGCCTGGCGGGAAGAGGCGGGGGCTTACAACAGAAGCCTGGCACAGAGAGGCCAGCGGCTGTCAGAACCTTTCGGCGCGGGAAAGGCAGAAGAGGAGGGGGAAGCAGGGGAGAGTGCCCATGGAGAAGCAGCCTGTCAGAGCGGGGAGCTTCTGTGTTACGTGGAGATCCCCAGCATAGAGGTGTCCCTGCCGGTCTATGAGGGGACCGGGGCAGAGGTGCTGGAGAGAGGGATCGGGCATCTGGAAGGGAGCTCACTGCCGCTTGGCGGGGCGGATACCCACTGTGTGCTGTCGGGGCATACGGGCCTCAACCGGGCAAAGCTGTTCACGGACCTGACTCTGGTGGAAGAGGGGGATATCTTCTACCTGAAGATCCCGGGGGAGACCCTGGCCTATGAGGTGGATCGGATCAGGGTGGTAGAGCCGGGGGATGTGTCGGAACTTGGTATCCGGGATGGGGAAGACCTGGTGACGCTTGTGACCTGCACGCCCTACGGGATCAATTCCCACAGGCTGCTTGTGAGGGGGAGCAGGGTCCCGTACCGGGAGAAAGACCGGACCCGTATGGAGGAGAAGGGAGCCGTGATGCCCCGGACGGCGTGGATGGGGGAGCACAGGCTGGCCTTATACGGTGTCTGCGGAGCGGGGGTGGTATTTCTTACGGTATGGGTTTTGGGCCGGAGGAAGAAAAAAGAAAAGAAAGAAGACTGATGTGATATAAAGACAGGGAAGACAGAGGAAAAGAAGACAACAGAACAGAAAGAGGCGGGGAGGAAAAAGGGAAGGAAGAAGGGCGCCGCCCTGCCGGCCCTGCTGGTGGCGGCGGGGATGTGCCTTTTGTTTTACCCGATGGTGGGAAATTATCTGAACCTGATCCGGCAGAGGGAGGAAATAGCAGGCTACCGGGAAGCCGTGGAGGCAGCGGGTGCAGCGGAGCGTGCGCGGCTGTGGGAGGAGGCAGAGTGGTATAATGGCCGGTTAAGGAGCCTTGGGGCGCCCCTTGCGGAGTATGAGGAGCTTGGGGAGGCCTACCGGGCAGCCCTGGATGTGGACGGAACGGGGATCCTCGGGTATGTGGGGATCCCTGGGATCGGCGTGGAGCTGCCCATCAGCCATGGAACGGAAGAAGAGACGTTAAAGCGTGGTGCGGGGCACCTGGAGGGAACGAGCCTGCCGGTGGGAGGGGAGAGCACCCATGCGGTGCTGTCGGCCCATAGGGGGCTGCCCGGCGCGAAGCTGTTTACGGAACTTGACCGGGTAAAGGAAGGGGACCTGTTCACGGTGACGGTGCTTGGCAGGGAGCTTGTGTATGAGGTGGACCTTATCTGTGTGGTGGAGCCGGAGGAGATGGAAGTGCTGAACGTGGAAGATGGAAAAGACTATGTGACGTTAATGACCTGCACGCCCTACGGGATCAACAGCCACAGGCTGTTAGTGCGGGGAAAGCGGGCAGAAAGAGAGGAGACAGCGGGGAAGAAGGCAGCACAGGACATTCCAGGGATGGGGGCATTGTTACCTGCCTACGGGGTGCCGGTGTTATTTACAGTGTTATTTACGATACTGCTTTTCCACCGGGGAAAGGCAGGGGGAAGACGGAAGAGAGAGGGGAGATCCGGGGACGAGAAAGGCCGCCAGTGCGGGCAGGATCCCGGGGGAGAGTGAAGAAGGAAAATAAGGCGTAAGCCATCAGATAGACGGGAAGGACAGAGCATGGGGACCGGGAAGAAAAACAGGCCCCCGTGCCTGCCGGCAGACCATGGAAACAGAGAAAATAAGATAGCGGGAGAACAGATAAAGGAGGAGAAGCCATGTATGGGAAGAAGAAACAGGCGTCAGGGAGGAGATACAGGAGGGCGGCAGCGCTGCTTGGAGCCCTGGTGCTGTCTGCGGTGTCTGCCTGGAGGCCGGTGTCCGCGGCGGCGGTGGACCTGACAGGAAGCTGCAGCCTGCAGATCGTTATGGGGCAGGAAGCGCCGGCGGGGGAGAGGCCGCAGCTGGCCATAGACCTGTACCAGGTGGCGTCTGCGGTGCCTGTGGAGGATGGCAGCACAGGGGCGGTCTATGATTCCTATGCCCTGAAAGCCCTGGAAGGTTTTACGGGGCTGCAGGAGGAGCTGGATACCCTGTGGAATGGCGGGGAGGGAGAGAAACAAGAGGGGGAAGCACACGGCGGGGACTACCGGAGACTGGCGGTGTCTGCGTCGAAGAGCGCCCTTGGGATAAAGGGGGAGTTAAGAGAAGGGGAGGCAGTGGTGTCGGAGGGCGCCATGGCCCCCGTAAGGAGCATAAAGCCGGGGGAGAAGGCGGAAGATCTCTCCCCCGGGCTGTACCTGGCGGTGGCCCGTGGGAGGAGTCTGGAGAGCGTGGAATCATATGCCCTGGCGACGTCAGAGGGGGGGATCGCCACAGCGGCCTACGGGCGGGAGAGCGTGTACCGGTACGCCCCGGAACTGATCGCCCTGCCCCAGAGGGAAGAAGCGGGCACAGCCGGAAGTGAAGAAGCCTGGGTGTATGAGGTGGAGGCGGTGCTAAAAGAAGAAAAAGGGGACCGGTATGCTTCCTTAAGGATCATCAAGAACACGGAGCCCGGGGAACAGGCAGGGGAGGAGCGCCTTACCAGGGCGGACCATTTTGTCTATCAGATCGAGGCGGAACTGGGAGGAAGGAACGTGTACAGCAGCGCGGTGATGGTAACCTTGGAGGAAGGGGAACAGACAGCGGAGCGGGTGCTTGGAAATATCGTGCCCCCGGGGGCAAGGATCACAGTGACGGAAGTCTATGCGGGGGCCTCCCACGAACTGTCGGAGGGCCAGGAAGGATCCGTGACCATCGAACAGGCGGCGCCGGATCCCGATGCGGGGACTCCGGGGAATGAGGCGGTGTTTTACAACACGCATACCGGGACGGATACCGGGGGCGGCGCCATCGAGAACCGGTTTGAATACAAAGAGAAAGAGGACGGAAGCGGGGAGAAGGCATGGAGCTGGACGCCGGCCCCCGGAGAGGCAGGAATAAGGGATGCGGAGACAGGACATGGAACAGAGACGCCATAGGAGGGGAAGAGGAATGAAGAGAGGAAAGAAACTGGCGGCCGTACTGGGCGTGGCGCTTGTCCTGTGTGCAGGAGCGGGAAGCGCCGGTGCCTACTTTACGGACCATGTGGAGGCCGTGGGGGGAGGATTCTCTGTGGAGACCGGAGACCCGGAGACGAAACTGACGGAAAGATTCCAGGGATGGACGAAGTATGTGTCGGTGGAGAATACCGGGGAGATCCCGGTGTATGTGAGGGTAAGAGCTTTCTGCGGTGGTGAATACAGGCTGGTCTGTGAGGAAGGGGAAACCTGGAGGGAGAGCGGCGGTTTTTATTACTATACCGGGAACGGGGGGATCCTGTATCCCGGGGAGAAGGCGCCGGAGCTGCCCATAAAGATCCACGGGGTGGATGAGGCGGGGAACCTGACGGAGATTCCGGATGTGCCGGAGGAGAACCGGGAGAAGTTCGGCGTGGTGGTGGTCAGTGAGAGGACCCCACTGCAGTATGATGGGGCGGGAGAGGCGCTGGCGCCTGAAGAGGCGGACTGGAAGAGCTACCGTCCTGTGGAATGGCGGGAAGGAGGGGAGGACAGATGAAAAAGGCAAGGAAGTTTATGGAATCCCCGAAGGGGGCAGCTGTAGTGTTTGGGACGGCGGCGGCCCTGTTAGCGTTTTCCACCATCGGGGGAGCCCGGGCGGCGGTGCTGTACGGGACCCAGAACTACCCGGCGACGATCCGGACCTCGGCGGTGTCCGTGGGATTAGTGGAGGAGAACGCAGGGACAGAAGAGAGGAAGATTGAAGGGACAGACACAGGGGCAGCCGCCCTGTTAGAAGGGATGGTGCCGGCGGGGGAGAAGGGAAGCCCCGGGAAGAGATATGAGGAGATCCTGAGCGTGGAAAACACCGGGGAGACGGAGGAGTATGTGCGGGTGACAGTGTACCGTTACTGGAAAAGGACAGAGACCGTGGGGGGAGAGAGGGTAACGGAGAAAGACCGGACGGTATCCCCCGGATATATCAAGCTGGATTTCCGGGAGGAAGGCTGGGAGATCGACCCGGCGGCATCCACGGAGGAGCGGACGGTGCTGTATTACAGATATCCCCTGAAGGCCGGGGAGCGTGTGCCCTTTGTGGAAGGGCTGGCCATTGACAGTGCGGTGGGAGAGATCCGGGAGAAGGGTCCTGAGGGGGAAACTTCGTACCGGTACGGGGATCTTGCCTTTGAGGTGAAAGTCAGTGTGGACGCGGTGCAGACCCACCACGCGGAGGAGGCGGTATTAAGCGCCTGGGGCCGTGCGGTATCGGTGGATGAAAGCGGGATGCTTACACTGAAGGAAAGCGGAGAGACGGAAGATGCCGGTACGGCGCAGGCCGGGGACCGGGAGACGGAAGGGAACGAAACAGAAGGAGGCGGCATATGAGGAAGAAACCGGGAAGCCTGATGATACGGGCGGCACTGTTTTTCCTGGCAGTGCCGGGGATCCCCGGAATGACAGTGCATGGGACGGAAGCAGGAAATGGCTTTGTGGTAACCTATGAGAACGGAAAGCTGGAGGGGGACTACAGCGCCGGGGAGATCGAAAACGAAGTGTCGGGGATGCAGCCCGGGGATACGGCGTCCTTCGGTGTGGCATTATACAACGGGGAGGAAGGCCCAACCCAGTGGTACATGAAGAACACCATCGTAAAGAGCATGGAGGAGGAGAGCAGTGCGGCAGGGGGAGCCTATGCCTATAAACTGACCTATGTGTCCCCGGCTGGGGAGGCGCGTGTGCTGTTTGATTCGGCGGCCCTGGGAGGCGAAGGAAGTGCGGGATTACATGAGGCGGACGAAGCCTTGGCGGACCACTTCTACCTGGGGACCCTGGGGAAGGAAGAGACCGGGGAGATCCTGCTGGAGATCGGGCTGGACGGGGAATCCCAGGGGAACAGCTACATGACTACCTTTGCGAACCTGAGCATGAACTTTGCGGTGATGCCGGAACCGGAGGCAGTGTCAGGGGGCGGCGGAAGCCGGACCGTAAGACGGGAAGTGGTGGATGACCGGGTGGTATATGTGGATGAGAACGGGGATCCGGTGCCTCTGGCAGACTTGGGGGGCGGAGCCGGGAGGACGGGGATCGTGAAGACCGGTGATGAGAGGGCGCTGCAGCCGTATATCCTGGCATCCTGTGTGAGCGGGACCCTGTTGCTGTTATATGGGGCAGCCCTGCGGAAAAAAGAGAGGAAAAAGACAGGGGAGGAGGCGTGAGATGAGAGAGAACGGAAGAAAGAAGGGGGCCTTTGCCCTGGTGCTTGCGTCATTGCTGCTTCTGTGTGCGGGAGTGCCTGTGAAGGCAGCACCCTATACCTACCGGGTGAGGATCCATGCGGGAGCCCAGGGGAAGTTTTCTGAGGGCAGCCCGGTGAGGGAATACCTGGGGGATGAGAGCGGAACAGTGAAAGTCTCTGTGGAGAACTGGGAGGACGAGGTAGTGGTGCCGGAGGATTCGAAGTATTATGTGAAAGGGATCCGGAGAAGCGGCACGGAAGAGATGGGGACGGCGTCCTTCACGGTTTCGGAAGATGTGGACTATGTGGTGGTATACGGGGTGAAGAGGGACCTTGTGGGGTATACGGTGACCTACCGGGATGAAAGCGGGAGGGAACTGGCGCCGGAGAAGAGGTATCAGGGAAACGTCGGCGACACCCCGATCGTGGGGTATCTGCCCATCGACGGGTACCAGCCGAAGAACGCCTTCAACCTGACCAGGACGTTACAGGAGAATGAGGCGGAGAACATCTTTCCCTTTGTGTATGAGGCAGTGGAGAGGCCGGTGAGGGAAGGGGGAAGCAGCACCCGGGAAGAAGTGGTGGAGCGGACGGAGACCCAGACGGTGGTGGTGCCAGGAGCCGGGGAGGCAGCGGCAGGCGGTGCGGTGCCGGCACAGGGAGAAGGTGCGGAAGCGGAGGAAAGCCCGGAGGGCACAGAGACCGGAGGGGCGGACGGAGATGGAGCAGAAGCTGTGGAAGGTCCGGAGGAAGCCGTGGAAGGATCAGAGGCGGAAGGCCCCCGGGAGCTTGTGAACCTGGACGATGAGGAAGTACCTCTGGCGGGCCCCTGGGCAGGGGAGAAGGATCCCGGAGTCTCTGCGGGAGCGGCAGGCGGCATGGGGCTTTCCGGGATGCCGTATGGTGCAGCGGCAGGGCTTGTGTCGGCGGTTGTGCTGTCGGCGGCAGGGATTTATTATCTGGTGATGAAAAGAAAAGGGAAAGCGGAGAAAGAGAAGGAAGAGTAAGAGATGCCATAGGAAGAGTGCAGATAAAAGGAATTCAGAAATAAAAAACAGAGAAAGCAGCCATATGGCAAACCGCAGAAGCATACATCTCTGCGGTTTTGTATGTTAATCAATTGGAATAGTGTCTTCTGCACTTGACGATATAAAGGTACAGGTGGTACACTGTACATATCGATATAAAAAAGAAAGAGGGAACGAACGATGAGTGCTGGAGCATTATTTGGAATGAATTTTCTGGCGTATGCCATTGTTTTTGTGATGGTAGCGGCCCTGGCGGTAGCGGCATGTTTTATCGGGATTAAGTGGAGAAAAAGTAAAGATGCAAAAGCAGTGCTGGAGAGCGGTGCGTCAGAAGGAAACATTGAGGGTTGACGAAAAAGGATGTTCATGGATGCATGGACATCTTTTTGTTTTTATGCGCAGGGGCACGTAAGGAAATTAGCAGCGTTGCTGCACGTGCCCCGCGCGCGAGTAGGGAAGTTTTTCCTGCCTGATTGTAACCGGGGGAATGGAAGCTATGAGAAAGTATGATACAATTTTGTGGGATCTGGACGGAACGCTGCTGGATTTTGAGAGGTGCAGCCGGTATGCGCTGGCACTGTGCCTGAAGGAGCGCGGCATTACGATGACAGAGGAAGTGTTTTACCTGTATTCCGGGATCAACGACGGATTCTGGGAGAGGTTAGAGCGGGGCGAGATCGAAAAGGAAGAATTGCGGCCGGGGCGGTTTCGGGAATTTTTCAGACAGATGGGACTTAACCATCTGGATCCTCACAGGATGCAGGAGCAGTATGAGCGGGAGGTAGGAACGAAAACATACTACAGAGATCATTCCTATGAGATCGTGGTAAAATTAAAGGAGATGGGGATTGCGCAGCATATCGTGACAAACGGCGTTTTGGTGACGCAGCAGATCAAAATGAAAAATTCCGGGTTTGATAAGCTGATCGATAACGTTTTCATATCGGATGTCATAGGCTGTGAGAAACCGCGGAAAGAATTTTTTGATATTGCCTTTGCGCAGCTGCCTGGCTTTCAGAGAGAAAGGGCGCTGCTTGTGGGAGATTCCCTGACATCCGATATGCGCGGGGCGAACAACGCCGGAGTGGACGCCTGCTGGTACAATCCGGGAAGAAAAGCGCTGCCGGATCAAATGGCGGACGGAGTGCCGCATATTACCTGTGAGATCGGAAATCTGCAGGAGATATTTGAGATCATAAACGGGTGAGACTGACGGGAGTGAAGAGGAAAACAGTAACAGTAAAGCTGGCGGTGAAGCCGGATGGCTGAACTGTTAAAGCGATACCTGCGTTTGGGGGCGTTATGGCAAGAAGTGAAAAACAGAAACAGAAATTATTGTATCTTTTAAAAATACTGACGGAACAGACCGATGAGCAGCATCCGATGCCCATGGCTGTTTTGCTGGATAAGCTGAGAGCAGAGGAGATCAATGCGGAGCGGAAGAGCGTATACAGCGATATAGATTGTCTTGTGGACTTCGGCGTGGATATCGCTTATAATACGGCCAGGGAAGGCGGCTATTATCTGGCTTCCAGGGAGTTTGAGCTGGCGGAGTTAAAACTCCTTGTGGATGCGGTGTCCGCTTCCCGTTTCATCACAAGGTCCAAGTCAGAGCAGCTGATCAGAAAGATCGAAAAGCTGGCCAGCAGGTATGAGGCGGTACAGCTGCAGCGTCAGGTATATACGGCGGAACAGATCAAGCATGAAAATGAGAGCATCTATTATCATGTGGATGCGATCCATACGGCGATCCATGAAAACAGACAGGTATCCTTCCGGTATCTGGAGTGGAATCTGCAGAAGGAGCTGGTGCCGCGTAAAGGCGGGAAGTATTACCGGATCAGTCCTTGGTCGCTGATGTGGAATGATGAAAATTATTATCTGATCGGCTATGACGCGCAGGCAGGGATGTTAAAGCATTTCCGGGTGGATAAGATCGGCCCCATTGAGATGCTGAAAGAGCGCAGGGAGGGGGAGGAAGTCTTTCGGAAATGCGATCTGTCGGCGTACTCTGCAAAAACTTTCGGCATGTACGGCGGCGAGGAGACGATTGTGACGCTGAGTTTTCCGAATGCATTGGTGGGAGTCGTGATAGACCGTTTCGGGAAGGATATTGTTATCAGAAAGCAGCCGAAGGATTACTTTGAGGTGCATGTCAAGGTGATGGTCAGCAGACAGTTTTACGGCTGGCTTGCCGGGATCGGGAAAGAAGCGAAAGTGATATCGCCGGAATCGGTACGGGAAGGATACAGAGAGTATCTGTGTGAGATTCTGGAAAATAAATGATTGAGGAACATCATATCAGTTTAACACTTATTGAGTGGGACGGAAAATTGCGGAATGTTACGTTTTTGGGAAGGCATGCCGTTTGAAAAGTGAAAATGAGGGAGCGGCATCAGGATTGCAGAACGGAGCAGAAGAGAGATAAAAAATGACGATGAAAACAGATTACAACGAAAAATACAAACCAACATATCAGATCCATATCGTCAAGAAGGACGGCACAAAAGAGCCCTTTCAGGTACAGAAAGTCGTAAACGCGGTGGGAAAAAGCGCGGAACGCGTGATGGTAATACTGACGGCGGAGGAAAAGGGAAAGATCTGTAAACTTGTCATAGACAAGGTGGAGCAGGAACAGATGACCGAGATCCCCATCGCCGTGATGCACCATGTGGTGGAGTATGCGCTGGAGCAGATCAATCAGGCGGTAGCAAAGAGCTACCGGGACTACCGCAACTATAAGCAGGATTTTGTGCAGATGTTAGACGAGGTCTACAAGAAGAGCCAGGCTATCATGTATATCGGCGATAAGGAGAATGCCAACACGGACTCTGCCCTTGTGTCTACCAGAAGAAGCCTGATCTTTAATCAGTTAAACCGGGAGATGTACCAGAAATTTTTCCTGACCAGGGAGGAGATCCAGGCGACCCGGGACGGTTATATTTATATTCATGATATGGCTGCCAGACGGGATACGATGAACTGCTGCCTGTTCGACATCGGGGAGGTGCTGCGGGGCGGATTTGAGATGGGGAATGTCTGGTACAATGAGCCGAAGACATTGGATACGGCTTTTGACGTGCTGGGAGATATCGTCCTGTCGGCGGCCAGCCAGCAGTACGGCGGCTTTACGGTGCCGGAAGTGGACAAACTGCTTGTACCTTACGCGGAGAAATCCTATGGAAAGTATGTGGAAAAATATCTCTGCCTCGGCCTGGCGCGGGAAAGGGCGGAAGATCAGGCATTAAAAGATCTGGAAAAGGAGATGGAGCAGGGCTTTCAGGGGTGGGAGTACAAATTTAACACGGTGGCATCCAGCCGTGGGGATTATCCCTTTATCACGGTGACGGCGGGGCTTGGAAAAGACCGGTTCGCCCGCCTTGCCACCAGGACGCTTCTGGAAGTACGGAAAGGCGGACAGGGTAAAAAAGGGCATAAAAAACCGGTGCTGTTCCCGAAGATCGTCTTTTTATATGACAAAAATCTGCACGGGCCGGGCTGCGAGCTGGAGGAGCTGTTTGAGGCTGGCGTGGCCTGTTCTGCGAAGACCATGTATCCCGACTGGCTGTCCCTGACCGGGGAGGGGTATATTGCAGAGATGTACAAAAAGTACGGCAGGGTGATCTCCCCCATGGGGTGCCGCGCTTTTCTGTCGCCCTGGTATGAGAGAGGCGGCATGGAGCCTGCGGATGAGGCGGACAAACCGGTCTTCGTGGGGCGGTTTAATATCGGCGTGGTGTCGCTGCATCTGCCCATGATTTTAGCGCAGGCCAGACAGGAGAGCAGAGATTTTTACGAGGTGCTTGATTATTATCTGGAACTGATCAGGCGGCTGCATCTGAGGACTTACGCCTATCTCGGCGAGATGAAAGCTTCCAACAATCCGCTTGGTTATTGTGAGGGCGGTTTTTACGGCGGCCATCTGGGCTTTCACGATAAGATAAAACCGTTACTGGATGCCGCCACGGCAAGCTTCGGCATCACCGCGTTAAATGAGCTGCAGGTGCTCTATAACGGGAAGTCTCTGGTACAGGATGGGGAGTTTGCGTTGGAAGTGATGCGGTACATCAACAATAAAGTGGGACAGTTTAAAAAGGAAGATAAGCGCCTCTATGCGATCTACGGCACGCCGGCGGAGAATCTCTGCGGGCTGCAGGTGGAGCAGTTTCAGGCGAAATACGGCATCATCGAAGGAGTTTCGGACAGGGCTTATGTGTCCAACAGCTTTCACTGCCATGTGGCGGAGAATATTACGCCCATCGAAAAGCAGGATCTGGAAAAGCGGTTCTGGGAATTGTTTAACGGCGGCAAGATTCAGTATGTGAAGTATCCCATCGACTATAATCTGGAGGCGATCCGCACGCTGATCAGGAGGGCCATGGAGATGGGATTTTATGAAGGCGTGAATCTGTCTTTAGCCTACTGTGATGACTGCGGACACGAGGAGCTGGAAATGGATGTGTGTCCGAAGTGCGGCAGCAGGAACCTGACGAAGATCGACCGGATGAATGGATATCTGGCCTATTCCAGGGTACATGGCGATACCAGGCTGGGGGATGCGAAGATGGCGGAGATAAAAGAGCGGGTGAGCATGTGACGCCCGCAAGGGAAAAACAAGCGGGTTCGCGAGTTTTTTGCAGGAGGGGATTTTATGTCACAAGGCCAAGATGTTTCGGAAAGACCGGGATGTGACAGGGTATCTGGAGCGGAAGGTGCCCGGAGATATCGGCAGAGAATATGATTTTGTGTCAAAGGAACAGGATCTGAGACTGATCGATGCTTTGGAGGAGATCTATGCGGAAACCGGGAAAATTCTGAGAATAACTTTTTTCTTCCTGTTTAGAGTGCGCTATGTTACAATAAAAACGGTCTGTGTGCGGCCAGGGATTCAAGGCGCGTACAGTAAGAACCGGCAAGGTAAAGCTGACGGGCAGCGACAAAGACCTTCGGCTCTTCCATGATCAGGTTGAAGTCTTAAAGTATGATGTGATCATATGCCCGACCTGCGGGTATACGGCACTCAGCAGATTTTTTGAGTTTGTGACCACACGGCAGGCAAAGAATATTAAAAGTGCGATCAGCGTATATTTTATTGCCCGGACGGAACAGAAGGAGATCTATACCTATGATGAAGCGTTAGAGCGTTACCGGATGGCGCTTGCCAATGCTATTGTCAAAAAGACAAAAGCCAGCAAGAAGGCTTATCTGTATGAAGACGGTATGGTTATTACGCAGTAAGGCGGAGCATCTTCAGAAAGACCTGCCGGATTATGAAGCGCAGAAAAAGCAGTGTGAGGAAGAGGAGAATGAGTTCTGTTCATGGGCTGATACCGGCAGCAGCAGAAACCTGATGATTTAGAAGGAGGCATATGAAAAAGTGAATAATGCGGCAAATACGGAGAAGGAAAAGCAGGCTCCTGAAATTGTGAGAGAAGAAGACTATCTGTTTGATAAGTCATGGACCTGTCCCATATGCGGCGGGAAAATTAAGGAACGGACGGTCAAGGGCAGTAAGGTAAAACTGAAGGGGAGCGATCAGGACCTTCGGCCCCGTTACGAGCAGCTGGAATTGCTCAAATATGATGTTGTTCTGTGCCCGGCCTGCGGTTATACGGCACTGGGCAGATATTTTGATACGGTGACGCAGGTGCAGGCAAAGAATATCAGGGAAAAGATCTGCGCTAATTTTAACGCACATGTCGAGGCAAAAAGTACATATAGTTACAGTGAAGCTCTGTGGCGCTACCGGATGGCGCTTGCTAACGCTATTGTAAAAGGGACAAAGGCCAGTGAGAAAGCCTATATCTGTCTGAAAGCGGCGTGGCTTCTGCGCAGCAGGGCGGAGCACCTGGATCAGGATCTGCCGGACTATGATGCGCAGAAGAAGCAGTGCGGCGAGGAGGAAAAAGAGTTTCTGCGCAATGCGCTTGACGGTTTTATAGAGGCGAGGGCTTCTGAGGATTTCCCCATGTGTGGGATGGATGAGTCCACGGTGGATTATCTGATCGCCGCTCTGGCCGTGGAATTTGAACGCTATGATGTGGCATCCCGTCTTGTGGTGGAAGTTTTGCATTCTACGACCAATCCACGGATGAAAGATAGGGCGAGAGATCTGAAGGAAATCGTGTCAAAAAAGATGCAGGAGAGAAATGCAGCTTCGGAGTAACAGGATTCAGTCAGATGTGAAAACGCATGATGTTTGACAATAAGCTGCTGAAAGACGAAAAGGATGCGGGAAGTTTTAAAGGGCCAAGGCCTGAGGGAGCCAAACCTTATTGAGCCTCCGTGTATGGAAGCGATGAAGGATTGCGCAAAACATAAACCGGAGTTATTCAGGACGATCGGAAAAGCAAAATTATATTAGGGCAGGCGGGGAAACGCAGAGATTACGGAATGACATAAAAATATAGTTTTCTCTTACAGCAAAATATGGTATACTTTACCTGGTATTATAAGATTGCAGGAAGGGAGAGTGAGCGATGTACTCATTTGATGAAATTAAGGCCGTGGATGCGGAGATTGCGGAGGCAATCGTAGCGGAACAGGAGAGGCAGGAAAGCCATATTGAACTGATCGCCTCTGAAAACTGGGTGAGTAAGGCAGTGATGGCGGCGATGGGAAGCCCGTTAACCAATAAATATGCGGAGGGATATCCGGGGAAGCGCTATTATGGCGGCTGTGAGTGTGTTGATGTGGTGGAAAATCTGGCGAGAGAGCGGGCGAAAAAGCTCTTTGGCTGTGATTATGCAAACGTACAGCCTCATTCCGGTGCGCAGGCGAATATGGCGGTGTTTTTCGCGGTATTAAATCCCGGAGATACCTATATGGGTATGAACCTGGATCATGGCGGACATCTGTCTCATGGTTCCCCGGTCAATATGTCAGGAAAGTATTTTAAGTGCGTACCTTACGGTGTGAATGATGAAGGCTTTATTGATTATAATAAGGTGAGAGAGATTGCGTTGGAATGCAGACCGAAGATGATCATTGCAGGAGCTTCCGCTTATGCGAGAACTATTGATTTTAAGAAATTCCGGGAGATCGCCGACGAAGTGGGAGCAGTGCTGATGGTGGATATGGCGCATATTGCCGGCCTTGTGGCGGCAGGTGTGCATCCGAGTCCGATCCCCTGGGCGGATGTGGTGACGACCACTACCCATAAGACGCTGCGGGGTCCCAGAGGCGGCCTGATCCTCTGTAATCAGGAGGCAGCGGACAAGTATAACTTTAATAAGGCTATTTTCCCGGGAACCCAGGGAGGGCCGTTAATGCATGTGATCGCGGCCAAGGCGGTCTGCTTCAAGGAGGCACTTACGCCGGCCTTTAAAGAGTATCAGCAGCAGATTGTGGAAAATGCCCAGGCACTGTGCAAAGGTCTGATGGACAGAGGGGTGGATATCGTATCCGGCGGTACGGACAATCATCTGATGCTGGTGGATCTGAGCAGGAAGGGGCTGACCGGAAAGGCCATCGAGAAGCTGCTGGATGAGGCTTATATCACAGCAAATAAAAATACGATTCCGAATGATCCGCAGAAACCTTTTGTGACAAGCGGCATCAGGCTGGGAACACCGGCGGTAACCTCCCGGGGTATGAAAACGGAAGATATGGAACGGATCGCGGAGGCGATCACGCTGATTATTGACGGCGGGGAAGAAAAAGTGCCGGAAGCGAGAGCTATTGTAAAGGATCTGACGGATAAATATCCGTTGCATTAAAAACAGCAGCTGGCCGGAGAGGGAGCCATGAGGAAGACGGTGGGGACCTGAAAGGCAGATGCAAAAATTTAAAAGGAGAATGAAAGATGACAAACTTGGAACTTCAGAAAACAGCCAATGAGGTTCGTAAAGGAATTGTGAGAGCCGTTCACAGTGCGAAAGCCGGACATCCCGGCGGGTCCCTGTCTGCGGCTGATCTCTTTACCTACCTGTATTTTGAGGAGATGAACATTGATCCGAAAAATCCCAAAAAGGAAGACCGTGACCGTTTTGTGCTCTCTAAGGGCCATACGGCGCCGGGCCTGTATTCCGTACTGGCACACAGAGGATATTTCCCGGTGGAGGAACTTCTGACACTGCGTCATTTGGGATCAAAACTGCAGGGGCATCCCTGTATGCAGGAGACTGTCGGTGTGGATATGTCTTCCGGTTCTCTGGGACAGGGACTTTCCGCAGCGGTAGGTATGGCGCTTGCAGCAAGAATGGATGGAAAAGAATACAGAACGTATGCGCTGCTTGGCGATGGTGAGATCCAGGAGGGACAGATCTGGGAGGCTGCCATGTTCGCGGGGGCAAGAAAGCTTGATAATCTGGTAGTGATCGTGGATAATAACGGCCTGCAGATCGATGGTAAGATCGAGGACGTGTGCTCTCCGTATCCTATTGACAAAAAGTTTGAAGCTTTCAATTTCCATGTGATCAATATTGATGCCCATAATTTTGATGAGATCCGTTCTGCCATGAAAGAGGCGAGGGATACTAAGGGTATGCCTACCGCCATCATTATGAAGAGCACAAAGGGCAAGGGCGTTTCCTTTATGGAAAACAACGCGGGATGGCACGGCAAGGCGCCCAGTGATGAAGAGTTTGCAGTGGCGATGGCTGACCTCGAAAAAATCGATGAAGAATTGAAGAAAGCAGGTGAATGATCATGGCAGATGTGAAGAAAATTGCAACAAGAGAAAGTTATGGCAATGCACTTGCTGCATGCGGTGCGAAATATCCGAATCTGGTGGTGCTTGACGCTGATCTGGCAGGTGCGACGAAGACAGGCGTTTTTCAGAAGGCATTTCCTGACCGACATATCGACTGCGGCATCGCGGAGTGTAATATGACAGGCATTGCCGCCGGGCTTGCTACCTGCGGTAAGATTCCGTTTATCAGTTCCTTTGCCATGTTTGCAGCGGGCAGGAACTTTGAACAGGTTCGTAACTCCATAGGTTATCCTCATCTGAACGTAAAGATCGGCGCTACCCATGCAGGTATCACTGTGGGAGAGGATGGCGCTACCCATCAGTGCAATGAAGATGTGGCTCTGATGCGCACGATTCCCGGCATGACAGTTATTGTTCCGGCGGACGATGTGGAAGCAAGGGCAGCTGTGGAGGCGGCAATCAATCATGAGGGCCCTGTATATCTGAGATTTGGCCGTGCTGCTGTGCCTGTGATCAACGATAATCTGGACTACAAATTTGAGATCGGCAGGGGCGTTGTATTAAAAGAAGGTAAGGACGTGACCATTGTGGCCACAGGCATCTGTGTAGCGGAGGCTCTTGCGGCGGCAGAGAAGCTGGCAGCGGACGGTGTGGACGCGGAAGTGATCAACATTCATACCATCAAACCTCTGGATGAGGAGCTGATCGTGGCTTCCGCAAAGAAGACCGGCAAAGTTGTGACGGTGGAAGAGCATTCTGTGATCGGCGGCCTTGGCAGTGCAGTCTGTGATGCACTCTGTGCAAAACAACCCACGCAGGTGTGCAGGATCGGCATCAACGACACCTTCGGTGAATCCGGCCCGGCAGCAGCGCTTGTGGTGAAATATGGTCTGGACGCTGAGAGCATTTATGCAAAGACAAAAGAGTTTATGAGTTAAAAAGCAAAAATGTAAAAGTGAAAGACAGGCAGACAGGGAGAGGCGTGGTGCTTTTCCCTGTCTGCTTTTTATATGGGCTTTAGCCTGTTGAGTATGATGTAGTTTTTCG
>Ga0137297_10163_pt1 | contig 53634 bp, 46 predicted proteins | sample RamsorincwithD2O_FD_97191 | JGI IMG/M metagenome (GOLD analysis project Ga0137297, IMG submission 97191) | Mouse cecal microbial communities from Vienna, Austria - Mucin amended with D2O | ecosystem: Host-associated > Mammals > Digestive system > Large intestine > Cecum | place: Austria: Vienna...
CTTCTTGGAAATTATTATACCATATTTTCTTTTTCTTGAAAAGAGCGTTTTGTAAGAAAACCGGTCGATTCCATGAAAATATCAAATGTTTTAGGGACAAAAAGAAGCAGGAAACGCATAGCATTCCCTGCTTCTTCAAAAAAACATTTATTTCATGTAATTGCTTTCTTTCACAATCACGTCATGTGCGCCGCCTTCTACAATACTTGTAGAAGATACCAGCGTGAGTTTCGCTTTCTTTTGCAGTTCCTCAATGGAGGATGCGCCGCAGTTACACATGGTCGATTTCACCTTGTTCAGCGTGATGTTCACATTATCGCGCAGCGGACCTGCATAGGGCACATAAGAATCCACCCCTTCTTCAAAAGAAAGTTTTCCCGCGCCGCCCATGTCGTAGCGCTGCCAGTTTCTTGCACGGTTGGAACCTTCGCCCCAATACTCTTTCACATAATTTCCGTTCATACTGATTTTATTGGTCGGGCTTTCATCAAAACGCGCAAAATAGCGTCCCAGCATCACAAAATCCGCGCCCATTGCCAATGCCAGCGTGATATGATGGTCATACACAATACCACCATCGGAACAAATCGGAATATACACACCGGTACGTTCAAAATATTCATCACGTGCCTTGCAGACTTCCAGCACCGCCGTTGCTTGTCCGCGTCCGATTCCTTTCTGCTCCCTTGTGATACAAATGGAACCGCCGCCGATACCGACTTTAATAAAGTCCGCGCCTGCTTCTGCCAAGAACAGGAATCCTTCCTTGTCCACAACATTTCCCGCACCGACTTTTACCGTATCGCCATAGGTTTCACGGATATACTGAATCGTAATCTTCTGCCATTCCGTAAAGCCTTCCGAAGAATCGATACAAAGTACGTCCGCACCCGCTTCTATCAGTGCAGGCACACGTTCTTTGAAATCACGCGTATTGATTCCGGCGCCCACCATATAACGTTTCTGCGTATCCAGCAGTTCATTGGGATTTTCCTTGTGAGATGAATAGTCCTTACGGAATACCATATACATCAGTTTATCTTTACTGTCTACCACCGGTAAAACATTCAGTTTATTATCCCAAATGATATCGTTGGCTTCTTTCAGGGTAATTCCCTCGCGCGCAAATACCATAGATTCAAACGGCGTCATAAAATCCGCCACTTTTGTATCCAGCGCCATACGTGTTAAACGGTAGTCTCTGCTGGTAACAATCCCCAGCAGTTTTCCGCTCGATGTTCCGTCGTCTGTTACCGCTACAGTCGCATGTCCTGTTTCCTCTTTCAATGTTAAAATATCCGCCAATGTCTGATCCGGTTTGATATTGGAATCGCTGACCACAAATCCTGCTTTATAGCTTTTCACCCGACCGACCATTGCCGCCTGCGCTTCCACCGACTGGGAACCATAGACAAAGGACAGTCCGCCTTCTTTTGCCAGCGCAATTGCCATTTTGTCGTCCGAAACAGACTGCATAATAGCGGAAACCATCGGGATATTCAGTGTAATCGCCGGTGTTTCCCCTTTTTTATATTTTGTCAGCGGCGTTTGCAAATTCACTTTCGCCGGAATACATTCCGCCGAAGTATAACCAGGTACCAACAGATATTCATTAAACGTATGCGACGGTTCATCGAACACATATGCCATAATTAAAAGCCCTCCTCATTTATGTTATTCTTTTTATTATAATCTCTTTTAAGGCAAATGTCAATATTCAGACCCACTAAACTTTCGTTCCATTTTTCTGCAATTCCCGACAAATTTAATAAAATTTTACGCTTACGATTTTTCCCATTTTCTCCAATTTTTCTTGAATCTCTTCCACCAAACGCAATTTAATACTCAAATCAATGGGTAAATCAGGATTTTGATGGGCAGGGTTAATCGCGCGTCCCACATAGAATTTTATGTGGGTAGCTTCTTCAAACAACATTTTGGTAATCAAAGTTGCACCGTCCCTTTTGTCATATAACATGGTATCCGTATTGGACTCGGACACTGCTTGTTTGCAGATATCCAAGACGCGCCCCAGCGTCACAACCCCTTCCGTCACCAAATCAATGCCCTGCATATGACCAATGGGCGGCACACCTGTGTCCACATAATTAAGTTCCGTTGTCACCGGCACGCCTAAATATTTACTCACAATCGAAGACGTCGTTCCGCCGCAGACAATTTTTTTGCCTTGATTGCCCAAAAATTCTTTCACAATCGGCTCGTCGTCCTCCGGATTAACGGGCGGTCCCACCATGATGTTCACCTGCTGCCATTCGCGGATACGCATAACCGCCACCGTCGTATCATCGCCCGGCTTATCCATATATAAATCCTGACAAGCCTGCGCAATCGTCGCCGCCACCGTTTTGGCAGACATGGAAAATTCATAGTGTTCCACAATATAATCACGAATATTTTCCCATTGCCACCCAAAATTGAGAATTGTCCCAATGCCGGCATGAATGGTACCGTCGCTCATCATAATAAAAATATCGCCTTTTTGGGCTTTCAGATAGCTTTCGTGAATTTTTTTGCCTTCAATGGTACGCGTTTTCATTTCATATTCTAAATTTTTTCCGTCCCGCAGCACAATCATGTTGGGGTTATCGAACTGCACCATATAGGCATTTCCCTGTTTATCCACATTCAAAATGGTAAATGTGGAATAGGCAATTTTCCGCACATTGCAAACCGGCAGAGAACCCGCAATGGTCTGCACGCAGTCCTCAATCGGCATTCCCTGCGCCATCATGGTACAAATAATTTTGCTTGTTAAGGTGGACAGAATGTTGGCTTTCACGCCGCTTCCCAGCCCGTCCGCCAGCACCAGCGTCATAGAATCGTCATGATAGATAGACTCCACCCTGTCGCCGCACAGTTCTTCCCCATGTTTATTCAAGCTGACATAGCCGCTCTCCAAAAAGAGTTCCAATTCTGCCACCTCATTTCGTCTCTTCTAAAATAGCGCTTTTGAGTTTCGTTAAAGCAATTTTGGTTTCTGCTGTCGTTTCACCCAGCAAAGACGCGATTTCCTGCACAATGCGCATTTGTTTTTCAATCACCTTATCCGCTACCTTCACGGTTTCATACTTGATAGCGCCCAGCCGCTCCGCTTCCTCCTGTTGTTTGGTGATATCCTGCATAACTACCACCAAAATACCATTTTCGTCATCATAAATGATAGACTTCTGCACATATTTATCATATTTCGCAAAATACATCTTCACATCGACCATATCCTGCTTTTCGTCCAGCACACGGACAAAATCAGTTGCAGGCAGGATTTCGCCGATATAGCGACCTTTGAGCGCGCTGCTGTCCTCCACTTCAAACAGTTCGCACGCTGCCTGATTTACCTGCTGCACAATCAAATGGCTGTCCATTGCCATAATAGCATTGGGCGTGGAATTGATAATCTGGTCGGACAGCGATTCCGCGCGGTCACGCATGTAAGGCAGGCACATTTCAATATCCGCTTTGCCAAAATAGACCGCAATCGCCTTATCGCGGCAGGTGGGATATCCACACGCGCCGCAATTGAGTTCTTTTTCCGGATTTGCTTTCCCCATTTTCTCCAAAATCCGTTTAATTTCTTTTTCGCCCGGCATACTAACGGACTGAATTTCCGCTTTGATATCCCGCGCAATTTGCGCCGGCTGCGCCACAGGATAGTCTTTGTCATCTGTTCCATATGCCTGTACTTTGGCGCGGGCGGCAAGTTTTCCTCCCGCGTGGCGGCGCATTGCCGGCCCATGGATACAGCTTCCGCTGCAAGCGCTCATCTCGATAAAATAACCATCTAAATTTCCTTCCGCCACCTGTTCCAGCACCTCGCGGCACTCCTCAATGCCGTCCACGCTCACATACCGGTAGGATTCCTGCTGATCCATGGAATCTATGATACCGCCTGTGATGGGAAAATAACGGGCGCGGAATTTTTCGTCCTCCTGCGCGCCGGACGAAATTTCTACCTGTTCTTCCTCCAGCCACTGATGCAGTTCTTCAAAGGTCAGCGCAACGTCCACGCAGTCGCTTTCCTCCACCTCCTGCTTTTTAGAGATACAGGGGCCAATAAACACGACTGCCGCTTCCGGTTCTTTTTCTTTGATAAGTCGTCCGTGCGCCTGCATGGGTGTGAGCACTTTTGCCAAATACGGAAGCGCATCCGCATGATAGTCCTGAATCAGTTTCACAACGGAATGGCAGCAGGAAGAAATCAGCACTTTGGGCGCTTCCTCCTGTAAAATGCGCTCATATTCTTTTTTGACAATGCTCGCCCCGATAGCAGTTTCCTCCACCTCATGCACACCCAATTTCTGAAGCGCCGCGCGCATATCCGCTATGGAATGCGCCGGAAATTCTGCGATAAAGGAGGGCGCCATGCTGACAATCACGCGGCGTCCGCTTTTTAGCAATGCCTTCACCTGTCCCAAATCGCTGCGCGATTCTTTCGCATTCTGTGGACAGACCAGCACACACCGTCCGCAGAGCAGACAATCGTCACGAATAATTTGCGCCTGCCCTTTTTTGAATTCAATTGCCTTGACAGGACACTCCCGAATACATTTATAACAGTTTTTACAATTTGCATCTTTAAATTTTAAAATATCCATCTGCGGTTCCTCCCTTCTTATTCCACCAGCGCCGCAATATGTTCATCAAACATTTGCGCCGCGTTTTCCGGACTCACATTTTCCAGATACTCCTCGCCGACTTTCACTGCAACGCCGCCCATACAATGTCCCAGACAAAAGGAGGCATTCAAATTCACCTTATCTTCCAGTCCGCCCTCTTTTACCTTTTGCTGAAAAATCTGAATGATTTCATGAGAACCGCGCAAATGACACGAACTCCCCACACATACATAGACGTCCATCAAAATCCCTTCTTTCTTCACAGAAAGCCCGCCTGCTTCAAGCAGGCTTATCCATGTTGCAACACTATATTTTTACCGGATATAAAATGTAAAATCTATTGTCTCATCGTTCACTTGATATTGCGGCAAAAGCGCCGGCCCGCAGCTATTGGAGCCAATACCGCTGTTTTTATAATCAATACGGACAATGGTTTTGCCGCAAGGCACCAATTCATTGGGGTGTTTTGCCGCTGTCAATATTTCGCTGCGGTAAGGTGACACCTGAAATTCAAAGGCGCCCTCCGCTTCAAACACCAGTCCGTTTTCCAGCTCCAGCCGTTTTGTGTTCGTATGGTTTCCATATTCCTGCGGCATGGGATACGGTACATATTCCTCATCTACTGTAGAATGATAGTATCCCATTTTCGCATGATGGCACATATCCGCATAGTTTTCCATAGGCCCCATACCAAAATAATCAAATTGCTGCACAGCAGACGGTAATTGAAATTCAAATCCGAGCCGCGGCAAATAAACGTCCCTATCCACAAAATCTGCGTGGAACTGCACTTTAATTTCTCCGGTACCAATGACAGTATACACGGTTTGGTAGCGCAAAAACGGAATTCTGGAAACACCCGCCAGTGAACCGTCAACCGTAATTTGCGCCTCGCTTTGATTCACCTGCTGCGCCCGACAGTCATATACTTTGGAATATAACACATTAAAGTTTTTCCCCTGCATATTGTCCTCAAACAATCCCCATTTGTGTTTTATACGGCGGTCATTGTCTGTGGGCGCGCGCCATACGCTTAAATGAGCCAGTCCGCTGAGTTTTTCTTTATCATCGCGCACAATGCTTTCAAAATGCCCATAGTGACGGTTATAAATATAGGAGAACGTTTCCCCTTTCAGGTAATACCGTTCGCCGCCGTCCACAATCGCAACCGGCGGACGAGACGCGTCGCGCCGCGCTTCTTCTTTCGGCACATTTAGTTTATGCTGTGCAAAGGTCATTTCAAAGCCCTTTTCCGCCCACGGTGCAGATTCGCGCAGCACAAACGATATATCCAGATAACAGCCAAGCTGACAGCTTTCCGGCAACTCCAGCGGCAATGAAACCGTCTGCGTCTGATGCGGCGGAACTGCTAATATCTCGCTGCCGCTTTGTATCTTTTTTCCGTCGCAGGTCACACTCCAACGCATTTCATAGCAATCAAGAGAAATGAAATCATGCAGGTTTGTCACTTGCAGCGTTTTACCGCCCCATGTGGTTTTTGCATATTCATAAGTTTTTTTGATTTCATAGGTTCCCGCCTTAGCAGTGCGGTCGGCAAACACCATGCCGTCACAACAGAAATTGTTGTCGTGCGTCTCCTCGCCAAAATCGCCGCCATAGTAATAAACCGGCTGTCCCTGTTCGTCCTCTCGCAGCACGGCATGGTCTGCCCATTCCCAAATACAGCCGCCAATCAGTTTGGGATACTTATGAATGATTTCCCAATAATCCCAGACGTCGCCGGGGCCATTGCCCATTGCATGAGAATATTCGCACAAAAAATAGGGTTTTTTATATTCACTGTCCGCATATTCCTGCACACGGTCTACGCCGTCATACATACGGCTATAGACGTCATAGAGCGGATATTCCACTTTTTCCATACGTTCATAGTGCAGCAGCCGCGATGCGTCCCGCTGTTTGACCCACTCGCCCATTGCGTCAAAATTCACGCCATAACCGCTTTCATTTCCCAGCGACCACATGATAATGGAAACATGATTTTTGTCACGTTCCACCATACGCCGCGCACGGTCTATAAACGCCTCCTTCCACTCCGGTTTATCCGTCAAACAATCAGGATGATAGGGCTGATACCCCACAAACGGAATCCGATTTACAAATCCATGCGTTTCCAAATCCGCTTCATCTACCACATAGAATCCCAATTCATCGCAGCGTTCCAACATATATGGCGCCGGTGGATAATGAGAGGTACGAATACAATTGATGTTATACTGCTTCATGAGCAGCAAGTCTTTGTCGATATCCTCCTCGGATAAATAATATCCCTGCTCCGGATGCATATCATGATGATTCACACCTTTTAGTTTCACCGCTGTCCCATTGATTAGCAGTTCTCCTTCTTCCGACACACCAACCGTGCGCATACCAATGCGCTGTGGAATATATTCCTCCCCTGCATGGAATACCACAGTGTAAAGATAGGGTGTTTCTGCCGACCACAGTTTGGGTGTTTGCACCTTAAACACCGCTTCTCCCTGTGGTTCCTGCCGTCCCAACAAATTTCCTTCTGCGTCATAGAGCAAAATTTCTGCCGCTTCCACGCCCGCCGCCTGCGCTTTGATGGCATGGCAATCCGCCGATACGGACACATCTGTGATATGTACCGCGTCGCGCGACAGCAGATACACATCACGAAAAATTCCCGACAGTCGGAAAAAATCCTGATCCTCCAAATAACTACCGTCACACCATTTCAAAACACGCAGCACCATGCGGTTTGTGCCTTCCTGCAAATAGGAATCCAGACAAAATTCGCTCGGCATGTGGGAACCTTGGCTATATCCTACATACTGTCCGTTGACATACAAATAGAAACAGGAACTAACCCCTTCAAATACGACATAATTTTTGCGTGCCTTCCACTGCGCCGGAATCACAAAATCCACAGCATACACACCGCAGGGATTGTCGTCCGGCACATACGGCGGGTCTACCGGAAACGGGTAGTTCACATTGGTATACTGCGGATTCTCATAGCCCTGCATCTGCCAGTTTCCGGGCACTTGAATGGACTCCCAGTCTGTAATAATCTCCGGCACATCAATATGACGGTCATAATATTTAAAATCCCATGTTCCGTTTAGCAAACGATAATATGCGCTTTCGGTTTTTTTGCCTTCCAGCGCGCTTTTTTCTTCTCTATAAGGAATAAAATAACTGCGTTCTTTTTCACGGTTCACGCCTAAGATTTGCGGATTTTCAAATTCCTGCATATTGTCTCCTCCATATCGGCTATTTTTGTCTATTCTATTACTTTATGATATGCTCTCATTATATCCGCTCCTGCGCCTGCTGTCAATAACTTTTTACGCATTTTTCCTGATTTCCCAAAGAATTTTTCGGCTTTCTGTTATTGCGTCATTCCGGCTCATTTTATTGACAAAAAATTCTATTCGTGCTATACTTTTTGAAAGTACAAAATGAACTTTGCCATCACCTTATTTTGCGCATTGTTTTTTTCTATTCGGAGGGATTTTCTATGGTAAAAAAAATATTAACCATTCTTTCCATTTCTGTCCTTTCCGCACTCGGAACAGTTGTTGCGATTGGATTTATCATTCATTTGCTTTTACCAATGAATACCTGTATGCCGAAAAATGACATTTTCGATTATGTGACACAAAATCAACAAGCGCTTGAAGCCGGTATTGCTAATTTCATGCAGCGCTATCCGAACGGCTGTGACGGCGATTTCAAAGATAAATTGCAAATTCCTCCTTCCAAGGGTGTCAAAAAGATCACTTTTTCCGATAATACAATCCATTTTGATTGCGGCGGCTCCGGTATGGGCTCTGCGACGAAATACACCGGTTTTTATTATTTGCTGCCGGACAAAAACGTCAGCATTTCTGTATCCCAAGGCGTCGCCAATATGTCCGCACTGGGCTACGGTAATCTCAAATTCATACCCGAAGGAAACGGCTGGCTGTATCAGGAAACAGATGGCGACAATACGGTTTACCTCGAAAACATTGCCGGCAATTTCTATTATTATTTTGAGGAATATTAAGGGGGATTTATTATGCGTACTAAAGATGTTTTGAAAAATCTCGCCGCACTTGCCGCTGCGTTTTTTACCGGTCTCTCTGCAAGCGTCGCACTTTTCTATTATTTTGAGGATACGTTAAATTTCGTAAATGAAGCAGCGCTTCCCGAAAATCCCACAGCCTATGCGCTGGGCGGTTTTTTCGGTGCAAGTCTCGGTATTCTCTTCAATGTCCTGCTAACGCTGCTTTTCCTGATTTTGGTTTTCATACTTGGCGTGAAAATCCGTCCATCCCTTTTGCTGTTTCCAAAAAAGGAACGTTCTATTTGCAAAATAGTCAGGATTCTCGGCTATGCTGCTGCAATATGGCTCGCATTTTGCGGCATTCATGACTGGATTCAATACAAAGTATTTTTATTGACTGGTCTTTGGTATTATACAAGCGCCATCGCCGCGCTTGCCTTGTATATTGTAATCATTGAATCTGTTTTATCTCGCTAAATCATTATATTTATCCTATCACCTCTAACAAAAAAGTCTGTTTGAAAGACGACGTCCTTTCAAACAGACTTTTTTACTTGCAATGAATCATGTGCGGCACCTGATCCCATTTCACTTCAAATCCTGCGCCTTTTTTACAAAACACGGAACTGGAGGTATTCTCCATATCGCGCGTCCTGTCATAACCGATTTTTTCTATCACTTCCGCCGTATTATGGCAAGGCCGGTATCCGTCAAACCGCAGCCCCAGCATTCCTTTTCCTTTGGTGAAGGCGGCAAACTCGGCCGGATAGTCCATCAAGCAAGCCGCCGGCCCGCTTCCCTGCACCCGAATACGTTCTCCCACCGGTTCCGGCGCGGAAAATGTGCAGTGCCGCTGCTCCAATTCACTCATCACCCGTCCGATTTGCTCCGCTTCCACCTCTGCCGTGACAGCATATACCGGCTCCAACACAACCGACTGCGCCTGTTCCAAGCCTTGACGGATTGCGCGATAGGTCGCCTCCCTGAAATCACCGCCCTCCGTATGCTTTAAATGCGCCCGTCCATTCACCAACACGATTTTAACATCTGTCAAAGGCATACCAAGCAGCACGCCTTTGTGCGTTTTTTCAAACACATGCTGCTGCACCAAATGCTGATATGCTTTGTCCAGCACTTCCAAAGAACACTCGCTCGCAAACGTAATACCGCTGCCGCGCGCTTCCGGTTCCAGCCGCACATGCACCTCCGCATAGTGCCGCAGCGGCTCAAAATGACCGTATCCCATCACCGGCGCCGCAATCGTTTCCTGATAGAGCACTTCACAGGGACCGAATTCCACCGCCATACCAAACCGCTCCTGCACAAGTTCCTGCAAAACTTCAAGCTGCACCGTTCCCATCACTTTGATATGCAGTTCCTGCAACATATCATTCCATTCCACGTCCAGCAGCGGTTCCTCTTCCGCCAATTGCCGAAACTGTCCCAGCGCCGTTTGCGGCGCAATTTCCGGCGGGAACAGCACCTTTGTTTGCAGCAAGGGCACTGATTGATATTCCGCATGTCCCAGTTTTGCGCCAATCAAATCGCCCGGGCGCACCTCGGACAGTCCTGTCACGGCGCAAAGCATACCGGGCAGCGCTCGTTCCAATGGCGTCAGTTTTTTCCCCTGACACTGATAAATACTGTTCACTTTTCCTTCCGCACGCACGCCGCCGCTCAAATAAGCCACTTGTTCTTTGGCGCTCAAACTCCCCTCCAGCACTTTCAAACAGACCAACCGCTCTCCCTGCGGCTGGTGGCGCACCTGATATACCTCTGCGCAAAATGGTTTGTCCGTTTCCATCGGCTGACGCTGTACCAACGTGTGCACGCCCTGCAAAAATGCGTCAACGCCTTCGTCACGCAATGCTGACCCTCGAAACAGCGGAAACAGACGTTCCTCCGCTACCATTTTCTGCGCTTTCGCTTGCCACATTGTAGGATTCAAATTGCCGGCACAATAGGCGTCCATGAGTTGTTCGTCCAGTTCTGCCAGCGCCTCCGCCGTGTCCTCTGACTGCTTCGATATATCGCAGATTGCCGCCGAAAACCGTTGCCGGAGCGTTTCAAGCACCTGCCTGGGCTGTGCGCCTTCCCTATCCGTCTTGTTGAGAAAGAAAAAGGTGGGAATATGATGTGCCCGCAGCAACCGCCAAACCGTTTCCGTATGCCCTTGAATCCCCTCCGCCGCGCTGACGATAATCACACCATAGTCCATAACCCGCAGCGCGCGCTCCATTTCCGAGGAAAAGTCCACATGTCCCGGCGTGTCCAGCAGCGTATAAGAACTTCCCTGTATCTGAAAAGTCGCCTGCTCAGAAAACACCGTAATGCCGCGTTCCTTCTCAATCGCATGACTATCCAGGAAAGTATCGCCGTGGTCTACACGTCCGCGCTGGCGAATGCTGCCTGTATGATACAAAATTTGCTCCGCAAATGTTGTTTTTCCTGCGTCCACATGCGCCAACAGTCCGATTGTTATGTTCCTTGTACAATCTCCGTCCACGTTTCCGCTTCCCCTTTCTTTTCATAATGATGCGCCACTGCTGCTTCCATAATTTCCGCATATCCCCAAAAATTCTGCGGTACATCACCAAATGGCATTGAAAAAGCCCCTTGCTGTATCGCCTGCACATCGGGCGCGCGGTGCAGCAGTCTATTTATCACCTTCACCGCTTCCGTCCGCGTGATAGGGTGTTCCGGCAGAAATGTTCCTTCCGGATATCCACTGATCCACCCTTGCTGTGCTGCGTAACAAATAGCGTCTTTCGCCCAATATTCCTCCGCCACGTCCGGAAACCGGCTGCTGTCGGACGGCAATTGTCCTTCAAACCGCGTTGCCATTGCGACAAGCTGGGCGCGGCTCACCGGCTCTGCCGGTCGGAACGAGCCGTCCTGAAACCCATTGATGATACCATATTGTTCCATGAATCCCACCGCTCCCGCGTACCACTGTGTTGTATCAATATCCACAAAGCTGGTTTCATATGTCTTTCCCTCATCAAACAAAGCGGCGCCATCTTGTCCCACCGATAAACGTGCAAATATCATTGCCGCCTGTGCCCGCGTCAAATGTCCATATGGCTCAAACCCATTTTGCATTCCCTGCATGTATGCCATATGCTTCTCCCGTTCCAATGCGGGCGGCGGCAACATTTCCATTTGATATACCTTGGTATAATACGCTGCCAGTCCCGAAACTTCCACAAACGAACCGTAGCGGAAATGAACCTCCCCTTTCACCTCCGGCAGCGTTTCATTTAAAATGTGCTGCCTGCGCAGCGCTTCTATCCCATACCATGGGCTGGTCGGGTCGTTGTTTCCCGCCTGATAGTCCGCCATGCCGATATATAAATCCACATCAGTTCCCTGCACCGTCTCTGCCCACCAGCGTGCTAAAATTTCATAATCCGCGCTTGCGTGTCCGATTTGCCAATAAATCTGCGGACAAATATAATCTACCCAGCCTTCTTTCACCCAAGTACGCGAATCCGCATAATGTGCAAAATAGGATTGTTTTCCACCCGTCGCCGACCCGATTGATATGCTGTCCTGATTCGCCCAAATTCCCGCCGGGCTCACCCCAAAACGAATATTGGGGTCTGCTTTGTGCAGTTCTGTATCCAACGCATGAATCAACTGATTCACATTCTCCCGCCGCCAGTCTCCCAAATCATCAAATGCCGCGCCGTAGGCAGCATAGGTTTCGCTATCCTGAAATTCTTGTCCCGGATAGAAATAATCGTCCAGATGAATACCATCCACATCATAGCGGTTCACGATTTCCAATGTACCGTCTACCACCATTTGCCGCACCTGTGGCAGTCCCGGATTCCAGTAGTAATTTCCTTGATACTCCACAGTCCAATCAGGATTCCGCCGCGCCGGATGTTCCGCCGCCAAATTCTCCCATTCCGCCGCTTTTCCTGTCGTGATACGATATGGATTTATCCATGCGTGAAGTTCCAATCCCGCCGCATGTGTCTCCTGCACCCAATATGCCAGCGGGTCAAATCCATTTTCCGGCGGTGTTCCCTGACTGCCGGTTAAGTAACGGCTCCACGGAAAAATAGCGGACGGATAGAAAGCGTCGCTGCATGGACGCACCTGCAATATCAGTGCTGTAAGCCCCATTTTCTTGGCATTTTGAATGATTTGCTGCGCCTCTGCACGCAAAGTTTGTTCGTCTAATGCCGCTTTGGAAGGGTAATCCAAGTTATAGACAGTAGAGACCCACGCGGCACGGAACGGAAGTTCTTTCGCTTGCTTTTTTCCCCCTACCGCCACAACCAACAATGCCGCTATTACAATCAATATTCGTTTTCTCATGTGTGTTCCTTTCTCATCCTTCTCCGCAAAGCTGTTCCATCTTCTGACGGACGTTTGCCAGTTCCAACTCATCTGTTAAAGTGACAATGGTATCTCCTGCTCTGATTTTGGTATGCCCTTTGGGAATCAATTCCATATCGCCGCGCTTAATCGCAACCAACAAACAGCTTTTTGCCCACTCCACATCGCTTACTCGTTTGCCGACAAGCCATGCGCCATGATGCACTGCATATTCATAAAGCAGCTTTTCACCTGCCGGTTCTGCCACTGTTTTTCCCTGTTTTTTCAAAATATTTTCCAGCAAACTTTCATATATAGGGCGGCTATGCAGCAAATTCGCTATGATATATGCCACAATAGAAACCACCGACAAAGACAGCATTTGATGAAAAGAGCCGGTCATTTCAAAAATCAAAATAATCCCTGTAATGGGCGCGCGCACAATTGCTGTAAAATAGCCTGCCATCGCCAGAATAATGAAGTTATTGATGAACATTTCGTCCACACCCGCAAACTGTACTGCCGCCTGCCCAAATGCGCCGCCAATATAACACCCTAACACCAGCAGCGGGAAAAAGATACCGCCCGGTGCGCCGGAACCAAAACTGACGGCAGAAAACAAAAACTTTCCAAGCAGCAACAGCAAAATAGTAGGCAAAACCAAACTGCCGTCTGTCAGCAGCGTGACCATGTGATGTCCGCTGCCCAACACCTGCGGCGCCGTATATCCTAATATTCCGGCAACCAAAAACGGTATCAGGATTCTGGTGCAATTGCCCAGTTTTTCCGGCTTTTGATAGAGTGCCTGCACTTTCAGCGTAAACCAATTATAAAATGCGCCCAGCACACCTAACAATATGCCTAACAGCAGTAACAGCCAATAATAGCGCAGCGGCAGCGCGTCCGCCACCTGAAACTGAAAAACCGGCTGAAATCCAAATACATTGGAGGAAAGAAAATCCGCTGTCACAGACGCAGTCATCACTGAAACCAACACCGTGACGGAAAAATTCTTATGGACTTCTTCCAAAGAAAACAACACGCCCGCAAGCGGCGCATTGAACGCTGCCGCAAGTCCCGCGCTGGCGCCACAGGTGAGCAGGAACTTTTCTTCCGTTCTGCCGCGCCCTAGCATACGCGAAAGTCCTTTTCCTGCCATTGCGCCAAGCTGAATAGAAGGTCCTTCACGCCCCAGAGACAGTCCGCCCAGCATTCCTGCCGTTCCGCCAATGAATTTCGCAATGATGATTTTCCACCATGTCTGTTTGATTTGCCCTGCCATTTCCCCTTCCAATTGCGGAATCCCGCTGCCGGACGCCAACGGTTCCCAATCCATCAGTTTTCCGCACAGCACTGCTAATAAAATCAATACACCAAACCAACCGACAATTGCCCAGACATGATTTTTTGAAAAAGATAACACCAGTTGCAGCGCTTTATCGGCATAGGTCAGTGCAAACCGGTATAAAATGGTTACAAGTCCCGCAACAATCCCAACCGCAAACCCTTCTACAATTAAAATTTGATGCAGTTTCCGGCTGCGTTCCAAAATACCTTTTGTATCCATTTGTTTTTTCAACGCCACAATCCCCTTTTTTTGTTTATATTCTCACCAAAGTATATGTACTTGTTCAATTCCGTATAATATACGCCCCTGCGTATATTATAACATCTGCTTCCTTACCTTGTCAAACACCCGCTAACGTTTCGCCGCACTTTCCTCTTTTACATATTCATAATAAATTAGGCTCATGTATCAATAAACTTGGGTACCAAAAATTTTATAATACTATTTTTGTGATATAAAAAAAAGTCGATATCCAAATGGATACCGACTTTTTATAAAAAGCAAACTTATTTCAGTTCTACTTTAGCGCCTGCTTCTTCCAGTTTTGCTTTGATAGCTTCAGCGTCGTCTTTAGAAGCGCCTTCTTTTACAGTTTTCGGAGCGCCGTCAACCATTTCTTTTGCTTCTTTCAGACCCAGACCTGTTACTTCTTTTACAACTTTCACAACTGCCAATTTGCTTGCGCCAGCGTCAGCCAGAACAACGTCAAATTCAGATTTTTCAGCAGCAGCATCTCCGCCAGCAGCCGGAGCGCCCGCTGCAACAGCCATAACCGGAGCAGCTGCAGATACGCCAAATTCTTCTTCCAATGCTTTTACCAGATCAGACAGTTCCAGAACGGTCATGCCTTTGATTTCTTCCATCAAGTTTGTTACTTTTTCACTCATGATTTTTTTCCTCCATCTCAAATTTCATTTTTATTTCGTTTTTTGTTTTACATTAGTTTTTAAGCTTCCGCTTGTTTTTTATCCGCAATCGCACTCAGCACAGTCGCCAGTCCACGGATATTGCCGTTTAACACATTTGCCAAACCTGCAATCGGAGAATTCAAGCCACCCAACACTTTTGCAACCAAAACTTCTTTCGGCGGCAAATCTGCAAGCGCTTTGATTTCCTCTGCAGCCAGAATCTTTCCATCTACAAATCCTGTCTTAATGGAAATTTCCAGCCCTTCGTTTTCTTTCATAAAATCAAAGAAAACTTTTGCCGGAGCAACCGGGTCTTCTACAGATGTAGCCAGGGATGTTGTTCCTTCCAAAACAGAAGCAACATCTTCCAAACCTGCCTCTTTCACAGCAAAACGCATCAATGTATTTTTCGTTACTGTGTAGTTCACGCCAGCTTCACGAAATGCTTTACGCAGTTTCGTATCCTGTTCCACATTGATACCTTTATAATCAATGAACAATCCGGCAGACGCATTCTGGAAACGTTCCACCAACTCGCTTACTGCCTGCTTTTTCTGTTCTAAGATTTTTTCACTTGGCATTTTTCATTCACCTCCCGCCCATGCTTCCTGTTTCATCAAAAGAAGCACCCTGTCCAAAGACAAAGTGCTTCCAATATCACATGACTCACATGCTCTTATGAAATGCGCCTCGGCAGGTCTTATGGGTTGCCTGCTGTCTTAGGACAAATGATTCTTTTTTCATGCGGTATATAGTTTACCATAAACTACCGCTCTTGTCAAGCTTTTTTTAGTCAGACAATCTTGCCTGATTAATTTTCACGCCCGGTCCCATGGTGGAAGCCACTGCTACGCTTCTCAGGTATTGTCCTTTTGCAGCAGCCGGTCTTGCTTTGATAATCGCTGTCATCAGCGTGTCAAAGTTTTCCGCCAATTTATCTGCACCAAAGGATACTTTCCCAATCGGGCAATGAATAATATTTGTTTTATCCAGACGGTATTCAATTTTACCGGCTTTGATATCTGCAATTGCTTTTGCAACGTCCATCGTAACCGTACCAGCTTTGGGGTTCGGCATTAAACCTTTCGGTCCCAAAACTTTACCCAAACGACCGACTACGCCCATCATATCCGGTGTTGCAACGATAATATCATATTCAAACCAGTTTTCATTTTGGATTTTTGGAATCAATTCCTCTGCTCCAACGAAATCTGCACCGGCACTTTCCGCTTCTTTGGCTTTATCGCCTTTCGCGAACACCAAAACGCGTACTTTTTTACCGGTACCGTGCGGCAGTACAACCGCGCCGCGCACCTGCTGGTCCGCATGACGGGAGTCTACGCCCAGTTTGATATGCGCTTCTACCGTTTCATCAAATTTTGCTTTTGACATTTTCACGGTCAAATCCAGCGCTTCTTTGGGATCATATAACTTTAATTTGTCATACATTTTTGCGCTTTCCGCGTATTTTTTACCTCTCTTCAAGTCTGTTACCTCCCTTGTGGTTTCTGGCGGAACAGCTTCCTGCTCCTCCCACAATTCATTCAAAATCAGTCTTCTACTACGATACCCATACTTCTTGCCGTTCCGGCAATCATGCTCATTGCCGATTCCACAGAGGAAGCGTTCAAATCGGGCATTTTCTGCTCTGCGATTTGTCTGAGCGCGTCTTTTTTAATCGTAGCCACTTTAGTTTTGTTCGGTTCACCGGAACCGCTCTTCAGGTTGCACGCTTTTTTCAGCAATACAGCCGCCGGCGGCGTCTTTGTGATAAAACTAAAGGATCTGTCCGCATAAACAGTGATAACAACCGGTATTACCAGACCTGCATCTTTTGCGGTTTTTTCGTTGAATTCTTTACAAAACTGCATGATGTTCACGCCATGCTGACCCAAAGCCGGACCAACCGGCGGCGCTGGGGTTGCTTTACCCGCTTCAATCTGCAATTTAATAAATCCTGCGATTTTCTGAGCCATGAGTTGCACCTCCTTTAAAAACAATGTGGTTCCTGGCGGATAGAGGTTCTATCCTCCCACTAACAGGCTGTCTGCATAAATCATGCCGCACAGCACTTTGCGGATACAAAAAAACAATCCGCTCTATACTAAATTCCAAAAGGAAATCAGTAACTTAGTCCAGTGCTTCCACCTGATTCATATCCAGGTCAATCACTGTTTCACGACCCATAAACAGGTCAACCGACAATTTCAATTTGCCTTTTTCCGGCGAGATTTCAAGCACTTTCCCAATATAGCCGCTCAGTGGCCCGTCCGTGATACGCACCACGTCGTCCACAGCAAAATCGCTTTCCACGACCCGTTTTTCCAGTTTCATGTTTTCGAGTTCTTCATCTGTCAAGGGTACCGGTTTGGACTCCGGTCCCACAAAACCCGTCACGCCGCGAATAGACCGAATTGCGTGCCAGCATTCATCAGACATAATCATTTTCAAAAACACATATCCAGGAAACACTTTGCGTTTCACGACTTTTTTTCCGCCGCTTTCCAAATCTTCTTCTTCCGGCACACGGATATCTACAATTCTGTCGTGCATACCGCGGTTTTCAATCATTTTGGCAATATTGGTTTCCACTTTTTTCTCATATCCGGAATACGTATGGATTACATACCATTTTGCAGTTTCCGTCATATTTTACGAAAAGTTTGAAAGAACTTTTCTTCCTCCCTTTCTTGCATGATTGCAACACTTCGCCGCAAACAACAAAATCACCTCTATACAGCAATCCATATAGAGGTCGATTTCTGCCAAAGTTTCTTTATGCGCCGATAATCAATCCGACTAACCAGTGGAACAGCAGGCTCAGCGCCCATACCAAAACGCCGATAACAATGACCAGTGCTAAAACAATCGAGGTATCTTTTACAACCTGCTTAGGAGTTGGCCATACAATCTTTTTAAATTCCGCTTTCATTTCCCGGAACCATTTTCCGATTCTCTTCCCTGCGCGGACAAACAAATTTTCTTTTTTTTCTGTTGTCGCTTCTGCCATAAATTTCACTCCTCTGCTTTTTTCAAATACAGACCGGCTGCACGCCAATTATTTTGTTTCTTTATGTGTCGTGTGCTTTTTGCAGAACCGGCAATATTTGCTCATTTCGATTCTATCCGGTGTGTTCTTTTTGTTTTTCATTGTATCATAATTTCTCTGTTTGCATTCGCTGCATGCCAATGTAATTTTTACTCTCATCTCGCTCATCCTCTCCTATTATCTTATCCTTCGGCGCCGCGCGGGTCATCTGCCCACACCACTTGTCCGATTGTCCTTTTTAAAAAAAGAGCATAAAAAAAGAACCTATTACAAGGTAAGTACATTATATCACAATAGCTATAGCATGTCAAGAGGGAATGGAAAATTTTTTTATTGATTCTTTTTCATGCTGTTTTTTCTCATTTCTTCCATCTATCGTATATCACTTTCTATATTATATAGGTACATGCCTGTAGAAAGTATTCCACAGGCATGTATCCATCTGCATATTCTTATTCTTTTGTCTGCAAACTGTCAAAATAGCTGCGGTTGTGCAGCACCGCGCTGTCCTGCGGCTTAAACTGCGCCGCCTTTTCATTATATTCCCGCGCTGTTTCGTGGTCGCCAAGCAAATCATAACAAACACAAAGCTGCAAATACGGAATAAATCCGTAGCAATCATCATAGACAAATCCGCCGTTTTTATCCTGTTTGGAGCAATTCGTCGCCACCTGATACCAATAAATTGCCTGCTGCAATTTTTGATGTTCTTTGAAATATTGTCCCAGACGGCAGCAAATTTCCGCCCGCGGCTTATCATATACAAAACTGCGCAAAAGACTTGTAAGCTGCTTTTGTTCTTCTCCGATATGATAGTAACACCACGCTAAATCCGCACAGGCGTCAATGCAGTTTTCCACCCAACCGCGTCCACTGCCCAGAAAATCTTCCAACTGCGCAATAGCGTCCGTATATCTTGTGTGGGCAAACAACTCCCGCGCATAATAAAATTGCTGCCTTGCATCTAATGTATTGCCTTCCGCCAGCATTTTTTCATAAATCTGCAAATTCCGGTTTGGGTCTCCCGAATGCATTTTCCTATGCTGCACTGCCGCTTCTGAATAGATGACATTGCCGCACGGTATAATGACTTCATGCACCGCACCAGTCCATACAAATCCTGCTTCCCTGCGCAGCAGCCGTTCACGGTAATAGGACATGGTGGGATTCTCCTGCGCGTCAAACGCAACTTCATAGCGCATCATCACCACATCCGTTTCAAGCGGTATCGTTTCTTTTAGCTGCAAAAACCGTTCACGGTTTTTTTCGTCCATCACATCATCTGCGTCCAGCCAACAAATGTAGTCCATTGTTGCCTTAGAAAACGCAAAATTCCGCGCCGCCGCAAAATCGTCCACCCATTTAAAATGCTCTACATGGTCTGTATATTTTCGTGCAATTTGCTCTGTTTTATCTGTAGAACCTGTATCAACTATGATAATTTCATCCATCAAATCTGCCACGCTGTCCAAACAGCGCCCCAGCACATCTTCTTCATTTTTTACAATCATGCATAAGCTAATAGTATTCAACGAAATGATCCCCTCTCCTTGTCACAAGACTTCTTCAAATACCATCTTATGCAAAAAGAAGGAAATGTTTCATCATTTATCCTTCCCGAAAGGAGCCGATTTCTATTAAATTTCCTTCCGGGTCTGCGATATAACAAGTCCGTTGCCCCACGGCTTTTGTCTATGATAATCGTTTTTCCAAAACAGAAACATATGCTTTAAACGCTGACGGCAACGCATACTGCTGCTGCAATTCCTCCCACGAAACCCATAGAAACTCTCCCGCCGGTTCCTTTATTTCCACAAGATATCCTTGCATGTGCCATTCAATATGGGTAAAAATATGCTTTGCCGCTTCTGTTTTTTCCATTGCCGCCGTCTCTATATGCAGTTCCTGCAAATATTTTTCCGCCTGCTCCTGTGTTAAGAATCCTGCGGCGGAGGGCAATTCCCATAATCCCGCCAGCAAACCTTTCGCCGGTCGTTTCCCAATTGCCACACGGTTCCCGCAAATACACAGGAACAGCGTTTTTTCTTCTATACGCCGTTGCTTTTTCGGCGTTTTCACAGGAATCATCAGCTCATTTCCCGCTTCGTGCGCCCGGCAGTTCTCCGCCCACGGGCAAAGCATACATTGCGGCGCACCGTTGGGCAGACAAACGGTTGCACCAAGTTCCATCAATGCCTGATTAAACGCACTCGCCTTTCCTGACGGCAAAACAGCGCGTAAAAGCTGCTGCATGTCTTTTTTCGTCTCCGGCTCTTTGATGTCCCGAAAACTGCCCAGCATTCTGGATATCACCCGCAAAACGTTTCCGTCCACCGCCACTTCGTCTTGTCCAAAGGCAATGGAACTGATTGCGCCCGCAGTATATTCACCGATTCCGGGCAGTTGCAGCAAAAGTGCATATTCGGACGGCATATTGCCGTCATGTTCCGTCATGATGATTTTCGCAGCCTTTTGCAAATTGCGTACGCGGTTATAATACCCCAGTCCCTCCCACAGTTTCAGCAAGGTTTCCTCCTCCGCCTGCGCTAAATCGCGTATCTCCGGCAGCGCTTCCATCCACCGCTGAAAATATGGCATCACCGCGCTCACTCTGGTCTGTTGCAGCATGATCTCCGATACCCAGACGCGGTATGGTGTAGGCTGCTGCCGCCATGGCAAAACACGCGCATTCCCCTCATACCATTGCAGCAAAGGACGCACAGCGCCCGAGAGCAGCAACATATCTATTTCATTCATTTATTTCACCATTCCTCCAAAAAACTTTTTAGGCAAACAAAAGTCGAATCTTATGCCTACCCTTTCATCATAACGGAAAACGGCTCTGCTGTCAATCATAAAAAGAGCTTTCACCAAATCGGCGAAAGCTCTTTTACAATATTTCATGCTTATTTCCGTTTTCCAAGCAGCCGCAGCAGATACAGGAACACGTTCACGAAATCCAAATACAACTGCAACGCGGAATAGATGGACGCTTTTTGCAGCATCTCATTGTCATATTGATAAACTTCATAAAACTTTTTAATTTTCTGTGTATCATATGCGGTAATTGCCAAGAACAGCGCCAAGCCGATGAAACAGACCGTCTGCTCAACTGCTGTGAAATCGAAAAACAAACTCAGCAGCCAGAAAATTGCAAGTCCGAAAATACCAAACATTGCAACTTTCCCGATACCGGACAAATCACTTTTTGTCACATAGCCAAACAGCGCCATAATACCAAAAATCACTGCCGCGAAGACAAATACCAGCGCTACGCTCTCAAGGTCATACAAAAAGAAAATAGACGAAAGTGTGACGCCGTTGACAAGCGCATATACAAAAAACATTGCTCTTGCCGCGCCAATAGACATTTTGTGCAGCCGACCTGCCAAAATCCAAACCAGCGCAACTTCTGCAATCAGCAGCGCATAGAAAATAGCCGGCGTTGAAAATACCACATAAAACACACCGGACGCAATTGCCGCAAGAGACGCTGCAAAGGTGGTCATCAGTCCCAAAAACATCCACAAATATGTTTTTGCTACAAACGTGCTGCGGCTTTCTCCCATTTCAGCCGAACCCATAGGTTCCATTGGTTGATTTACCATGATAATTCCTCCTTACAGATTTTCATTTATTGAAAAGAGGCAAGGCTCTCTTCTACCATTTTTAACATTTCTTTATATTTCTCGCCTTTGGCTTTTTCTTCCGCCACCACTTTTTCCGGCGCTTTTTTCAAGAAACCTTCATTAGACAGTTTCCCTTCCACACGACGGATTTCCTGCTGGAGACGTTCTTTTTCTTTCTCCAGCCGTGCGATTTCTTCTTCCCTGTTCACCAATTCGTCCATTGGAATGGCAATCTGCGCGCCTTCCACGACTGCTTTTACAGCATTTGGCGGAATCACACTGCTGTCCTCTGTGATAACCACTTCCGAAGCGGACGCCATTTTTTCAAAAAACAGTTTACCGACGGCAAATATCTCTGTATCATGTGTCACGATAAACAGTTTTGCCTTTTTGGACGGCGGAACATTCTTTTCCGCACGCGCATTGCGCACCGCTTTGATTGCCTGCTGAATCAACATCATCTTTTGGCTTTCCTGCGGATAGCTTGCTGTTTCTTTGGGCCACGGCGCGCGCACAATCGTTTCGCCTTCATGCGGCAAATGCTGCCAAATTTCTTCTGTGATAAACGGCATGAATGGGTGCAACAGTTCCAAGGTGCGCGACAGCACATATGCCAGCACTTTTTTCGCTGCAACGCTGGAATCGCCCTGCGCGTCATACAACCGCGGTTTTACCAGTTCAATATACCAATCGCAGAATTCGTCCCAAATGAAATCATATAACTTCTGCACTGCCACGCCCATTTCAAAATGGTCTAAGTTATCGCTCACTTCACGAATCACGGTGTTCAGGCGCGTCAAAATCCATTTATCCTCCATGCACAAATGCGCTTCTTCCGGCAGTTCATCTGTTTCATGGTCAATGTTCATCAGTACAAACCGCGCCGCATTCCAAAGTTTGTTGGCAAAATTCCGGCTGGCTTCCACGCGTTCCGTGTAGAACCGCATATCGTTTCCGGGCGAATTACCGGTTGCCAATGTGAAGCGGAGTGCGTCCGCGCCGTATTGGTCGATAATTTCCAGCGGGTCAATCCCATTGCCAAGCGACTTGGACATTTTACGCCCTTGGCTGTCCCGTACCAGTCCATGCATAAACACATGGCGGAACGGTACTTCTTTCATATGCTCCATACCGGAGAAAATCATTCGGGCAACCCAGAAGAAAATGATGTCATACGCTGTCACCAACACGCTGGTCGGATAGAATTTTTCCAATTCCGGCGTTTTTTCCGGCCATCCCATGGTGGAAAACGGCCAGAGCGCCGAGCTGAACCATGTGTCCAGCACATCTTCATCCTGTTTCATGGCGCCGCCGCATTTCGGACATACCGTAACGTCCTCTTTCGCGACCACCATTTCGCCGCAGTCCTGACAATAATATGCCGGAATCCGATGTCCCCACCAAAGCTGACGGGAAATGCACCAGTCAAACACATTTTCCATCCAATTCATATAGATTTTACTGAACCGTTCCGGCACAAACTGCACTTCTTTGTCTTTGACAACGCGAATGGCATCTTTTGCCAGCGGTTTCATTTTCACAAACCATTGGTCGCTTGTCAGCGGTTCCACCACCGTACCGCAGCGGTAACATTCGCCGACATTATGTTTGTGGTCTTCGATTTTCAGCAGCACGCCTGCCGCTTCCAAATCCGCCACAATCGCTTTACGCGCTTCGTAGCGATCCATGCCCTGATATTTTCCGCCCTGCTCATTGATGGTCGCGTCGTCGTTCATCACGCGAATCAGCGGCAAATCATGGCGTTTTCCCACTTCAAAGTCATTGGGGTCGTGCGCCGGTGTGATTTTCACCGCGCCCGTTCCAAAATCTTTTTCCACATATTCGTCCGCTACAATGGGAATTTCGCGTCCAACCAGCGGCAAAATCAGCATCTTCCCAACCAAATGGGCATAGCGTTCATCTTCCGGATGTACTGCCACCGCCGTATCGCCCAACAAGGTTTCCGGACGGGTCGTAGCAATCGTTAAATATTCGTCGCTGTCTTTTACCTGATATTTGATGTGCCAAAAATGCCCGTCATGTTCGCTGTATTCCACTTCCGCGTCGGACAGCGCGGTTGTACAGCTCGGGCACCAGTTGATAATGCGGTTTCCTTTATAAATCAACCCTTTTTCATAGAGGTTGACAAACACTTCTTTGACCGCTTTGGAACAACCCTCGTCCATGGTGAACCGTTCTCTCGACCAGTCGCAGGAACAACCGATTTTGCGAAGCTGTTTGGTGATACGAGAACCGAATTTATGTTTCCAGTCCCAAACGCGTTCCAAAAAAGCGTCCCGTCCCAAATCATAGCGGGTCAATCCCTCTTTGACGCGCAGTTCTTCTTCCACCTTGATTTGCGTTGCGATTCCGGCGTGGTCTGTGCCAGGCACCCACAGCGCTTCATAGCCCGCCATACGTTTATAACGCACCAAAATATCCTGCATGGTTTCATCCAGCGCGTGCCCCATATGCAGTTGTCCCGTCACGTTTGGAGGCGGAATCACAATAGAAAACGGTTCTTTTTCACTTTTCGCATCCGCTTTAAAATATCCGTTTTCCTCCCATGTTTTATAAATACGATCCTCAAATTGCGACGGGTCGTATGTTTTTTCAAGCTCACTCTTGTGCATTGCTTACCAATTCCTTCCTTTGTTTTCAGTTTAAACCGCCTTTGACAAACAGCGCCAGCATTCCCACTACGCTGCACACTATGCCAACGCCTTTCATCATATACTGCGCCATTTCCGGAGCCGCTTCTTTGCGGACAAGCGAAATGAGCCATGGCAATACATAAATCAGCGCCACACCGACAAATGCCAAAATCCAGCAAACAACATAAAACATATTCATTTGAGTTCCTCCCTTGTTTCCTGTCTGCTGCAAAACAGAGCAAAAAAACAAATTCTTTCCATTTTGTATATATTATCTTTAATATTATCACAAATTCCCTATCTTTGTCAATCATTTTCCGGTCTCGAATTATTTCTTTCACTGCATATTTTTTTCTTTCCAACTCATACTATAATCATAATTTTAAAAACTATAACGTAATTTCACAAACTGGAAAGGACGGACAATTTTTTATGAAATCAAAATTTATGCTCTGGCTGCTTACCTGCGTCCTTTGCGCAGGCTTATTGGCAGGCTGTGGTAACAATAATAATGAAAGCAATTCCGGCGCCGGCGGCACTGCCGGCGAAAACGCAAAAGTGGACATTTACCAATTCAAAGTGGAAATTGCAAAAGAACTGGAAAATGCAGCCGCTCTCTACATGAAAAACCACCCGAATGTGAAAATCAACATTCAAACGGTCGGCGGCGGCGACGACTATGGCGCTTCTTTGCGCGCCAAAATGCAGTCCGGTGAAGAACCTACCATTTTCAATATCGGCGGACCGCAGGATACGCAGGACTGGATGCAAAAACTGGAAGACCTCTCCGACCAGCCTTGGGTTTCTCAGGCGGTAGACACCGTTTTGGACAGCGTGACGGCAGACGGCAAAATCTATGGACTGCCCTATGCAATTGAAGGTTATGGTTTTATCTATAATACAGAAATTTTCAAAGCGGCGGATATCGACCCTTCTACCATACACAACTATGATACGCTGCTCACCGCTGTGCGAACATTGGACGAAAAAATCAAATCCGGTGCGCTCAAGTCACAGTTCCCGCAGCTTGAAGCGGTGTTTGAATTTCCAGGCAAGGAAACATGGGTCAGTATGCACACGGTAAACGTACCGCTGTCGCAGGAATTCACCAGCGCAACAGACGCTTTTGAAAAGAAAACCGTCTCTTTCCAAAACGCAGACGCATTCAAAGCGTTGATTGACATTCAGGCGGACTATAGTTCCAATGCCGACAGCAAAGGGAAACTCAATGCGGTGGACTATGCAACACAGGTGGGACAAGGGATTGCCATTGAACGCGTCGCCATGATTCAGCAAGGGAACTGGATTTATGGTGATATTGAAAATGTAGATGCGGAAACGGCTGCAAAAATGAGTCTGCTCCCTATGCCACTGGTGGGCGAAGAAGCCTTGAAAATGCCTGTCGGTGTACCAATGTATTGGTGTGTCAACAAGGACAGCAATGACGCAGACAAAAAGGCTGCCAAAGAATTTTTAACCTGGCTCTATACCTCCGAAGAAGGAAAAGAGACGATTGTGAACAAATTCTATTTTATTCCGCCGCTCAAGGGCTATACGCAGGAACCCAGCGACCCGCTTTCCCGCGTCGTGAAAACCTATGCGGACGACAACAAAACGCGTCCATGGGTATTCATGGGATTCCCGACCAGTTGGGGCATGGACAGCGTCGGCGTTCAAGTGCAGCGGTATCTTTCCGGCGAAGCTACTTTTACAGAGGCAGTGGAAAAAGCAAAAGCAGACTGGGAAGCTGCCCGTGCGAGCGAATAGCTGTTTCAATTTAGCAATACCAAAAGGTCCGCTATACACAAAGTTTTTAAAGAATACTGCGGCAAAATCCGTTTTTCTGTGCGGCATACGTTTTCCGTATGCCGTTTACATACGAAATATAAGGAGGTTTTTTCGTGAGACCCAGCAAACTAACATTTACGCTATTTTTACTACCGGTTGCCATTGCTTTTTCCGCGGTTGTTTTAATTCCCATGTTTTTGGGGATTTTCTATTCTTTCACAGACTGGAACGGCATTGGAAACAGTTATCATATTATCGGTTTCAGCAACTATTTAACCATTTTCCGCTCAGACAGTGAATTTCGCAACGCGTTTTTCTTCACACTGAAATTCGCTATTGCCTCCGTCATTTTAATTAACGTGATAGGCTTTTCTCTGGCGCTGCTGGTGCAGCGTTCCTCGTGGCTGAACAACACGCTGCGCAGCATCTTTTTTCTGCCGAATCTAATTGGCGGCATTCTGCTCGGTTTCACTTGGCAGTTTATTTTCACCAAGGTATTCGACACGCTGGGCAGCCTTCTTCACCTTCCCTTTTTGCAAGGCTGGCTTTCCACCACCTCGACAGGATTTTGGGGACTTGTGATTGTGATGAGCTGGCAGCTCAGCGGATATATGATGATTATTTACATTGCCGCGTTGCAAAACATCTCGGAATCCATTCAGGAAGCGGCGTCCATTGACGGCGTTACCCCCCTGCAGCGTCTGTTTAAAATTACGCTGCCGCTGGTTTCTCCCGCTTTTACAATCGGTCTGTTTTTAAGCATTTCCAATTCTTTTAAACTGTTTGACCAAAATCTGTCGTTGACCGGCGGCGCGCCATATAAATCCACGCAAATGCTGACGCTGAACATTTATAATACAGCGTTTACCATGAACAATCTGGCATTGGCGCAGGCAAAAGCGGTTCTTTTTTTGATTATGGTTGCCGTTATCACCTTAACGCAGCTCTATTTTAGCAAACGGAAGGAGTTAGAGTTATAATGAAACACCGTAAACCTATCCTGCAAACGATTCTCGGCATTTTACTCGGACTGCTCTTCCTCTCGCCGCTCTATATTCTGGTTGTCAATTCCTTTAAAACGCAAAAAGGGATTTTCAGCAATGTTCTTGCACTGCCGGACAGCACCTATTTTACGCTGAACAACTATGCGGAAGCATGGAAACAATTGGAGTTTCTCAAATCTCTGTTCAACTCCCTCTATATTTCTATCCTCTCCACACTGGCAATCATTTTGCTCACCTCCATGGCAGCTTGGGTGCTGGTGCGGCGAAAATCAAAAACAGCAAACGTTATTTTTTATATCTTTGCCCTGTCCATGCTGGTACCCTTTCAGTGCGTCATGCTGCCGCTGGTTCAGATTATGGGGAAAATTCAGTTTCTCAATCCTGCCGGACTGATTTTCATGTATCTGGGATTCGGCTCCAGCCTTTCCATTATCATGTATCACGGCTTTATCAAAAACGTGCCGCTGGAACTGGAGGAAGCGGCTACCATTGACGGCGCAAATGCTTTTCAGGTGTTTTGGCGTATCGTCTTTCCTTTGCTCAAGTCCATCACCGTCACCATTGCCATTTTAAACCTGATGTGGATTTGGAACGACTTTCTGCTGCCACAGCTCGTCATTAACAAACCAGGCTGGCAAACCATTCCGCTCAAAACTTTCTATTTCTTCGGTCAATATTCCAAACGCTGGGATTTGGCGACGGCAGGACTGCTTTTGGGTATGATTCCGATTATTGTATTTTACCTTTTTGCACAAAAATATATCGTAAAAGGTGTCACAGACGGCGCAATCAAATAATACGCATGTAATATACCTAAAAAATAATCAATATCTTGTATTTATTTCCAAATATTGATATAATGTGGATAATACAGCGATATTCAGGAGGTATTTGCTATGAAACGAGGAAGCGGTATATTACTGCATATATCATCCCTGCCTTCTCCCTATGGCATTGGCACCATGGGGAAATGCGCCTATGAATTCATTGACTTTTTAAAGAAAAGCGGGCAAAGCTATTGGCAGGTGCTGCCGCTTGGCATCACCAGTTTTGGCGATTCACCCTATCAATCCGCCAGCAGTTTTGCCGGCAACCCTTATTTTATTGACTTAGATTTATTATGCGAATGGGGTATTTTACAGCCATCCGATTTGCCGCGCCATGATATGACGCCGGGTACCATTGACTATGCCGCCCTATATGAATGGCGTTATGCCCTGCTGCATACCGCCTACCAAAAAGGCTATGCAAACGTACAGGAGCAGGTACGGGCATTTGCCGCAGAAAACAGCGGTTGGCTGGAGGATTTTGCTCTGTTTATGGCGCTGAAAACAGCGCACCACGGCGCGCCATGGCATATGTGGGAGGAACCGCTGAAACAGCGTGAACCATGGGCGTTGGAACAGGCAAGACGAGACCATGCGGAGGAAATCGGGTTCTGGAAATTTCTGCAATATCTGTTCTACCGGCAGTGGGAAGCGCTACGCGCCTACGCTCACCAAAACGGTATTACCATCATCGGCGATATCCCCATCTATGCTTCCCATGACAGTTGTGATGTTTGGAGCAATCCCGATATTTTTATGCTGGACGAAAACAAGAACCTCCTTCTGGTTGCCGGCTGTCCGCCCGACGCATTTTCCGCAACAGGACAGCTTTGGGGAAATCCTGTCTACAATTGGGAGGTGTTACAAAGCCGCAATTTTGACTGGTGGATAGACCGTCTGCGTCAATGCGGTCGTTTATTTGACTGCGTTCGTATTGACCATTTCCGCGGTTTTGATGAATTTTGGGGCATTCCCGCCGGCGAAGAAACGGCGGAAAACGGCAAATGGTACCGCGCCCCCGGACTGGCACTGTTTCAGGAGGTGCGGCGGCAGCTTCCGGAACTCTCTGTCATTGCTGAAGATTTAGGATTCCTCACCCCCAGCGTGATTCAACTGCGGGAAACGCTTGGTATCTATGGTACAAAGGTGTTGCTATTCGCTTTTGACCCACGCGAAGACAGCGACTATCTCCCCCATCACTATACCAAAAATTCTATTGTATATACCGGCACGCACGACAACGATACCGTGGAAGGCTGGCGCAAAACCGCCGCGAAAGAAGATACCGCCTTTGCGGCACAATATTTAAACGAAACGCCCGGCGAATATTTGAGTCATGCTTTTGTGCGCAGCGCCTATGCCAGTGTCTCCGATATTGCAATGGTTCCCATGCAAGACCTTTTGGGACTGGACAACAGCGCGCGTATGAACACCCCTTCTACCTTGGGCGAAAACTGGTGCTGGCGTATGCTGCCGGAGGATTTATCAAAAGGTCTCGCTGAGGAACTGCACCGGCTGTCGGTATTATACGGCAGGTGCTGATTTAGGCATAAGAGAGCCGAATCTCATGCGGTCCCTAGGGCAAATTTTCCCTGCATGGCGCAAGCATATTCGACTTTTGTTTGCCTACGGCATCACTTCGGCAAATTCAAACATGGAAAGGCAAGTGGTTTTTCTTATATGAATACAGAAAATTTCTCTCAAATTATGAACACCGTTCTCAAAACAGAATTTGCAAAAACACCGGAAACAGCTTCTGTCCGGCAGCTCCACTTTGCCATTTCCAAAGCGGTTCTCTATGCTGTGCAGGACGCTTGGCAAAAGCAAGAAAACTATGAAGGAAAACAGGTTTGTTATCTTTCCGCGGAATTTTTGATTGGACGCAGTATTTATCAAAATTTACTGAATTTAGAGTTAGGCGAAACGGTAAACGATTTACTACAGCCGCTGGGCTATGATTTTTCCTGTTTTGAAGAAATAGAAGACCCTGCCCTCGGAAACGGCGGATTGGGGCGGCTTGCCGCCTGCTTTTTAGATTCAGGCGCGACGCTGCGCTATCGTCTGAACGGCTATGGTATCCGCTATCAGCAAGGGTTGTTCAAACAGCATTTTGAAGACGGATTTCAAAAAGAAGAAGGCGACGACTGGCTGCATTCCCCCGACCCGTGGTCTATCCGCTGCGAAGAAGACGCCGTTTTGGTACATTTCGCGGAGGAAACCGTCCGCGCTGTGCCGTACGACATGCCGGTTATCGGCTATAAAAGCGATTGTATTAACACGCTGCGTCTTTGGCAAAGCGAAGCGGTGCAGGATTTTGATTTTGACCTCTTTAATGCCCAAAACTATGACGAAAGTCTGCAAAACCGAAATGACGCCGCCTACATCTGTATGTCCATTTATCCCAACGACGACGGAGCGGCAGGAAAACGGCTGCGCCTGAAACAGCAATATTTTATGTGCAGCGCAACCATGCAGGACATTTTGCGTCAATATAAAGCAAAACACAGCGGGGATTTCAGCGAATTTGGTAAATTCTATGCTGTGCAGCTCAACGACACACACCCCACGCTGGCGATTCCTGAATTTATCCGTTTGCTGCAAACGCAGGAGCGCCTGCCGTTTGAAACGGCGCTCTCCATTGCGCGCGAAACCTTTGCCTATACCAATCATACCTTGATGGCAGAAGCGCTGGAAACATGGGATTTTACGCTGGTGAAAAGCACCATTCCGGCAGTGGCGCAAGTGATCGAAGAAATTCACGCATTTATGATGAAAGAGCTTTCGCCGCAAAACGCGATTCAGATTTTACAAAACGATACGGTACACATGGCAAATCTGGCGGTCTATTGTTCCTTTGCCGTCAACGGTGTTGCCAAAATCCATTCCGAATTGCTGCGCACCGAGCAAATGAAGGATTGGTATGCTGTTTATCCCGACCGGTTTCAAAACAAAACCAACGGTATCACACCGCGGCGGTGGATTGGCGTGGCAAATCCGGAACTGAGCAAATTGATTACGAATTTGCTGGGCTCGGACAATTGGCTTAAAAACTTAGAGCGGCTCCGCGAGCTGGAAAAATATGCAGATGATGAGGAAATCCTAACCGAATTTATGCAAATCAAAAGTGTGAAAAAAACGCAGCTTGCAGGTATTCTGCTAGACCGCGAAAATTGTCTGGCAGACCCCACTTCTATGTTTGACATTCAGGTGAAACGGCTCCACGAATATAAACGGCAGCTCATGAACGCCTTTTGCATTTTGGCAATCTATTATCGGCTCAAAGCAGGGAAATTGCCGAATTTCCATCCAATGACTTGCATTTTCGGCGCAAAAGCGGCGCCCGGTTACAGACATGCAAAAGGAATTATCAAATATATCAACGAAATGGCCGCGCTGATTAACAGCGACCCTGCTGTGAAAGGGCTTTTGAAGGTCGTTTTTGTACAAAACTATAATGTATCCTATGCGGAAAAACTGATTCCCGCCGCGGATATTTCCGAACAGATTTCAACAGCGGGTACGGAAGCCTCCGGCACCGGAAACATGAAATTCATGCTGAACGGTGCCGTAACGCTGGGCACCTATGACGGCGCCAATATCGAAATTGTGGAACGTGCCGGCTGGGAAAACAACTATATTTTCGGCTATCATGTGGAAGACTTGGAAAAATTGAAACCGTCTTATCAATCTAAAAAGTGGTATGAAGAAAACAAAGAACTGAAATTTGTTGTGGATACCTTAATTGACGGCACGTTTGACGACGGCGGCACCGGTTTGTTCAAAGAACTGTATGATTCTTTACTCAAAGGCGCAAGTTGGCATATCCCCGACCACTATTTCATTTTTGCCGATTTCAGCAAATATCTCGACACCCGTCTGGCTGCCAATGCCGATTACGGACAGCCGCTGCTGTTTGCACGCAAATGCTGGCTCAATATGGCAAACAGCGGCTATTTTTCCAGCGACCGCACCATAAAAGAATATGCGGCGCAAATTTGGAATTTATAAACGATAGATTTTTCAGACGCTCTAAATTAATAGAGCGTCTGTTTTCACAATTTTAGGAAAAATATGTATGGACGGACTTGATTTTTATGCCGCTTTCCGCTATACTTAAATTATGCGAATTACTTGGCACAGAAAAGAGGTGAAGTCACATGAAAAAATTGCTCAAATTTTTTAGCGGTCTATGTTGCATTTTTGCTTTGTTATGCAGCGTGATTTATTTCCTAAGCACCTTGATGCCGGATTCAGAATAACTTTTCCCTGTTCATGGGACAACGTTTTTGATAGAAAACAACACAAATGTGAAAGGGTGTCATCAAGATGCAAAAGCAAACCAAACTTATATTATCCATTATCATCGCAATATGCATTGTTGTAATTGCAACAATCAGTGTGATTGTTGTAGTTACTCGTGCAAACATAAATAAAGGAGGCAACAACCCCATGGTATTAATCGAAATGGAAGACGGCGCAACGATGAAAGTAGAACTCTATCCGGAGTATGCGCCAAAAACAGTAGCAAACTTTGAGAAACTAGTAAAAGAAGGATTTTATGACGGACTTACCTTTCACCGCGTGATTTCCGGTTTCATGATTCAAGGCGGCGACCCGCAGGGCACTGGTATGGGCGGCAGTGATGAAACAATTCCGGGTGAATTTTCTTCTAACGGCTTTAAAAAGAACACGCTCAAACACACGCGCGGCGTCATCTCCATGGCACGTACAACAATGCCAAATTCCGCTACCAGTCAATTCTTTATTATGCATCAAGATACGCCCTCTCTGGACGGAAGCTATGCTGCATTTGGGAAAGTGATTGAAGGCATTGAAGAAGTGGACAAAATTGCATCTGTCCCAACAGGCGCTTCGGACAAACCGCTGACGCCGGTAGTGATTAAGCGTATGACAATGGTTGAATAAATCCCATGCCCGGGACATGAAACCATGTTTCGGGCTGTTTTTCTGTTGTTTTGATTTTTCCGGTTTGTTTAAAGTTTATTCATATCTTATCCATATATCAATGGTATACTATTTTTAGTAAGTGTGTCAACGATATAAATATTAATAAAATTAATCTTTTTTACGAATAAAGGAGTTGCTATCCATGAGAGAACAAACCATTCTGGTAGCGGATGACCAAATGTTTATCCGCCGCATTATTTCCGATTATCTGGAAAATGCAAACTATCATGTGATGGAAGCGAAAAACGGCCGGGAAGCATTGGAACTCTTTTGCACCAACCAGCAGACCATTGATTTAGTTATATTAGACATTATGATGCCGGAACTGGACGGACTGGAGGTTTGCGAACGGATTCGCGACATCTCCTCTGTTCCTGTCATTATGCTGACTGCAAGCGATGACGATAACAACGAAATCAAAGGGCTGCGGCTCGGCGTGGATGAATATATGAAAAAACCGTTTGATAACAAGGAATTGGTGCAGATTGTCAACCGTCTCCTTGGAAATTCCAATACGCAAAATCAAAACGTAATCAATCTATAAAAAGACAAGTTCAATCATCAGGACTACTATATCTATATACGCCTTATCCGCCCACGGTAATGCGTCGTATTTTTATGATTATTTGTGGGCAGAAAGGCTCTGGATAGTATATGGCTTGTATTGTAGAAGATGTTACATATCGCTCCGCCTGCGGTCGCGGTAAAATTTATGCAAAAAAATGGTATCAGAAAAATGCTTATAAAGAAACCGAATACAAAGGAATTGTTCAGATATCCCATGGTTTGAATGAACATATCGGCTATTACGACGCCTTTGCGCGGCAACTTGCCGAGGCAGGTTATATTGTTTGTGCAAGCGACCATTTGGGGCACGGTCAGTCCGCTATCACCCCACTTTTGACAGGGTATTTCGGCGAACAATATGGTTATCTATACTTAGTGGAGGATATGTATGCGCTCATGGAACTCATGCGCAAAAAGTATCCAGACCTCCCCTATTTTTTCTTTGGACAAGGTATTGGTGCATATCCGGTTCAACTTTTATTGCAAGAGCATGATGAAGCGGTTCAGGGAATCATATTATCCGGCTGCACAGATAAGCTGTCCGGTTCTTTTTGGAAACGTCCGCTCGCGAATATGGTATATCAGATAAAGGGTTCCACGTCCAAATATAAATTTTTAAACCGTCTTTTCTACCGCCCGCTGTGCGGAAACGTCAAAAAGACAAAAGCGCCATGGACATGGCTCTCCCGCAACGAGTCCTTCACAGCGGAGTTCACCGCGGATTCCGCCTGCAATTTTGAACTGACGAACGTTGGACTGCGCGATATTTATATTTTAGAACAAAAAACATCTTCCGGTGCTTGGTATACGCATTTCCCACAGCAGACAGCCGCTCTCCTACTTTCCGGAAGTGACGACCGCTTGACGCACAGCGGCGCGAATACCAAACGTATGGCGCAGCGGCTTCAAAAGAGTGGAAGCGCGCATATTGATTTCAAATTATATTCCGGCGCACGGCATACACTGCTGCAAGATACTTGCAAAGACGCAGTTACTACGGATATCATTTCTTGGCTGGAATCACAAGTTCATTAAACAAAAAACCGCTTTCGCTATGGAATGCTCCATAGAAAAGCGGTTTTATTTTGCCCTGCGGCAATTATTCTTCCATTTGTTTTCCCAGAACGCCGGCGGCAGATTGGGCAAGTTTCGTTTCCACTTCACCCATATTATCACGTTCTTCGCCTTTTACCATAATCACGCTGCCAATCGCAGAGCCTTCTGAGATAATCGGCGCTACCACACCGGCAACATATTTGTCAGCGCCTTCCATCACCGGCATTGTCTTGGTGTCACCCATTTTCATAATAAACGTGGATTTTTCGTCCATAATTTTTTCCAGTTCACTGCTGATTCGTTTTTCCATAAACTCTTTTTTGGGCGCGCCATAGATTGCCACAATAGAGTCTTTATCAGTGATACAAACCGGATGCCCGCTGGTTTTGGACAAAGTTTCGGCATAGTGGCTTGCAAATTCGCCCAGTTCCCCAATCGGAGAATATTTTTTGAAAATCACTTCTCCTTCGCGGTTTGTAAAAATTTCTAACGGGTCCCCGCCATTGATAACATTGACACGAAACACCTTGTCCTTTTGCTTTGAGGCTGATTGGACTATCGTGTTGTATGCGCTATGCTCCGTGTCATGCGGAAAATTTACGATTTCCTCCAGTTCTCCTGCCGAAAGCAGCATATCAATATCGCTCTTTAATTGAATTTCAACATGGCTTAGTGAATTACCTTCCATATCTTCACCATCGTCAAAAACCGTGATTTTTTCCACAATCAGCCCTATGTCAACTTTATCCAAATTCGTTTTTTGGAGAATGTCGTCAAATATATCCATCGCTGTTTTCGCAATGCGGTTCACCTGAATAATCGTATTGCGTTTATCAAATGACATGGAAATTTGATTTTGTAAACCGGCTATTTTATGTTCCAAATCCAGTTCCATTTCATTATAAGTTTCCTCAATCAGTTCTTCTTGCTCGGGACGCTTCATGATTTCTTTAATTTTCTGCCGTTTTGTTGCTTTCAGTTCTGCCTTTGCCTGTTCAAGCATTTCATACAGTCGTTCTGACAAAGATTCGGCAGATTGAACGGATTGCTTTTCTTCTTTGATAGACTGCTCCAGCTTTTCAATCATATCCGCTGAATTTTCCTTGACTTTTTGAATATAGGACTTTAACAACGCATCTAAAATATCAACTCTGATATGATGCGCTGTACACCCGCGCAGCCCCCGTCTGTGGTATAGACCGCAAATATAATTCGGACGCAGGTTCTTTTTGCCGCGCGAAAACATGGGCGAACCACATTCGCCGCAAAAAAGATACCCGCTGTATACATTATCATTTATTTTAATGCCGCGGTAGTGCGTTGTCGTCCGTTTCTTCCGATTTTCCTGCGCTAACGCAAACACAGAATAATCAACAATAGCCGCGTGATGATTTTCAAAAACAATATGTTCTTCCGTATCCAGCTTTCTATCGTCTCCGTTTATTTTTTTTCGCGTAAATTTCCGCTGTCGAAGCGTACCGATATAAAAATCATTATCAAGGATTTTTTGTATTGTAATGATACTCCATTCCGGTCGGACAGAGAGTTTGCATTCTTCCCCTTTTGCCTCTTTTCGCTCCCGTTCAACCATGCGCGGCGTTGGAATATGCAAATCTGTCAGATGATTGGCAATTTTCTTATACCCCCACCCCTTGTTATATAAATCAAAGACCATTCGCACCACTTCAGCCGCGGCTTCATTCACTTCAAACTCCATCTTTTTAGAATTTATCATCGTGTATCCATAGGGAACGGCGCAAATCCATTCGCCCTCCTGCTGGCGGTGTTTGATAACATTTTTCACCTTTTTGGAAGTATCGGTAACAGGCATTTCATTAAGGAAAAAATGCATCTGAATTTGAATCCAATCATCATTTGTCGGATAGTCAATACCATCTCCGATTGAAATAATGCGCAGTCCCATATCCCGCAGGTCTTCCAATTCTACCAATCCGCGACCGTTCCGGCGGGAAAAACGTGAAAAATCTTTGATGATGAGAATATTATGCTTTTGCTCCACAAAGTTCTTTCTCATTTCCTGATAGCCTTCCCGCTTCTCAAATGTATAGCCGCTTCTGTCACGGTCATTGTAGAACGTTAATTTGGCGTCAGGAAAGTTCCGTTTCACATAATCTTCTATCATTGCCATCTGATTTTCAATACTGGTGTTGTCGTTATTCAAGTCATCATCAAATGAAATTCGGACATAGCCTGCTATATCGTCCTTATGTTTCAATATTATCTACCACCCTCCGCTTTATCTATAACAACATTGTAACATGTAATTTGAAACAAATCAAGAATAAAAATTTTTCCTATATAAAAAAACAGTTATCAAAGGGATAACTGCTTATCATGCAAGGTCTTTATTGTGCCGCAGCAAGTTTTTCGTTCCTTCATATAAATCCTTTGTTCCGGAATGAAAAACGGCAATTGTATATTTTTTATATTGCTTCATGGTTTGAATCGATTTTACGGCGGTGTCTGCTTTTTCAGATGTTGCACACCATATTGAAACAATTCTATTCTCGTCATCAATGTTGATTTCCATAATCACAGACACCTCCTATGCTTATTATTATTTACAAATTATGGTTATCTTATACATCATTCATCTACTGACGCGTCTCGCCGCCCTAAAAAATGTATCATCGTATTCTGTTTTTTTGTGTGCAGTCCCCTCACTTCTATATAAGGAATAAACATGTCAATATGAAGCTCCTATTTTAAGTCCCGCTTTTATTTTATTTCGGGGTTTGGGCGGCGCCCAATATTAACAAGTTATTTGTATATACAAACAGGAAGCTTGCCGTCACCAAAGTGACGCTTTTTTGAATTTCATGTCTCCAAAGAAGATGGAAATTCATATAAAATGAAGAAAAAAATAAACCTTATTCCAAATTGGAACAAGGTTATATATCATATTCTTTCATCATCAAACATACTACAATATATTTCTAACATAAAAAGTGGAACGACCGCCGCCTTTTTTTGAAATCACACCGTTTGCACAGAGTTTTTTCAAGTGTCTTTCAACAGTTGATGCGCTGACTGATGGACACAGTTCCAATATCTCTCTTTTGGTAAATTTACCAATCTTACTTTGAACAGCTTTGCTCACCGTATCAAAGGATGACGGACTTATGATATTTATTCTATCCTCAAATTCCCGATATGCTGCAATGATTGTCCCAAGCAAATACTTTATAAATGCTGTCGGATCGTCCTTTTCCTCGTGCCATCCGGTTTGCGAAAGCTCAAGAGCGTCATAATACGCGCCTTTATCCCCGGCAATCTTCGCTTCAAGCGATATATATTTTCCTATTTCATACCCGCTTCGGTACAGAAGCAATGTGGTAAGCAGTCTGGACATTCGTCCGTTACCATCAATAAATGGGTGAATACACAAAAAATCGTGTATAAAGACAGGAATGACGAGTAACGGGTTCACTTTGCCCTCACCAATGACATAATTAAACTCATCACAAATTTTCTGCATCGCAACAGGTGTTTCATACGCTGCAAGCGGAGTAAACAAAGTATATCTCTGTCCGGCGGCGTCAGTCGTACTTATATAATTCTGAACATTTTTAAATGTACCTCCAAAGCTTGAGTCTGTGTGACTGAACATTATTTTATGAAGTTGCAATATATAATTTGGTGTTAAAGGGATATATTCAAAGTTTTCGTGAACTATATGCAAAGCGTCCCTATATCCGGCAATTTCTTTTTCATCACGGTTTCGCGGTGTTGTTTTCTCGCTCATAAGCTGTCTTAAACGAGTTTCCGTTGTACGAATCCCCTCAATGGAGTTAGAACTTTCCGTACTTTGAATTTTTGCGATTTCCACCAAACCGTTCAGCTCATCGGGCTTTTGTTTCAGATATAAGAATTGCTTGCCTTTTTCTTCGTGAATATAAGACAGATAATTTACAATCTCTATATCCCACTTTTTGTCCTTTAATATACTGTAATTAAATCGACGCATTTGTCTCACCCCACTTCTATTCTCGTCAATTATAACGCATATGACGAGATTAGTCAATAGGGTGACGAGAAAATAATTCTATTTGCACTGGGCGTTCATCTACTTTTCTACAGCTTTCATTCATCATTCTACTGTTTGCTTTAACAAATCTATCAATATTCTATAGTCGTCTACCGATAAAATAGAAGCCTCTAAAATATCGTTTTTGTCCGCCAGTCCCCAGTTCAGACGATAGCCGCATTTTTTCGCCATAAGCCGTATAAATTCCCGAATGGTTCTCCCGTTGCCTTCTCTGAATGGATGAACAATATTCAACTCCGACATAACATATGCAAGATTATGAAACACTTTTTCTTCTGTCTGTTCCCTCGCCATGGCGTCTGTTTTTATTTTTGCAAAAATTTTATTGAGTTTTTCATCAATCAAATCCGGCGGATAAAACATGGTATCCGCTTTGCTGATTTGCTCTTTCCGAATTTTCCCTGCAAAAGCATAAATATCTCCAAAAATAAATTGATGAATTTTTAAAAAGTGTGTTTTGGAAAAATTCCCATTCATTGGATTTTGCAGCAGTTCCAATTGTTTCACTGCCGTGATTTCTTCTTCCGCCTCTTTCAGTAAACCAATATCTCTGATATTCAATTTATTTTTTAGTACATTTGTATCGGGATAACAATACATGGATTGCACTGTTGTATAAACCTCATATTTTGAAAACATTGTCATGCCCTCTGTATATATTTTTCTTTTATTTCTTCAACCAACATATCGCAAGAAATTTTCCCATCTGAAAGACGCTTTAAATTGGCGATTGTGTTCTCACTCACGCGCATACCTTCGACGGCAAATGTCCCTTTTATATTTTTTATATTACTTTCATAATTTCTGTTTGACATATCTGTTTTATTTCTCCAGCCAATATATTTTTCGTTTTTAATTCTTGCATCCGCAGGCTTTTGACTGTCATGCGGAAGCAGCCAAACACCGGCTGTTTTTACTGCTCCCGGAATTCTTCCCTGCTCACATAATGCAGAAATTCTGCGGGTGGAAATACCCCACTTTTCACTCGCAAGTTTTATTGTTAATATATCCATTACTGCACCTCCGATACATAATATTGTATACCACGTTCGGAACAATGTCAATATTTTATATAAATAAATGAAAATCCTGTTCTTGTTCCTGTTCCTTTACTATCCTTTTTTGCTTCTCTCCAATATGCATGTTATAACTCTATCAGCAATAATCTCTCTGTCCCGCTTTGGGTAAAAATCAAGGATAGGAATGAGATGCTCTATGATATCTTCGCGGGACAAAACAGGCATGGAAAGCTGTTTCCCATATAATGCCCTTGCTGTATTCATTTGACGAGTGAAATTCATATTGAACGGTCTTGCTCTTAATGCGGCAATTAACGCTTTGGGCTCTATGTCCATCGGCGACATTCGTATGTCTGAAAGTAAACCTGCACCATTATCAAAAATCGGGCAATAATCATATTGATTATCCATTTTTATGACTGCAATGTTATTCAGGTGTCTGTCATCATTTAGAAACAAAGAATCAATCTCAAAAAGCAACGTCAGATATTCTCCAAAATAATCGAGTCCTGTGCATTCTTTTGTCACTTCAGCAAGATAAGCGATTCTTTTTTTGTCACTTGTAAGCGATAACAATTTCTTTTTCAATGGGCAGCCGAGAACTTTTGACAAAAGATGATTGATTGTAATAAGCGATTCTCCCTCTTTCAAAAAATTATCGCTTACACAGCCTGTTCGCTCGCGATTATGAACGATAACTCTTACAGGTTCATATCTTACAAAGGTGAACGGAGTATCCTTTTCAATGTTACTTTTTTCCAGCAGCAGTGAAATTAAAGTTTCACTAAATGCCTCATAGCCAAATTGATCGAGTTTGTACCACTGATTTGTAGCTTCATCAAACCATTTTTCCTGATTGCCTTTTGACGATGTATCTGCAATTTTTTCATTCGTGACAAGCCTTATATCTTTTCTATTTCTATCCATTGCCTGTCCTCCGCCATTTTTCCTTTTGTTTTTTGAATAATCTCTAATGGATTATATTCTGCAACACCTATTGTTTCTAAATATTCTCTTATACCGCTTCGTTCTCTCGGAATACAGCGTTCCTCCAAAAAATTCATAAAATCCTCCCATGTGGGAATCGTATTATTTCCAAACGCAGTATTGACAATATCCTCTGTATGATTTTCTGCTTTCAGCGTTTTATCCGTAAAATCTGCATATATAACAGTGCACAGTTCTATATTGTTATAAAAACTTAATTTTTTGAGGTTATGTCCCATGGTCTTTTTTTCTGATACAAATTCCGTAATTGATTTTTCAGCCGTAATATATATGCAATTCCCGTCAAACATTAACTCAATATTTCTTTTGTTTTCGTCAAGTCCCATTTTCTTTATCCACAATGACGGAATAGATACTTTATATGTTTTTGAGCCCGCCGCCGCTGTTCCTCCGGCTGAACTTACTATAGCTTTTCCTGTTCTGTGTTCCATAGTATCACCTCTGTGTTAAATATAGCATATTCGCACCGAATTGTCAATCTTTTATTTAAAAAGGCAGTTCAAGATGAACTGCCTTTTTTGTATATTATCAACATTATATTTCGAGGAATTGAAAAAAGCAACGAAAAATAGCCCACTGTTTCTATTCCTCTTTCAAAACAGGTTCCAGATAGTCCAGAATCTGCTCATTTAATTTCTTTTTGGTTTCTCTCCAATATGGCATATTGCTATCTAATATAGCAATAAAATCATCTCCGTGATTTTTCACTTTTAAGTGTACAAGTTCGTGTAATATAATGTATTCAATACACTCTATTGGCTTTTTGGCTAACTGAAGATTAAACCATAATTTTTTGGTATTTGTATTGCATGTACCCCAGCGGGTAGTCATATATTTTGTTTGCCAGCTATCGCAATATAATCCCGTTTTCTTTTCCCATTTCGGTAAATATTTTCTGATTTCTTCCTTCAAGATTTCACGATACCATTCTCTCACAAAGGAATCTCTCTGTTTTGCAGTGCTTTCTTTTCTGACACTGAGTATTGCCTTATCACCTGACAATACAAGCGAATTACCTTTATAACTGTATTCAACTTGTAAATAATACTGCTTCCCCAAAACATAAAACGACTCTCCTGAAACATATTGCCTTTCAGTTTGGCGGAGCTGATTTTTAAATTTTGTCTGTTGTTTCTTTATCCATCCCATTTTTGTGCGTACAAACATCAAAATGCTTTCATCAGAAAGATGTTCAGGGGCAGATACCTGCACCTTCCCCTCCGGCGGCTGAACATACAAATGCATATTTTTAATATTTTTTTTTATAATTTCTATTGGGATACCCTGTATTTCCGTATGCATTAATATTCCTCTTGTTCTACAATTAATTTATAAACTCTCTCCACTTCGGACTTATCCAATAATATATCATATATTTTCTTTTTTATTCTATTTTCTTTGATCGGATTCTTTCTAAATCCCGGCTGTTTTGATGAAAGAACAGCCTCGTGCAGTCTCAACGCAAGTTCCTCATCTTCTCCGCAATTATCATAAAATGCTCTCATTGCCGCACTTTCTCTTACAGATTCGGGATATTTGTCATTGTTTTCCGGATTCGATACATTTTTTGTCAATTCCATATACTTTTCAATGAGCTGCTTATAAGAAATGACTTGTTTTTTTCTGTCAAGAATTAACTGCTCTAAAATTGCTGACATTTTTTCATAATATACCGGATTGACTACTGTTTTTTCAACAACTTTTCTGCGAATATTATTTTCAATTGCTTCAGCCGCGCTTTCTCTGCTGCCTTTATCCTCACCATTCAATTTTTCTGCTTTACTGATAATAAAATCAAGCAAAGTAAAATCGTCAAGAATACCGATTTCTTCGGCGTCAAAAGCATTAATATAGTTATCAATTAAATATCGCATTCCAGGTTCATATTGTTTTAAATCAATAAAATCACCGCTATGTCTGCCAATTTCCTCACTCAGTTGGATATAGAAACTTACTTTTTCTTCTGTTTTCTGCTTTTCCGCTTCGGAATATCCGGACTCTGACATAAGCGGCTTAAATGCAGCGTAAGCACGCGTTAGTTTATTGATAAGGTGGTATAATTTTTCTCTACTGCGTGTAAATGTCTCATCACTTTCAATATCCATACCACTTTCACCGCAGAAATAATGAGCATACTCCAATTGCGTTCTTGGCTCTTCCACACCTTCGCAAAGTCCATCAAGTGCTTCTAAAATCTCCAAAAAATGCTTTTGCGCTTCTTTACTGCGGCTTTTCAACAAACCATTTACATCATCTGCATCATAATTTTCAAACGCGCCTGTTGTATATGTATTGATAGCGCCGGTAAGGTCGTCAAACAACTGCTTATAATCGACTATATAACCAAATTCTTTTGTTTCACCGTCCAAACGGTTTACACGGCAAATCGCTTGGAACAGTCCGTGGTCATACATCTTTTTGTCGATATAAAGATAAGTACAAGGCGGAGCGTCAAACCCTGTAAGAAGTTTGTCAACAACGATAAGGAGTTTCATATTATTCGGTTCTTCGATAAATTTACGTTTTACTTCCGCTTCAAAGTCCTCTACCGATTTACCGCCAAGCATTTTATTATATATTTCATATTTGGTAAACGCTTCGGTATCTTCATCATCGCTGACCGTTTCAGTCCTAACAGCTCCTGCATAGGGTTCATAAGATGAAATAATGGCGCACTTTTTGAATCCTTTGTTTTGGAAAACTTCATAATACTGACATGCCGCATAAACAGAACCTGCGACCAAAATTGCATTTCCATTACCATCCATAAGTCTTGGTTTCGTGCCAAAATCAAAAATAATATCACTTGCTATTTTTTCAAGTCTCGACTTTGAAGAAAATATCTTTTGCATATTTCCCCATTTGGATTTCAGCTTTGCTTTGGCACGGTCTGTCAGTCCAATGGTTTTTATTTCAAACCATTCATCTATCTTAGCTTGCGAAGTTATATCCTGCGGTATATCTCTCGCTTCATAGCGCAAGTCCAAAACCACGCCGTCCCGAACGGCTTCATCAAATTTATAAGTATGAATAAAACCGCCAAAAATTTCAAGACTTGTCTTTTTATCCTTTTTTAAAATCGGTGTGCCTGTAAAACCAATAAAAATACTATCCGGCAATATCGCTTCCATTGCTTTATGAAGTATCCCCGATTGCGTTCTGTGGCATTCATCTACAAACACGACCACATTGCCTTTCACAGAAAAATCTTTCGGTAAAGACGCTTTTAAATCTTCAATGTATTTATCATAATCTTCATCTTTTGTTTCTTTTCCGCGTTTACCAAATTTGTGAATAAGCGAACATATCAGTCTGTCTTCATGTGAATTTAGCCTTCTAAGCAAGTCCTTGCCGCTTTTGGTTCGGACAACATTATTTATATCTACACTTTTATATACTTTCTCAATTTGTTCATCAAGTTCTTCGCGGTCTGTAACAATTAGAACTCTTGCATTGGGGTCATTGGCTAGAATCCATTGTGACAGCCACACCATGGAAAGAGATTTGCCGCTTCCCTGCGTATGCCATATAATACCGCCTTGCTTTTTCTTTTTCAGTCTGTTTTGCGCACGTTTTACGGCATAATATTGATTATACCGACAAACCTTTTTTCTACCGCTGTCGTATACAATAAAATTGTGAATCAAATCGAGGAATCGCTTTTTATAGAACAAGCAGAGAAAGTCTTTGTATAATTTCTCAGGAATATCTTTACATTTTTCTTCAATTAGGAGGTCTGTTTCGTCACACTCGTCTTTAAATCCTTGAAAACCGTCTTCTTTCCATTCAAGATAATATTTTTCTTCTGTTTTAATGGTTCCGTAGCGCATACCTTCGCTTTCATTTCCCGCAACGCAAAACTGTATTGTTGTAAAAAAGTTTTCAATAAAATGCTCTTTCTGATTCGTTATATTTTGTCTGATGCCGCTCGCAACAGATACTCTGCTGTTTTTAAGTTCAATTACTGCCAATGCAATACCGTTTACATATACCACCAAATCCGGACGCTTTTCATTATTGCCGACAACGGTAACTTCCTCCGCAATATAAAACTCATTGTTGGCTAAATTTTCGCTGTCAAAATCAATAAAATATACCGTCTTCTCAGGTTTGTCTATATCTTCTTTTACTTTTGCGCCATATTTCAGCAACGAATAGACCTCTTTATTGGCAGAATATAGCCCCTGCTCCATATTTTGCGTTGCCTTTTTCAGTTTGTCAATTGCACCGCAAATCAGCCGCTCCGAATATCCGCGGCTTTCAAGATAGGCAATCAGCTTGTCCTCTATAATATTGGTGTTTTCTCTATCACGCAAGTTGCCTATATATGTATAGTGCAGTTGTTCCTGAAAGAATTGAACCACTCTGTCTTGTGTTTTTCTTTCGCTATCACCTATATGTGGCATACGCACCTCTCCTTTTATACTACGCATTTTATAAATGAACGCCCAAATTCCGTCAGATAAAACACTTTTTTGCGCGCCGATAGTTTTAACCCATCATATTGTTTCAGTGTTGCAACCGTATTAAGATAAAACGAATGCTTAAAAATGATATCATAAATTTCTTCATCAGAAATTCTTACATTGCTGGAAATTTCTATCAGTTTTAGCCGTTCCAAATTATCCATATAACTGCATATATTCTTTTTTGAAATGAGTTTTTCTATTGCAACGGTTGTAAAATTATTACATATGTTCTGAAATTCTTTCCTATCGTTTTTTTGAAATACTATATCAATAATAGGATACATTTCTTCGGTGTTATTTGCCAAGAATGTCAAAAGCCGTGCTTCGTCAGGCGTTAACTGCTTTATTATTTCTACGTATGCAGGATGCACTTGATATTTTATATCAATATTCATAGAGGAAACAAGCAGATTAGCATATAATTCCCGAAGTTCTTTGCTGTCATAGCAATAGCTCAACTGCTGTATTACCGGTATTGCAACATAGGGTTCCGGCTCCGTCAATTTTTCTTCCGGTATTTGCTTTGCTTTTTCAGCTGCAATTTGCGCCGCTAACCGTATACTTTCTTCTCCGTTTGTTATCCATTTTTCCCATTTTCCAAGCCATACTCCTATTGTACGAGGCAGCAAACTCAATGTATTACCGATTGATTTTGCACTTGGACGAGCAATATCATCATATACTTTTTCAAGAACCCCTTCCGTTTGTTCCACTAATTTTTTTCTTGTGTCCGACATGTTATCCCTTCCTTACAATATTCTTATCTTACCGGTTAATAATTGCTGCATCATACCTTGCTTAATTTTTTTATATTTTTCTAACTTGCGCTGATGAAGCGTGATGAAGTGGTCGAGGTTGGTAAAAAATTGTCCAATTTGCGTTTTCTCGGATTCAGATACGGGAATGGCTACATTAAAATCTTTAATTTTTGTTTCGGTTAAAGTTGGAACAGCTCCGCCAATTTTATCCGCATTAACTTGAGAAAAAATGCTGTTGGTTATGAGCAATGCCGCCAAGAATTCGGTATTGTGCTTATTAGAACGCATAACAACAACCTGCGGATTCAGTGTTGCATCTTCAAAAAGTCCTGTTACTAAGGCGCTTTTTCCAAGCGTCGAACCTGTTTTTACAAAAAGAATATCGCCATTGTGGATTTTGATTTCTGGTGATTCATCGTATTTGAATCTTGTTATATAGGTATTTTTACAATTTGTGGTCAGCGTATTATTAACGATATTTGTAGGACTAAAGGTCAAAACGCCGCCTTCATCTTTAGAAACAATATCTTTTTCAGTATAGCCACGAAAACCAATACGACCATTCAGACGAACTACCTCCCCTAACTTTCGCTGTTCCCAAGGTTCAGTAAAACCGGGCAGACGCATTTCGGGCGTTGTTTCACCATATTTCGGAAACATTTTTTGCAAACAAGCTTGTTTGATTGCCTTTTTCTTTTCTATCACTTTTTCAAGCGAAGAAATAAGGTTGTCTATATCTGAAAGTGCTTCGGCAATGTTTTTCTGCTCATGTAGCGACGGACATGGAACGCAAAAATCAATTAAAACATTTTGGTTTAAATGTCGAATCGTTCCGCCAGTTGAGGTCTTATAAGCATAGTCCAAAAGCGCACCAGTTCTCAAATATTGGTATAAGAAACGATTATCAACACCATCATCTAAATTATTCAATACGAATATACCCGCATTAAGTGTTGCAGGATTATTCAGTCCCTCTACAAAAGCAATTTTCCCAAGCGTCCCATCTTTTGTTATCAAAATTGAACCATTAGATATCTGAATGTTTTTATCCTGAATATAGCGCTCTTTTGATACATAGTAACATTTATCCAACATAATTTTACCATCAGAAAAATCCGTACCGGTTATTAACAAATAATCGCCGACCGTTAAATACTCCTCTTTCCGTAAATTTTGCCAGCCTATTCGAGCTTTTGGTGTTGCTATATCGTTCAATTTTTTTACTTTCCACTCTTCCGGAATAATCCCTATTTCAGTCTCCTTGTATCCCTCTTTCACCATTGAAATCCCATCCTCTCCAAATGGGATTTTACCTTTGCTTCAAGCGTCTCAATCTCTTTTTCAAGGTTTGGCAAAGTATCCGCATAACGATTGGCAAGTTCTGAAATTCTGTTTGCCATATTATGAGAAATTGCGGAATACAGTGCGGAAATACCGTCAAAAATTGTATCATACCACTTACGATCCACAAGAAGTTCTTTCACTTCATCAATACTTAGTTCCGCATATTTTTCCTTTTCTGTTTCGTCAAGGTCAGCATTTAATTCTTTCACTATTTTAGCATACTTCTTCACTTTTGCAGAAAGTTCTGTGAATGCGGATAATATTTTATATTCTTCGCTGCCGGATGCAGTCTTTTTGAGTTCTTTTAACTTTGCATGAACTGCTTTTGTATCAACAGCATCTTTGTCATTCAAATAATCACGTAAAATACCGTCATCTCCTGTATTTTCTTCCACAAATTCATCCAGTTTGCTTTGCGTTTCCTCCGCAACAGCCTGTGCTTCATCAATTTTTTTGCGTTCCTGCGCAAAATACACTTTTTCAATAATGGCTTTGGGAATCAGTTTCCCGTCCCAGCCTTTGATTTTTTCTTTCTTTTCCCCTTTTTTGTTTTCTGTGACTTCAACAATATTTTCGATTTCTCTGCCGGCTTCATAACCGTCATATTTGATAAGAAATACATCATCCGCCATCACTTCCTGCCAATAGGAAAGCAGCACTTCATAGACGTCAAATTTGTCAACAAGTTCGATATCTTCAAATTTTTCAATCAATTTTTCTGAAAGCCATACGATATATTTTTTCACATCCATTTCGCCGGATATATTTCTGAAACTTTCATCAACGTCATTTTGCCATTCCACAAACGCCGTATCTATTTTATCCGCATATTCTGAAAACTTCTCGTCAGTATATATGGTATTACGAACGTCACCGGTATCAACATTTAATTTATAGTAGCCTTCACGCATAGCGGAAAACAGTTTGTTTTTAAGACTACCAAATATCTCCCAATAATTCTGCATAGAATCAATATCACATGCAGGAATGCCGCCGTGAAGATGCGCCTCTATATCCTGCAAATCTTCCGGCGTACTGCTGTCAATATATCTTGGAATATTTAGGTTATATTCATTTTTAACCTTAATTTCATCGTTAGGAACAAATCTCGCATATTTAGGGTCATTTGTAATCTGTTCATTAAACGTAGTTACGATTTTATATATATCACGCTCACGCAAACGATTTTTGTTGCCATCTTTTATATAATCATGACTTGCGTCAATCATAAAGATGCCTTTGCGCTCATCGGCGTCTGATTTGTCAATAACGATAATGCAAGCAGGTATGCCCGTGCCATAGAAAAGATTGGCAGGCAATCCTATTATACCTTTTATGTACCCTTTATCAATAATGCTTTTGCGAATCGTTGCCTCTGCATTTCCTCTGAACAAAACGCCGTGTGGGAGAATCACCGCCGCTTTACCTGTTGATTTGAGAGATTTTAAAATATGCAGCAGCCAAGCAAAATCGCCGTTTTTTTCAGGGGGTATATCGCCGTAACCTTCAAACCTGCCATATTCCTTCAAACCATCTGTCCAGTTTTTGAGTGAAAACGGAGGATTTACAACGGCAAAATCAAAGCGTTTCAATACGGTCTCTTCATCATCTTCAAAATATCGCGGTGCAGAAAATGTGTTTCCTATACCAACCTCACTGGTCGCTTTGTTATGCAGCACAAAGTTCATCTTTGCAAGTCCGGCAGTCGTAACTTCTTTTTCCTGTCCCCAGATAGATATCTCGAAAGGCGCTTCGTCGGCAGCTTTAATGAGAAGCGATCCTGAACCTCAGGCAGGGTCATAAACGCTATAACCTTCATTTCGGAAAGTGATTTTATCTATTCCAATCACTTTTGCAAGGATTCGCGAAACTTCGGCAGGCGTATAGAACTGACCTTTGCTTTTACCGCTTTCGGTTGCAAACTTACGCATAAGATATTCATACGCATCGCCGAGAATATCGTCCCCGCTTGTTTTGTTGTTTGAAAAATCGAACTCCGGACGCTGAAAAATAGAGATAAGCCCTGTCAATTTCTGAATCATCTCATCCCCTTTTCCAAGTTTGGTTTCGTCATTAAAATGGGCATTATCTATAACGCCTCTCAAATTATTCGCTTCGGCAAGCTTTGCAATAATCTTATCCATGTCCTCGCCGATATTTTTACTGCCTTTGAGCGCCACCATATCATGAAAACTGCCGCCTTCGGGTATTTCAATATCAGCATACATTTTGCCTTTAAATTTATCAGTGACATACTTTACGAATAGCAGCGTCAATATATAATCTTTATACTGAGATGCATCCATGCCGCCTCTTAATTTATCACAGCTTGCCCATAACGAGCGATATAATTCATTTTTCTTAATTGCCATAGCAATATTTCCTCATTTCTGTATTATATAAGCGTTACCCCTGATTCTGTCCGTATATTTCTTTCAAATTTTCAATCGCAAGCGTGGGGTCCATTGTATGGAACATCATATAATTACGCTTCATGGTTTCAACCGGCGCTTGCTTATAGATTCTCGCGCTATCCTCGCCGGTATAAAAATGCCAATAGCGATAGAGATAGCCAATCCAATACAGTACGTCCGCAGAAAAAACTTCTCCGGCAGAAGCAGTTATTGCGTCATCTGAGGATACAATTTCCTCCAGCAAATATTCTTCTCCCGCCCACTGCATACGGTTATATTTTGAATCCAATTCTTTGGCGGTTTCAGACGTCATAAAGATTTTTACAAACAAGGCGCTGCCATAGCCATTTTGGGCAGACAACTCAAACATTCTTCCCTGTATATCGCAAAGCTTCAACGCTAATTCATCTATCATTTTGATGCTCCTTTCGCTTCATCAAGGATTTCATCAAAGAACTTACCTTCGCGGCGGTAGTTTTTACAGATGTCGTTTGCAAGTGAAATACCTTTTGCCCTGTTCGCATCTGCAACTGTTTTCATAACAAGTCTTTCCAGATAGGAAAGCGGTATTTCAGTTTCTATGCGAACCGCAGCGCAGCCTTTCTGCGAAACTGCAACATACTGTCTGCCGAGCTGCAATGCCGAAAGACTGTTTACAAGAGCAATATCAGTAACATTTCCGATAAAAAAGTTATCTATCACATAAAACATACGGTCATTTGCAATGCTGCCTATGATTAAATCCTTATCCGCCATCATAGCACGGTATTTCTCATAAAGCTGGGTGCCTTTTATTTTTTCCATCTTGCCGCGGTTATATGCTACCAGCATCGCCCAATCAATATCAGTGTGAACCTCCAGCTGCACCAATGCGTCTATGCATATGGAAACAATATAAAATTTGGATTCTTCATAATCACAAATAAGCGTAAGCGGCTGATTGGGATCAGTCCCCATATAAAAGCCACTGCCAAAATCACACTGTTTACGGCTTTTCGGCATAATATTTCCTACAATTCCCGATTTTGAACCATGATAAAGCAACATTCTGTTTTGCTCCGGCTTAACCTCGTTTGCTGCTTGATTGATTTTATCAAGAATCATTTCATAAACCGGCACTTTTTTATTGCAGCAAATTTCGTATAACTTTGATTGTGCCAATTTATTGGGGACTGCATGACCATTCTCCCAGCGGTTCACTGTTGCAAAGGATACACCAAGCCACTGTGCAAATTCCATCTGACTTATATTGAAATAACTTCTTATTCGTTTTATGATAGCCTCCATAACGCACCTCATAATATAACATTCTCTATATTTAACATAATATCAAACGTTATATTATTTGTCAAGATTTACATAAAATTTATATTTTTTATTCATTTGAAACATCTTGATACAGCAGATAGGTGTCTCTCAAATCAAACATGACATATCTCATCATATACGCCTTTTTGTTGGACACAAAAAAAAGCGCCACAGCCGAAACCATGACGCTTTATGCTTATATTATTGATGCTTCAATACTGTTCTAAACACTTTTCCGGAAATAGAGTTTCATTCTTGTATAAAATCAGCGTGCAAAATTTTAGTCATCTCTACCGCATAACACTTATTTTTTCCACAGATATCAGCGGCGGGAAAGAAATTTTAATACTGCCCTCCGCACCATGCGCGGTAAAATCAAAATACGCCCGTTCTTCTTTGCCGTCTGTACCATTCACGGTCATACCTGCATTGATTCCGCCGTCAATCACTGCCGAGATGGTCAGCTGCGACAGTTTCGGTGCATTCGCCGTGTAATCAACGCACAGCAAACGTCTGCCTGTTCCGCCATAGTGAACTTCTATCTGCTCGTCCGTTTTCGGCTCGGAATATTCAAATACCGTTTCAAGTTCCTCCATTTTATATCGCAGCGACGACTCAAACTTGCCGCCGTTTTCAATGAATCGCGCAAAGGTATGCGTATGCATGATATAATTTAGCAAATTCGCCGCGTTTCTTTGCAGCTGCCCCCTTGTGAGCACGCCGCTTTCAAGTCCTTTTTCAAGATTGCTCTCCAGCGCCGCCGCGTCGCCTGCCAGCATATACACATCACATTGTGCTGCTGCCATATCGCAAAGATTTAATAGTCCGTTCTCCTCTTTGCGTAGTTTCGGCCACCAGTCCGTCATCACCATCCCTGTATAGCCCCATTCCCCGCGCAGGATTGCCGTGTTCAGTTCATAGCTGTTGGACGTCCAATACTCGTTGATAAGATTATACGAATTCATCAGCGATGTTGCCTTTCCCTCTTTTACACATAATTCAAACGGCTTCAGATATATTTCCCGCAGCGCTCTCTCCGACACCACCGACACGGTCTTATTTCGGCAGAGTTCCTGCGAATTTGCGGCAAAATGTTTCACTGTTGCACTATTGCCGTATATATTCATCCCACGCACCAGCGCCGCACCGATTTTGCCCGTCAGATATGGGTCTTCGGACAAATATTCAAAATTCCTGCCGTTCAGCGGCGAACGGTGGATGTTAATTCCCGGTCCCAATAGAGAATCAAAGCCCTGTGCGCATAGTTCCACACTTGCATATTCATACAGTTTTTCCGCTGTTTCCGTATCCCATGTGCAGGCAATCAGTGTACCGTTGGGCATACTCGTGGCGGTATCTCCGTTATCCATACGGATTCCCGAAGGTCCGTCCGCAAGGCATACGATGGGGATTCCGAATGCAAGAAGTTCTGCTGTGACGCCGCCAAACGTGCCGGTGCTGCCCGGACGAACCTTGGGCGAGGACATTCCTTCCCCTATGATAAGACACCGTAAATCCGTATCGCTCAGTTGCGCGATAAATTCCTCCATGGTATGTTTGCCGTTTTTGACGTCAATCAGCTTGATTCCTTTGTCTCCTGTGTATTCTATGCTCTCCGGCATTTCGTCAGCAATTCTTTTCTTGTAATCAACCGTTCTCTTGGATACTTTTCTGTATGCGGACGTAAAATTCTCATCGGGATACAGCACATCAAAATCACGCTCGGGTGCCATCGCCTCGGTGAGCTGCTGGGTAACGGTTGTTTCTTCTATTGTAAATGTAAACACTTTTTCCGCGCGGCGCACATCCTTGCCAATATAGATGGCATACTCTCCTGCCTCTAAAACATAGCAGGATTTATGCCCTGTGATGCCGCTGTCGTCATATGAAGCAAAATCCGCTATGTTCATTTCAAGCAACAAATCAGCGCTTTCTCCGGGAGAAATTACATCTGTTTTTGCAAAGGTGCACAGGGAACGCTTTGCCTTGCCAAGTTTCCCTTGCGGCGCTTCCAGATACGCCTGAACGACCTCTTTGCCGCTCCTTTTCCCTTGATTGATAACCGTGACATCAGCTGATATTTTATCCCCGTTTCGTTTTACTGCGAAAACATTCACCTCAAAATCAGTATAGGAAAGACCGAATCCGAATGGATAAAGCGCCTTTTCGGGCGCGAAGGTTTCAAAATACCGGTATCCGACATAAATATCCTCCTGATACAGGTTAAACTCTTTATCGCCGAAGTTTTTACTGCTCGGATAGTCGGATATATCGGCGGCTATGGTATCCGACAGTCTGCCGCTCGGATTGACGTCACCCGAAAGCACGTTGGCAACAGCATTGCCGCCCTCCTGCCCGCCCTGCCAAATATACAGTACGGATTTGATATGATATTTTTCCACCCAATTCATATCTATGATATTTCCGACATTGAGCAGCGCGACCGTG
>Ga0137297_10164_pt1 | contig 53480 bp, 53 predicted proteins | sample RamsorincwithD2O_FD_97191 | JGI IMG/M metagenome (GOLD analysis project Ga0137297, IMG submission 97191) | Mouse cecal microbial communities from Vienna, Austria - Mucin amended with D2O | ecosystem: Host-associated > Mammals > Digestive system > Large intestine > Cecum | place: Austria: Vienna...
GATTAAAAATAAAAATTGGAATGTAGTGAAAACTGCTCCAATAATAATTCAAGATAAAGTATGGATAGGCATCGGATGCAAGATCTTAAAGGGTGTTACCATAGGAGAAGGGGCCGTTATTGCGGCCGGAAGTGTGGTTACACAAGATATTCCAGCGTGGTCTGTATATGGCGGTAATCCGGCCACGTTTATAAAAATGTGTAAGGAATAGGGAATTATGTATCTTACAAGTGCTATTTATATGTTTTTTGATCGTGCTAGAATAAAGCATAAGATTCAAAGATATAGAAAACAGAATATTATTATTGACGATTCTGCTCTCATTTATAATGAGACCGAATTGGGAATTTATTGCGATAAAGGTAGAATACTAATAGGAGAAAAGGCTTGCATTAAAGGACAACTAATTATTGATAGATCTGGCGGTGAAATAATAGTTGGAGCCAGGTCGTATGTAGGGGGCGGTACTAGAATTTGGGCATCTGAAAAAGTGTTAATTGGAAACAATGTTATGATTGCACATAACTGCAATATATTCGATAATGATACACATCCTGTGGATTATAAAGAGAGAAGAGAGGATGCTAATAATATCATATTCAGAGCACTTAGAGAAAATTTTGATTCTTTGAAAAAAAGAGTGATTGTGATTGATGATGATGCATGGATTGGATGTTGTTCAATATTATTAAAAGGTGTTCATATTGGTGAAGGAGCTATAGTAGCAGCTGGCTCAGTTGTTACACGTGACGTTGAACCCTGGACAGTTGTTGCAGGCAATCCGGCTGTTGAGGTAAAGAAGCTGCGAAAGGAAACGTAAAAATTTGATGGATTATATTATTAATGAATTACATATTAATGCTAAAGCAGAAAAGGAATATGTCAGCGCTTTGGCTCCTGTGGTTATATTCGCATATAACCGAAAAATTCATTTGGAACAAACCCTCAATTCATTAAGTAATAATTTGTATGCAAAAAATACTGATGTATATGTTTTTTCAGATGGAGCTGGAGAAAAACAAAATCAGGAGATACAAGAGGTAAGAACTTTCCTGCATTCATATGACCCATCGGTTTTTAAAAATTTATATATAATTGAAAGAAGTGAAAATTGGGGATTAGGCAAAAACATTATTAATGGCGTGACTGACATAGTTAAGAAGTATAAAAAGGTAATCGTACTTGAGGATGATGTAATTACATCAAGATACTATTTGCAGTACATGAATGATGCACTTATTCTATATAGGAATCATGAGAGGGTTATGGAAATTGCTGGATTTATTCCACGTTTCGTTGATTTTCATTCCGAAAATAACGCATTTTTCCTAAAGTGGCCAATTTCATGGGGATGGGGTACATGGGAAAGAAGCTGGGATAGATTTGAAAGAAATCCTGAAAAGCTTATAAATACAGTTTCCAAAGAAGATATATATACGATAAATATAAATGGTATTGAAAAGGAACAGTGGAATCAAGTTCTAAGGAACTATAACGGAGAGATATATACCTGGGGTATTTTTTGGTCCGTGTCCATTATCCGGAATAATGGAGTCGTCTTATATAGTGGAAAAAACATGTGTAAAAACATTGGCTTTGACGGAAGTGGTGTTAACAGTGGAAGTATCAATATTGATGATTTTCCCAATAATGATATTGTTAATACCCCGGTAATTGGGTTTCCTTCGGTAATTGAGATCGATGCTCAAGATGAGATGAACTACATAAAGTCAATAAAAAAACGAAATTTGACTAGAAAAATGGTGTTTTATAAAAGTATACCAAAGAGGTTGATTAGAAAAATCATAGGAAGATCGTAATATAGCCTTGGTGAATATTTATTTATGGAGGTGGCATTGTTGTGTCTATGTATGAAGAATTGATAAGAAGAGATGTATCTTTAGCTCTTGTAGGTCTCGGCTATGTTGGTATGCCTATTGCCCATGCATTTGCAGAGAAGGGGCTTAATGTAATTGGTTTTGATCTTAACAAAGAAAAGATTGAACTATATAAGTCTGGTATTGATCCGACCAAAGAAGTTGGAGACGAGGAAATTAAGAATACTAAGATTCAGTTTACAGCAGATGAAAGGGAACTAAAAAAAGCCAAGTTTATTATTGTGGCTGTACCCACGCCGGTTAATGCTGACCATACACCCGATCTCACCCCTGTTATCGGAGCTTCTGAGATTGTAGGACGCAATCTTACTCGGGGAGCTATCGTTGTATATGAGTCTACAGTATATCCTGGCTGTACAGAAGATGTATGCATTCCTATCCTTGAAAAACAGAGCGGCTTGAAGTGTGGAACAGATTTTAAGATTGGCTATTCACCTGAACGGATTAACCCTGGTGATAAGATTCACAGACTTGAGAATATTCATAAAATAGTATCTGGTATTGATACGGAAAGTTTGCAGGTAATTAAGGACATTTATGATCTTGTTATCGAGGCTGGTACACATCCGGTATCTAACATTCGCACAGCTGAAGCTGTCAAGGTTGTGGAGAATTCACAGCGTGATATAAATATCGCTTTCATGAATGAACTTGCGATGGTGTTTGACCGCATGGATATCGATACCAATGAAGTAGTTGATGGCATGAACACAAAATGGAATGCGCTCGGCTTTAGACCTGGTCTGGTTGGTGGGCACTGCATTGGCGTTGATCCTTATTACTTTACGTATGAGTCTGAGAAGCTTGGGTATCATAGCCGGATTATCCTTAATGGTCGTATCGTAAATGACTCCATGGGTGCATTTGTGGCTGATAAAGTGATTCATAAGATGGTAGAGGCTGGACAAGCTCCTAAAAAGAGTAAAGTGGTTATATTGGGACTGACATTCAAAGAAAACTGTCCTGATACGAGAAACAGCAAGGTTGACGACATTATCAAGCAGCTTAATACTTATGGAATTGCGCCAGTTGTAGTTGATCCGTGGGCGAGTGAGCAAGATGCTTTGTACGAGTACGGTGTGACCTTGACGAAGATGGAAGATGTATCTGATGCCGATTGTGTGATTGTGGCCGTTGCTCACAAGGAGTTTAAGACTCTGAGGTTAGAAGATATAAAAAAGATGTATAAAGAGTCTGCCGATAATGAGAAGGTTCTTATTGATGTAAAAGGCCTCTATAAGGTGGAAGAATTAAAGGCTTCTGGCATGCAGTGGTGGAGACTATAAAGGGCTAGTGTGATGAATAAAATAGGATTGTTGATAGGTGTAATGAAAAAGAAATTGCAAAAAAGTGTAGAAATGAAAAATTTTTCTTGGCTAGTATCAGGAAAAATCATTCAGATGGCCATATCACTTGTCGTTAGTCTATTAACAGCAAGGTATTTAGGACCTGGTAATTATGGTCTGATTAATTATTCGACTACTTACATTACATTTTTTTCAGCTATCTGTACCTTAGGCATTCCAGCGATTTTAGTTAAAAATTTCACTGACAAACCAGGAGAAGTAGGAATAACTATTGGAACTACATTATGTATAAGGCTGCTGTCAAGTCTGATATCAGCCCTATTGATAATACTCACTGTTAGTATAGTAGATAAGGGTGAACAGTTAACGATTCTTGTTTCAAGTGTTGTTTGTGTTTCACTTGTGTTTCAACCTTTTGAGACATTTAATTATTGGTTTCAATATAAGTATAAAGCTAAAATAATAGCATTAGTATCTTTAATTGCTTATATTTCTGTTGCGTCATATAGAATTATTCTGCTCGTTCAAAACAGAGATGTTGTATGGTTTGCATTTGCTTTTGCTCTTGATTATGCAGTAGTTGCGATTCTTTTGCTTTTTTACTTCAAGAAGAATGGCGGTCCCAAGTTAAAAGCCTCAATGAAAAAAGCAAAAGAATTATTAAAATCCAGTTATCATTTTATTCTCTCTAGCTTGATGATAGCTATTTACGGGTACACTGATAAGTTTATGCTTAAACAGATGTTAGATGAGTCATCTGTCGGGTACTATTCGATAGCCACATCGATATGCACAATGTGGGTTTTTGTTCTGCAAGCTGTTGTTGACGCAATGTATCCCACTATAATGAAACTTCACAAAGAAAATTACGATGCATATAAAAGGAAAAATCGACAATTATATGCAATCGTTTTTTATATAGCGATAGGGATGTCTTTAGTAGTCACTGTCTTGGCGCCTTTGGGAATTCATATATTGTACGGAGACGCATATCTTCCGTCAATCAATCCTCTACGTATTGTTACATGGTATACTGCATTTTCATATCTTGGGGTGGCAAGAAACGCGTGGCTTGTATGTGAAGGCAAACAAAAGTATCTAAAGTATATGTACTTTTTGGCTGCAGCTATTAATGTTTGCTTAAATCTTTGCCTTATACCTATTGGGGGACCTTCAGGAGCGGCACTTGCTTCACTTGTTACACAGGTATTTACGAGTCTTATTTTACCTTCGTTTTTTAAAGAGACAAGAGAAAATGTGCGTTTAATGTTAGAATCTATATTTTTGAAAGGATTAAAATAAGGTGAAAAGAATTCATAAAGTCACAATGGTTGTTCCAACAATAGCAAAAGATATTCCAAAACTATTGAATAATCTTGAACGCATATTTGAAAATCTGCTAATTGATAAGATTTGCATAGTAGCAACAGAAGATGTTGTCCGCATGCTGCCAGGTGATGATAGGTTAATATTTGTTCCGGAATCACAGATAGTTGATTTTAACAAGATAAAATCATTGATAAGTAAGAGAGCCGGAAGAAAAGCTTCAAAGAGGACTGGATGGTATGTTCAGCAGTTTATTAAAATGGGGTTTTGTAGAATAACTGATGATGATTACTATTTATTATGGGATAGCGATACAATTCCGGTAAAAAAAATAAGCCTATTTGATGAAAATGGGATCCCATATTTAGATTATAAAACAGAGTTCCATCAGGCATATTTTGATACAATTCAGTCATTACTTCCCGGATATAAGAAAGAATTTAAGGGATCATTTATAGCTGAACATATGCTTATTTCCTCTGAATATATGAAAAATTTACTATGCAAAATAGAATCTAACAATAGAATTGCCGGATCGACATTTGAAGAGAAAATAATCAACTCGATTTGTGAAAAAGATATTGCCGGATCGGGGTTTAGCGAGTTTGAAACTTATGGGACGTATGTATATAAAGAATATCGCAATAGGTACATATTAAGAAAATGGCGTTCTATGAGATTTGGAGGTTTCTTTTTTGAAGATGCCGGTTCTATATCACATAATGAAATGAAGTGGCTTTCGGGATACTATAATGCAATTTCGTTTGAAAAAGGTGATACGTTATCTGCCTTTTCATCTTTGGTTCATAATGATAATTACATCAATCATTTTGGTGCCAGATCTTTAGAAATACTTTCATTTATCATTAGAGCAAAAAGGAAACTAACCACGGAACGATAGAAATTAGGATAGAACAACAACTTGCTGTTATTTTCTCTATCCTCAGTCCTCCTTTGTAAGTTTAGAATAATTTTGTTATGTTATTCTGTAACATACATATCGCTGTAAATATCCAAGATAGAATCCTTCGGCCTTTTTGCTTTTCAGGCTTTCATTTTCAGAGAAATGATATGCTCTGCATCCAAGATGGAAATACCATCGATAACGGTTCTTCTATCTAAAAGAAAGTAGCAGTAATCGTCATCGAGAAGAATCGCCGACAGGCTGGAAATTTCATCATCGATATGCAGCTGTATGAGATGTGTATCTGGCTGCAGAACCACATTACTCTGCGGTCGTAAAAACAGTTCGATCATTTTGGGATAAGCCGGATTTGTCGGATTTGTAAAACGATAGAACTCCGGCTTGCCGTTATTTTTCTGTCTGGCCTGATAGCCGCCGTCCTCAATAAATGACTAGAAGGCTTTTGCAAAAGGCCTGCATCGTTTACCATTTGATTTTCTCCTATTCTTCCTCTTTGACAGGCAATTCATATTTTTCACAAATTTCATTCAGACACATCTGAATCCGCTCGTTGGGTTCGTTATCTATGCTCAGCAGCAGGGAAATATCATCTACACAGGCATTTTTCGCAAATATGGCAGGGTCATAGGACCATATGTCAAAGACAGAACCGCCGAAATCTTTAAAATACTGTTCAGTACAAATCGCATCTGCCGGAATTTTCGCAGCAGTCTTTTTAAAAACAGCAATGGCGCCATCCTGTTCATTTACATTGATTATAGATTGGTGTGCCAGGCCCGTATTCCACTAATGGCCTGTTTTTCAATCTGAATCGGTATTTTCACATAAAGGAGCCGCTCCACAGGAGATTTCAGACGTTCATCTCTCTTTTTCAAAAATTCAGGTTTCCCGTATGCAGGAGTGATCCATTTGTGTGTGCCGTTCGCATTGTGTGTGTTCAAGCCAGAAGCAGTAAGATCATTGACAGCTCTCGTACAGGTCGCTTTTGAGAGGGAAAACTCCCTTTACAATCTGTGTCAGGTTTACAGGTTCTGTACTCCAACCATAATATAAATACAAAAAGATAAGCTATGTTCCCGGAGCCATTTTATCGGCAATGGTCGTTTTCGCCTTAAACTGTTCATAGAAGGAACATCCCCAAAACGGGAAATATACCTGCTGAGACATGGAAACCAAGGGAATGTGATTTTCTATCAAGTTCTTCCTCTGCAGCGCAGTTAAATTTTCCAGCCCCAGTGCACAGGGAATTGTACAAAGTTCCTGAAACTTCTTTAGCTGCTTCTTTAATGCAGGAAGCCACCAGAGAGGATCCTTTGGAGGTTTCCTTTTTTGCCTTTTCAGCAGAAAAAAAGTCTGCTATAGTTATAATACAGAAAGAATCTAAAGAATCCTAATAAAGCAGGAGCAATTATGAGAAAATACGAAGGCATCCGAAAATGGTATGAGAAAATTTCGTTCCGGTATTTGCTGACTATCATTATGGTAGTCTTTGTCAGTGTGGTGTTTATAAGCTTCAGCGCCATTGTGGTGCACCTGTCCGAATCAAAAATACGGCAGAACACCAGAGACAATATGACCATAGTGATGCGCCAGTTTGATGTGTATCTGGGAAACCATATTGCAAATATATTTGACGGGTTTGAAACTTTTGAAACCAGCCAGAACCTGCTGCAGCTTCGGGAGATTTCCAGAAGCAGGCGTCAGTTATCCTATGCGGCAGGCAATTATATCTATTTAAGAAAACAGATGGCTCAGTTCTTAAGCGCCAATTCTTCCAGTGTATACAATATATATATAAATTTTGGAGACGGGAAGGTACTGACCCAGGGGTATGAGCAGGATCTTTTGAAGATTCAGTATTCCTATGATCTCTGGAAAGAAAGATTTCCGGAAAATAAGTATTACTGGCTGGATGCGGACTCCTACAGAGATCTGATACCGGACCCGGAGGTGGGAGCCGTGCTGTTCCATCTGTATGAGGGAGGCAAGGAGAGATACAGCGGAATCATTCTGATTGCAATCAAAAAATCCCTGTTTGAGAGAAGTATGGATACCATGGCATTGGATCAGAAAGCCAGCCTGAATATTGTGACGGATGACGGAATCATACATTTCGGTGATGAGAAGGCTTGTCAGATGGTGAAGGAAAACCAGGAATATCTGATGGGCAAGCCGAAGATACCGGGAATGATCGCCACAGAAGTCAAAGACGATTACTATTTTATGTATGAGGATATGGATCTGACAGGATGGAAGCTGGTTTACAATGTGGAGGAAAGCAGTATCTCCAATGCCCATTATATTAAGACAGAAGTAATATTGATTGCGGCTTTTACCATTGCGGTGACTTCCATACTCATAGGCATTTTATCGAAAGCCATCAGCCATTCCCTCAGTGTGCTGAGCCAGAAGGTGGAGGCGGAGGACATGCTGGAGCATGAGATTTCCCTTCATTCTTATGCGGAGATAACCACGCTCTGCAGCAGCCTGGAGGACATGCGTCTGAGAATCAATCATCTTCTCCATCAGATAAAAGATGAGCAGGAGGCTAAGCGCCAGACAGAGATTGCCCTTTTGCAGGAACAGATCAATCCCCATTTCCTGTACAATACCCTGTATTCCATTATGCAGCTTTGTGAGTTAAAACAGCCGGAAAAAGCCAGTGAGATGCTGTCGGCGCTGTCGGCCTTTTACCGGGCAGGCTTAAATAAGGGGGACACGATTATTACGGTGGAGGAAGAGTTAAAGCATGTGAAGAATTATCTGTATATTCAGCATTTCCGCTACTCGGATCTGTTTGACTATACCATTGACTGCGATCCGGAGCTTTTGGAATGCCGGATCCCCAAGATGTCCCTTCAGCCTCTGGTGGAAAACGCCATTTACCACGGAATCAAAAAGAAGCACGGGTTTGGGAATATCTGTGTCCTGGGAGGCAGCTATGACGGGGAACATGCCTATCTGGAGGTCCATGACGACGGGCCGGGAATCAGTGGGGAGCGGCTGAAGGAGCTGAGGGACTACCTGGACCAGAAGGTCACAGGAAAAAATAAGGTAAGCTTTGGGCTGAAAAATGTAGACTCCAGAATCAAGTTTGAGTTCGGGGCCCAGGCCGGTCTGGAGATTGAGTCGGCGCCGGAGGACACCTGTGTGAGAATCCGGTTTCGGATGAGAACCATGAAAGAATCCGGGGAGAATAATGGGAGGGAAAAGAAGTGAGAAGGCACAGCGTTTTATTTATTGATGATGAGGAACTGATTCGGCAGAGTTTTTTACAGCTGGTGGACTGGGAGGGACGTCAGTTTGATGTGGCAGGGGTGTTCAAGGACGGGGAGGATGCGTGGGAGTATCTGACCGCCCATCCGGTAGACATTATTGTGACAGACATCAATATGCCGTTTATGAACGGCATCAGCCTGCTGGAACACATACGCCGGGAGAATCTGCGGACCAGAGTCTTGTTTCTCACAGGGTATGAGTACTTTGAATATGCCCACAAGGCCGTACAGTTAAAAGCTTTTGACTTCCTGTTAAAACCGGTAACTACGGATCAGCTTTTAAGCGCCGTGGAGAGGGCCGCCCGGGATATTGAAAAAGAGGAGGCGGCACAGGCGGCAGTGGGAAAAAGCCTGGAGCTTTCCCAGAGTGAGTTTGTCAATCAGCTTCTGTATGGTCAGATTCCCAAGGAGGACATAAAAAAGGAAGCGCTGGAGGTAGGGATTCCTTCCGAGGCCAGGGGCTATGTGGTGATGATGGCGGCTGTGGATGAGGTGGAGGGAAAGACCTATACGGACGGACAGGCCATAGAATTGAAACATCGTCTCCAGGATAAGATTTTAAGGAAAAAGCAGGAGATGGAAAACAGGGACGGGGGGGTTTTTCAGATTTATTTTGCAAGAAATTTAAGCCCTCATATTCAGATGCTTCTGGTCGCAAAAGAGAAGGATATGTTTACCTCTGATTTTATCCGGGGATTTATGGACTGTCTGCTGGAGCTGGAGAAAGACGGAGAGCCATACCGGGTCACTTTGGCTGTGGGCAGAAGCCACAGACGGATGGAACATGTACCGGAGGCATTTAACCAGGTGCTTCATGCGGCAAGAGACCGGCATATTCTGAAGGGAAAGGGGTGGAAGGCAGTTTATGCATCGGATTCGCTGCCGAAAAAGGAGGAGAAAAATCAGGTGGTGCTGCCTACGGATACCTTTCTCCACCATATCCGCATGGGGATGGTGGAGGAAGTGGAGCAGGATATCAAGAATATCTACGAACCTTTCCGGCACAAGGAGTACATATCTCTGGCGTCGGCCAAGATGGTGACTACGGAATTGGCTATCACAGCTTTTAAGGGAGAATTGTCCTCGAAAGACGAGGCGGTCAGTTATCTGTATTATTTAAACCATATCCAGCAGCTGAATACCCTGGATGAACTGGAGGACGATATCACAAAATTTGCCGTGGGGATTGCGAAAAGGCGGAAAGGGGGAGGAAACCACAAGAAAAAGATTGCGGAACAGGCCCTGGAGTATTTAAAGCAGAATTATATGAAAGAGGATTTAAGCCTCAATGATATTGCAGGATTTTTAAATATCAGCGTGCCCTATCTGGCAGTGCTGTTTAAGCAATAGTAACATCATCACCTATGGTAATACTGCTTATAGAAATAAACATGCATCCTCCAATATGTACACGATTTCCTATTTTTATATTTCCACTATCTTTCTCAAAAATATAATGGCCGTCAACTATAGAATCATTGCCAATTTGAAGGTATAAGTGTCCTTTTTCCGGATGCCGAACTTCTACTCTAAATCCGTCACAATAATATGATTCTTTGCTTAATTTTATAAGCCCTTGTTCTTCTAATGTGATAAGTCTTTTTTGGTTTCTAATTCTTTTAATCTTTGCAATCAGGCTCATTTCACACCTCAGAAGATTCTATTTCTGTCAGCCAGGCTACATAATCCGCAATCCCATCGCTAATTTGAACTGTTGGATAATACCCTAATCTGCTAATGTTTGTAATATCAGCTCTCCAATTAAAAGGATCCCCTTCTCTGACATCACCATTAAATAAAATCTCACTCTTATCTATCCCTTTTGCAAGAGCGAATTCTTCCGTAATGGTTCTTATAGTTGTTTCAACGCCATTTGCTACATTGTATACAATTTCTTTCTCATCTGAGCGAGAAATAAGATTCAATGCCCGAACTAAATCACTGATATAAATATAATCTCGGCTTTCTTCTCCGGTACCAAACATATCCAGTCTTCCCGTCTCATGGAATTTTCGATTCATATCCCAAAAAATCTGCTTTTTTAAACCTCTCCCATATGCAGAAAAGATTCTTGCAATCTTAATATCAAGCCTATATTGTTTATAATAGAAGTTGCACAGTTGTTCGCACATAACCTTATGTAATGCATATGGAGATAATGGGTTATAACTATCACTCTCTTTTATCGGAAGTGTAACCGGATTTCCATACACTCCAGCGCTAGACAAAAAAACAATTCTCGGATTATAATTATTGATCTCATATACTGCTTGAAGTAAATACTGTGTAATAGATACATTGGATTCATAATCCATAACAGGATCAGACACAGATTTTGTGACATCTGCGCTTCCTGCACAGTGAAAAATATAGTCTGGCCTTTCCTTTCCAAGCGCTGACACGATCAAATTTTTATTCATCATGTCAACAGCACAACATCTAACAGATTCACTTCGATTCCAACCTATTACGGCACTCCCATTTCTGACATAAAATTCATATAACGCTGTACCAATAAATCCATTAGCCCCAGTTATTAATATCTTTTCCAATATTACTGTTCCTCCTCAAGGAGCTTTGCAAATTGTTCTGAATACTTTAGCGCTGATTTTTTCATATTTGCAATTCCTTTTTCAATATCCGAAAAATGTTGCTTTTTCTCCTCCTCACAAATGAGCTTCGCTAAAGCCAGAGCATCAAATGGGTCAAATAGAATACACTTTTCATTTTTCTGTTCTCTATGAACAGGGATATCTGATAACAAAACCGTTTTATCAAGAATTTTTGCATCTTCAACCACTGTACCCCATCCTTCAAAAAGCGAAGGCTGAATCAGAAACTCGCAATTCTTCATTATTACCAGCTGCTTTGTTCTATCCAGAAAACCCAAATTATAGACTTTGCCTGTAGCACCCAATTCGTCAAATAGACTCTCAATTTTTTTGATATAATCAGGATTTCTATAATCACTCATTTTACCTGAAAAAACAAACAGAAATTCTGTAAAATCAATTATCTGACGTATAGCTTCTAATACTACAATGTGGTTTTTGTGTTTCCAAAACTGATTAGCAATATAAATGTATTTTTTATTCTTCAATTTACATCCAAGCAAAACTTCTGATTCATATGAAGAAGAGATTTTCCTAATTTCCGGTTCAATATATGAAACGAAATGCATGACATATACATTTTGCTTTTCAATAGAATAGTATTTCCTAAATTGGTTCAAGGAATCATTACTGCTCAATATAAGTGGATAATTATGTATCACAATTTGTTGTCGTTCAAGTCTTTTCTCTTCAATCTCCTTTTCCGGAAACATATCACTCATGCACTCTTGTTGAAAATCTGGAATCCAACTAATAGCCTTACATAGACCAATATTTTTAAATCCTGGATATCTATATCGTATGTTATAAAAAAAGATTGCTTTCATAAAATCTAGCTTGCTTCCTGACTTTGAAACAATCACCTTAACATTCTTTAGATTTGTAAATACATCTTTGCATATTTGATTTGTAAATACATATATACTATAATTTTTGTTTATTATTTTATTTATTGAAAGCTGATAAAGAATGTTTTTAGCGTAATATATGCCTCCTATCCACTCTGAGCTACCAGCCGCGTAGATTATAATTCCAGGTTTTCTCATTATAGTTACCATACCGATGCGGCATCGGCAAAACAGAGGTGAAAACGGAAACCGCAAATTTTCCCATTCCCCTTTATACAGTTACAGACATTAAATCTGGATCATTCTTACGAATAGGAAATATAACGCTTAAACACACTGCAATAAACATCCAGAAAAAATTGCTAGTCCAAAAAGTACCAGAAATAAATAAAGCAAAAATCTGAGTAAAAAAAATCACAGGAAGAATATTGTTATAAACAGTTTTTCTTTTTACTACATTTACTACCATTCCAATCATCAGAATTATTAATATGCTCCCACCAATGATTCCAAATTCGATCAAAATTTGAATTATGATATTATGAGCATACTGATGATTATAAAGTGTATTAATAACTCTATCTCCATTTACTCCATATCCTATAAGCCCGTGAAAAGAAAGCGCTTTAGATATGAAGAATGATGTGATATCATTTCTTGCAGAATTCGAAAAAAAGCTATTACTACTTAGAAGACTTAAAATTCGAGGGGTATAGTTTTCTTTTCCTAACATATTTATAAGCCATACTGCTATACTTTTTAAATTCCACAACAAAAGGATTGATGTAATAAGAAATGCCAGTATCATTAATATTTTTTTTACAGTAAGTTTACCATTTTCTAAAAAGATACTATATAATAAATAAATAATATAACTTAACAATGCCATCCTATTACTTCCATAAATTCCTATTAAATATACTGCTACCAAAGATGGAACGATTAGAATCTTTATTTTTTTCGACATATGCATGAATACAATTCCTGGAAACAACACAGAGTAAGAAAAAACCGCTCCTACCCCACCGTATTTATATTCTGTTATCATACGTAAATATAATGGTGATTGAATCAAAAGAAAGTCAAAAAGAAGAACAACTGAAGCACTAAAAAACAGTGTTTTTTCAAGAGTTTTAAAATCCATTATATAAACGCATAAAAACAGGACAATGCTATATATCCAATAATCGTCAAATGTAAATCTTATATATTCCCTATTCTCAAAGAATAATAAAAAGTGAAGTAAAACAACAAATACTACCATGGCTTCAAAAACAAATGGTTTCATTAACAAAGGTAAGTTACATATAATAACTAATAATGCCAAAACGATCAATGCAGCATTCAATATAAGATTTATATAACTATTATCCATATTATACATATTAAACATGCGCAATGGAGATATACATAATATAAGGCTTACCAACATGAATTGGCATGCTGTGTTAAATTTCTTTAATTTAATAACCATTTATTCCATCTTCCTTTTTACAGTAGAACTCTGTCGCGTCTGTACACTACTATCTTTAGCAAATCTTTAAAAGATAACTTTAGATCATAAAGAAACTTGATCGACATACCCTCAGCCCAAAACCTATATCTATTATCTTTTATCATAGATGTTCCTCCAGGTTCGTATTTAACAATAGTTACTGGAATATACGTGAATGAATAACCCATTGCCTTGCATCTGGCAAAAAAATGGTAATCCATTCTAATTCTGTATTCCTCAGAAAATCCGCCAATTTCATTAAACACAGTCTTTTTTATAAATGTGCCTTGATGTGGCTCTATACACCTTTTCCATATCTTTCTCTCATTATCTGTTGAAGGAATAAATACTTTATCAGATACCTGCACCTTGTAGCTAAGAATGTCTACAGGATTATTGCTTATATCAGAAAGCATGTTTTTTATTATATCAAAATCTAAAAATGAATCTCCACTGTTAAGAAACAAGAGCATATCACCAGAAGCCTTTTCAATTCCTTTATTAAATGCATGCGAAATACCGCGATCAGGCTCACTTATCCATGAGACATATTGCGGAAGGCTTTCCAAATACTCTTTAGTTCCATCTGATGAACCTCCATCAATAATAATATATTCTATATTTAATATTTGAGACTGCTGTAATACACTGTTCACAGTCTTCATCAGGCCAACCAAGTTATTATATGTAATCGTTATAATTGAAATATTCATATTATGTACCATCACGGACTCTCAAATTTTTAGCATCTTATCCAAGCTTCTGGCATCATGTCACTTTTTCCTTTCCATTTTGCAGGACATACAACAACCTTACTTGGGTTCGAATTAAGCCATGCCGCCCACCAGCTATATGAACTATTTGAAATAATTTGATGAGCGCACAGTCTCATTAGTTGAAGCTCCTCAACATCATTTAAAACTCTATTCATATTAGCAATGCACATATTAGGTATATTGCTAAAAGTACTGATAACATATTCTATGTCATCACTAAAAAAACAAAATTTAGGCCTTTTTACTACATTACTGACTATTTCAATAGCACTTCTATAGTATTCTTCGTTCCTAACATTTGGATTATTAGCGGTTACATAGTCACCACGCCTAATGTGAACCGCTACAAGATTATGCTCACTGTTAGCTATTCTTTTGTATTCATCTAGTATCACATCATTTTCAAAAGAATACATATTAGTTATTTCTTTCTTATATTTTTCAAAATAACCGTATGCCTGCCAATATCCATCTAAATAAATATTTTTGTTCTTATAAGACAAAACATATGGTAAATATCTAAATCTTGTTTCTTTTACATAAAGCATTCCCTTAATCATTATACTGAATCTGGGGAAAATTCTCAGAATTTTGCTTATAATTGGTTTCTGCAAAATCTTAAACTGTGAATTGATATTTACATCATTACCGACAATATTAAATCTTGACATACCGTATTCTCTTTTAGTAAGATAACGTGGAAGATTGCAATTTGTATAGAATTCAGTATCTATAAGCAGATCTGTTTCATTCTGTTTTGCCATAACATAACCCATGGCATATTGAAACATCTGGTTTCCCAATCCTCCCCAAATTCTAACAATTATCATATATTCATATTTCCTTTCTTTAATATGCAAGAGGATTTTTGACCTTTCTACTCTATTCTATTAAATACTTTTTCAATGCGTTTTCTGCATAACAACAACAATAATAAAAAGACAAAATTGGATTTATTTTCTCCTGAACTACCTGAATATCCCAGATTACCTTTATATTTTTTATCTTATTACTTGATAAAGAATTTTCCCTTACTCTGTATTTTACTAATGCTTCATCTACACCACATGCTATCTCTCCACTTCTCAACAGCATTAACCAAGTGGCATAATCTTCTCCTTTTCTCACTTTCGGCATTTCGAATTCCTTAATTTTATTTCTATCAATAATAACGGATGAAGTTGGAATAACTGTATTTTTTAATAGATATTTATAGGATACCTCTTTTTTTATCCTTCTTTTTGAATGAATTAAATTTCCTTTTTCATCAATCATTTCTATTGCTGAAAAAATAAATCCGGTATTCTTTTTCTTCATTAAGTCCAACTGCTTCTCCAATTTATCCTTTGTCCATAAATCATCACTGTCACAAAATGCAATATATCTTCCAGTTGCCAATTTCATTCCAGTATTTCTTGCTAACGCGACACCTTTATTTTTTTCTTGTAAATGATAAATAATACATGAAAATTCTTCACTTAAGCTTTGTATATACTTTCCTGAATTATCATTGGAACAATCGTCAACTATAATAATTTCTATATTTTTATATGTTTGATTTAATATTGATTTAACTGTTAATTCAATATATTCTTCCGCATTATACATAGGTATAATTACGGAAACCTTATCATTATCATATTTTCCTTCCATAGCTGCCTTCTATCTTCCGAACAATCTCTTTTTTCTCAATTCCATACTGTTTCCTCAAATATTCTTGACTTCCAACCTCTGTACTATAGCAATCCTCTATCCCCAACCGAAGCAATTTTACCTTTTCTCCCAACTCTGCCAAAACCTCTGCCACGGCCGAACCAAAACCGCCTACTTTGTTATGCTCTTCCACTGTTACTATCAGATCTGCTTTTTTAGCACATGCTTCAATCGTCTGACGGTCAGCCGGCTTTACGGTAGGAAAGCTATACTGTATTATAGAAAACCCCTTTTCTTCCAAACAATGGCACGCCTTTGTTACTTCATCTAAAATCGCACCAGTGGAAAAAACTGCAATCTTTTCAGTATTTCCTTCTGCTTCTCTAATTTTAACAGCCTTTCCAATTTGAAATTCAAAAACTTCCTTATGAACCCTGGCTTCTCCTCCTCTGCCCAGTCGCAGATAACAGGTTCCCGGATATTTTGCAATCACTTTTGTTGCCAATTCTGCCTCAACCGGATCTCCCGGACATACCACGGTAACTCCGGGCAAAGATCGCATTATTGCTATGTCCTCTGTCGCATGGTGACTCATTCCAAGAGAACCATATGCAAACCCGCCACCAACGCATACAATTTTTACATCTGCATTATGATAGGCACAGTCATTCCGTATCTGCTCCAGACAGCGAAGGGTTGGAAAGTTACCGATAGAATAAGTAAAGACCGTTTTCCCACTCAGAGCCATCCCGGCGGCAACTGAGGTCATATTTTGTTCTGCGATACCTGCATTTGTAAACTGGTCCGGACACTGTTCCCAAAACGGCTTTAATACGCCAAATCCTAGGTCCCCTGTCATAAGCTCTATATTTTTATTCTCCTTTGCCAGTTCTACCAATATTTTTACAAATGTATCTCTCATGCTTTAGCTCCAATCACTGCATCTTTTTATCTGTTTTTCCTTTACAATTTACGCTCCCTTTCCCTGCTGCCTGCAGCGGCTTCAACCCTACGCATATTTTCTGGATATGTAGTATTCCATGTATAAGTAAGAGTATAGTCCCTATTCACATCATCTTTTTCCATCGGAAATGTCGGTGTTTGAATCCCATCAGGGGTATATATGTCTTCCGCTCCTGGCGGAATGCTCTGATGCAGCTCATTAACCGCGCAATCATACTCCCAGCCGTCATGCGGAAATCTGTAATGCCACAAAATATTATTTTGCATAAAGGAAATCCCATAGCCTTTGATCGTATCTGCAATGATTACCGCCGGTTTATGAAGCTCTGCTTTTTGGTAGCTTTTCACTTTCACAAATGCTTTTTTTAACTGTCCATGATTATTTCCATCAATTTCTATTACCTTCCAGCCAAAGGCCTTCCATTTAGCACCAAAATCTTCCATTTCCAGTGTATTTTCCTGAAAATCCATGCTTTGCATATGGTTATGGTCTATAACGGCAACTAGGTTATTTAACCGGAAATGGTTTGCAAATAATGCGGCCTCCCATACAGAACCCTCATCGCATTCCCCGTCTCCAAGCACTGCAAAAACTCTTTCCTTCCGCCTTTCTTTTTTCAACGCGTAAGCCATCCCCGCTGCTACAGACAGGCCGTGCCCCAGAGAACCTGTTGATAAATCAACCCCCGGCAAATGATGGGATACATGCCCCGACAGCCTGCTTCCATCTGCATAATGCATTTTTAATTCCTCTACCCCCAAAAAACCGCACTCTGCCAGCGCCGCATAAATAGCAGCTCCTGCATGTCCCTTACTTAATATTATGCGGTCTCTTTCCTCCCACTCTGGCTGCTTTGCATCATACTTTAAAACATCTGTATATAAGACCGCCATAATATCTGCAACCGACAGAATGGAGCCAATATGGCTCCCCCCGGAACGATGGGTCATTTCTATTCCATGTCTTCTGATTTTCCATGCTAACTGCTCACTGTTCATTATTTTTTGCCTTTTCTAATTCTTTATTGTATCTATCTACAATCCTCTGAATTCTCTCTGGTAATTTCCGGCTTCTCGTGACCACCTTATACACAGTCCATAAAATGCATGTAAAATCATCTTTTAAACTGTGATGCTTCACATAATACATCTGCAATTTCAGCTTCAGTGGACGCACATACTTAAGATAATAAGCATCCGGATCCTCTGCCTTTGTAAATCCTTTAAATTGTTCAAAATTTGTAATAGAAGCCCAGTCCGTTATCCCTGGTTTCAGACTAAGTATAATCTTTTCTCTGTCTGTAAACATATTTACATAATATTGTAATTCCGGTCTTGGACCTACAAAAGACATATCTCCCTTTAACACATTGATAAGCTGCGGAAGCTCGTCAAGCTTGGATTTTCTTAAAAAGTGTCCTACTTTTGTAATCCGGCTGTCCTTGTCTCCTACATTCCATTTTCCTTTTCCCTCGCAGTCCTTAAGCATAGAACGAAATTTATAAATCTTGAAGCTCTTCCCATATTGTCCCACACGTTCTCCCCGAAAAAAAATCCCTCCCGGACTGTCTAAAACAATAATTATTGATAAAACTATAAAAACAGGAAAAAGAACAACCAAGCCTATAAAACTAAAAATTATATCAAAAATTCTTTTCTCATTCATATCTACATATTTGCTCCATCAACAGAGATATTCGCTGCCGGCATAAAAGACGCCTTTTCACTTGCCATAAAAAGAACTGCATTTGCTACTTCTTCCGGCGCTCCAAACCTATTAATAGCCTGATGATGCCATAAAAAATCCTCGCATATTTCCCTGCCGCTTTTGCTTCCATCCTCTGGTTTTCTGTCGTCCTTCTGTTTTAAATCCCAGTAGCTGTTTTCAAATGCCACGGCTCCCGGCATAACTGAACTCATAACAATTCCTTTAGAGGCTAACTGCCGTCCAACGCTTGTTACATAAGCATTTAAAAATGCTTTTGAAGAAGCATAAAGAGGGTTTCCACGAAGCATGACGCCGGAAATAGATGAAATATGAATGACTCTCCCCCAGCCTTTTTCTATCATCGGTGGTATAAGTACACTATTCATATCAATGGCAGCAACTGCATTTAACTCTAATGCATACAGCCAGTCTTTTTTGCCATTTAAATATTCACGGCTTATCAATGATGTTCCTACATTATGTACTACAATATCGAAGCTGCCATATTTTTTTATCAACTGTTCTGCCAGGGCTGTAGTTTCGCTGTTCATAATATCTGCTGCTTCATAATGACATTCTTCCGCGCCCAGACGGATAGCCTCGTAAGATACTTTTTGCAATAATTCTTCTGTCCTTGCTACAATTACAAGCCTTGCCCTCTCTTCTGCAAAAGCCAAAGCTATCCCTTTTCCTATTCCTTTACTTGCCCCAATGATAAGTGCCTTTTTCCCCTGAATTCCTAAATTCATATTCAGCCTCATTTCTACACGATTTTTGTGCATACCATATTGGCAGCACAAAAATAATACATTTAATTATTCGCACCAGCACTGTTCACAGATTTCTTCTTCTGTTCCTGTATAGATCTGTATCACATACTATACTCTGGCTTCTCTCCATAAGCAGTCATACTATTCTAAGCATTCCTTCTCTCATCTGCCTCAATCTCAATCCCCAGGTACAAAACTCTCTTCCTGCCCATAATCTCTGCCTCTATCTCTGCTATCCTCTTATGAAGATTCACCCGTCTCACCCTGTTCCCCATTCCCAGAAGCGGCCCGGACAGATAAGAAATCTTCCCATCCACCCCAATCCTCACCCTGGATATCCCAATCCTGCCCCTTCTGTCCGCAAGCCTCTCCATCAACTCCGTCTCATGCTCCTCCAGCGTTGACACATACTCATCATCGCTGAACAAAAGGTTTGGCTTCGGTGTCTTTTTCAGCTCCTTATACACCTTCTCCGGTTGGTCCGTATCAATAAACACATACCCAGGGAATAAATCCTCATATACAGTCTGCCACTCCCCCTGATATTTCTTCCTTCTGCTTCGGATCAAGTGGAAACACCGTACATACAGACTTTCTGGAAGCACCCCGGCAACAAAAGCCTCCGCCTTCCCCTCGCCCCCATCCTTCACATGCACAACACACCACATATGGCAAACTCTCCTATCCAACGTCCCTCACTTCGAAACGGATCTTTCGCGACCATTCCCCCATCCAGTGGGGAAAAACCCATAGGTTTTTCCCCGAAAAACTCTTGCAAATTTTCCCCCGTTGTGCTATCCTATGTTTGTCAAAAATGAAATAAAAAAAGAGCAAATTACATAAATTTGCCCAGTTTTGTCACACATTTATAAAATTTTTAAGATAATTTCAGTCAATTTCAGTTCATACAAAAACGATCAGAGCGTGGGGAAAAACCTATGGGTTTTTCCCCACTATAGTCTATTTATTCCAATATTTTCTTTAAACTCCTATTTTCCAATGCAGATTGCTTTTACCTCCTAAAAAACCGGCTTTAAAGTCTTGAAAGAGATAATTCCACTCTGTATAATAGAATTATAGCAACCGTTCAGATGGCAGGAAAGGAAGTGGGCAATATGGCAAAAACACTCGGGATAGGTTATCAAGATTTTGAAGAAATACAGACAAACCATGTATTCTACGTGGACAAAACCAATTTTATTCGGGAGTGGTGGAATGAGGCAGATCATGTAACTCTCATTACCCGTCCAAGACGTTTTGGAAAAACCCTGAACATGAGTATGGTTGAAAAATTTTTTTCTATTGAATATAAGAACCGTGCCGATTTGTTTCAGGATCTCAAAATATGGGAACACGAAGAATTTCGTAGATTACAGGGAACCTATCCGGTCATCTTTCTCAGTTTTGCCGGTGTAAAAGAAAACTCCTATATACAGGCCAGGAAAAAATATGTCAGATTATAGAAAATTTATACAACCATTTTGATTTTCTGCTGGACAGTAATTATATCAATGACAAAGAAAAAGAATTTTTCCATAAAATTTCCCATGATATGGAGGATTACCAGGCTTCGTCCTCCCTTCATTCCCTCTCAAATTATCTTTCCCGCTATTACGGGAAAAAGGTGATCATTCTTTTAGACGAGTATGATACTCCTATGCAGGGGGCATATGTGAATGGGTATTGAGAAGAGCTGGTTTCTTTTACCAGAAGCCTTTTTAATTCTACCTTTAAAACCAACCCTTATCTGGAGCGGGCCATTATGACAGGTGTCACACGGGTAAGTAAGGAATCCATTTTCTCAGATCTCAATAACCTTGAGGTGGTAACAACAACCTCTGAAAAATATGAGGATTGCTTTGGTTTTACGGAAGAAGAGGTGTTCGAAGCTTTGGATGAATACGGTCTGTCTGACGCAAAGCCTCAGATAAAAAGCTGGTATGACGGCTTTACCTTTGGAAACCGAAGGGATATCTATAACCCCTGGTCCATCTTAAATTACCTGGATAAAAAACATCTAGCTCCCTACTGGGCTAATTCCAGTTCCAACAATCTGGCAGGGAAGCTGATTCGTGAGGGAAGTAAAGATCTGAAGACCTGTTTTGAGAGTCTGCTGCAGGGAACGAGTATCATTACGGAAATTGACGAACAGATCGTTTATAATCAACTGGATAATGACGAGCAGGCGATCTGGAGCCTTCTGCTTGCCAGCGGATATCTGAAAGTGAAAAATTTTGAAACTTATATGTCAGATTACGGAGAGTGGAAACAGGAATACGAACTGGAACTGACCAATTTTGAAGTCCGCGTCATGTTTCGCAATATGGTACGGAATTGGTTTGCCGGCACAGCTTCCAGTTATAATGACTTTATCAAAGCTCTACTACTTGGAGATGTAAAGGCCATGAATACTTACATGAACAAAGTGGCTCTGACAACCTTCAGCTATTTTGACACAGGAAAAAATCCGTCGGAAGAGGAACCGGAACGCTTACACGGTGTGGAAGCGACCACTAAGGGTTTGGAAGAACCAAACCCAAGTGTCTGCTTCTATCACGGCTTCGTTCTTGGCCTGATGGTGGAACTGGCCGAACGATATACTTTGACTTCCAACCGGGAAAGCGGATTCGGCAGATATGATGTGATGCTGGAGCCAAAGAAAGCTGGTGACGACGGAATCATACTGGAATTCAAAGTGCAGGACAGGGATTCCGAAAAAGAACTGGCCGATACGGTGAAGGCCGCTCTGACGCAGATTGAACGGAAAAAATACGAGACAATACTTGTGGAAAAGGGTATCTCACGGGAGAATATACGAAAATATGGCTTTGCTTTTTGTGGAAAGACGGTGTTGATTGGCGATATGGTATAATCCCGACAGAGATTATACCATGTTGAGGGAAGCATCCGATATTTAAAGAGTTATGACAATTCGATGGTTGAAAGGAAAAAAGGCAAAATGAGTGAAAAGGTTAAGGGAAAGTGTAAGTATTGCGGAAAGGAATTTACCAGAGGATACATCATCCGTCATCTGGCGTCCTGTAAAGAGCGTAAGCAACGGCTGGAAAGTGAGGCAGGAAAGAAAACCTGCGGATATTTTGAGCTGCTTATCACAGCAAAATATGATTCGGATTACTGGCTGGTTATCGAGGTGAAAGATACGGCTTTCTTAAAAGATATTGATAATTTTTTAAGAGATATCTGGCTGGAATGCTGCGGCCATCTCAGCGCCTTTGAAATAAACGGAGTCAGCTATGAATCATTCCCTGATCCGGATCCTTTCTGGGGAAGAGAAGCAAAAAGTATGAATTGCAGGCTGAAAACTGTGCTTCAAAAGGGGATGCGCATAGGCTACGAATATGATTTTGGCTCTACGACAGAGCTTATGATTGAGGTTAAAGATTATCGATTTGGAAACGATGGAAAAGAAAAGCTGAAAATCTTATCAAGAAACAATGTGGTAACGTATACGTGCGGCAGATGCGGAAAAAGGGAGGCCCTATATATTAATTCCTATCAAATGTATGGTGAGAATCCTTTTTGGTGTAAGGAATGCAGTAAGCAGGTGGAACCTGAGGAGAATTACCTGCTGAATGTCTGCAATTCTCCAAGGATGGGTGTGTGCGCCTATGAGGGGAGCGATGTTTATCCTGAGCAGTTTGTTCCGGATACGGAAGTTTGAATTCAGGGCCTCTCTTACTGTATCGGCCAGTTCCTTTTCCTCCTCCGTATCCTGCACCTTGAATTCCAGAAGGATTCCATCATCCCCCTTCTTTCTGGCATTACATCATACCTGCCAAAGCCGCTCTCACGGTTCGAGGTGAGAATATATCTGTCAGCCAGTTCACCATAAGCCCCAGAACAAAGCCATGGTAGAAGCAGACACTTGGGTTTGGTTCTTCAAAACACTTAGTTGGTCGCTTCCACACCGTGAAACCTTTCTGGCTCTGTTTCAGAGGGATTTTTCTTGTATCAAAATAGCTGAATGTAGTCAAAGCTACTTTATTTCATATAGGCATTCATATGACCGCTCTAGGAAATTCCGCAGCTTCATCGGCTCCAGCTTTGCCCTGCAAAGGCTATCTGATCGGGTGTGCCTGGAACACGCGTTGTCCGTGGTAGAACGGCCCAAGCTCTCTGTTACTTCCCCATATTTTCCTCGCCTCAAAACTACATTTTACCTTTGGTTTCGCAATTCACTCTCATAGATAGCTCCTATTTTCCAGTACCTCTGTATTTCAGCAGACAGGCAGCAAAGCCTGGTATTCCATGCTCTTTATTCTTTCACATATTTCTCAATTATGCACTCATGTCCCTTTTCCTCATCATAATTGATACCTACCAAAAGAATTTCCCCTGTATATTGTTCTATCCAGTCAGTGTACTTTCTCTCTTTTATCTGCTTAATAGCCCCTCCTGCAGATTTATTCCACTTCAGTTCGATTAATAATACCGGATAATCCATATTCTTTTTTGGAAAATATACAACATCGGCAAATCCTTTACCTGATGGGAGTTCCATGGCAGGAGGCATATAGTAGGTCTGTGTACTAAAATAAGCCATCAATACCGTACATTTCAGTGAATTTTCATCGTTATACTTAAGAATCGATGCTGTCTCATTATGAACTGCTGCCACACCATCCGCCACAGCTTTCCCATCCATGGCCCATGTATGCTTCAGAAGCTCCGACGAACGTTTCAAAGACCTGATAACCCCTCCCACTCCGGCCCTTCGATAGCATTTAGAAATTCCTGGGCTATCTCCTGGTTAGGAATAAATGCCTCGCTGTTTTTCCGGTCATATGTCAGATATCCCAGATGAATCAAAAGCGTAAGCACATCATCCCTGGTTCTAAATGTAGTCATATCATTCTGAAATCTCCGGGTATTGATTTTGCAACGTCCATTTCCCAGCATTCCAATAATCGCTTCTTTCAAGCCATCAAAATTTAAATCCATATATACTTTTAAAGCCTCATATGTCTCCGTCCCTGTCCAGTAGCTTTGAAATTCCTTCCATATCAGCGCATCTACTACAGATTTGGGATTATAGACAAAAATATCGTCTAATTGATATCCGTCATACCATTCTTTCATTTCAACATAATTCACGTCATATTTCTCACACTGCTCTTCTACTTCTTTTTCCGTAAATCCAAAATACTTGCCTAATCCTCTTGGTTCAATCATAGAATATTCACCAAAAATATTAAGCGCCGAGTGTTCACCATACTTTTTAATAGGAAGAATCCCGGTCATATATGCCAGTTCTACATATTCCATTCCCTTAAAAAGGCCCCTTAAGAAATCCAAATATGCTTTTTGTACATCCTGCCTGTCTTTGGCAAAGCGAAATACACAGTCCCATTCATCGATTATAAAGATAAAGGCTTTTTGGGTTTTTGCGTAGATCTGCCTCAAAGCACCTGGCAGTCCATATTGATCGGTTGTAAAACAGTTTCCATACTCATTCTCAAGATCCCTTACCACAAATTCCTGAATCTTGTCAATGAAAATATCGAGATGGGATTTCTGAAACAAAAAACTTTGGATATCCAGCCGTATCACGTTATGCTGATTTAAATGAGTTTCGAAAGATTCTTCACGTTCGATCTTCCTGCCCGCAAACAGCTCCCTTGAATCACACTCTCTCCCATAATAAGCCGCAAGCATATCCGCTGCCATGGATTTTCCGAAACGCCTTGGGCGGCTTACACAGATATACTTTCCTCTGGATTTATTCAGCTTTTGATTTATAATAGAAATCATATTGGTTTTGTCGATATAGATATCATCGGTCACTGCCTGGCGAAAAGCTTCATTACCAGGATTTAAGTATACTCCCATGCACCTTTCTCCCTTCTAATGCCTAGGACATCCGTTGCAAGGTATACAATGCTTTCACCTTGACGCTCCCTTATGCATCCTGCCATTTCTTCAGGTTCCATGCTAATTCTACCATAAAAGAATCTGCTTTTTCAATATAGGCATCCAACAATCTTAACTTTAATTCAAAAATTTTATTGGAAAACCCGGCTATCAACCATTTCACCTGTGTTCCTGTTTATAACAGATATCCTCATCCTTCCTTCATTTTCATTCGCACACTTTTCGTATACAGCTGCATCCTCATTGTTCCGAGTACACAATCTCCCTATATACGTATCTGCAGAAGCTTCATTCATGCATTGATATACAACTTCTCTTGTCCCATTATCAATCATAATTAAATTACAATCACTTCTGATTTTACTGTAATCAACTCCCAGATTTTCCAGCATTGCCTGGTTTCTGTTCTCATACAATATACTTGGTTCTCTAATCTCTATTACGATCTGATAATCATTGTCAGCTAAGAACATAAGATAGTATGTAAGATCACTTTGTGTCGTTAAATATGTCTCTTTGCTATCTGTATACAGCTGGTAATCCATTCGCCACGAAGAATACGCTTCATCGTTGCGGTGATCGATTAATGAATAATTCTCTGAAAGGTATTTGCCAATATAGGATGTAAATTTTTCCGCCCCTGAAAAATTTACATGGGTATTGTGGCCTGTAGTCTGCAGGTCGGTATTAAAATTAATAATCTCCTTTTGTGTAAAATCCAGATAAGGAATGTCAAACTGAGCTGCAATGTCATAAACGGAATCTGCAAAAATTTTAGCCTCTGCATTGCAGTCATAGCCTGTATTTATCAATACAAGTTCTATATTTTCTTCTGTACATAAACGAATCATCCGCAATAAATATTCTCTCGAAATCTCATCATATTCAAGGCCATCCACTGATTCCTGATACACCATTTTATTTCTGTCAACAACTTGTATCAATGGAGCGGCACCTTTCCATATTGCAGAATTCTTCTCTAATTCGGATTGGGTGGCAAAATCATCTTTCACTAAATTCGTCCATCTGGTATGATATTCACCTATATCCCAAAGAATCTCCCATCTTTTTTCATGCAAATTTACGCCTTTAGCATCCGTCAGTTCCGGATCATCAAATAAGTCCTTTACCATACGGCACTTATTCACGGATATCGGGAAAAAATCCAGCGCAATATGAACCTGCCCCCAGGTGTCGCTGCATATCCTTCCCGGCCACATATCAAAAACATCCATAACAACAAGCTTAATCTCCTGATAATCCAATGCGTTAACCAAAGTCCAATAAGAGACGGGAATCGTACTTCCATTTGCTGCAAGATTAAACGAACTTATTCCATAATCATTCCATAATTCCATTGGAAAAAAACCGTGTCTTACATGACTGGAGCCTAAAAACAAAACATCTATACTGGCATCCTCTGTCAAATAGGACGAATATCTGTTATCACTGTCCTTTAATTGTAAAAAATCCGAAACCCTATGGATACTGACGATAATAAGCACTGATACTATCACTGTACTTACTGCTTTCTTTAAATTGTCCAAATTCCTGCTCCTTCCTAGAACTGAAAATATATAAAGTTAGCAGCATCATAAGCTGAACCCCAGATTCCAAAAACAAGCAATACGATGATCGCCATATCTATTACTACCCATCGCAGAATAACATGCTGATTGGCTATAATTTTTCTTATGGCTATCCCTTTGGACTTAAAAAAATCAACTGCCAGCAGCAGAATGATTCCATAAATCATCAGCCAATAATTTTTCTGATCAAGGCCGCAGTTATACAGAGAGCCGTCAAATAAAATCCAGGGATTTTTTATTGTAAACATCGCCTTAATCGTATTAAATGATGCAGCCATACCTTCTGCCCTGAAAAAAATCCAGGAAAAATCCACCAGGACAAATGTCATAACAATACAAATTATCTTGTGGCCCGCAGAATTTCTGTCTATGTGGAACACACGGACACACTTATCTTTAAAAGGCTGCAATATTTCACCAATTATCTGATACAGGCCATTAATACCCCCCCAAAATCACAAAAGACACAGACGCTCCATGCCATAAACCGCTGACAAGAAAAACTGTCATCTTATTTATATACTTTCTTAATTTTCCCTTTCTGCCTCCACCCATGGGAATATAAAGATAATCCCTGAACCACGATGTGAGAGAAATGTGCCAGCGTCTCCAAAAATCGGCAACCGATGACGCCAGATATGGGGACTTAAAATTATCCATTAATTGAATGCCAAGAATCTCTCCTGTTCCCATTGCAATAACAGAATATCCCGCAAAATCACAATAGATTTGAAAAGCAAAAAGAACCGTCGCCGCTGCAATATAATAACCTACATATGTATTTATATCTCCATAAACAGTATCAACAAATACTGCAATCCTGTCTGCAAGAACCATTTTTAAAAAGTATCCCCACAGCATCAGAAGAATCCCATCCCTGCATCTGTTAAAGTCAAAGGATTTCGGTTCGGAAATCTGCTTAAGCAGATTCTTTGACCTTTCTATAGGCCCGGCAACCAACTGAGGGAAAAAAGAGACAAATAAAGCATATTTGAAGAAATTCTTTTCCGCATAAATTTCTCCTCTGTAAACATCCATGGTATAGCTCAAAGCCTGAAATATAAAAAAAGAAATACCGACTGGCAGAATTATGTCAAAATGAGGAATCCTTACTGATATATGTGCATAGGACAAAAGCCTGGCAAATACCCCTGCCCCAAAATTGAAATATTTAAAATAAAATAATACAACAAGATTTAGAGCAAAGCTCCCTGCAACAATAAATTGCATTTTCCTTTTCTGTTTGTCACTATTGCAATAGTCCCCCTTCACTTTTTCAATTAGTAATCCGCTTGTATAAGTAACCACTGTTGAATATAAAATCAGTACAATATATTTCACATTCCAGCACATATAAAAGTAATAGCTTCCAACTAATAGCCAATACTGCCTTATCTTCTTAGGGAGTATAAAGTAGACAAGCATTACTATAGGGAAGAAAATTAAAAACTGACCGGAATTAAATAGCATACTATATTTCCTCCCTATTTGGTACCCCAGTTCCTGATTATTTTCTGAACCTTTTCATTGAAATAAAACTCAGCCATTCACTTTTGGTTATAAACAGTATAGCGAGATAGACTATGCAGGAAATAACGATTGAGAGTCCTGCAGCTGTCAATGCACTGCATATTCCGTCTCCGGCAACAGTAAATCGAATTATCCTGCAAATAAAAACAATGCACACACATTCTGCAAATACAGTTACTATATTCTTTCTGTTTATCTTTAACAATAATCCTAATTCCTTCTTTGCAAAAATAATCTGCAGCGACAAATTAAGCAGCTCTGCTATCACAGTTGTAAAAGCTGCTCCCTCTGCCCCAAACACAGGAATCAGAAATAAATTCAGTCCGACATTAACAGCAGCAGCTGTAATCGTAGAAATCAGACATCTTTTTTCCAATCGGTTTACAATCAAAATGCAATTTGTAAAAACTGACGCAATAAGAGCAAAGATAAGAGAGCATGTTAATATTCTAAGAGAATTGACGCCCTCCATATACTCTGTACCTCCAACCAGATACACCACCCATTTGCTGATCATACATAAGCCAACCGCTGCCGGAAATACGAACATCACTACAAGCTGAAAAATTTTATCTAAATACTGTCTGTATTTTTCAATGGATCTCCCATTTATATAAGCTAATCGGGGAATTGTAACAATCACCAAAGCGTTAATAAGCTGTTTTACAATATTATATATTTTAGAAGAAAAGCTATAAATACCAACTGCATCATCTGTTTTGAAAAATCCCAGCATTGTTATATCGCTGTTTACATATATGACCGTGGCCAGAGAATTCACAAATAAAATTGATAATGGTGCAATATATTGAGACATTTTTATATTAAATCTAAACCGAGGCCTTATATATTTTCGGATATATATTAAATTTAAAAGATTTCCGCCATATGATCCTAATACAAGAATAAAGCAATATTTGGCTGTATCTTTGGAATCCCTGACAAAAGCAAAAATCAACAAAAGAGCGATTATCTGTATTATCATATAACGAACCGTTATATATAAATAATCCTCATAAACCGTATTCACCCAATCCAGACCAATGGTTGTAAATAAAATGCTCAGACTTTGTATTACAATCAATGCTGCATAATCGCTCAGCTTTGAATTAAAAATAAGCAGGCAAATAAGCATCATATACGAAAGTATCATTGTCCAAATATTAAAGGAAAATAAATCCGATGCCAAATCATAGATCTTCTTCTTTTCATTCCTCACTCTTGCCCCTTCCCGCACAGCATAATTACTGATTCCATAGGCCGCAAGAAGAGAAAAATAAGTTACAATAGATGCTGAGAATGTATATCTTCCATATTCTGACTTTCCCAGTACTCGCGATACATACGGAAATGTAATCAATGGAAATATAACTGATAACGATTGTCTGATTGCATTTAAAACCGCGTTAGTCATTAATGATTTTCTCATAATCCTGCCTTCATATACTACTTTTATGTCTGTTCGTTAATATAAACTTAAATAAAATAAACATAATTGCTACAGTTATTGCTGTACCGGCAGAAATAAATGTTTGACTATATTGATCTATGGATGATAGAATAATCCAGTAAAACAAATAACCATAAAGCAAAACCCAATATATACAACTCCTTCTATTCTTATATTTTATCTTTTTATAATATATCCAGGCAAATAAAAAGGCAATAGCCACTGTAAAAATATACATTCCTATTAATCCAAAATCATGCAGAGGACGTCTGAAAAAAGTGTAAACATTCGAATCGTAAATCCTAAGGGAACGGAATTCCAAATTGTAAGAAGTAGATGCTCTGCTTAAGCCTAAAAAATTCAGTACTTTTAAAACAGAATATAAACTCTCCTCACCTATTAGATTTCTCTGAATTGGCTCTTCTACATATAAATTAAATAATGCAATAGAGCTTCCCAAATAGGCAGAAACATGGGTAAATATTGTCTTGTCTGTCTTTCTTCCTAACAGAGCCAATGAATAGTAAAATGACGGAACAGCTATTATAAATCCAATAATTCCATATCGAATATATTTCCATGAAAGGTTTCTATGCCATCCATTCTTTTGATGCCATATAATATAATATTCAATAACCATTGAACTCAATAACCGCAGTATGCCGGATCTTCCACCTGACATGAGCCCCGGCAATAAAGATAATACAATGATAATTAATAGTTTTATCTGCTCAAATTTCTTTTTATTCTTAAAAATCAAATTATTTGTAAACAGATATCCTGCTATATAGCCTGAGGCTATGGTAATTTTTAGAAATTGATTCAGTATACTTAATACAGCCTTTTCACCATTAGCAAGATTACGGATTCCAATTCTTCTATATACCAAAAATAATGAATTGAAATCTGCCGCTGATTCTCCTACTGCCCTGATTATGCTCAACAGATTCCACAGACATATAATTAGATCAAATAGAATCAAAAAATCCAGTTTCCATGATTTTATATTGAAATCATCTGTGGAAAAATTTTTCTTATACCTGAAAGTACATCTTAATTGTCCGCAAAAAACAAACCTGTAAAAATTCTCTCCGCATATAAACGCAAATATACCGGATACTAAAATCATCAACGTATCAGGGCTGTAATATATCTTCCAATTATTAATGTTTATTAATGCTGTAGCTGTACTGAGTAAGAACATAATACACATTACAACTGATGGAGCCATAATATCATTATTGCTTATAAAAAAGGCCATGGAGAGTAACAAAATTTCAAAAATCAGTAAAATGATCAGTTCATTCATAGATTCTTATCATCCCAGTCTAATCTCTTTTTTTTCGTAAATACGTATAAATTCTTTGCAAGACTCCATTAAACATTTATTTACAAAGATTGATTTATTATATACTGTCTTGTATGTATTGTCCGTGGACGCATCTTCAAGATGATTCACTTTAATTGCAGGATAATACAAAAATCTCATTTTCTCTCTCATCCCCATATGATGAAGAATGTAGGATTCATAATACATAAATGTATTACTATAAAAACATTCATTATGTTTTTCTATAAATTGATGGGAAAATATGTAAAACGCTCCATGTAAAACAACATCTGTCTGAATCTCCTCTGCCCTAGTATACCTGGAATTATTATATCTGTGTGTCCTAAATATAAAATATTTAATCCTCAGAATCCATTTGTATCTGTCTTTGAAAGTCAATTTTCTATATTGTCTCTTTAATTCCCGCAATGTATAATTTGTATGTCTTTGAGGATTCTGATGATAATTAGCTTTTGTCGAATATATGTCTGGACCTAAAACATCAAATTTATATTTTTTGTATGCTTCTTCTACTAATACCAAAAAGTTACTCTGCAGCAATACTGTATCACTGTTTAATACAACTATGTAATCCGGATCATATCTTTTTGCTTCTTGATAACCTATATTATTTCCTTTTGCAAATCCACAGTTCTCTCTGTTTAAAATCACAACAATCCTATTATCCTGACTAAATTGTTTTTTTAACTGTTCTCCAGAATTATTTGGCGACAAGTTATCAACTATTATAATTTTATAATCTTTAGCAATATTATTTTTAATTGATCTCACACAATCCAGGGTTTCCTTCAATGCCTGATAATGCAATATCACAAATACTGTCATTGTAATTCTTTTATCCTTTCATAGTCATTCCTGGTAATCCTCATAAATCCGTATTGTTGATAGATTTTCTCAAAATATTGTTTGTAAGAGGTCAAATAATTCCTTAAGGCACCATCATCTAGTTCATCCATATCGTGTTCGTGTCTATTTCTACTTTTTATACTTTTAAAGCATTCATCTTCGGGTACATCAAGATATACAACTGTTGCTAAATCAATATAAGCTCTAAACACCTCAACTAATTGAATTGTTTTTTCTATAGTTAATTCATAATTAACAGCAAAACCAACAATTCTATGTATAATGCCCTCATCCATAAAAATCTTTTTCTTTCCAGAGTGTTTATAGCCAAAGGCAACCATAAGCAGATTGTTGATATAATATCTCGCATCCCTTCTAATATACAGAGGTGTTGTATTTATATCCTTGTATATAATATCTAATTTATGTCTTAGCCTTATTGAAGAAGGTGTATAAACAGAGCATCTTTTTAAAATAGAAATAATTGCATTTTTCAAACTATTACAGGATACTGCCCCTATGGGTTTGTTATCATTTATTTTTTTAATAATATAAGATTTACCGGATCCTGGTAAACCAAACAATTCCAATATCATGTCATCCCACCTTATTTAACTTCCATCGTTAATTAATTATGGACTTTAAAATTTTTTTGAACATATAGTTTTCTGGATTTTCTATATTTAATAATCAGTTCGTTATTAAATCCTCTTCGAATTATATCTGAAATGCTCAAGTTTCTTTTTAAGCAAATCAGTCTCAATCCAGTTTACTCTGAATAAATTTAAGCATTTCTTATACTTATGATATTTTTACGTAATCATGCAAGTCTCCACCAATCACATCATGAAATACGTTACCTCTAAGCGTCTTTGAATAAACATATAGGAGCAAAAAGGAATATTTTATCTTATTACCTGATACAATAATAAAAATTTTTTTACTTCTTGATACAAATTTTAGATTCTAAAAATTCCCTGGTCAGATGTATTCCATCAACAAGGTTAGTTAAGCAAGTACCCTCCTGGAATTCTAAATTGTATCTATCTATATCAAGATAATTCTTAGGAACATCAACCTTCCTGCTCTCTCCAAAATTTACCACTATTTCTTTTCCTACCTCACACTTTATAATACTCAATATCTCTTTAATGCTAACCCCCGTGCCACTCCCTATATTATAGATTCTGTGTTTGCAATTTCCTTCAATTAAGTTCCGGATAGCTTTTACAGCATCATCGATATAGATAAAATCTCTTACAACAGATCCATCCCCGAATACATTAATCTCCTTATCCAGCAAAGCGTTATAAAGAAATGTTGTGACAACGCCCTGCTTTCCATTAGGTCTTTGATAGGGTCCATAAGGATTAGACAGTCTCGCAATTCTATATTCAAGTCCATACATCATATGATACACATACAGCATTTTTTCTATGGTAAGTTTTTGCAATCCATAGGAATTTATAGGATCCGCCTGTGCATCTTCACTTATAGGACATTGAACATTTTTACCATATACCGTTCCTCCAGAAGAGATAAAAATAACCTTTTTTACATTCTGTTTAACACATGCATCAAAAAGTCTTGCTGACGATAAAACATTATCAGAAAGCTCTTTAGATATATCCATATTTGATGTAGTAGGATTAGTAGAGCTTTCGAGATGTATAACAATATCACCAGAAGAAAGCAGTTCGTCAAAAGGTGTTTCTGGGTTAAATTGAAATTCTTTCAGTTCTATATTACTATTTTCAACTACGCTCAGGACATCTTGTACATATTTTAAGTCAGACTCAATAAGTATAAGTCTATAATCTCTATAAAGTTCTTTAATTAAGTTTTTACCAATAAAACTACCAGCACCAAATATCACTGCTGTTTTCATCTCAGATGATTCTAAATCTGAAACAATCTTATCTGTTTTAGATTCCTTCCTCCTAGACGGTTCTATAGAAGGTTGTTTCGATGAACACAATTCTATATCTCTATATAACTCTCTCATTATTGTTTCCGGAGCATATTTTTCTGCTTCCTTTAAGCAGTTCAGCTTCATATTATAAACTGCCTCTTGATCATCGATTAACTCAGTTATAATGCGGACTAACGCATCATTGTCATGTGGAGGATAAATTCTGCCCGTAATTCCATCATGTATAATTTCTGAATTGAAATTCCAATCTGTCGCAATAATTGGCAGCCCTGCCTTATAGCATTCTATCAAAGCGATGGGAAATCCCTCACCCTTCCACCATGTGGGGAACAGCATCAAGTAATGCTCAGAAAGTACATTAATGGCATCACTATCCGTTAACAGTCCTCTATTCACTACGCAGCCACCTGCTTTAGCTACTCTGTCCTCAAACTCTTTCTTAAAGTCCTCCGCAGGTGGTCCGAATATATCAAGAATACAAGCTACTCTGCCTAGATGTTTATTCACTTCAATCACAGCATCTATAGCATCACTGATCCCTTTTTCTGCACACACTCTTGAATATGTACATAGTCTAAATGGTTCGTCATAATGTCTGGAAATCTCATAATCCCCATGAAAAACACGTTTTGAAAATACAGGCATATATTTTGCATTTTCATATCCCTTGTTTTTGAAAAAATCTACCATTCGATTCGTCTCAAAATATATGCCATCCATCTTCTTCAAGGCACTTCTGAGAAATGGCTCGTCGTCATATACACTCTGAACATCTCCAATCGCAGGGAAAAAAACATTAAACTTATAAATTTCCTTCAAAGCCATAACCAAAGGCAGGATAGTTTTTCTTCCGTTTCCGCAAAGCATCAATACAATATTTTCACTATGAGAACACGAATATAGCAGTTTTCTTGCGACAGCAGGCAGTGTTCGCCTCCAGTTACTCGTATCTATTATGTTGACATTTTCTTCACCAAAATATATTTTAAGGTAATGATAGTAATCTCTTACCTTTGCTATTTGGCCGCTGTAAACTTTCTGTCCTGGGGAAATATCACCTACAACCGTTATAAACTGTTTCTCTTTCATCTTTTTATACCTTTAACCATTTGATTTTCTTATTATCATTCTCAAGGGCTTAATAATAGAATAAATCTTATATTCAAAATTAAGTAATAATATTTTGATACAATCTGACACTTCATTTCCTGTAAGAATCGGATTAATATTCATTGCATGCTTTTTTATTCTTTTTATGTAATTTCTGTCCGTATATTCTTGCTCTTTTAATACGGGGAACAAATCCCAACTGCTTATATCTGATGTTTTACTGTCAAAATCGTATTTGATTTTTATCTGTTCAGTCTTCCAACTGTCTGTATCAAGCACTACTCCAACTCCTATGCTTGCAAAATATTGATCATCCTCATACGGAAATATTTTATTAAACGTATCTCTTCTGCTTCCAAAGTAAAAGTTTCCTAGCGAATAATAAATCTCTTTCCCTTTATATATTTCCTTTGGCTGAATAACATGCGGGTGATGCCCTATTATCAAATCACACCCTACATCAATACATTGATGAGCAAACCTTATATCCAGGGGCATTGGCAAAGTATTATATTCAAATCCCCAATGGGCAAACAGAATAAGCTTTGAATTTTTGTTCTGCAGTCTGGTTGCTTTAATCCTTTCTACTACTTTCTTTCTATCAAGAGGCGCACAACCAGCTGTATTTTTTGCTGTATAAACGGTCTCTTCAACATCCCAGCCGCAATTCATCAGTATTATGTCTTGACTGTTACTTGAAATATCTCTAAAAATAATTGGCTCTTCTGCTTCTAATACATTTTCTCCTGCCCCCAGATGCTTTATTTCAGCCTTATCCAGTTGTTTTATAGATTTTAGCAGCCCCTCACCTCCATAATCCATGGTATGATTGTTTGCAAGGGTAACAGCAGCGACATTAATTCCTCGTAGTACATCCATTGCCAAATCAGAACTACATAAGTGGGGACCACGTTTTTTTATTGGTTTCCCTGCATCTGATAAGGATGACTCCAGGTTGACTATCGTCTGGTATCCCTTGTGACATACATATGAACATATTTTTTTATAATCTTCTGCTATATAATCATAGTCATAATATAAATCTCCAAGCAATAATAGCTTCATTGTAAAAACCTCAATTAGATTTTGTCATGGTCATTCTTAAACTCATATGTCAGCTAATGTCCAATACTTTTCCCATTTTATATAGAAATGTTTCAGATAAATATGGGAACACGCAACATGCCGGGGAGAAAGTGAGTTCTCCAAACATAACTTTCTCCCCCATATCATATAAATCCACACGTACAAACTTGAAATCCTCCGAGAGTTTCTTGGCTATTTCTTTCATCTCTCGAAAGTGTGCTGGACACGGAATATTTCCTGTTCCTGCTTTTTCATTGTTTGCACCCACTACCTCGAATATCGGATTCCAATCCATGTCAAACATATCTATTGTAACTTCCATTGCCTTATCACCACTTGCATGCCTGTCTGTCAATACAATCACGAACTGTGGAATACCATTGCAACAATGAAATTTATAGTCCACCATTTGATCCAAGGCACCTAAATACTTTTCAGCATAGATACGATGAGGGATTTTGTTATAATGAGGCTCCATTGAATATGTTCCGTATGTTGTCTTCAGCCAGCGTTCCACTTCAGCTTTGCATTTTTCCACATCCATTTTAGACTTGTCCGACACAAGATAATTCATCTTGCACCCGTGTGTTGCCTTTATTACAAAACGATTCGGAAGCGATTCAAAATCAATTACATCATAGCTCATCCAAGGGCCTCCAACTAATGGAACAAGAATATCTTCTAATCCCTTGCTCTTGATATACTCCCTCACAGCATATTTATCTGTACATTTTACAGTTAGAGGATCCTCTTTATGTAATTCAAGGTAGCTCACCTTGTCAGCTAAAGACTGCGGATTTTTCAAATTTAAGTTTCTGTGAAATCTCAGCTTTGTGTCAAATTTTTTAGCATTATCAATTCCAAAACCATATGTTATTCCTTTTAACAAATTGCTGTAAGCACTTTTCACCAATGACACCTCTTATATCTCCTTCTTAACTGTCTTCTCTGGCTTTACACTATTCGAAACATTCTCAATATTTTTTCTTCACAGCGTTCTCATCCTTCTCGTTTATTCACATATCTCATCTTTTTATAAAAACCAAAAAACATGTTTCGTCCTGTGTTAAATACTGATGTCAGTACTCCTTGACCTTCAGCTTCTCTAAACAATTTGTAGTGCCATCTAATCATGGTCTTAATACTTTGTGTGCTAACTGAGCCAGTTCTTCCTCTTCTATACAGCGCTAAATCCTTATCAAGTAAATAACAATCAGCTTTTCTACATACCTTTAGCCACATAGCATAATCGTTATTTTTCTTAATGTCCGCTATTTGAATACAACCAATAGCTGTAGCATTGTACATCACGGTCAAACAACCCGGCCAGCAATAATTGAAAAATCCCGTTTTAGTAATTCGCTTGGGCCCTGTGATTGTAATGTCGGTCCGGACTCCATTCATATTTATCTCAGAGTAATCCGTATATGTGAACTGGTAATCATTCTTCTCCATGAATTCGATCTGCTTCTCTAACTTTTCTGGCATCCACAAATCATCTGAATCCAAGAAAGCTATCCATTTTCCTTTTGCTTCTCTTAATGCTCTATTTCTACTTATTGCAGCTCCACTATTTTTTTCATTCTTAATATATCTAATTCTTTTATCACCCAGATATGACTTCACAACATCATCGGTATCATCATCTGAGCAGTCATCAACTATGATCAATTCCCAGTTAGTATATGTTTGGTTTATTACAGATTCTATAGTTTCTCCAATATATTGTCCTGTGTTATACGACGGCATAATGATTGATACCAAATCTTCCATATTGCAAACTACCTATTCAAATGACCTTCTTATTTTTTCCATTGTCAGTAAAGAATTTATTCGTTTTATCTGTTTAAAGCGGTTCATTCTACCTAATATTCCCCTGAAGCAGTATGCCAAGCTAAAAAGCCATCTGTAGGATGGGTTATACACTATATGCAGCCGGCAATAGGCTTTTCTAAAACCAAAGTACTTCTCTAGATAATCCTGAAACGCAGTTTCATGTTGTATGCTTCTTGCACCATCACAAATATATCCTCCATCCCTGAGGAATTCCTCATGATCAATAAGAAACTTATAGACAATAGCTGCATTGATACCGAGATGCTCTTTAGAGGGATCTGCTTTCATTCCTGTAAAATCAATATATTGCCCGCTTCGTCGTATTCGAGTCCACCCATACATGTGTCCATCTTCTTTAGAAAATGCACCATAGTTTTTGTAATCATTCCACTTCTTCACTTCTTCAACATAAGAATCATGCTTAATATTGGGTCTGTATGAGCTTGGGTATGTCTTATATGCTTCAACAGCGATATTGAAGATGTTATCACCGTACTGCTCTGGATTTATTTCTCTTACCTCAAAATTCTTATTTCCTTTGTTAATCTCATAACGTCTTTTACTTTTTAATGTGGAAATATCAAACGGCGTATCTTTAATACAGTACCACCACTCAGTTTCATATCCACAATCCCAGTCAGATGTCCACCTAGCAAGTAGCGGAATACCCCCCCAATTTTTCCAAATAGAATTATCTTCAATCGGTTTTAAATCTGGATTTTCATGCGGTGCAGTAATTGGAACAACCGCATGGTTGTAGTACTTCCAGTTATCAATCATCTTCGATTTTTCTCCATCTCATATTTTCTTATTAAGCCACTTGCCTCCGCTTGCAAAGTATCATACCTATCTTTACTCACATTACCATTCTTTAACATTGCATCGCCATAATCCAAAGCTGTTGCATTTTCTCCATCAGTAATGCCATCTCGTTTGAAGACAACGCCTATTGTGCTAAACAATATCTTCAAGTCATTCCAGAAGCTGACATTCTCTATGTACTTCAAATCCCAGTCTAGCTTTTTCTCCCATGTGATAGCATTTCTGCCTTTCACCTGTGCCAGACCGGTCAATCCTGGCTTCGCAGTATGCCTCATCCGCTGTTGGTCGCTCATAAAGACCATATCTCTTACCAACTGCGGTCTTGGCCCTACCACACTCATCGTGCCTCTCAATAAACAGAACACTTCAGGAAGTTCATCAAGACTTGTGCTTCTGAGCAACACTCCAAACATAGGTAATCTATCCTCATCTGGCAAAAGATTCCCGACAGCATCTCTTTCATCCGTCATAGTACGGAATTTGTACATATCAAAAATGGTTTCTTTCCCGTTTTTCACAATTCCTGGACGTGGCTGCTTAAATAATACAGGAGATCCCATCTTGATTCTAACAATCACAGCAATAATCATGTAAAGCCAACAGAAGAACACTAAAAAAAATAACGAGCAAATAATGTCTAATACTCTTTTTACATATTTTTCATAGAATCCTTTATCTCTTTCTAACCTCAAAAACCATTTCACCTACCAATCTGAAATCATGCTGTACCCTCTTTTGACTGAAAACATTGGTATATGATGTAAAGAATCATATCCTGTTGTTCTGTTGTCATTTTAATATCACTCGGCAGACATAATCCTCTATAAAAAATATCCATGCCAACATCTGCAGGTTTCCTATCACTGCCAGCCACTCCTCCATCTATATAAGCATTGTCTTTTCCTTTTCCATTCCCTTCTCTGGTAATAAACCCATTCATCCGGTATATTGGCTGCATATGCATCGGCTTCCAGATTGGCCTGCCTTCTGCTCCAAAGGCGCTTAATGCTTCTAAGACTTCGGTCGGACAGGTTTTTCCTGGTTGGTTTATATAAAGTGCTTCATTTTCTCCCCTTACTTGTCTGCACATCGCGTCTGGTTCAATCACTACACAACTCAACCAAAAATTGGGCGTACTGTTTTCGCTGTCAAAGGGATTCATTTTTACAGGAAGATCTTTTAATCCATCCCGGTATCTTCTATAAATGGCTTTCTTCTTACCGATATGTTCCTCCAGATGCCTCATCTGTCCTCTCACCACCCCGGCAATCACATTGCTCATCCGGTAGTTATAGCCTATTTCTTCATGCTGATACCAAGGTGCCTTCTCCCGGGACTGGGTTGACCATTTACGAACTTTATTGGCATCCTCTTCACTATTTGTCAAAAGCATCCCTCCGGAACTTCCGGTGATAATTTTATTTCCATTAAAACTGATGACTGCACAATCTCCAAAGCAGCCTGTCTGAGTCCCCTTATATGCTGCTCCAAATGACTCCGCCGCATCTTCAATCAGGAAGGCTCCATGAGTACGGCAGATCGATTGAATCTCATCTATTTTTCCTGGCGTTCCGTAAAGATGCGCCATAATTACTATTTTTACATCCGGATAAATTTGAAATGCTTTTTCTAATGCCTCTGGGGACATGTTCCAGGTTTCATATTCCATATCAATAAAAACCGGTTCTCCGCCTTCATATACAACCGGATTCACTGTAGCAGCAAATGTCATATCCGAACAAAAGACACGAACACCTTTTAATGCGCCACCTGCTCCGCCCCCCAGCGGCGTACAGATGCCTGTACTGCTTCCATACATTTTCTCAGCTGCCAATTTCACAGCCATATGTAATGCAGCGGTTCCACAGCTAAGTCCTACGGCACACCTTACACCTACGTTTTCCGCCACAGCCTTTTCCAATTCATTGATATTTTCTCCGACTGTTGTCACCCAGCCGGATTCGACAGCTTCCTTTATATATTGATGTTCCTCTCCATGCATAGTAGGGGATGCCAGATGAACCTTTGTTTCAAATGGTGTTATTCCTTTAAAACGCGGATCTAAATTAAAATCATACATGTTTCTATTCCTTCTTTATATTATTGTAAAAAAGTCCGGGTTGCCGAACTCTCATACTCAAAACGATATTTTTAACTTCTATGAACCAGCATTTCTGTTACTTACACTGAAATAATCTCTATTTCAAGGTAGGCTTCGCCGCCCCGAAACAATTCGCATATTCCGGTTTATTAAAACCTATGTCCATCATTTCCTGCACAGCGCGCGAAGCGTCCGATGCAGTCCATAACTTTTGTAAAACACATTTCGGCAGCCAGCCCCCTGACTGTCTCACATCCGTGTGTCACCACGCCAGAATACTACTACCTCTTTAACTTCCACAATCCGCCCCATCAAAGGTACTTCCAGCATCACCAGCTACTTATGCCGCAGTACTTTTTTGACAGTTCCTCGAAAATTTTTCATAGCACCGGATGTGACAACCAACTTTCCCCCTCCAGATACTCTTCCGAATACTTTACAACGTGTTCATCCCCGCCAAGTAGCTTAAAATAGCTCTCTTCTTCCGGATGAATCGGTGTCATATCTTCCCCGGTTCGCAGCACCTTTGTCATTGCATCGATTCTTCTCAGGCGCATAAAAAAACTTCAGCAAACATCTCTCCTGTCATCTGCCTCAATCTCAATTCCCAGATATAAAAGCCTCTTTCTCCCCATTATTTCCGTTTCTATCTCTGCAATCCTTTTATGAAGATTCACCCGTCTCACCATATTTCCCATCTCTGACAGAGGCCCGGATAGATACTGAAGCTTTCCGTCTTTCCCAATTCTCACCTTTGATATTCCAATCCTGCCGTTTCTGTCTGCAAGCTTTTCTATCAAATCAGATTCGTGCTTTTCCAAAGTGGACACATACTCATCATCGCTGAACAAAAGCTTAGGCTTAGGTGTCTTCTTCAGCTCTTTGTACACCTTCTCCGGCTGGTCCGTATGGATAAACACATACCCGGGAAATAAATCCTCATGCACAGTCTGCCACTGTCCTTCATACTTCTTCCTTCTGCTTCGAATCAGGTGGAAACACCGTGCATTCAGGTTTTCTGGAAGAAGACCCGCAACAAAATCCTCCGTATGCCCTTCTCCCCCATCTCTTACATGAACAACACACCACATATAGTGTTCACCCCCATCCAAATTCCATGATCCTGTTGTCACAATCTTTCTGTGTGGGGAAAAACCCATAGGTTTTTCCCCGAAAACCTCTTGCAAATTTCTCCCCATTGTGCTATCCTATGTTTGTCAAATTTGAAATAAAAAAAGAGCAAATTACATGAATTTGCCCGGTTTTGTAACACATTTATAAAATTTTTAAGATAATTTCAGTCAATTTCAGTTCATACAAAAACTATTTTTTTATTTTTCTCGCTTCGAAGCTACATTTTTCCTTTAAATTCCACAATTAATCTCTTATAGTAATTAACTCACTGCAAAAAACTATCTATTTCTCGCCAAACTCTGTCTAATCAATTACTATATTTTTCATATCCATAATTAACCTTCCGATATTGCTGCCTAGCGAATTTTCTAAATTTACAATATCTTCACAAAACTTCTTTTCATTATCAATGGCATGATTTATATCCTTCACTAACTCCTCTGCCCTATAAGAAGTTTTTCTATACCCTGGACAAATCTTCCTCAGTTCTTGCTCTACATATCTCCTCTTTGCCGTTACTTTTGGATTCTCTAGGAGCTTATCTCTATTCAATTCAAATACTTTATCAAAATGTAGCAATAACCAAAATTCAAAACATGGGTTTGTTACATATAAGCCAAATCCCATCTCTTCACACTTATCAACTACATACTTATACTGATTATTTTTTGATGAAGAAACAAAACTCTCCCTATCTCGATCTATAATCAAACAAATTTTGTCAAATCCTTCCGCATACGTGAATCCTCCTTCTTTGATAATGTTTGAAATGTCTGCAATTACATGATCCAAGTCATACTCCTCTTGTAATGTTTTTAAAATCAGGCTACAGACTTTTTCTATATCATCAACATAAGAATCAAGCCTTTTAAAACATTTTTCTTCGCAAATTCTGCACATTTCTTTCCAAATGCTTCTCCCCTGTGCTTTGCTATTCGATATTATCTTAATTTCATAAAAATAATCCATAATGCGATTTAGTAAAGTTTCATAGGTAATATGATTTGTTCTGCTTTCTTCTAAATTTTCAATTACCCGATCTAAGATTTTTTTAGGATTACTCCATCCATCTTCACTATAGCTTCTAATAATAGGTGTTCGCTCTGCAAATGTTCTTTTTTCCCTCATTGCTATACCTCTCTAATCGGAAATACAGTATTGAAAACAGGAACACCTCCATAACGCCCTTCCAAATAAGCCTTATCGATTTTCTGATCAAATCTCGCATTATATTCCTCTAAAGAATAGATATCACTTTCTCCTGAGTTTCTTTTATTTACAAACCAAATTTCATCGCGGCGCAGCAAATCAAAATCTAATAAACGTGATTCGTGAGTTGTTACAATTAACTGAATATTTTTCTGGACAGCCAATTCTAAAAATGTTTCAACAAATTTATAAGTCAGGCTGGGATGCAGGCATCTATCTAATTCATCTATGATATATGTCTTACCTTTTTCAGATAATAACACTTCTAATAAATCTAAAAGCCTTACCGTACCATCAGACTCTTCTGATAATTCAAATAAAATATTCTTTTTTCCATGAGAAAATTTAATCGTCCTGCAAATTATATTTTCCTCTTTATCGATATTGAGAATGAAAAAGTCTCTATTGCTCCGCATAATGATTCCTATTTCATTTACATCAACATCTGTCTTCATATCCACAGTTTTCTTTTCAATATCCGCAAGCAAATCCTCTTGTATCCTTTTAGGTAAATGTCCTAATACCTTTTCAACCGGAACCTCTACCATTTGAAAGTCTGTAATGCCAGTTCCAAAAGCCGCTATGATTCTACATATCCTTTCTACATTTTCTGTCTCCGCCATATAAGAATAATCAGAAATAGGTCTATCTGGATAATTAATATCCAGATTATGTTTTATCCACATATAAACATCCTGAAATATGGCAGCCTGCTCAAAATGCTTGTATAAAGTTTTCTTATTCTGATTCATTACAGAAAGCAATAATACACCGTTATCCTCCTGAATGTCCTCGGCATAAACATTCAGTTTTTCTATCAGCCCTTTTGTTTTTACCTCTCCACCGAACTCATACGTTCCATTAATGATATCACGACTAAAAATCAACTTTTCCTTGTTATCTGATGTTAGTTCCACCAGCCATTCCGATGTAAATCTGCCCTGATTTAAAATCACTTCAAACCCATAGGCATAGTATTTATCATTTAACAATATTTCTAATTCAAAGTAACTCTCCTTGTCCCTACATTCTGCAGCAACCTTGCAATACCTGTCAGTATGTCCTTCTGGTAAACCTGACACAACAATCCTTTGCATGAAATCTAATGCTTTTACCAAATTCGATTTACCAGAAGCATTTGCTCCATAGACCGCAGCAAATTTTAGAAGTTTGATCTTTCCATCCTCATATACATGTTCTTTTTTACTTCTTACTTTTCCGGCAATCATAGAAAACTCTTCTGATTTCCCATCTTCCCTATCCGAAAATGATAGAAAATTTCTTATATTAAATCGAATAAGCAATTTATTATACCTCCTATATTAGATAGGTATAATATATGTGATTTTTTCACTTTTGTCAATATAATATCATGTCAATAAAAGCAAAATATTTTATTATAAGTGATTTTTTCTTTTTTAACCCCATCAAAGTACTTTTTTATGCAAAAAGCCAGTTCAGAAAATTTGAAATACTATAAACCTCTGCCCCAGATAATTTATCGCCATTCCACATGCTGTAGCAACAATATATGCAACTAACCTGCTTTGCATGGCAGTATATAACAAATAGTTTACGGACATATTTGTCCCTAAGTTTACCAAGAATACAAGATAAAACCGGATAAGATAACCTATATTGGTATGTTCCTTGTTTCCAAAGGTAAATCTCTTGTTCACCATATATGAAAATACAGATGAACAAACCATCGATATTCCTTTGGATACTGTGATTGATATCTTCATAGAAAGCAACATATAAATAATAAAGTCTATACTTGTTGAACAGCTGCCCACAATCAAGAATTTAAATATTCTATTTACCCCTAATCTATCCTTCCGTTCACTCATCTCTTAGTTATATCCATACACTTTCACATACTTTGCACCAGATGCAGCCGCAGCTGCGAGCCCCGTTTCAGAATCCTCAAAAATAATTGTATCCTCCGAAGAAACTCCTGCCATAGACATTGCTTTTACAAAACAGTCCGGCGCAGGTTTTGCATTGACCACATCTTCCCGGGTAATTATGAAATCAAACATTTCCTTAACACTAAAACAATTCAGGATATCCTCCGTATTTACCCTTGAAGCCGTTGTCGCAACAGCAATCAGATATTCCTCTTTCATAAGCTTAATCATAGAAAAAAGATGGTTATTTTTCCAAGCATGCTCCAGGCAGTCTTTATATATCCGCATCTTTGCTTCGTGAACCTTTTGTATACCAGATTCCGTTATTCCAGGTACAAGCAATGGCAAAAATACTCTGTAGCTGTTTCCATTACAGAAATTGCAATAAAACCGGTAATCTATTTCACATTTTACACCGCACTCTGCCAAAGCCTGGGAATAAGCGGTATAATTTACGTCCTTTGTATCAAATAATGTTCCGTCCAGATCAAAAACCGCCAGTTTTTTTCCTGTCTGGATATTCCCTTTCATTTTCAATCCTCCACACATCCTTCAGTACAGTCAGAAGGCCGGTATAGAAAGCAACCGCTAATTTTTCATCTTTCCGAATTTTATACGGAATAAGTCTGATCCAATGAACAACCTCATGATAATATATACTCAGCATCTCATTTTTATCAAATCGGCTTCTCAAGTATTCCTTATACTTGTTATACAGTTGTACATATGCCTCAGACCTGGTTATCAAAAAATTTACATGGTCTTTCTCAATTTTGACCGAATTGACCATCATAAGAAACTCATAATTACCATGCAGCGACTGCAATAATTTCCCATAATCCAGCAATGATGAATCATGTACATTGCCGGTATTCGGATCTATAAAATAATATGTCTCCGGCCGAATCTTTCCTTTATATTCATCCCTGTTCACTTCCTCACTGTCTGATAAACATATGATATTCTCGACAGTGAAATCCCCATGAATATCACAATATGTATCATGCTCAAATATTTTCTCCAGATGTTCCCTTCCTAAAATCTCCCCGTAAGAATGCAGAGTCGGTAGTTCAATCCCGTTTACATAGATCTTTGAGTACAATTCCAGACTCCTGATATACTTGTCCTGATCCAGCATAAATCGGATATTCTTATTTACTTTCCCGTCCACATATTTTCTGATTGTGTCAGGATCAGCAGCTTTAACATGTTTACCATGCAGTCCTTCTCCTATATCATCCAGCGCTTTTTTTAAAACCAGCCAGCTGTCATTTACCGGTACCATGTGGATATATCTGAATAAGTCAATGATTCCTGTGTAGCAGCGCATATCATACATAACATAATTGCTTTCATTCCGCTTTCCTATTATAATTGGCAGCGGAATATCCGCCTGATGTTTTTCAATCCATTGAATCTGTTCCTGGAGCTTGTGTCCTTCCTCATCAAATGCGTACTTACGATAAAACAGATTTCCGTCCGGCCTCATCACAAGAACGGTTGACGCATTTGAACCTGAGGAATGATCTTCTACTATAGTCACATCCTTATTCATTTCAAGGTAAATCCGTATACGTTCCCTGTTTTCATCATCATAATAGGTTTTGAGGAAAGCGAGCCTGTCCGTTTGATTCATCTGCGGTAGAACTGCATGATATCTGTGTTCAGCCATGTTCATATATTTATCCCCAATGACAGATATACCCCAACAGACCGCCAGCGGAAGAAGTAAATATGCCCCCCAGAATGGCACCAAGCCCGGAGCTATATTATAAAGGCTGGAGCCCGAAAATAATTCGGTGAAAACATCAGAGGTGGAATAATAATATCCATACCTTTGGACAGACTCCGCAAAGATTACATACGAAGCCACATAACAAATCCACATGCACGCTGAATATCCAATAAATTTCACCTTATTAATATTCTTTATGATATCTTTCAATGACGCTATGCATAAATAACTTACATACAGCATTCGGAATTCTATTTTTTCATTAAATATCCCCGCAATTATACGAATGATTTTTTTTAATTGTTTTCGAAAAAAAATACACAGTAACGTGAATAGAACGATTACCAGAAATGCACACATATAAAAATGTGCAATCTGCAAAAGTCTTTCCCCTCCTTTTCTTATAGCAGAGAGTCCAAAAAACATTGCGCCTACTGTAATAACATCAATATACAGATCCACTATGACCGTTGCCAGTGAGAATGAGTAGCCGTTTTTTAATTTTCTTCCTGCCCAAATTATACGGATAATATCGCCAAACCGAAAGGAAAAAATCGCATTTGCTGTGTGACCCAATGTCATTGCATTTAGCAGGTTAGCTTCTAAAGGTTCCTCATAAACCGATATAAACAGCCCCCACCTTTTCACCTTAAAAATATGCCCAATGACCATACACAGTACTGCAGCTATGAAAGTTAACCTGCATGCGCCTGGTTGCCGGCACACCACCGCACATAAAAGTCTGGCGGGCACATTAGGCATACCTAAATTTATGCCACCTAATCGGCGGCAGACTTTCAAAGTAATTGCTGTCATCATACCAGTTCCTTATACTTTGTATTACTCTCAGCTTCTGTATATTCTTCCGGCACACCATATGAGATATGGAAATCGGTCGCCATACTCTTCACGATCATGCCATGAGCAACCATTATATTGTACACACCACTCATAAAATACTCACTGTAGCCACATTTTGTCAAATACTCATTCGCTGACCTGATAAAGACATCTTTATTGCGGAAATAGTAGCATCCGCAAATTGCTTCATGACTGATTGCTTCTTTTTCAACTGTTCTTACAACATTTCCCACCATATCCTTACGGACAAAGCTATATTTAGGCTCATCCGAATCAAACGTTAACAGTATCCCATCAATGCCCTTATCCATTTCCCCATTGCAAAACCTATTAAATGCCGTACATTTAAACAAATGATCGCAGTCATTAAACACCACCGGGTAATCATCCTCAATCTCTGTGATCCCCTTCAAGCAGGTAATCACAGCCCCTTTTGTCACATCAGGCAGGACATGGATTCGAGAACCTGGGAAAAGCTTGAGTATCTCCTTATCAATCCAGTGCTTATTTACATGTTCTTGAAGAACCACAAAATCAAGAGATGCCAACTCCACAAATTTTTCTATGGATCTGACAGACCAGTAAAAAAAGGGCCAACCGTAGATTTTAATAAGAGGCTTAGGAATGTCAAAGCCTTCTTTATTAAACCTGGAACCTCTGCCTGCCATCGGCATGATGAGATGAATTTTTTTATTCACGGCCGTATCCTCCTCGTATAGTATGAAAAAAATTTCGGTTCCACATGATAAGCATTGCTTTACTCTGACTTACGAATTCTTTCAAGAAGTCTGCACTCTTCGTCTATTAAACGCTTTAAGCCTTCCCTCATAGATACTTTGGGAGTCCAACCATACTTTTCTTTTGCATATGTGTTATCGCAAAGAGAATACTTATTAATTTCATGATTCAGTATGCTTTCCTTAATCGGATACCTGCCTTCAAACAGGCCTGGATATTTTTCCCAATAATGAGCATCCTCTGCATAATCTGCCTTAATAGATTTTCCCATAATATCCTGCGCTAGCTGATATATCTCATTTACGGAATAATTCTGATTCATGGATACATTGACTGCGTCAAAGCCCTTTGATTTTTGAACGGCTATTGCCAAATCGATCAAGTCATCCACATAAATATAGTCCCTGCGCTGTTCCCCTGTAGAATGAAATACGGGAATCCTGTTATAATATAATTCTCTCACCATATATGCAACCAATGGGGGCTGTTTTCGCAGACAATCAGCATGGGGCCCATACACATTGGAAAATCTAAGGCATGTGGCACTCATGCCATAAGTATCACAGTACGACTGTGCAAATTTCTCTGCCGCATGCTTTGTATTGGGATAAATAAGCGTCGGTGCCTTGAAATTACCTTCCACAGTAGGAAATTCCGTTTCATTCTCATATATTGCATTTGTGCTTGCCTGTATAACCTTTTTCACTCCATACCGACGGCTGTTTTCCAGAAGATTAACAAAACCATTGAGATTGACATCAATCGCCTCCGTAGGATTTAGCTGGCAATCTGGAAGAGGCGCTATACCTGCAATATTATAAATGTAATCTATGTCCCCGGCTTTCAGAAGTGAGGCAATCCCTTCTTTATCTCTGATATCCATTCGGATGATTTCTTTTCTGAAATCATGCTCTCTGAAAATAAGGTTATCCTCATGGCCAAATGTAAAATTATCAATCAATAGTAGTTCTGTTCCTTTCTCCCAAAGTCTGTAAGCCAGCTGTGAACCGATAAATCCGGCTGCACCTGTAATAAGAATCTTCACAACACTTTCTCTCCTCTCTTAATTTTCAAACTGTCCTTAAAGATCCTCCTGCTCTGCCGAATTTTTGATTTCAAGCCATGATTCCAGGACGAATTTCCTTTTTCTCTGGAAAGCAATTCAACCTTAATTCTCTCAATTTCGTACCCCAATCGTTTAGCTTCTTTATATATATAAAGCTCTATGGAAAAATCATTTGCCATATCATCTATGGAAACTTTATTTAATAGGCTTCTGCTAAATAGTACCGGAATTGCACCTACGTCATATATTGGGGTCTTAAACAGAAGCGTATTAAACATGGACTGTCCGTTAGTAAAGAATCTGTCTAATGCTCTTCTGTTTTTTCTTCGTCCCTTTAAGAATAGTTTTTCATGGGTAGGATGCTTCTCAATCTCATCAAAAAATTTTCTTAATATCTCTGGCGGTATCTGGAGATCCGCATGAATCCAACCAACATAGTCCCCCTCAGCAGCCTTCATTCCCTGCTGAAGGCCGTATCCGTATCCCTGATTCATATCTACATATACAACCTGAATCCCCGGATAACGATTCTCTATATTCTTATTGAAATATTCTCTGCTTCCATCCTTCGAACCATTTTCGACAAGGACATATTCCAGGTCATATTGCTCCTGCAATGGCTTTATTCGCGAAATCAAATCATCAACATTGTCTCGTTCATTATAACAGGGAATAATAATTGAATACTTCATCACCTTCACCTCTTAATTTGTCCCTGCCCGATTGCTTTTTCTATATACAGCAAAGTCCTCATTCCTGACAACAGCATCATACAAGTCAGAATTATCCAATTCATCAAATCGTTCTGCTGTCATCAATACATAGTCAACATTTATTTCATCCATATACTTTTTTAATTCAACGATGCTGCAGGATGCTATTTTCCTTGCTTCAACGATACGGTCATACCACTCAATCAATGAATTTTTATTTGATGGTGTGTTCTTAGTTAATACATAACACGATTTTTGCGATATAAGCTGAAATGCATTAGATTTTAAACTGTCCGGATCTGCCAAGAAAATCACCTCTCCATCTATTTTTTCTTTAAACTCAATGGCTATGGAGTAAATCGAACTTCCCATGCCAGCCTCTGTAAATTCCCTGCCTCCAATATAACTTACTCCTTCTCTGCTTATATGAAATACAAATCCATTTGTACTAATGACACCCATGGCCAATGCCGCCATTGGCAAAGCCAAGGTTTTTATATAATTTCTCCATATTTTTTCCGACAGAAACTTATATAAAATAATTCCAAATGCTAAATAAACATAATACTTCCCCGTTTGCATCTCTGACATTTTCTTATACGCGAAATATAAGCATAACAGATAGACAAGCAGTTCCAGTATTTTATTTTCTGAGTCATCCAGTGCCTCAAATAATTTGTCTTGAATATCTGTCTCCTCTGCAAGAAAAAATATGGTAAACAGCACTATCTGTATGTATAAGTATTTACCATTTGACGATAATACCGGAATCAATAAAAGAGACACAGCTGAAATATACCTTTTGCCATCCAGTGATAAAAATCCATACTTGATAAGTAAAAGTGCCCCTAGCAGAGTAATATATTTAAAACACTTTGGCAAATACATCGTCACAATAAATGAATTCGGATGAATCTCCGTAGCATAGTACTCAATTCCTAATAGAGAAATCCAAAAAAGTGCCATTAAACCAGTCTGAAGCATAAGCATCCGGTAGTTCTCCGGCATATGCTTTTTGCAATATAAAACTCCGGAAAACCCGCAGAGCGCCAACAGCACCGCCGAATGAAAAATTAAAACTTTTCCCCAGGAAGATACCAGCAAATGATGGGGCGTTCTGATAAAAGCATATATCTGTACAAATAAATTCTCATCTACAGGCGTGGTATTCAACAAACTGGGAGCAATAATTAGTGTCATGGAAAATACATAAATAATAAGCCCCCATATTGCGTCTTTCTTTATCTTTCTTTCCTTTATGCACATAGCAGCCAATAATAAACCGACTATGCAACCCCCCCCACATTCCTTCATGTACATGCAAAAAACCAGCAATCGAAACCAGTATCCATGCTACCAGCCAATTAACCTTATCACCTATGGCACAGGATATCCCCATCAAAGCAACAGGTATGGCCGTCCCTAAGAAAACATCCGCGGCGCCATTAATGCCGAACGCCAAGCTGATAAGAGTTCCTGTCATTAAGCATGAGGATGTCAGTACACCGCATAGCAATCTATGCTCACGACTCAGTTTCAGCGATATCATAGCCGCTGCAACCGCATATAAAATATAGTTAATCCTTATAAGCACAGCTGCCGCACCATACCAACTGGAGCCCAAAATGCGGATCAGCAGAGACATTAACTGATTGGCATAAAACCTTGGGGAATACCCTGCCCCGACTATATTTATATTTTTGCTGTATAAACTTTGATTGTACACATGCATCTCTTCGATCGCATAATTGTAATTATCATAATCAAGAAACCTGCTTCCAAAAGAAAAGGAGATAAATATGCAGAACAAAAAGAGAAGTAAAATTTCTATGTTTAACTTTTTGAAAAATTTCATTACATGTTTTTTTACATTGATTTTCTCTAACATCAGTTTATATTTTCTCAGCTTATTTTGTTCTTTTTCTGAACATGAAGCAATGTCTCTATCCGTAAACAGAATATTTTAGTTAATTACCACCTTAAGCCTATCACTTATATACTTCACCTCTTCAGCAGACAGATAAGGGTGTATAGGTAAGCAGAGAACTGTCTTGCACAGGGTCTCTGTGATTTTACAATCTGCCACAGCAGATCTAGTTCCCTCAAATGCTCCCTGTGTGTGCATCGGCTTCGGATAATAGATATTTGTGGGTATTCCTGCGCTCATCAGCTCAACTTGTACTCTTTTTCTGTACTCTACCTGCTCAACATCAGAAAGGGAACCTGTTGGCAGCTGAATCGTGTACTGTGCCCATGAACTGCGATATCTATCTTCCACGATAGGTAACTTTATGCCTGGTACATCCTTCAAAAGTTCTGAGTAGAGAGAAGCCATGTAATCAACCTTGTCCAGTTCTTCATCCCTAAATGTAGGAAACTTAGCCAGTAACACACCCGCCTGGAGTGTATCTAAGCGGCTGTTATATCCTAATCTCGCATTATTATACTTGGCATTAGGATCAGATGGATTGTTCATATCCTTACCATGAACAGCTATGGAACGGCAGAGTGTCGCTAAGTTATCATCATCCGTGAAAATCGCACCACCATCTCCATAGCAGCCTAATGGCTTTGCAGGGAAGAAACTAGTTGTACTTATCTTACCCAAGCTTCCTGCTATACGTTTTGTGCCGATGTGATCGATATAACTTCCTCCAAATCCCTGTGCGGCATCTTCTAACAATAAGAGGTTATAACATTCACACACTTTACTAATTGCCTCATAATCAAACGGCTGACCAAAGAGATCTACAGCGACAACAGCGGCAGGCTTCAGTTCACCCTCCCTTTTTACCTTCTCAATATTCGCCTCAAGCGAGGAAACTGAGATGTTGTAAGTATCAGAACTTATATCCACAAAAATAGGTGTGGCTCCTACAATCGCAGGACTCTCACCGGAACTAAAAAATGTAAAGTCCGGCACAAACACAGCATCTCCGGCCCCTATCCCTGCTGCACCCAGGGCGATTGTGATTGCGTCAGTACCGTTGGCACACGTAATGCAATGCT